>Ga0208300_100362_pt1 | contig 35874 bp, 59 predicted proteins | sample 23_taG_FD_184096 | JGI IMG/M metagenome (GOLD analysis project Ga0208300, IMG submission 184096) | Marine viral communities from Cariaco Basin, Caribbean Sea - 23_WHOI_OMZ (SPAdes) (version 2) | ecosystem: Environmental > Aquatic > Marine > Oceanic | place: Caribbean Sea: Cariaco Basin...
CTTCGCCGCACTGAACCTTCCCCTGGCGGAGCAGCACAATTTCGGGGCGTAGCGCAGCCTGGTAGCGCACTTGCATGGGGTGCAAGGGGTCGAAGGTTCGAATCCTTCCGTCCCGACCAAATAAAACGAAAAGGGTCAGTGACTTACGGGCGCTGGCCCTTTTTCGTTTCTGGTGCTGTTGCAAAACATTTTCAAAACTGTTGCAAAACTCAGCCCGTGATATTGCTCAAATCCAGGTCGGCCACGGCCTCGGTCCAGACCACCTCTTCGTGATCCGCCTCGTAGTTTTTGGTCATCTTACGGGTGCTGTGCCCGGCCAGCTTTTGCCCATCCTTCCCGGCCTTCTTGTACAGGTGCAGGCTCAGGGCGCGCAGCTCGTGGAAGCCCGGCTGCTGGGCCGGTGACCAGTCCGGGTAGGGATTGGCAGCGTCCCTGGCCGCCTTGAAAGCTCGGGTCAGATAGCGGTTATCGACCTGGGTCCAATGGCGGCCGCTCGCTACCCGGCGCTCCGGCTTCCGGTGGATCAGGAACGGGGAGGGCACCTCGTCGCGGCAGCGGGCCACCAGGGATTTGAGTTGCGGGGTCATCGGTAGCCGGATCCAGCCGGCATCACTGGCCCGCCGCGTCTTGTGCTGGGCCACATGCAGCGCACCGTCGCGGATGTCATCGAACCGCATCGCCAGGATGTCCTCGCGGCGCTGAGCGGTGAGCAGGGCCAGGTCGATTGCATTCTGCAGCCAGGGCTCGGCTTCAGCATAGATTTTCCGGACACCCTTAACGGTGTGGCGTTTGCGCGTCTTGTTATCGATTCGGGGGATCGTCGCCTCGGGCGGATTGTCCGCGACCAGGCCCTTGGCGGCGGCGTAGTTGAACACATCCACCAGATATGCCCGGGCCTGATTCGACGCCCGCGGCGTCAGGCCATCGAGGAACGTAGAGACCATACCGATGGTGATCTGCCCGATGTCCTGAGCGCCCAGCGCTGCCCTGATCTGGCGCAGCCGGACGGCGTACAGATCCAGTGTGGCCTGGGCAAGCTGTCGCGGAGGAAGAACCTCAGCCTCGTAGTAGTCCAGAAACCCGTTGAGACTCACCGAATCGCCCATTACGTCCGCCACCAGGTCGGCGCCAGTCATCAGCCGACCGTTGAGCTGGTTCGCCGCCGCGACGGCCTTGGCTCTGTCGTTACCCATGCCGTGCCATGTCCCGGTGTCGGGCCGGCGGTATCGGTAATACCCCTTGCCCACCGTGTAGAGGTTCGCCGGCAGTCCTGCGTTGCGCTTCTTGCGGGGTCTTGGTGCCATCAGCCAGCCCTCAGCACAGAATCGACCAGGTAGTTGCCGGTCTGGCGCTGGTAATCGGTCCAGTTCACAAACCAGAGCTTCCCCACCTGCTGCCCGGGCAGGTCGCCGCGCTTGAGCTGGTTGCGGATCGCCTGGGCGGTCAGCGGGGTTCCGTTCTCGCCCCAGACCCGCCGCTGGAACTCGCCAATGTTGATCAGTTCTCGCTGGAGCATTTCAGCCTCCTTCCTCCTGGGTGAGCACCGCCCGTGCACGGTCCAGCACGCCGGCCGGGGCCAGGGACTGCCAGCCCAGCACGTCTTCCAGCGCCTCTCTGAGCGCCACGGCCCGCCGCCGCGCCTCGTAGTAGTCCGTCTGCACTGCGCGCACCAGCTTTTCGGCATCCACCGCCAGGTCGCGGGACAGGGCTGCCTCGCGCTCCAGTTCGGCGACACGGTCAACGTCCGAAGAATTCCGGGACGAGCAGGCCTCTACCTGTGCCTCCAGGTATTCGACCCGATCTGCGGCCAGACGCCGGAAGGTTTCATGCCGGTGGCGCGTGGCGGGGTCGTCGTCCCAGAAAAGTTCCGGGGGCAGCCTCAATACGCTAATAACGAGATTGGACATCATTCCTCCCTGCCGCGCTGGGCGGCCTGTTTGCGGCGCCGCGCCCGGACAATCTCCCGGCCGGCCTGGGCCAGTCCGCTGGTCATGTCCTCCGGCAGCAGCGCCTCATTGCAGTGCGGGCAGAGCGGCGCCCTGGTGCGCGAGCGCCACACTTTGTCCAGGGCTTTCGCCGCCAGGCTCCGGACTGCGTGCTGTTCCGCGTTCGCGATCTCTTGCTTCCGCCGATCCAGCTTCTTCGTGGCGCCGTCGTACACCTCCACCAGATTGGCGAACGCATCGAACGGCTCCACCTCTGACTCGCAGTCGTCACACCAGACCCGCCGCTCCCGGGTGTCGTAGACCAGATTCCGGTGACGGCAGGTGGAATGCGGGCGGCGCGTGAGACCTCGGGCCACCCGCAAGTCGCCGATGTCCACCACCGTCACGCCGTGGCGGTATTCCTGGGGATCGATCGGGGCGTCACTCATGGCCACCTCCATTGCCGCGCTGGGCGGCCTGGCGCAGTGAGTGGTCGATAGCCTCGCCCAGCGTGGCGAACTCGCGGGGTTTGAGCAGGCGCCCCAGCCATCCGCGCACCACCAGCACGCGGTCGCCGGGAGCATCCGGATGGAAAAGCCACATCGCCTTACGCATCGCCACCCCCACGCCCCTGGTGGGGCTCCGCCATGATCTTGAGCAGCCGGATGACCTCTTTACCTGTGAGGCGGCGCGGCCATTCAGGCCATCCAATGAACCTGTCATCGTCGGGACCGGGGTGCTCTGGTATCTCGCCGAACTCAAAAAGGACCGCCCGCTTGGCGGCCTGGTAAAGCGTTTCAGGATCGTCACACTCCCCAAAGCAGTCGGGGCCTCCCCCAACCAGTAGGCAGCGCCGTATGTCTGCCACCGCGTTGCAGTGATTCCTAAAAACCTTGGCGGTGACCTCGGATTTGGGGAAACCTTTGAACTCATAGGCGAGGCTTCCGATGGGCTCCTCGTCGTGGAACGGTTTGCCGAACCGGTCGCCGGCGATCTCGTAGACCCGTTTGCTCAGCTTCTTGTGAATGCGCGGCTTCATTGCTCCCCTCCCTCTGCCATGGCGGCAGCGTCGATAGCGGCCCGAAATGTGGGCTGGTTTCGGACCACGAAGGTAAGGCCGTTGGAGCAATCCATTACTGACCAGCCACGGTCGTTGCTGCCCGCAATTCTCAGGTGCGGTCGAGCTACAATGAAATCGAGGCGCTGGCCGTCGTTCAGCTCCAGCAGCTCGCGGTCTGTGCGCTCAGCGGTCATAGGTGCCTCCTGGGTTGTCGCACGGCACGAAACCGGCGTAGTTATTCGGTGTCGGGTCTCTCCGCATTGCGGCCTCTGCAAGCTGCATCGCCGCTTGATTCGATTCAGAGGCGGCCAACAGGCCCGCCACCAGAGTTTTGACCGGATCGGCGCCGTGTCGAATACTGGTCACCACGTGGCAGCAAATCGGACAGTCCTTGGCGCGCTCCAGAAGTCTCGGATCAATAGTGCGCTCAGTCATTGGGGTGCTCCTCCATAATGCATGGGGCGTAATCAAGTGCCCTGCCGCCCAAATGGCCGGGCTTGAGATTCCAGGCGCATCGAGCTTTCTCAACCAGCCACCCAGACTCGATTCGCAATCCGTTGTGCTGCAAGCGATCACCTTCCCACAGTTTCCGCCATTGGCAGTTTTTGGCGCAGACGGGCGGCTCTTCGGTGTTTAGTCGATCTACTGCCACCGGTCGCTTTCCGGGGATCGGACCAACATGTCGCCATGCGCCTATCTCATGGTCGCACTCATGGACGCCATGCCCCAGAATCGGGTCTGAATCCGGATGCCGGAATTCCATCGTCAGAGGGCTGCCCATCAGGACGCTGTATTGGATCGCGTCAGCTTCCCGCTTGATTTCGTGGCCGTCACAGAAGAAGCGTTTCATTGCCCCTCCTTCCCGGCGCGGAGGCGGGCGGCCTCTTGTTTGGCAAAATAAGCAGCTTCCTCCCACGTTTGCTGAGATTCTCGGTCGCTGTTTCGGCCGTCGCGCTCGGCCATCACGATCAAGTTGTCCGCGTGGCGTTCCAGCGCCAGCGCCGCCACCTCCCGCTCGTCCGGGGCGGGGGCGGATTTATCCCGTGCCTGCCATCCATTCCAGAACAGAACCCAATCTCGGCTTCCGATCGGATCGCGCGCATAATCGAAGGCGCCGTTGATGTACGCCTGCTCGGCTTCCCGCCGACCCGGCTCAGGCAACCCATCAGGATCGCTTACAGGTCGCTCGTGGGCCATTGTCCGACGGTCGCACAGGTCGCCCTGCCCAGTCGCAGCGGCATCGCAATAGCCTTTTTCGTCACAGCCGAGGCCAGCGGTGCAGCGGGTAACTAGCTCCCCGGCGGGCGCGGTGGGGGCGGCGGCGAGCATGGCGCGGTATGCCGTGGCGAAGCCTTGAACACTGCCGGAATCACCCTGTGGTGCCGTAAACCATGCGTCTAGCATTTCTTCATTCGGGTCCACCGGCACGAGGGCATAACCCTCCGGCACCGCCACCCGGGGCGCGGTTTTAGGGGCCTTTGCATCAAAATTAACAAGCATTTGTTGGGCTATAGTTTTCAGCTCCATTGCTGCGCCTTTCGGAGCCTGAAACGCATCCACATTAGCCCAATGCTCAACCAGCGCTCGTGGGACGGGAATATGCTCCTCTGCCACCTGGGGCGCGGGGTGGGTGTTCAGCTCAAACACACCGAAACCCTCTTCCGCCAGAGTGCGCAGAAGGTAATGTCCCAGCTCCTCGTAGTCGTCGCCACCGCAGCCCGCCGCAAACGCGGCGCCAGCCCCGCCGAGTCGGTCGGCTGTCTCCTTGTCGGGCTGGTGATCGCAGGTGTAGGCGCGCCTTTGGGGTTCGGGGCGAGTCAGCCCATCGACCTGCTGTTGGTAGAAATCGTGTGCGGAATCCAGTTCGGACCGGATGTAGTCGTGCCACCAGCAGGTCGGGCTATCGTCGGTACCGCCCAGCACGCCGGCGTCGTAGCGATCCAGCTCCACCGCCTCCCCCTCGGCATGGGAGAGGGCATCCAACTGGCTGGCAACGGCGAGCATTTCATCGTGGGCAGATTTCGCCTCTTCCTCGCCGTCCCAATTGCCGCTCAGTGTGTGCCCCTGCTGGATTCCGAGCGCCTCTTCGCGAAGCATTTTTATCGCGCGCTTAAGCACTTCTCTCTGCTGCTCAGTCATTGCCGTCTCCTAAAACTCGAATTCCCACCGGTAACCGGCGCTGATGACGTTGAACCCATGGTCCTGGCCCGTCTCCACACTGCTGACGTGCTGGCCCTGGATGAACCAGTTGCGGTAGCTGATACCGGCCTCCACCGAACCCACCAGGGGCGGCAGGTCCATGGTGTATTCCCCGGAGTAGCGTTCGCTCTCGTAAGTCCAGCGTTCGGTCATCCCGATCTGGTAGCCCATGCCGCCCTGAACGTAGAGCGTCGGGTCGGCCAGGGCGGCGCAGGGGAGCAGTAGCAGTGCGTAGCGGATCATGGGCGGCTCCTCAGAACGGAATGTCGTCGTCGAAATCGTCGGCGGGCGGGGCGTTTTGCGGTTGCTGTGCGTGGCCCTGCTGCTGGTTGTCTCGTGGCTCAAAAAGCGCCAGCCATACGCCGCCGTCATCGCCGCGCGGGCATCCGGCAGGATTAAAAGAGGCGTCCAGCTTGAGGCGGAAACCGTGCTGGGTGCTGATGACCGCGCCCACCTTCCGGCTGATGTATTTGGTCTGTCCGTCTTTCTCGTAGGTGCCGGTGGTGGCGACCACGTCGTATTTCAGGCTCATATCTCTCTCCGTTGTCAGTTCCCCCGAAGGGGATGCGGTGGGCGCTCAATTGTCGAACCAGAAAACGATCCTGACATCGGACTGATCCTCACGCTCACAGCGCTGGACCAGTTGCGGAAGGGTCTTTTCCATGAAGCACTTCAGTGCGTCTTCGGCCTTCAGGGTCCAATGAACCACTGTTCTGTACCCCTCAACCAGATGTTTCATGGCAGGGTTTGCATCCCACCCCTGCTCGACAATGCTGTCCATTTCTGAATTTGTAGCGCAGGTGATTGAGGGTCCGCCGACAGAACCACACCAGGATGAAGGCGCACCGTGTTCCTTGAACCGGCGATATTCGTCGAGGCCAACGACCCCCTCGCATTCAAATCCGCCGGTGATCCCTTCCGTTATCTCCTGCACGGTGAGCCAGGAATGAGAATGCCCGTCGATGCCCCACTCGTCGCTATCGGCCTTAACTTCGTCGGTAACGTCATCCGGCAGACCCTTGGGTTCGCTGATAGGCTTGATCCCTTTCCCGTCGGATCGCACGCCCGCCAATATCGAAAACAGAAAGTAGCTTCTGGCGTCGATAGGGCTGTCGGCATTCTTGTACTCGTCAGTCGAAAAGAACTGGTTGTTCGGATCGTAGTAGTCCGACACAAAGCCGCCGATCTTTTTCCATTTCCCGTCGCCGCCCTGCTTCTCGACGTGGCAGTGAATGTCGCATCCCATATCGTTTCTCCTATCGTTAATGGTCAGCGGGTAAGGCCCGCCACTCCCCGGTGAGCGCCGGATTAAGCTGCTTCCTCCATGGCATGGATGTACTCGGCGGCGTCGGCGGACAGGTGCTTCAGCACGAACTCCCGTTCCCCCGCGTCCAGCTCGCCCAGCACTTCCTCCACGGCGCCCCGGTCATCGCTGGCCACGGCGTCGTGAATCGCGTCCTTGATGTCGTTGAACTGGGCGATGCCCTGGTTTTCCAGCTCTGCCGCCTGCTTCTTGCCCTCGACCTTGTGGCCCTTTTCGAAGCTGTTGTAGAGCGCAATCCAGACGTGGTCGGGCAGGGAAAGCCGCATCATGTAGAACTTCAGGGCGTCGCCCTTGCGCAGCAGCTCCATGAATTCGGTGTGCTGCTCGATGCTGTAGGCGGTGCCTTCGGACTGGTGCAGGGCCTCGACGGCCAGATCCACGCGGCGACGGTTCGGCGTCTGCGGCCAGGACTTGTAGGCGCGCTTGAGGATGGTCTTCTTGGCCATTTCCTCGTACCACTGTTTCCACGGGCCGCCGCCTTTCTGATACGCCTTGCTGGTGTCCCGAATCTTGTTGATTTCGTCCACCGGCATGACCTCGGTGAGGATTTCACCGTCGGGCAACTTGGCGATGCAGTACCCGCCTTTGATGGCGCCCCGGTCGCTGAACGGGTCGGCTTCGTGATCCGGTGCCAGGGCAGGGCCGCGCCATGAAAACTTGTCGTGCTCGTAGACCAGCTCCACCTTCGCCCACTTGATCGCGCCGGCATCGGTGGCGATCTTGGAGAGACCGCGATAGCTGATGTCCAGGCAGATCGCGCCGTCACGCGGCACCAGGTAGGCGTGGGCGCTGGCCGGGTTCAGGCTGATACCGATGGCCGCCACGTTCAGCACTGCGGCTTGCAAGCTGTTCGGGTTATTCGCCGCCGTCTTCAGCGTGAACTCGTTTTTGAGCAACTGCTGACGGGCGAACAAGCATTCCTGAGCGAAATCCACCAGGGAGCCGTTCGCGGCGTCCAGCTCCATGAACTTCGCTTCCTGCTTCTTGATGATGTCGATGGCTTGTACTGCCATCTGCTTCCCTTGATTGCTCATGTCGTGCTCCTATCGAATAAAAGGCGGGGCGGACCCCGCAAAACAACCGAATCAGCGCTCGGTTTGTGCAATTCGTTTCGGGCAGTCGTAGCCCTCTGCTGTCTCTGCCGGCCAGTGGCCCTGAGCCACCATCAGACAGGTGGTGCGTTCCTCGGCCAGCGCGTCTTGGTAGTCCTGCTCGCCAATCACCGTCATCAGGGCGACAAACGCGATGATCGTGGTGGCGCCCATCAGGATTTCGCCGAAGCTGTAATTGCTCATGCCGGCACCCCGCTTTTCAGGTGGTCCATTAGTGAATCGAAGGTGAAGTCGCTGGGCTGGTGGTCGGTGCGGCCGTCGATGCGGCGCCAGTGCTCTGCACAGGCAGAGCCCAGGGGTCCGTCCTCCATTTGTGCCTCCAGCTGGCCCGCAAAATCCGGGCATGGACCGATTAGCCGCCCTATCCGCCCGTGTCCATGCGCAGCACATTCGGCGACCTGCACACGATCCCCAGCCCGCAGCGGGCGCCCGTTTACGTCGTGCCCGAGGATGGTCATTTGCCCCACTCCTTCTGGCTGCACTTCGCCAGGGCCAAGTCGATTAGTTTTTCCGCCTCGACGATTTCTCGGTAAGCGGGCGTGAACATGCTCCCGGTACGAAGGTCTGAAAACTGCGCCTTGGCAGCCCGAAGCTCGCGGCGCTTCATCTGCCGCCACTTGCTCAGGGTTGGGGCCAGGCGCTTGAGATGGCTGGGGTATTTCTCGCTCATGACGCCGCCTCCGCAGTGATGTGGCTGGATTCCAGGCGCTCAATACCGGCGGAGATAGCCAGCAGGCGCTCGCGGGTCTGGTCGGTGTTCTCGCCCAGCACGAACGTGATGCCGCACTCATTCAGGCAGTACATCGCTTCGTCGCCCTGCTCGAATCGGATCAGGTCCATGCCTTCGTCGATCTGGATTATTTTTCTGTTCACGGCTCGTTCCTCCGCTCAAAAATGTTCTCCACCCAGCCCCAGGTCGGCGCGGCCTTCATCACCGCGCCGTGGAAGGCATCCATTGCCTGGCGCACATGCGGCGCCCAGGTCCGACGAGCGTCGTCACCGGCAAACACCGCGAGGCGCACAATCTCCACCGGATCAATCTCGCCGTCGTCCAGCGCGTCCTGCAGTTGGTCCCGGCTCATGCCAAACGTCTGGCGGCGGAACTCGCTCAGGCACAGCGGCCGGAACTCGGCGGCGCCGAACACGAGGAACAGGGCCAGCGCGTCGAATTCGGATTCCAGGTGCTCCTGCGCGCTGAACGCGGTTTCGAGTTCGTCTGATTTCAGCGCCTCCACCAGATACGCCTCGCACCACGCCTCGTAGGCGGCCAGCTTCGGATGCAGCGCATCCTGGTAGTCCCAATCGCTCGCGGCTTGATGTGCGTTCATGGTTCGCTCCCGTAAAAGCCGGATTACTGTTCGGATTCGGTTTCGGAGATACCTTCCAAGAAGGTGTTGGCAGCCCTAAGCAGGTTGTCGGGCAGCTTTTTGGCCTCTTCTGTCTGAGCAACATGCACAGCGGCAGCGCCACCAAGAATCCAGGCCACGTCGTCCTTGTCGGGGTAGAGGGCAGGTACGGAGCCAAGAAACGCCAGGGCGATAACGACGGACTTGAAGTGCCGACGCATCGCGATGAAGCCTTTGCTTTCTGGGCTCAACTCGTCGCCACTCCAGTGAGTGTCAGAGCCGAAGCTGCTAAAGAGTCCCATCACGGATAGCGGCACGAAGTAGCCAATAGCCAAGATGAAAGCTGCGGCCGCAAATGCCGATGCGAAGTTGCCGGCGACGATGTAGAGGTAAATCAAAAGTGCTGTGTTCATATCTCGTTCCCCTGTGGGTTGTCCGTGTTGATGGGTTTACACTACCGCCGGTTATATTATCGGGTCAATACCGGCGGTTATATATTTCTCCATTATTTGTGACCGGGCAGTCACGAAGAGGTCAGATCAAGGAATTACAGGCACAAAAAAGCCCGCGCTGGGCGGGCTATTTTGCGCCAAAGAGGCTAGTCACCGTAGCGGATGGCGACTCCTGGCTACGGCGGCCACCGCGAGGGTGGACTTAAAGCCCGATGCATAAGCAGAGCGGGGACGTTGCGCAGTATTGCGCCTGTCGATCAGTTTTTCAAGTGCCCAAGTCCCAAACCTTCGAGGACACACCCCGTGACGATCTTGAACTGATCTTCAGTCAGGTAGTGCTCCACATACTGCCGCCGGCCAGACTCGTCTTTGTAGAAAGGCATGTTCATGCGATCCAGGGACATGGTGTAAATCATGTCTGCCTTCACCCACATGTGCCGGGAGTCGTACGGTGCCGGGAGCAGAGGGTCAAACTCTATGTAGCAGTGAAATTTGCTGATTGGGTCGGGGTCCGTGGTGCTCAGAGGCGCTACACAACAAAGGCGGCGCCGGCTCCGGAGCTTTGGCGATACCACCACTACGGGGCGGCGCTTGGTCATTTCGGGGACTCTTAGGCCCTCAAAGTCACAAATGAGCACGCACCCTTGGCGCGGATGGAACGGAACAGGCAAAGCATCCCCTCCTGGGTTGTTGTTATAGTCCACCGCCGCGCCAGGCCACACGCCCTATTATCGGGATCTCGTGCAGCACTTCGGCGGTGGCGTCTTCGTCCGGATACCGGCGTTTGTCTGGGTTGTCGCTGGCTACCATCCATGTGCCGGTGACGGATTTCTGGATTAGGCGCTTCACACTGACCCCGCCGTCCGGCCGCAGGATCGCGTAAATCTTGCCGCTCCGCGGCTCCCGGTCAACGCAGTCCACCAGCATCACCTCGCCGTCCATGATGGTGTCGGCCATGCTGTCGCCCTCGGCATAGATCACCTGCAGGTTCTCTGGTTTCAGACCAAGCTTACGCAGCCATTCACGCTTGAAAGCCAGTCCGCCCTTGAGCTGAACATGGTCATTCAGGCATCCGTCGCCGGCTGCAGCTCGGGCGTCGTACTGAGGGATCAGGGCGTATTCGTCCTCAGAAGGGGCGCCGTACTCGGCGGGCTCTTCGGCCACATGAAACGACCCTCCAGCGCCAGAAAGCTGCCTTTGTTCGTCGGCAAGGCGATCACTGAAATCGGCGATATGGGCGCCCAGGTATGAAGCAAAGGCTTGGGCGACCCGCAGATTAAGCCTGTTGCGGCCGTTCAGGTAATGGCCGACCGCAGGCTGGCTCATGCCGTGATTGGCCGCCATTTCCTCCTGCGTGATCTTCCTGCGCCCCTTCTCCAAATCCCAGAGTGCCTTTAGGGCGGCGCATTCTGCGCGCTCCTCCGGCGTAAGCGGCTTTTTCCTGTCTTTTTTCATGGCGGCAACTATATGCCCGGCGGTTATAGGGACAAACAACCGCCGGTATTGACCATAGAAGAACCGGCGGTTATATTCTCCCTCAAAGGAGGAAATCCCATGCATCAGCAAACCCTTGGCGACTTTGTTCAGGAGAAGGGGCAGGCCATGGCCGCGTCGCTTCTCCGCATGACTCAGCCCGGACTCAGCAAGGCGCTCAGGTCGGGCCGTCAGATCTATGTCACGCACCTGCCGGACGGCTCGTTTGAAGCATCCGAGGTGCGGCCGTTCCCGTCGCAACGCAGAGACGAAAGCGCCGCATAACCGGGGCGCTTTTTATTTGGCCCGAAGTTCTAGGGGAAATCGCAGGAAAGTGGAGTAAGCAAAAAGTGGCCGAACAGCAACTGACACTGAATTTTGAGCGCGGACTGGCGGAGTGTTACGGCACCTGCCGCGAGTACGTTGGCGCTCGCATCCACCAGCAGGGCCGGCCCCAGAAGGCCATCGCCGCTGACATGGATTACTCCCCCTCGGACCTGAGCCGGAAGCTCGCACAGAACCCCGACGATTCCCGCCGCTTCACCCTGGACGATCTGGAGAAATACATGGAGGTCACCGGCGACACGAAGCCGGTGCTGTATCTGGTGGAGAAGTATCTGGCGGCGGAGAACCCCGCCGATCTGGAACGCCGGATTGCCGAATTGCAGGCGAAATTGAAGGCCAGTCAGGCCGCATAGAAACGAGAAAGCCCCGGCGCTTGCAGGCGGAACCGGGGCTTTAGATACAACGTGGAGTTAATTATGGCAAAGGCAGACACAGATTTCCAGACAGCTAAAAATTCTCCTCTGGTTACAGAGTACGAGCCATTCAGGCTTGAGGCGATCCAGGATGGTAGTGGCTTCTTTCTGGTGCAGCCCGGTCTAGGCCCAGAGGAGGACGCATGCATCCGCTTGCCGACGATGCAGGCATACGAAGTTGCGCGGAAGATCATTGAGGCGGTAGACGGCGCCGTAGCCATCGCCGAGGAGCGGCGCAATGGCTGATGTCGACCTCTGGATGCCGCTATACATCGGCGACTACATGTCCGGAACGTCCAGGCTCACTACTGAGCAGCACGGCGCCTACCTGCTGCTCATCATGGACTACTGGAAGAACGGCGCGCTCCCCGACAACGACGCCATCCTGGCTCAGATTACCCGGCTCCCGCCTGATGCTTGGAGCATGCACCGAGCAGTGCTTGAGCATTTCTTCACGGTCGAGAACGGCGAGTGGAAGCACAAGCGCATCGAGCGCGAGATGGATGCCGCCCGCGACAAGAAGCAGAAGGCCAGCGAGAAGGCGAAAGCCGCAGCACAAGCGCGCTGGGAGAAGGACGCCGAGCAACAAGCAAAGCAAGAGAAAAGCAACGAGCAATGCTCCAAGCATGCCACAAGCAATGCTCAGGCAATGCATGAGGAGTGCCCGTCACCATCACCTTCACCATCACCATTACAAACACCGGGACCGTCACAAGATATTGCGCCTTCGGCGCCTCGCGCTGGCAAGCAGCGCAAGCCCAAGCGAGCAACCCAGCTCCCTGAAGATTTCGAGCCCAGCGAGAACAACCGGCAGGTGGCGGCGGAGCAGGGCGTGAGTATCCATGACCAGCTACCGCAGTTCCGTGATTACCACCGGGCCAAGGGCTCGACGATGAAGGATTGGCACGCAGCCCTGAACACCTGGCTACGCAATGCCAAGAAGTTCGACGGCGGGCGCACCGGCAAACCGCCCCAGGAAACCCCCCATGAACGCGGTCAGCGCATGGCGAGAGAGCGAGGGATTATCCAATGAACGCGAACGACTACCCCGAGTTTGTGACGCTGTGGACCCAGGTCTGCGAGGTGTACGGCAAGCCGCCATCCGATGGCGCCCTGGACCTGATGTTTAACGCACTCAAGCGGTTCGACCTGGACGCGATCAAGCAAGCCCTGACCGCCCACGTCAACGATACCCAGCACGGCGACTTCGTGCCCAAGCCTGCCGACATCGTGCGCCACATCGAGGGCGACGGCGATACCCGGGCGCTGTCCGCTTGGGCCAATGTTGAGGATGCCATCCGCCGCGTCGGCCCCTACGAATCTGTGGTGTTCGACGACCCGCGCACCATGGCGGTCCTCGAGGAAATGGGCGGCTGGATCAAGCTGTGCGACGTGACCGACCGCGACCTGCCGTTCAAGGGCAACGAGTTCAAGAAGCGCTATCAGGCGTACATCTCCCGCCCGCCGGAGCGGCACCCGTCGAAGCTTCTGGGCATGAGCGAGGCGACGAACGCCGGGGAGCATGACCAGTTCGTGCCGGAACCGCGCCTGATCGGCAACCCGCAGAAATGCCTCGCCGTGATGAAGCAGGGCGCCGAGGCGCAACCCGGCATCAACCGACTTTCCGACGCGCTGAATGGCGTGGCGGGCCGACTGACCAGCAAGAGCGAGGTGGCGTAGATGAAGACCGAAAACGGATGGGTTTTGATCGTGGTTCTCGGGTTTGTGGTCGGCATGTTTTTTGGCTACCTGCTGACGATTGCCACAACACAGAAAGACTGCCGCCTCATGGGCGCCTCGCGTATCGGCAACATGACCATCAGCTGCCAAGTGGAGGACGTGCAATGAAAACCTCCGTCCGCGAATCCAGCCTCATGGCCTACGACGCCCTCAAAACCGCCGACCTGGGCCGGCAGGAGCGCCAAGTGCTCGCCGGTGTGGCGCTGCTTATCCGAACTGGCCGTGACTCTGATGGCTGGGTCAGCCGCCGGCAGATCGCGCAGCTCACAGGCCTGGAAACGTCCACCGTCGCGGCGCGCACCAACTCGCTGGTCCTCGCTCACCGGCTGGTGGAATCCGAGGATCTGACGCCGTGCCCGGTGACGGGGCGGAGCGTGCATATGGTCGGATTGCCGGCCTCTGAACAGGAGAGTGCTGCGTGAGCGCTTATCAAGAATTCATCCAGAAGAAGCAATTCAACCAAGTGTGCGTCGGGTTCGAGCCTCAGGCCCTTTCTGGAAACCTATTTGATTTCCAGCGTGCGATTGTCGACTGGGCTTGCCGTCGCGGTCGCGCCGCCATCTTCGCTGACACGGGGCTCGGCAAAACGCTGATGGAGCTGGAATGGGCGCAGCAGGTCGCTGATCACACCGGCAAGCCTGTGCTGATCGTTGCGCCGCTGTGTGTCGCTCACCAGCACGTCAGGGAGGCTCGCAAGTTCGGATTTGAGGCGATGTACGCCCGTGAACAATGCGAAGCGTCAGGCCAGATTGTGCTCACCAACTACGAAATGCTGGGATGGTTTGATCTGCAGGAGTTTGGCGGCATCGTTCTGGACGAATCCAGCATCCTCAAGAACAGCACCGGCAAGATGCGGAACAAGATCATCGCCGACTGCCAGTCCGTGAACTATCGGCTGTCCTGCACTGCAACCCCTTCGCCGAACGATCACATGGAGCTGGGCAATCAGGCCGAGTTCCTGGGAATGATGACTCAGGCCGAAATGCTGGCCATGTTCTTCACCCACGACGGTGGTGAGACGCAGAAATGGCGGCTCAAGGGTCACGCCAAGACTCGATTCTGGGAATGGATGGCCTGCTGGTCAGTGTGCATCCGAAAGCCGTCCGACCTGGGGTTCTCCGATGACGGGTACGACCTGCCCGGGCTCACGGTCCATCAACACGAAGTCGAATCGCACGGCCCGAAAGAGGGCGAGTTGTTTGTCACGGAGGCGCAGACCCTCACTGAGCGCCGCCAGGCCCAGCGCGACAGCATTGCCGACAGGGTGGCGAAGGTGGCCGAAATCGCGAACGCAGACGGCGAGCAATGGCTGATCTGGTGCCATCTCAACGACGAATCCGACGCGCTGGTAAAAGCGATCGACGGCGCTGAGGGCATCAAGGGCAGCGACGACATCGACAAGAAAGAGGACCGCATGATGCGGTTCAGCGCCGGCACCCTCCGCGTGCTGGTCACCAAGCCGTCAATCGCCGGTTTCGGCATGAATTGGCAGCACTGCAACCGCATGGCATTTGTTGGCCTATCTGATTCGTTCGAGCAGTACTACCAAGCGGTACGCCGGTGCTACCGATTCGGACAGAAGCGGCCGGTCCAGGTCCATATCGTCACCGCGCAGGCTGAGGGCGCGGTGAAAGCCAATATCGAGCGCAAGCAGGCACAGTCCGACGAAATGAGCGAATCCATGGTCGCCCACATGCGCGGCCTCATGCAGACCACTGTCACGGGGGCAAAGATGCAGAAAGCCGACTATCAAGAGGACGTGGCCGAAGGCGAGGGCTGGAAGCTGCATCTTGGCGATTGCGTGGAAACCGTTTCCAAGTTTGAGCCGGACAGTCTGGACTACAGCGTTTTCAGTCCGCCCTTTGCCTCGCTGTACACCTACAGCAACAGCGACTACGACATGGGCAACTGCAAGGATGACGCCGAGTTTTACGAGCAATTCCAATTCCTGATCCGTGAAATGCTCCGCGCCACCAAACCGGGCCGGTTGGTCAGCTTCCATTGCATGAACCTGCCGACCAGCAAGGCGAACCACGGCTACATTGGCATCCGCGATTTCCGGGGCCAGATGATTCAAGCGTTCGAGCGCGAGGGCTGGATCTTTCATAGCGAAGTCTGCATCTGGAAGGATCCGGTGATCGCGATGCAGCGCACCAAGGCACTGGGCCTGTTGTGGAAGCAGATCAAGAAAGACAGTGCCATGAGCCGCCAGGGCATCCCCGATTATCTGGTGACCATGCGTAAGCCGGGCGAGAACCCGGACCCTATCAGCCACACGCCTGACGACTTCCCGGTGGATCTTTGGCAGAAAATCGCCTCGCCGGTCTGGACGGACATAAACCCGAGCCGAACCCTGCAATACCGCGAAGCCCGCGACAACGACGACGAGCGCCACATTTGCCCCCTGCAACTGGATGTGATCGAGCGCGCACTGATGCTGTGGAGCCGCAAAGGCGACCTGGTGTTCTCCCCGTTCGCCGGCATCGGCTCGGAAGGCTACTGCGCCCTCAAAATGGGGCGCCGGTTTGTCGGCTCCGAGCTCAAGCCCAGCTATTGGGATGTTGCCCGAAAGAACCTACATGCTGCCGTTCTGGAGCAGGGCGACCTGTTCAGGGAGGTGGTGTGACTACCTTCACTGAACCCGACGCCGCCCTGGAAGAAGCCGTGTTCCTCGCAGAGCAAACCGGCTGGCCCCAGGCCATCGTTAACGGCGAGCAGGGCATGACCGTCATGGCGAAACACCGGGCGTATGGCATGGAGATTCTGGAGGTGGTGCATGGCTAAACAGAAGCGAACCGTCCTGCTCCGCGTCACCGATGACGGGGCTTTCGTGCCCGCTGACGACTTGAGTAAGCAGCTGCTCCGCCAGCGGAAGATCCGCCGCGGCGACCTGGTGTCCGCCGACCCGAAGAAAGCCCGCAATCCCACCGCCTGGAAGCGCGCCCACAAGCTGGCCCAGCTGCTGATCGAGAACCTGGACGACTTCACCAGCATGGACGCGCACAGCGTGCTGAAGCGCCTCCAGTTCGAGGCGGACATCGGCTGCGAGCGAATGGACGTGAAGGTGCCCGGGTACGGCGTGGTCAGCCAGCGGTGGCCGAAATCCATGTCCTTTGACCAGATGGACGAAGGTGAATTCCAGCAGGTCTACGGCCAGTTCTGCCAGCACATCATCGACATGTACTGGAATGGGCTGACCCAGGACCAGATCGAGCAGATGAGCAACCTACTTGGGGTAGCAGCATGAGCAAAATTCGCGAATGGCTTAAACAGAACGCAGAGCTGGTTCCGTCCAGCCATGGCAACGAGTGGGTGACCAAGTCTCGCGGAGACTACATCACCCTGGAGGGCATGGAGGACAAACTGGATTATCTGGTCGAGCACGGGATAGCCGAGAACGTCAGTTCGATATGGGAGGCCGGCAAGCCAATTTGCATCGGATTCAACCCGGAAGAGGGCAAGTGGTACGGATGGTCCCACCGGGCAATCTGCGGTTTTGGCGTCGGCTCGAAGTGCGAGCGCGGAATGTGTCATTACCGGCCGGTGGATAAAGACGACTTCCTGCAAGAGTGCATCCGGTTCTGGACCGAAGAATATCACCAGAATATCCGTGCTGAGCACCGCGGCGACCATGTCTATGTCGAATGGGAGTATTCCGGCGCAACACCAAACGAGAAGATTCGCGGCCACATCGGCGGCGTTAAGTGCCCCTATCCCTCGGAGTTCGGAAAGGGGGAGTGGGAAGCCAAGACGCTGGCTGACGCTCGCCAGATGGCAATCGACTTTGCGGACGACGTGGCCTGATGCAAGGCGGCAAAGCACCCACAGCCAAGCAAAAGCGTTGGCAAGACTGGCTCCGCGACCAGGGCTGCGCCTGCTGCGGCATGCCGGCGGAGATTCACCACTGCGTCGGGTCCACCGGCAAGCACCGAAAAGTGTGGATCGGTCAGGACTTCACCATTCCGCTGTGCCCACGCCACCACCGGCACGAAGCGAGCATCGACAAAAACACCGCCCAGTTCGTCACCGAGTATTACGGCTCACCCAGGGACATCGGCCGGCGGGGCATGGAGAAGCGGATATTTGCGGGATTGGTGGCGCACTACCGGCGCATGAAGGGCGAGTTGCCCTGTTCGGCGGAGGTGCTGGCCGCGATTGAGGATTGGCACCGTTGAGCGCGGCAGAGGAAGCCCTGGCCCTGCACTTGCGCGCCGACCAGATCATCGGCTGGGAGCGGGAATACCGGTTCGGCGCCCATGCTTGCGGCGGCCCCGGCAAGGGTCTGCGCCAGCGGTTGCAGGAAGCGGGCCTGAAGGACTGGCGTTTCGACTTCGCCTTTCCGGCGCTCAAGGTTGCCGTGGAGGTTGAGGGTATCACCCGCTTCGGCCGCACCCGGGGCGGAAAGATGGCCCTGGGCCGGCACCAGTCGGCCACCGGCATCGAGGGCGACCTGCAGAAGTACGACGCGGCAATGCGCCTTGGCTGGAACGTTTACCGGTGCTCCCAGCACATGGTCCGGGCTGGCCATGCCGTGGAGACGATCAAGATTCTGATTGAGCAGGCGGGAAGGACAAATGGCTGATAACGCAGACAGAGCGGGCGAGCTGATCGAGGAGCGGGACGCAGCGCACGAAGAAGCGATAGCGGCCCGGCGTCAGCAGTTCGAGAGCGAATCCGAGACGCACTGCGTGGAGTGCGACGACGAGATACCGGAACGGCGGCGGGCCTTGGGCGGCGTAACCCGCTGCGTGGACTGTCAGGGCATTTTCGAGGCGAGAGGGCGGTGATATGGCACTGGTGAATGATGATGCGGCGACCTGTATGCCGCCGGCGCTGGATTTCCTTTTGTCGCAATGGGGCATCTGGAGCCGCATGGCAAGGCCTGGCCCGAAGAGCTACACGAGCAGCGCAGGAAAGATACAGGAGATGCTTGTTCAGCAGAACACAGACAACGACACCTTTCTTGCCGGGGACGATCTCGCGGAGGCTGTTGATGCTGCGGTCAATAAGCAGGCGCCTGGGGATAAGTCGATATTGGTGAGTTATTTTGTATCCAGATACCCGCTTCGACTCATGGCTCGAATGCATGGCGTGTCCCGGGAAGGGATGCTGAATTTAATATCCCGTGCGGCGGCACGCGTTGAATCCACAATGGAGGACTGATGCCACTCGAGAAAGACGACATTTGTCCAGTGTACGCTCCGAGAAACCCCTATTCGTTCGAGTCTTATACCCCAATAGGCTTAAGCGAAGAATTCCTCGACAAGCTGGAGGCGCTAGAAAAGTTCGAGGAGTTGCACGAAGCGGGGCGGACGCCCAAGCTCAGCCCAAAGCAGAAGAGCGCGCTTTTGCAGGCGATGCATAATGCCAAGTACATCTATTTCGTGCTCTCCGAAGATTCTGGACTGGTGAAGATCGGCAAAACTAAAGACATAAAAAAGCGATTTGCCAGCCTTCAAACGATGTCCCCTGTGCCGCTCAGGATTATCGGATGCTTCAGGGCGCACGATGAATTGGAAGGCACCCTGCACTCGAGGTTTGCCAAGTATCGACACCATGGCGAATGGTTCAAGCTCAGCGATGAGATCGTGAAGTTGATCGAGTTGGGCGCAGAGAAGGGTGTGCGAGCCCTGGTTTGGGATTGCGCCCAATGGGTGAAAGTAAATGATCCATGCAGGCTCCGTTGACATCGGCGAAAGTATCGGATAAATTTTCCGTATAGAGTGGTCATAGTGACCGCTGCCAAAAGCCCTGGCCCTCAAAGCCGGGGTTTTTTTATGCCGGAATCTCCCCCTGAACCCCTCCGGCCATCCCCGAGACCCGCCTTGCGCGGGTCTTTCTAATTCTGGACCTGGATATGCCCCAATTCAGCGAACGCAGCAAACAGCGCCTGGCGACCTGCCATGCCGATCTGCAAGTGCTGATGGCCGAGGTCGTGAAAGACTTCGACTGCACCATCATCACCGGTCACCGCGACCGCGTGACGCAGAACCGCATGGTGGAGCAGGGCAAGAGCCAGGTCCGTTGGCCGAACAGCCGGCATAACAGCGAGCCCAGCGAGGCGGTGGACGCGGCGCCGTATCCCATCAACTGGCAGGACCGGGAGCGCTTTCACTACTTCGCCGGTTTCGTCATGGGCACGGCCGCACGGCTCAAGGCTGAAGGCCGGATGACCCACGGCCTGCGGTGGGGCGGCGATTGGGACCGCGACACCCAGGTCGACGACAACAACTTCGATGATTTGGTGCATTTCGAACTGGTATGAGCGACTTCCGGTCCTTCATAGCGCGCAACGGCTGGGCAAAGATCCTGCTGGCGCTGTGGGGGCTGACCCTGACCACCCTGGTGGTGATCAAGGTGTTCTTCGATCCGCCGGACATCCCGACGGGCACCGCCGCGGCGTTCGCCACCTTGTTCGCGCTGCCGCCCCTGGTGGTGAAGTTCTGGCAGTGGCAGCGGGATAAGCCGGAATGAGCTGGCTCCCCCTGCTGAAGAAACTGGCGCCGGCGCTCGCCTTGCTGGTGGCGCTGGGTGCCGCTTTTGCCGGCGGATGGCTGGTCAACGGCTGGCGGATCGGCGAGGGCATCGCCCAATACCGCCAGGAGCTGGCCGAAAGCGCCGCGCAGAAGATCAAGGCCGCCCAGGCTCGCACCCTGGAGCGCCAGGCTGAGGTCGAGGCCCTGGACGCCCGCTATACCGAGGAGCTGAGCAATGCGCAGGCTGAGATCGATCGCCTTTCTGATGATGTCGCTGCTGGCCGTCGCCGGCTGCGCCTCCAGGCAGAGTGCCCCGGAGTGCCCTCCGCCCCCGGCTCCGCCGGCGTGGACGATGCAGGAGGCCCCAGACTTACTGACGCCGCTGAACGGGATTATTGGCGTCTCCGAGAGCGAATCGGAACCGTCACCCAGCAACTGACGGCACTACAGGAGTACGTCCGCACGCAATGCAGGGCGACCCGGTGAAGCGCTGGCTGTACACCACGGTGTACGCCCTGACGCTGACCCTGATTATCGTTTTTCTTTTCTGGCTTGTGGCTGCGTGGCTTGCGCGGCAATGGTGGAGATCGTCCCGGGATGACTGAAGAGGCACAGGAAATGTACAGCATTCCGCCACGGCTCGGCCTGCTCGAGCAGGAGGTCCATACGCTCAAGTCAGACATGGACGCCATGAAGCAAGAGCGGCTGCCGCACCGTGTCGGCAACCTGGAGGCCAGCATCCAAGACCTGAACGTCATCCGCCAGGACACCACCCAGATGAAGGTGGTCCTGGCCAAGATGAATTCGTTTGTGCGCGGCGCCGTCTGGATTCTCGGCGGGCTGGTCGCACTGGCCACCCTGCTGATCGCACTGGCCGGCGTAATGCCCAAGATGGACGCCATCATCATCGAGAAGAACGCACCGGCACAGACGGACCAGTAAAGCCAACCCGGGCGGTGCCCGGCAACGAGTAACTGGGCGGGGCCCAGGACAGGAGGACTCAGCGGTGCTGACTCCCAAGCTGACCGACAAGCAACAGGCATTCGTAGACGAGTACCTGCGCGACCTGAACGCCACACAGGCGGCCATTCGTGCCGGCTACAGCGCCAAGACGGCCGCATCCGTGGGGAACGAGAACCTTAGAAAACCCCAGATAGCCGAAGCTATCGCCCAGGCCAAGGCTTCCCGGTCTGAGCGCACCAAGGTGGACGCGGACTGGCTGCTCAATCGCTTGGCTGCTGAGGCGGATGCAGACCTTGCCGACCTGTACAACGAGGACGGTGGACTGAAGCCGATTCACCAGTGGCCGGAGATCTGGCGCAAGGGCTTGGTGGCCGGTATCGACGTTGAGCAGCAGTACGAGTACATCGACGGCGAGAAAGAGCCCTGCGGCGTCGTGGTGAAGGTGAAGCTGTCCGACCGCGTGAAGCGGCTGGAGCTGATCGGCAAGCACATCGACGTTCAGGCGTTCAAGGACCAGATTTCTCTGCCGCCTGAGGGCGTCACCGTAGTGGTCAATCGCCCCGGTGGAAATTAACCCGACGGTCCCTCAGGACCAGTTCATTTTCTCGGAGGCGCGATACCCGGCCATCGTCGCCGGCTTCGGTGCCGGCAAGACCGAGGCGCTGATCGTCCGCTCCCTGCTGGGCAAGCTGGCGCACCCTGAATCGGACAGGGCGTTCTACGAGCCGACCTACGACCTGATCCGCATGATTGCCTGGCCGCGCTTCGAGGAGCTGCTGTCAGACCTGAAGGTGCCGTACCGGCTCACGAAACACCCGCACAACGTCCTGGAGATCGACGGCTACGGCCGGATCATCTTCAGGAGCATGGACACGCCCCAACGGATCATCGGCTTTGAGGTCGGCGATTCGGATGTGGATGAGCTGGATACGCTCAAGCGGGACGACGCCGCCGAGGTCTGGCGCCGGGTGCTGTCCCGTAACCGCCAGAAGAAAGCGGACGGTTCGCCCAACACCGTCGGCGTGGCCACTACCCCGGAGGGCTTTCGCTTCGTCTACGAGACGTGGCACGAAAAACGGCCGCCGGGCTACGAGATCATCAAGGCGCCGTCGTACAGCAATCCGCACCTGCCGGACGGCTACATCGACAGCCTGCGCGACATCTACCCATCGCACCTGCTGGATGCCTACATCGAGGGCGAGTTCGTCAACCTGACGACTGGCACGGTGTACATCCAGTTCGACCGGAAGCGCTGCAACACGCACGAAACGGAAGAGCCGGGCGAGCCGCTGTTCATCGGCATGGACTTCAACGTCGGCCAGATGTCGGCGGTGATCCACGTGAAGCGCAACGGCAAGCCGGTAGCGGTCGGCGAAATCGCCAACGGCTACGACACGCCGCACATGGTCCAGCTGATCAAAGATCGTTACCCAGGCCATGCCATCCATGTGTACCCGGACGCTTCCGGTGGCGGCCGGCGCAGTGTCGACGCCAGCAAGACCGACCTGGCCATCCTGCGGGAGGCCGGGTTCACGATCCACGCGCCCAAGCAGAACCCGCCGGTCAAGGACCGGATCAACGCGATGAACGCGGCGCTCCAGAGTGGGTACAGGGTCAACGTCGACCGCTGCCCTGGGTATGTGAAGTGCCTGGAACAGCAGGCCTACAACCAGCACGGCGAGCCGGACAAGAAGCAGGGCCTCGACCACTTCCCGGACGCCGGCGGCTACTTCATCCATTACGAGTACCCGGTGATCAAGCCGGCCAGCGTCGGCCCCATCAAGTTCATGAGGTAACAGAATGCCCGTTGAAACGCTCCACCCTGATTACTCGCGCCATGAAGAGAAAGCGCGACGGGTCCGGGATGCGGTTGAGGGCTCTGACGCGATCAAACGGCGCGGCACTGTGTACCTGCCGGACCCTGATCCGGACGATCCCGACCGGTACGCCAAGTACAAGCTGCGGGCGTTGTGGCTGGGCGTTACGAAGCGCACCCACGACGGGATGCTGGGCGCGGTATTCCGCAAGAAGCCCGAGGCCGAGCTGCCGTCCGTGATTGAGTACATGCGAGACGACGCCGACGGCTCCGGCATGAGCCTGACCCAGTTTGCCAGGGGCGCGGTGTCCGACACGGCCACCAACGGCATCAACGGCGTTCTGGTGGACTACCCGGAGGCCGAGGACGGGCTGACCCGTGAGCAGACCCAGGGCTTGCGGGCCACGCTGCGCGCCTACCCCTCGCCGAGCATCACCAACTGGCGCCGTGACGGCGAGAAGCTGGTTTTGGTGGTGCTGCGCGAGTGGTACGACGTTGATGTCGATGAGTTCCAGGTCAATCGCGAGACGCAATACCGCGTCCTGAGCCTGGATGATGCCGGCCTCTACGTTCAGCGGGTTTTCCGCAATAACGAGGAGGTTGCCCGGGCGGAACCGCGCAAGGCCAACGGTGAACGGTGGGATGTGATCCCGTTCCAGTTCATTGGCGCCGGCAACAACGACGAGCATCCCGACAATCCGCTCCTGCTGGACATCGCGGACGTGAACATCGCCCATTACCGCAACAGCGCGGACCTGGAGGAGGCGTCGTTCATCGTCGGCCAGCCCATGTTCCACGTGAATATCGGCGACACCAGCACTCAGGAATGGAACGACCTGAACCCCAACGGGGTGCTTGTCGGGGCGCGTCGCGGCATCCAGACGAAGAACGGCAGCGTGGATCTGGTCCAGGCCGAAGAGCGCAATCTGCCGCTCAAGCTCATGGAGCAGAAAGAGGCCCAGATGCTGGCCATCGGCGCCAAGCTCATCGAGCAGCGCGGCGGCAACGAGCGGGAAGAGGCTGTGAAGGCCCGGACGGGCGCCGAGAACGCCAACCTCTCCACCCTGGCCGACAACGTGAGCGACGGCCTGGAGAACTGCCTGGAGTGGGCGGCCGAGTTCATGACGAGCGCGGACGTGTTCGACGAGATCACGTTCCGCCTAAATCAGGAGTTCTACGAGCAGGGCGCCGACCCGCAGATGGTCATGGCGCGCATCCAGGAAGTGGACCGGGGCCTGATCGCCAAGGCGGATTACCGGGCCTGGCGCCGCAAGACCGGCGGCATTGACCCCGACCGCACCGACGAAGACATCGATGCGGAGGTCCAGTCCGGAGGCTCTGAGCTTTGACCTCACACGGCAAGCTCCTCGAGGCCCTGATCCGGCACCAGATCTACATCCAGCAATTCGGTGGTGGCCAAGTTAAGCGGGCGCTTCCCATATTGCGGGCGCTCGCCAGAGACCTGCAGCAGCGCATTGCCGGCGCCACCGAGTTTCAGGCCAGCCGGATGGTGGCTATGGAGCGTGATCTGCGGGAGATCATCGTCCACGCCACCACCGGCATGCAGGGCGCCCTGGAGCTGGAAGACTTCGCCGAGCAGGAGGCCGGATTCGCGGCCAAGTTGCTGGGCTCCGGCGCCACGGTAGAGATTCGCCAGGGCTTTACCCCTGAGCAGATCCGGGCGATCACCACGCGCAGCAAGATGACTCTGCTGAGCGGCAACGTGGAGAAGCGCCTCACCATCCGCGAGGCATTCGACGACTTTGCCCAGGGCGTCGGCCGCGACAGCATGCGGGTCGTTCAGGCGGGTGTCCTGGAGGGCAAGACCACGGATGCGATGGCCCGCGAGGTGTCGCAGCTGGTCCGCACCCGTTCCCGGCAGCAGGCAGAGGCAGTCATTCGCACGGCCACCAACCACATCGGCGCCACGGCGCGTGATGAGGTGTACCGGGCCAACGCCGACATTCTCGAGGGCGAGCGCTTCATGGCCACCCTCGACAGCCACACCACGATTCGATGCGCCAGCCTGGACCGCACTCTGCACCCGCTGGGGCAAGGGCCGCGCACACCGCTTCACTACCGGTGTCGCAGCATCCGGGTGCCGGTGGTGAAAGAGGAGTACCGGCTCGGCGGCTTGGGCGAACGCGCCAGCATGGATGGTCCGGTGGACAACCAGCTCACCTACGGCGGGTTTCTGCGTAAGCAGAGCAAGGAATTCCAGGATGACGTGCTGGGGCCGCGCCGCGCGGCGCTGTTCCGCTCCGGCAAGGTCAAGATCAACCAGTTTACCGATGACGCCGGCCGGGTGCTGACGCTCGATCAACTGGCGGCCCGAGAAGGGCTGACGCTGTAACAGACATTCGATTTAGACGGGGCGCTCAAGCGGCCCTTTTTTATGCCTGCGGGGCAGGCGAAACCAGCAAACGGGGTTTGCAGACATGGCACTGAAATTCGAGATCACCAAGGAAGAGTTCGAGGCGCTGGAAGAGGCTCAGCAGGCCCTGTACAGCGAGCACGGCGACGGTTACCGCCTCCAGGTGGACGGCATCGACCCTGCCGACGAGCTCAAAGAGGCCCTGCGCAAAGAGCGCGAAGAGCGGGCCGAGGCGAAGCGCAAGCTTCAGGAATTCGAGAGCGAGGCGGAGAAGCGCGAGCGGGAACGCCTCGAGAAGCAGCAGGAGTGGGAAAAGCTCTCCAAGACGGAGCGCGAGCGGGCGGAAAAGCTCGACAAAGAGCTGGCCGAGTTGCGCGACAAGGTCGCCAACAGCGAGCGCACCGCCACTGCTGAGGGCATTGTGGCCGGCCTCATCGACAAAGAGGCAACCGGTGGCGTGCAGCGCTACGGCCTGCTGAAGAAAGAGGCCATGCAGTTCATTGCCCACACCCCGGAAGGGGTAAAGATCAACGGCCCGGACGGCGAGGCGTGGGACGCCAAGCAGTTGGGCAAGTATCTGACCGAGCAATACCCGTTCCTTGTGGACGGCAGCAAGGCGTCAGGGGGCGGGGCTCCCGGCGGGAAAGGCGGCGGGGCCGTCACGAAGAAGTTTTCTGAGCATACAGGCGCAGAGCTGAAGGCCCTGAAAGAACAGGACCCGGAAGCCTACAAGCGCCTCCGTGACGAACACCACCAACAGAGGTAATCAATCATGGCGACTACCCGCCTTTCCGACATCATCGACGTGGAGATCTTCCAAGACCTCCCGCAAGTGAACGGTCCCGAAAAGACCGCGTTCTTCCAGTCCGGCATCGTTACCCGTAACGCCATGCTGGACACCATGGCCTCCCAGCCGGGCAAGCTGATCGAGCTGCCGTACTGGAACGACCTGGACGGCGCTGACGAGGTCAACTACAGCTCCGATAACCCGGCCTCCGACGCCACCCCGTCCAAGATCGACCAGGGCGAACAGATCGCCCGCAAGGCGTTCGTGAACAAGGGCTGGTCAACCGCCAATCTCGCTTCCGAGCTGGCGATGGGCGGCACTGCGATGGATGCCATTCGCGCCAAGACCGACATGTACTTCCAGCGCCAGTGGCAGCGCCGGCTGATCGCCGCAGTCAAGGGCGTGATGGCCGACAACGTGGCCAACGACGACGGCGACATGGTGTACGACATCGCCGCCGAGGCCGTCGCCGACCAGGGCGCCGACACTCGCTTCAGCCGCGATGCCTTCATCGAGGCCGCCTACACCATGGGCGACCAGGTGGACGGCGTGACCGCTATCGCCGTGCATTCCATGGTGGCGAAGCAGATCACCAAGCTGAACGACGCCGAGGACGTGCGCGATTCCGAGGGCAACCTGCTGTACCGCGCGTACATGGGTCGCCGGATCATCGTCGACGACTCCCTGCCCGCCGTGGCCGGCACCACCGATGGCGTGAAGTACACCTCGGTGCTGTTCGGCCCGGGCATCTTCGGCTACGGCGAAGGCTCCCCGCTGAACCCGGTGGCGCTGGATGAAGACGAATCCGCCGCCGATGGTGCGGGCGTGGAAGAGCTGTGGCTGCGCAAAACGTGGCTGCTGCACCCGTTCGGCTTCCAGCAGACCGGCACCCCGTCCGGCAACAGCTTCACCCAGGCCGAGCTGGCCACAGCCGCCGTTTGGAGCCGCGTGCTCGAGCGTAAGCTGGTGCCGATGTCTTTCTTGATTACCAATTAAACCGGCGGCCTTCGGGCCGCCTCTTCGGAGGCAGTCATGTCTGAGGAAAACGAAGTAAAGACTGAGGGGAAGCCCAAAGCCGAGCCAAAAGCGAACAAAGACGGCTTGACCCCCGGCGCCCCGGTGGACATCGAGACCGTCATGCGCCTGGAGCGCAAGCATGCTGCCGAGCGCGCCAAAACGGCGGCCAAGCCGGCGGCGAAAGCCAAAACGGCGGCCAAGCCAAAGGAATAACCGATGACCGATTACATCACCATCGCGGACGTGGACCAGATTCTGGGCGCCAGCTGGGCAGAGGAGGCCGACAAGGCTGCCGCTGTGCTTCAGGCCAACGCCTGGATGACGGCCCGGCCCGTGGTGGCCAGCGATCCGGTGGAGGATGCCATCAAGACGGCCGGGGCGTATCTCGCCCAGGAGTCCGCCGCCGGCACCCTTTACACCGACACTCAGGGCGACATCAAACGCACCCGGGTGAAGGCGGATACGGTGGAATCGGAAACGGAGTACCAGGACGGCGCCCGGGCTCGCTCGGGCAACCTGTCCTTTGTCTTTGACCTGCTGCGGCCGTATTTCCCGGTCGGCGGCGGGTCCACATTCCCGGTGCGGAGAGCCTGATGGGTCTTCGTGCTGACGTTCAAACCGGCATCGCTGCGGCGTTCGATGGCGCCCTGGCTGATGCGGTGCGCAGCTTCACCCTGACGCGGGTGACTGGCACTGATTACGACCCCCTGACCGGTGAAGAAACCCAGACCACCGAGACCTTCCAGGGTCGCGGCGTGTTCGGGGGGTTCAAGACCGAGCAGGTGGACAACGAGCACATCTTGGCCACCGACGAGAAGCTGACCGTTTTGCAAAGCGAGATCAGCACAGACCCGGAGATCGGCGACGACATCGGCGGCAAGCGGGTGATGAACACCTGGCAGGATCCGGCCTCCGTCGCCTGGATTGTGCAACTGAGGGACGCATGAGCTTCGCGGCGGACGTAAAGAAGTTCAGCCGGATGGCGAGTCAGTCCCTGGAGAAGACCGCCCGGGCCGTGGAAATCCAGGTGTTCGCGGAGGTGATCAACCTGTCACCCCGTCGCACCGGCCGCTTCGTCGGCAACTGGCAAATTTCCCAGGGTGCGCCGACTGACGGCGAGCTTGCCCGGGAGATCGAGAAACAGCAGGCCGTTAACGAGATGAACGAGGTGGTGGCGGCCCTCAAGGGCGGGGGTGTCACCTTCATGGCCAACAACCTGCCGTACGCGCATCGCCTGGAGTTTGATGGCTGGTCCAGGCAGGCCCCGGAGGGCATGGTCCGCCGGACCGTGGCCCGCTTTAACCAGATCGCCGACGAGGCTGCCAAGAAGAACCGCGTATGAGAAACCTGGATATTCGCAATGCGCTGGTCCTGAGCTGGCTGGATGGTGATTTCGGCCTGACCACGGCGTTCCCGAACAAGGATTTCACCCCGGGCACGGACCCGTGGGCCGCTCTGTTTGTGGTGCCGAGCCAGCCGGGCGTGGCCACCTGCGGCGACGAAGGCATGGACCGGCACGACGGCGTCCTGCAGATCGACCTGAATCACCCGCTCAACGACGGAGACATCCCGGCCATCACCCTGGCCGACCAGATCGCCCGGCGGTACAAGGCGGGCACGCGCTTCAACGCGCCAGCCCTGTCCGAGACCCTGATCGCTGATTTCCGGGCCCAGGAGTTCCTGGTTTGGGATCCGTTGCCGGTACTGATCCGCTCCTGCGGCTACGAGCAGCCTCGGCGGGTCGAGAACTGGTCCCGAACCACGATGACGATTTTCTACTCAGCATGGGTAAGCAGAGGCTATACAGAATGAATCCTATCTACCCCGATCGTCCCCACGACCCGGATTTGGAAATCGACCCTGGCAGAGAGATGGCCAGTCCAATTACCACCTATGCCTTTGACCAAGCGGCCGAAAACCTTAGAGCAAAAGTGCAGAGGGCGGTTGATGAGTTTCACCAGGCTACAGGTGGATTGTGCGCTCCGTCTCTGGATGTGACCAACACCCCGATCACAACCATGGGCCAATCCGTTCATCGCTATATCAGCAAGGTGGACGTTGAGCTGGAACTGAGAACCGTTTAAAGCCGCTGCGCCCTACCGTCGTGAGACGTGGGGGCGCGGTGCATTAATCCCCGAAGGGCTGCCATTTGGCGGCCCTTTTTTGTTTCTGGCCGTCGTGAGACGACCCAAACGCCCCGTCGTGAGACGTGGCTTTCCCAATGACGGAGGTTCGATATGGCCTGCCCTGCAAACGGCTCACGCCACTCTATGGCCCTGGTGGCCGAAACCGAAGCCGGCACCACTCCGGCAACCCCCGCGTTCACCCCGATTCGCCAGACCGGCACCACGCTGGCCCTGACGAAGGAGGCCCTGCAAAGCAACGAGCTGCGTGCCGACCGGCAGATCGCCGACATGCGCCACGGCAACAAACAGGTCGGCGGCGACATCTCCACCGAGCTGAGCTACGGCGGTGCGTTCGGCCCGATGCTGGAGGCGGTGCTGTGCGGCACATGGGAGGAAGACGCGCCCTCGGCCGGCACCGACACGCTCAAGGCCGGCGTTCAGCGTCGCCCGTTCACCATCGAGCGCCACTTCGCGGACATCGGCCAGTACCTGCGGTATCTGGGGTGTGAGTTCAACACCTGGAACCTGACCGTCTCCACCAACGCCATCGTAACCAGTTCGTTCAGTCTGGTGGGGCGCTCCATGGATGCGCCAGCGCAGACCCCGATTGCCGGCGCCACCTATCAGGACGCAAGCACCACCAGCCCGTTCGATTCGTTCTCCGGCCAGGTCAGCGAGGGCGGAGCATCCAACGGCAGGGTGACCGAAATGTCCCTCACCCTTGAGAACGGCCTGTCGCCGTTGTTCGTGGTGGGCTCGGATACCGCAGCATGCATCAGCATTGCACGCTCCAATGTGAGCGGGAACGTCACCACCTTCTTTGACAGCGTGGCGCTCTACGAGAAGTTCCTGAACGAGACCGAATCCAGCCTGGAATTCACCCTGAGCGACGGCACGAACGCCTACACGTTCAGCCTGCCGCGCGTGAAGTACACCTCCGGCCAGCCGGACGTGGGCGGCGAGGGTGAGGTGTACGTAAGCATGGAATTCCAGGCACTCTTTGACGCCACCGAGGAAAGCCAGATCGTGATTATGCGGGGTGCTGCGTAATGAAAATGGAAGCTCTGTTTACCCGCGAGAAGGCCAACGAGGGCACCAAGGTGCCCCTGTCCTACGCCGACGGCACGCCCACCGACCACCACCTGATCATCCGCTCCCAATGGTCTGACGCCTTCCAGCAGGCCAAGCAGGACGCCTACCGGCAGGACATGGAAGTCCTGGCCAAGGGTGAGGCCGTGGACAGCACCGAGCGCCATGTGACGCTGTGCGCGGCCCTGGTGGCCGGCTGGGACCTGGAGGAGGAATTCACCGAGGAGAATGTGAAGACCTTGCTCCGCGAAGCCCCCCAGCTTCGGGACATGATCGACCGCCACGCCTCGCGTGATGCGCGTTTTTTCAGGAAGCCGTCCACCGACTCTACGAGTGGGCGGGAAAAGAAATAGGGGACACGATCCCGGACCCCAAGACCGGCGCCAGCCGCCGGCAGCAGCTTGAGGCGGTTTACCGCCAGACCGGCAAGAAACCCAAGAGCCTGAGAACAGACCCGCCACCGGAAGGCACCGGCTACCTGTGGGGCTGGTTCTGTGAGCTGGGCGACTGCTCCTACACCGAGATCCACCACTGGGCCGCACTGAAGCGAATCCACCTCCTGCCCTGGGAGGTGGACGTGTTGCGGCATCTGGATCACCTGAGATCAAAGGCATGGCATGACCGAAACAGCGCGTCTCGTACTAGCCGTTGACAGCCGTGAAGTCGACCGTGGCCAGCGGTCCCTGGATGGCCTGACCGACAAGTCACGCCGGGCCGAGCAGGAAACCGAGCGGCTCACCCGTGCCACCGACCAGCTGGGTGGGGCGTATCGCGGCCTGCGCAATGTGCTCGGCGCAGTGGGCATTGGTGTGGCGATCCGCGCCGTTGTTCAGGCGTCCGACACCTACTCCGAGCTGCGCTCCCAGCTGCGGCTGGTGACCGAGAGCCAGGAGGAGCTGAACGACACCTACGAGGCGGCCTACAAGCTGGCCCAGGACACCCGCGGCGGTCTCGGCGAAACCATCAACCTGTACGCCCGGCTGGCTCGCTCCAGTGAAGAGCTGGACCTGACCAACCAGCAGCTTCTGACGGTCACCCGAGCGATTAACCAGTCGTTCGTGGTCTCCGGCGCCAGCGCGCAGGAAGCGGCCTCCGCCACCCTCCAGCTTTCCCAAGGCATGGCCTCCGGCACGCTGCGCGGCGAAGAGCTGAACTCGGTTTTGGAGAACAGCCCCCGCCTGGCGCGCGCCATTGCTGACGGCCTGGGCGTGACGATCGGCCAGCTGCGCGAGCTGGGTGCCGAGGGCCAGTTGACCGGCTCGGCGGTGACCCGGGCACTCCTGTCCAGCGCGGACAGCATCAACCGCGAATTCCAGGACATGCCCCGCACCGTGGGCCAGTCCCTCCAGCAGCTCCGCAATGACCTGATTGACACCTTCGGTGAGACCGACGTTTCCGGCTTCAATGACGCCATTGATGATCTGCGCGGATTGGTGACCGATCCGGGCTTTCAGGAGGGCGTCGTCTCCCTGGGAACAGGTATCGCCACGCTGGCCCGATGGCTGGGCACTGCAACGACCGAAGGCGTGAAGTTCACCAAATGGCTGGGCGAGGAATTTGCGGCGCAAATCCACGGAATTGCCGCCGACGACATCCCTCGCCTGGAAGGTGCCGTAGCGGACCAGGAAGAGCAGATGCGCCGCTTGACGGCGCTTTTTGAGGGCAGCGGAGGTATATCAGGCCAAGAACAGGGCATTCTCGACCGAGAAAACGCCAAGCTCGAGGAAATGGAAAGGCGCCTTGCTGACGCTATCCGGCTCCGGGAGCAGTTCAATCAGAACAACGTCGGGGCCGGCGCCAACACCAACCCGGACCAGGGCGGTGGCGATCCGCCCGAACCGCTCGGCGGCGGCGGCAAAGACAAAGCCACCGACTCCATCCAGAAGCGCGTCGCAGCTCTCCAGCTCGAAGCGGAAACCCTGGGCATGACGGCCCGCCAGGAGGAGCTATACCGGGCCAGGAAAGAAGGCGCCACCGCTGCGCAGCTGGCCGCCATCGAAGGGTCATACCGGCAGATCGAGGCGTATGAGGCCGAGCAGAAGGCGCTGGAGGAGAAGGCGGAGTTTGAGCGAGCACTGGAGCGCGACCTCGGCGAGATTCAGGACCGCTATGCCTCTGAGCGGGAACTGTTAGCGGAAGACCTGATGCTTCGCCGGGAGACCATCCTGGAATCCTACGAGCTCGGCAAGATCGACCGCCAAGAAGCCAATGCACTGCTCCAGGAATCCAACCGCGAGTATTACGACGAGCTGGACGCGCTCAGGAGTCTGGACATTGAGCGCGAGCAGAAAGCCAGCCAGATGGTCACGTCTGCCCGGCTGGCGGCGGCCCAGCAAGGGGTGGGGCTGCTGCAGTTTTTCGCCCGCGAGAACGAGGCGGTCGCCAATGTGGTGCTTGGCGTTCAGACTGCTCTGTCTGCGGCAATGGCGTGGACCAATACACTGGTGGCCGCCACCCGGGCCGTTGCAGAACTTGGCCCAATCGCAGGCCCTCCGGCAGCAGCCAGCATCATGGCGTGGGGTAAGCTTCAGGTCGGCCTGATTGCCGCCACCGGATTGGCCAAGGGCTTCATGGGTGGCGCCGGCGGCGGCAGCCCTTCGGGAGCTGGCGGCGGCTTTGGCGGCAGCCCTGAAGCGGCACCTCCAAGCCCGCTGCCCCCGAGAGACAGCGATTCTGGGGGCAGCCTCACCATCGTGTTCCAGGGTGACGTGACAGGCTTCGATCAGAACGAACTTGCTGATACTCTCCTGAACAAGATGGGGGACGAGATCAACAATCTCGACAGGGTGGTGATCGACCCCAAATCCAGAAACGGAAGAATGCTCAGGGGACGATGAGATGAAACACTTTCTTATGGCTGTGGCTGCCGCCGCAGCATTGATCGGCTGCGCCACGCCGTTGGATGGCCTTCTCGATAGTCGCTATTCCGAGGTCCGGCCGGCTCCGGCGCCATCGCAGATGGTTGGCACATGGACCGGAAGCATGGGGCCCTATTTGCTGACCCTGCAGGTAGAAAGCGATGGCACGGGCCTGTACTGCTACTCCTGGAACGAGAAGCACGCCGTAAACAGGATGAAATACGACGGCGAAGGGCTGGTTTTTCAGGATGGCTCAATGGCCTCCATCATCGACCTGGTGCCGGATAAGCTGATCATTCGCCCCGATTATTCACATGCAAGCCGGGCCACTCTGCGCCCGGATGAGGGCTTGGTGGAGGCGTCACCCTACTGCGCCAAAGCCATGCAGTAGGCTCATTCGACAGGTCAGCCCCGCTCCGGCGGGGCTTAGTTTCCCAGGCCCTGCCATTCGGCGGGGTTTTTTCGTTTCTGGAGCCCTGAATGGCAACGATCACCTACACCGCCAAGCGCAGCGTGGCGGGCGGCCGGACTGTGGGCGAGGAGTACACCTTCGAGGTGCCCATTTCCGACTGGACGCCGCGCCCCCGGCGACAGGTGGCCAGCTCCACCTCTCTGTCCGGCCGGCGCTTCGAGCGGCTGACCCGAATTGACCGGGAGTGGCGCACCTCCACAGTCGCCGAGGACGACGCCGCGAAGCTGGCCCAGCTTGAGGAGTTCCTGGATTCAGTGGCCGGCGGCGAGACTTTCGAAATAACCCATTCCGGCACGCTGCGCACCTGTCAGATCGATGGCGACCCCAGTTGGTCGCTGGTGAATAGCGTCGGCTTCTACTCGGTCAACTTCAACGTGCGTGAGTTCGTATGAGAATCGATAACAGCGCCTTTGCCGAGGTCAACGACAGCCAGTGGCAGGCGCCCCAGTTCGTCGTGTCCATCGACTTCGGCGACGATGACCTGTTCTACCTGACCTCACACGCCATCACCGGCCTGACCGGCGAGAACGTGGTCGAGGGCGTTCTGGTGAGCATTTCCGGCACCTCCCAGAAGCTGAACCCGGACAAGGCCAACTCCGAGATCGGCAGCTTGAACTTTGAAGTGCTGGACGATGGACTGACCGCGCTGCAGGCGGAGCGGCTGAGCCAGGGCAAAGGTTTGCGGGGCAAGACGGTCCGGTTCTATGTCGGCGATGAGGCCCTGCCGTGGTCCAGCTATATCCTGGCCACCACTCAGATCGTGGACGAGGCCAGCTACCGCGACCAGGCCTACAGCTTCAAGTGCGCCGACGTTCAGCGGATGCTCCGTGAGGACATCTTCACGCCGCAAGAGACACGCCTGAACCGCACCCTGGAGGCTGGTGCTGACGAGATCGAGGTCCTGACCACCAACGGGTTTGAGGCGTACCAGCACCCGAACGTGGCCGGGGCCGTGGCCGCCGGGCAGAAGATCGGCCTGCTTCGCCTGGAAGGCGATGACGACGATTTCGAGATCGCGTCCTACACCGGCAAGGAGGCCAACAAGTTCACCGGCGTGACCCGGGGCCTGTTCGGCACCACCCCGCTGCGCATCGAGCTCAGCAACACCGACGACAGTGAATCCAGCCCCAAGGTCACCGAGTTCGTGTATCTGGAGATGCCGGGGCCGATGCTGGCCTACGCGGTGCTCACCGGCGCCATTTACGGCTACCCGGGCGAGTACCTGCCGGATCACTGGCACCTGGGCGTTCCGGCCGAATTCATCCGCACCAGCGACTTCGAGAATATCGGGGAGGACCTGTGGGTTGCGGATGATCCGAACCAGGGCTTTGTCACTCGCCTGGCCGGGCTCGAGGAAGAGGACGGCAAGAAGTTTCTCGAGGAGGAGATTCTTCTGCTGATGGGCTGCTATGCCCCCATCTACTCGGACGGGCAGCTGGGCCTGCAGCGCATGACGGCCGTGCACTCCACCGGTGGCTATGTCCGTCGCCTGGACGCCGACACCGTGGCGGATTACGGCGACCTCACCCACGACATGGGCGCGGTGATCAATGAGATCTTCGTGTCCTGGAACTGGGACATCTTCCAGGAAGAATTCACCCGCCTGAACTACCTGCCGGACCTGGAGTCGATCCAGACCCACGGCAAGGCCGAGCAGAAGGACCTCGAATTCCGGGGCCTGTACAGCAGCCGGCACAGCTCGCAGACGATTCAGCGGCTTATCGCCAGCCTGCGCGATCGATATGCGGGGCCGCCGCTGCGCCTGGACTTGACCCTGACCCCGGACCAGAACGACCTCGAGGTCGGCGACATCGTGCGGGTGGACCTTTTCGAGGTGCAGGATTACACCGGCACCACGGACGACGGCCATCTGAACCGGAACTTTGAGATCCAGCAGATCAGCACCGACTGGCGGACCGGCCAGGTCAAGGTGAAGCTGTTCGGGTCCAGCCAGAAGGCCGGCGCGCTGCCGCCGCAGGAGACCGGCACGGCCATCCCGGACGAATGGTATGAGCGGGGCACCGAGATCAGCCCGGCCAACTTCCCGGGCGTGGTGACCGTCTCCGGCGGCGTCACCCGGGTGGAGGGGCTGCTGGACCTGGCCGGTGGGGATGGGCTGGGCGATGAGGCGTCGTTCTTCTGGTGCCCCACGGACCTCACCTGCGACGACGCGGCCGAGATCCGCATCTCCGACAACGTGGCCCTGCTGGTGCGTGGCTTCTTCTCGCTGAACAACGCCAAGATCAACGGCAAAGGCCGCGGCTACCCGGGCGGCGCCGGGACCACCAGCATGGTCTCCAGCGGCGGCTATTTCTTCAACTACGGCAGCCGTTGGGACGCGGTGAACAAGGGCACCCCGGGCTTTATCGACATCCAGTCGACGCCGCAGGGCGGTCGGGGCTACCAGAACCGGGGCACGCTCGATCCGTACCTGCTGGACGTGGACGGCCTGGCCACCATGCGCCCGGCCGGGGCAATCATTGGCGGCCAGATTCAGCCCGGCCAGA
>Ga0208300_100363_pt1 | contig 35447 bp, 28 predicted proteins | sample 23_taG_FD_184096 | JGI IMG/M metagenome (GOLD analysis project Ga0208300, IMG submission 184096) | Marine viral communities from Cariaco Basin, Caribbean Sea - 23_WHOI_OMZ (SPAdes) (version 2) | ecosystem: Environmental > Aquatic > Marine > Oceanic | place: Caribbean Sea: Cariaco Basin...
TCCACCAATCTTTGATGTTGAACGGCGGGTTGGCCATCACGAAGTCGGCGCGCAGGTCCGGGTGCTGGTCGTCCAGGAAGGTGTCGGCGTTCTTCTTGCCGAAGTTGAAGTCGATGCCCCGGATGGCCATGTTCATGGCGGCCAGGCGCCAGGTGGTGGGGTTAGACTCCTGGCCGTAAACGGAGATGTGCTTCTTCTGCTCGTTGGCGTCGTAGTGCTGCTCGCTGGCGTGTTCTTCAATGAACTTGTCGCTGGAGACAAAGAAACCGCCGGAGCCCATGGCGGGGTCGTATACCCGCCCGGAGTAGGGCTGCAGCATTTCCACTATCAGGGTGACGATGCTCTTGGGGGTGTAATACTGGCCACCCTGCTTGCCTTCGGCCAGGGCGAACTGGCCCAGGAAGTATTCGTACACGTGGCCGAGAATGTCTTTGCTTTGCAGGTTCAGCTTTTCGCCATCCAGCACCGGCTTGGTGAAGGAAGTGTCGGAGAAGGTGTTGATCAAGCCCAGCAGTTTGTCGTTGTCCAGCTGGTACTGACTAATGCGGTTGAGGATGCCCTTGAGCTTTTTGTTGTGCGTCTCGATGGCTTCCAGGGCGTTGTCGATCAGCCAGGATACGGAACGCAGCTTTACGTCGTTACCGGCGTCGTCCTGCCAGAGCACAGTGCCCACGGGCAGCACGGCTTTCTCTTTCAGAGTGCTCCAGCGGGCGGCTTTGGGTACCCAGAACACGTTGGCTTCGCGGTAGTAATCTAATACTTCCAGCTCTTCCAGCAGGGCTTGCTGGTAGTCTTCGTCGCCGTCGTAGTCTTCCGGCGGCAGGTAGTAGATGTCGTCGTGCTCGTCCTTGAACCGTTCCAGCAATTCTTCCTGGCGCTCTTCGAAGGCATCGGAGACGTATTTCAGGAAGATTAGCCCCAGCACTACGTGCTTGTAGTTGGCGGCATCCAGGTTGGCGCGGAGCTTGTCGGCGGCTTTCCAGAGTTTGTCGTCCAAGGCTTTGAGGAATTGCTGCTCCGTGTTGTTCATTGCTCGGTTGTTCCCTATGAGAAGTTACTGCTTAGGCTCTCTGATAAAGCGTAAAGGCACGGAGCGACAGGGTGTGTCGGTTCGTGCCTTTGATTGTTCCGGGGATTGATGGGCAATACCGGGGTGTATTGCTTGCTAACCACTCGAGATAGGGTTGTTTTACGTGAGTTGGTGGGGTTAGGCAAGGTTAAGCGCCGTTGACACCTGACGAAAAAACGGAAGGTCAGAAACGAGAAAAGCCCCGGAAGTCCGGGGCTTTTCTCTGTAAGTTGGTGGAGACGGCGGGAATTGAACCCGCGTCCGCCAGCACTATGCCTTGAGATCTACATGTTTATGTCCTTCTATTAATTTAACCTCAAGCGACCCGAAGGCCAGGGTGCAGGAGGCGAGTTCTTTAAATCTTAGCCGTTAGCCAGTGAACTCTGGATAACGGAGCGTCCCGTAAGCGATGACGTCCTGAGATGTTGCTTCCGGGCTACGGGCGACCCGGTCAGGACGACTAGCAGCTTACGCTGCTAGTGCGTAGTTTTCGTCGTTTGCGACTATTGCATTGCAGCTTTGGATTTACGAGATTCGCTGCCATCTCGACATGCACCCAAGGGTTCGCCACCAGCGTCGAAGCCATGTCGTCCCCTTATCCACAGTATATGTGGGCGCCTTGCTCAACTTCAAGGCTTGTTTGTTGCGGTTTGTACGGTTAAGCGTTGTTTTCGCGCATGATCCGTTGTTTTTGGCGGTTCCAGTCGCGCTCTTTCTCGGTGGCGCGCTTGTCGAACAGCTTCTTGCCTTTCACCAAGGCGATCTCGCATTTTACTTTGTTGCCTTTCCAGTACAGCGCCAAAGGTACGCACGTATGCCCCGCCTGACTGGTTTCCCCGATCAGTTTTGCCAGCTCTTTGGCGTGCAAAAGCAGCTTTCGCGTTCGGGTCGGGTCCGCGATCACGTGAGTGGAGGCGGCCGTCAGCGGCTGGAAGTGTGCGCCTAGCAAAAACGCTTCGCCGTCTTTGAGCAACACGTAGGCATCAGTGATCTGGCCTTTGCCAGCCCGCAACGATTTAACTTCCCAGCCGAGCAGGGCAATGCCCGCCTCGAAGCGTTCCTCTACATGGTATTCATGTTTCGCCTTTTTGTTGAGGGCGATGGTGCTGCTGGGCATACCAGGCTTTTTCTTGCTCATGAAACCTTCTCGGAATCTGAAAAATGAATTTGCTGGCCAAGTGTCTGGTCGCCGGCAAAACCGGCATTGTAGCCCAGTAGGGCCAGACGGGTCACGATTTGGCCTTACATGGCCTGTTGGCATTCGTACCCGGGCCACAGTGTCGGCTACAATAACGGGCCTTTTGACATTAGGGATCACAATGTCGAGTAAGTATCAGACATCTATCGGGTCGTTTACCCGAAAATCAACCTTCTTCTGGGCCTCGGTGGGCGCAACCGTCGGGCTCGCCAATCTGTGGCAATTTCCCTATCTGGCCAGCGTTCATGGTGGCGGGCTGTTTGTGTTGGCGTATCTGGTTTGTCTGTTGGTGGTCACGCTGCCCCTGATGGTAACGGAAGCTGCGATTGGCCGGCACTCTCGTCACGGCATGGTGTTGGCGATGGATGGCCTGGTTAAAACGGCGGGCAGTTCGCCGGTGTGGCGGTTGGCAGGCCCGTTAAGCATTCTTGCATCGTTTCTGGTGCTGTCGTTTACAGCGGTGTTTGGCGGCATTGTGGTTGCCTACATTTTCTTTGGCGCGACAGACAGTTTCGGTGGCGCAAATGCCACAGAAGCCACAGGGATTCTCGCGGAACTGGTGTCCAGTTCGGGGCGCTACCGGGAGTTTATGGGCTGGCATGCCTTCTTCTTATTATTGGTGGTGTGGGTGTCTGCCCAAGGAGTGGTGAGTGGGGTAGAGCGCTCATTGCGGATCATTGTGCCCGGCGGTTTGGTGCTGATGCTAGGGCTCTTCGGGGTGGCTGCAACACAGGGCCAGTTGGCATCGGGCGTTGAGAGCATCCTGGTGATGCGCCCTGAAGAATTTGGGTTTGAAAGCGTTCAGGCCGCTTTCTTCCACGCTTTTTTCACGTTGGGCCTGGGTGTGGGGGTGTGGGCCATTTTCGGAGCCTACAGCACGTCGCATACCCGGTTAAAACGTTCGCTGCTGGCGGTTGTCTTGATGGATACCTTAATCGCCATCGTTGTCGGTGTGATGATGTTCTCGGTGGCCTCGGGCAGCGGCAGTCTGGACGGGCAACACGGGTTTGGCCTGCTGTTTGTTTCCTTGCCGGTTACGCTTGCCCCGGTTCCGTTCAGTCAGGTTGTTATTGCTGCAGTGTTTTTGGCTGTGATGCTGGTGGTGTGGGCTACCTCGATAGCGTTGTTGGAGTCGGTCGTCGCCTGGTTCAGGGAATGGACCGGGGCGCCCCGAACCTGGTCGGTCATTATTGTCGGGGCCGCGGTTTGGCTTGCCGGATTGGCCTCTTTGTTTTCATTCAACGTATGGTCTGAATACCGGCTGGCGGGAGCTACAACCTACCGCTGGATAGAGTTGCTTGCCGGCGGTGTGGTGATTCCCCTGGTTGCTGTGTTGGTGGCAACCTTCGCCGGATGGGGGCTGACCAGGCGATATTCCGCGGGCATGCTGGGCCATGCGCCTGCGCTGTTCCGCAAGGCGTGGCTCTGGGCGATGCGCCTCGTTTTGCCGTTAGTCGTGACCTGGATTGGCATTCAATACACGGCCGTGTCGTTGGCGAACTTGTGCGAAAATGGCAGTGCAGCGGTTTGGTGCTCTACAAATCAGAGCTCGGTTGCTGAAGAACCGACCGAGCCCGAGTTTGATTTGAACTCGGACTCTCAGGGTGAGGCCGGTGATGGCTCGAACGTTAAAGCCTCGACGAAAGCGAGCGTGAGTGAAGAGGTAAATCGAGAGCCCGCGGCTCCCAGCGAAGACGATATCCTTTATCATAGTGTTTAGCAGATCGGCCTCGTTCAGCTTGGCGCGATAACATTGAAAGGTAGGAATTCCGGTTTTATGGCTCATCAGATAGACAAAACAGCGCTGGTCATGCACTCATCGGAGCGTATGTTTCATTTGGTTAATGACATTGCGCGTTACCCTGAGTTTTTACCTTGGTGCGCCGGGGCCGAGGTTCATAAGCAAACTGACCAAGAGATTATGGCATCACTGGAAATTGCCAAGGGCGGTGTACGACACACGCTCACCACCTGTAACCAGCTATTAATGCCGGAATCCATTGAAATGAAGTTAGTGGAAGGTCCGCTCAAGAACCTGACCGGCCGCTGGCACTTTAAGCCACTGGATTCCAATGCCTGTAAGGTGATTTTGAGTTTGGAGTTTGAGTTTTCGGGGTCGTTGGCCCGGATGACGTTCGGGCCGGTGTTTAATCAGGCCGCGAACACCATGGTGGATGCCTTCTGCCGCCGTGCCGATGAGGTGTATAAAACAGGAGAGCTTTGCTGATGCGGGTTGAAGTAGCCTATGCGAGGCCAGATAAACAGCAAATTCTGGAGGTTGCGGTGCCCGAGGGCACAACGGCACTAGAAGCTGTTAAAGCGTCGGGTATTGTTGATGTGTTCCCCGAAATCAATCCTGATGAAATCGACATGGGGGTTTTTGGCAAGGTGGTGAAAAAGCCGGCGAGCCATGTTTTGCAGGAAGGCGATCGGGTGGAGCTTTACCGGCCTTTAATTATAGATCCCAAGCAGGCCCGGCTGAACCGAGCCAAGAAAAAAGCCTGAGTTGTTAATACGCTGGGGTTTCTTCCAGCAATTTGGCTTCGTGAGAGCGGTAGGTGTCGCCATCGTAGTGCACAAGGATACGCTGCTCTTCGATGTCGCCGCCGCGGCGCTGGAATGTGTAAATGTAGTATTCCTGTGAGGGGTCAACAGGGTTCAGCAGCAACGGCGTTCCCAGCAATGCGTGGACTTGGCTCCGTTGCATGCCTTCCGACAAGCTTGCCAGCTCCTCGTCAGTGACAATGTTGCCCTGTTGGACGTTGATTTTGTAAACGCCCGGGAAAACACATCCCGCCAGAGATATAATGCTAATAAGAACGATAGCGGTGAGCTTTTGCATCGCTTAGGGAAATCCTCTATCTTGAGTTCGCCTGCCTGGAGCAGGAGTGAAACGGGCTAACCGTTGAACGGCGGCTTCATCATACCGGAAGCCGTAAGGCACACCAAAGAGTGAATACTAGCATGTCATCTGAAAACACCGAATTACGAAAAGTCGGTCTTAAGGTAACTCTTCCGAGAGTTAAGATCTTCAATATCCTTGAGAATGCTAAAGAGCATCATTTGAGTGCCGAGGACGTCTATAAAAAACTGTTAGACCAAGGCGACGACGTGGGATTGGCAACCGTATACCGGGTGCTGACTCAATTCGAAACTGCCGGGCTGATTCTTCGCCACAATTTTGAAGGCGGCCACGCCGTGTTCGAAATGGCGGGTGAAGATCACCATGACCACATGGTGTGTACCGAGACCGGCGAAGTTGTCGAGTTTGTCGATGAAGTGATTGAGGAACGCCAGAAGAAAATTGCTGCAGAGCACGGCTACGAGATCGTAGAGCACAGCCTGATCTTGTACGTTAAGCCGATCAAATCTGGCGACAAGTAAGTAAATAGAAGCAATAAAAAAAGGGGCCGGCATAAGCGGGCCCCGAAAACTCTCGAATCGAGAGGGGATTCTCTACTCAGTGATGGGTTGCCTGACCTTTCACAACCATCTCTTTAGCATGTGCGATTGTTTGCTCGGTCATATCCACGCCGCCCAGCATGCGGGCCACCTCATCAATTCTGCCCTGGTCGTTCAGCGTTTCGATTCGGGAGAATGTCGCTTCTTTCTCGGTAAATTTGCTCACGAACAGATGCTGGTGGCTTTGTGAGGCTACCTGGGGCAGGTGAGTCACGCAAAGTACCTGCCCATTGGCCCCCAACGATCTCAGCAAGCGACCAACCACTTCGGCAGTGCCACCACCAATACCAACGTCCACTTCGTCGAATACCAATGTTGGTGTCGTCGAGGTTTGAGCAACCACAACCTGAATGGCCAGGCTGATTCGAGATAATTCGCCGCCAGAGGCGACTTTTGCTAATGGTCGGGCCGGTTGGCCCGGGTTGGCGCTAACCAGAAACTCAATGTCCTCAAAGCCATGGGGTGCCGGCTCGCCGTCTTTGTCTCGGCTCAAGTGCGTGACAAACTGCACGGAAGGCATGCTCAGTTGTGCCAGTTCGTGCGCGATTCGTTGGTCCAACTCGGCAGCGGCTTGCGCTCGCTTGGCCGACAGTTGGGTGGCAACTGCGTCAAACTCGGCTTTGTATTGTTCAAGTTCTGCTTCGAGTTGCTCCAAGCTGCCTGCGCCGCCGTCCAGTTCTCCCAGTTCGTCACGAAGACGTTGGTGCAGGTCAGTAAGCTCTTCCGGCCCGATGCGGTGTTTACGCGCCATCTGATATACAGCGCTCAAGCGTTCTTCAACTTCCGCAAGCCTTGCCGGGTCTGCCTCATAATCATCCACAAAGCGCCGCAAGTTATCGCCTGCTTCGGAAATCTGAATTTGGGCTTCGTTAAGCATCTGCAGAGTGTCGACCAACTCCGGCACTTCGGCAGGCATTTGTTCCAGCAATTGCAGCGCATGGCGGAGACTGTTTGCGGCACTGGATTCTTCTTCGGTGCACAGCTGCGCCGCTTGATGGCTGCTGTGTAGAATGGCATCGGCTTGGCTGAGCTTTGTTTGCTCCTGCTCCAACGCTTCTTGTTCGCCGTCTTCCAGTGCCAGGCGGTCGAGTTCTTCTACCTGATATCGCAAAAGCTGAAGTTTGGCTTCGGTTTCATCGGCATTCTGCTGCCGCTGTCGAAGTTTTTGCTGGGTTTGGTGCCAGTTTTTCCAGGCAGCTTTCGTTTGTTCGGCCAGCTGTTCGGCACCGGCAAACTCATCCAGCAGTTTGCGGTGAGTTTCTTTGCGAAGCAGGGACTGGTGTTGATGCTGGCTGTGGATGTCCATCAGCAGCCCGCCCAGTTCTTTCAGTTGTGACAGTGGTGAAGGTTGGCCGTTGATAAAAGCTTTGGAGCGGCCGTCCTTACTGATGGTGCGGCGCAGTATGCATTCGCTCTTCTCATCCAGATCGTGGTTTTCGAGCCATTTACCCGCCTCGGGGATATTGGAAATGTCGAAGCTGGCGGTGATATCGGCACGCTTGGCGCCGTGGCGCACAGCACCAGCGTCGGCGCGACCGCCCATGGCCAGGCCCAAGGCATCCAGAACAATGGATTTGCCAGCACCGGTTTCGCCGGTCAGTGCTGTCATGCCTTTGTTGAATTGCAGCTCAACGCGTTCGGCGATGGCGTAGTTGGAAACGGTAAGTTGTGTAAGCATGCCGATACCTCTGCTTGGGCCCCGTAAGGGTGGCTGAAATCAAAAAAAGAATACTGTTCGCCTATACAGTTGCTGTGAATATATACAGTGATTTTTGGGTTTGCAAATTTTGGTCGGCAAAAAAACGAAAGAATCCGATGTTGGAAAGGTTGAATCTGAATCTCGGAACCCCATATCGGTTCGCAAAGCATATTTTCCCGCCGTTTTGATCGGTGGGCTCTATTCGCCGCGTGCCTTTGGGCGCTGGAAAACGTATTGGGAGTGATCATGAGTGCTGACGATAAGCGCAACGAGCAAGTAGAAGAGCAGGTAGAGGTAGAAGAGGCGACTGCGAACGCAGAAGAGCAGGCTGCGGAAGAGCCGGTTGAAGCTGGTGAAGTCTCTGAGCTGGATGCGCTGAAAGCACAGCTACAGGAGTACCAGGATCAGGCTTTGCGGGCTCAGGCTGAGATGCAGAATGTTCGTCGTCGGGCAGAGCTGGATGTTGAAAAAGCACACAAGTTTGCTCTGGAAAAGTTCGTCAAAGAGCTGTTGCCGGTGGCCGACAGCCTGGAAAAGGCCGTTGAGAGCACCGAAGGGAATGAAGAATCCGGTGAGCTTGTGGCTTCCATCCGTCAGGGTGTGGAAATGACCCTGAGCCTGTTTCTGGGCAGCCTCAAAAAGTTCAACGTTGAGCAGTTGAACCCGGTTGGCGAACCGTTTGATCCACAGCAGCATGAAGCAATGTCAATGGTGCCTGCGCCTGATGCCGAGCCCAACAGTGTCGTGGCGGTTGTGCAGAAAGGTTACCTGCTAAACGGACGCGTGGTTCGTCCGGCCATGGTGGTGGTGGCGAAAGCAGAAAGTGCACCAAAAATCGACGAGCAGGCTTGAAAAGCCGAATAAAGCGCCAATATAGCCATTAAACAGAAGCAGCCGGGGTGTAAGAGCTCCGGGCAGATTTCAGCAAGATTTGGAGTGAATTTATGAGCAAGATTATCGGTATTGACCTCGGAACCACCAACTCCTGTGTGGCCGTAATGGACGGCGACAAGGTAAAGGTAATTGAAAACGCCGAGGGCGATCGCACCACGCCTTCCATCATTGCGTACACCGATGATGGCGAAACGCTGGTTGGTCAGTCAGCCAAGCGTCAGGCGGTTACTAACCCCGACAACACTTTGTACGCCATCAAGCGTCTGATCGGTCGTCGTTTCGAAGACGAAGTTGTTCAGAAAGACATCAAGATGGTTCCATACAAGATCACCAAAGCAGACAACGGTGATGCGTGGGTAGATGTTAAGGGCCAGAAAATGGCTCCGCCGCAGATTTCTGCAGAAACTTTGAAGAAGATGAAGAAGACTGCAGAAGACTACCTGGGCGAAACCGTAAGCGCCGCAGTTATCACTGTTCCGGCTTACTTTAACGACAGCCAGCGTCAGGCCACCAAAGACGCCGGTAAGATCGCAGGTCTGGAAGTTAAGCGGATCATCAACGAGCCGACCGCAGCTGCTCTGGCCTATGGTATGGACAAGCAAAGCGGCGACCGCACAGTAGCCGTGTATGACTTGGGTGGTGGTACCTTCGACCTGTCCATCATCGAAATCGCTGATGTAGACGGCGAACACCAGTTCGAAGTTCTGGCCACAAACGGCGACACTTTCCTGGGTGGTGAAGACTTCGACCTGAAAGTGATCGAATACCTGGCGGACCAGTTCAAGAAAGACAGCGGTATTGACCTGCGTGGCGACTCGCTGGCGATGCAGCGTCTGAAAGAAGCGGCCGAAAAAGCCAAGATCGAACTGTCCAGCAGCCAGCAGACCGACGTGAACCTGCCTTACGTAACGGCAGACGCAACCGGTCCTAAGCACATGAACGTCAAGCTGACCCGTGCCAAGCTGGAATCTCTGGTAGAGGATCTGGTTCAGCGCAGCCTTGAGCCGTGTAAAGTGGCACTGAAAGACTCTGGCCTGAGCGCTTCTGAAATTGACGAAGTGATCCTGGTTGGTGGTCAGACTCGTATGCCGCTGGTTCAGGAAAAAGTGAAAGAGTTCTTCGGCAAAGAGCCGCGTAAAGACGTGAACCCGGACGAAGCGGTAGCCATGGGTGCTGCGATTCAGGGTGCGGTACTGTCTGGTGACGTAAAAGACGTTCTGCTGCTGGACGTAACTCCGCTGACCCTCGGTATCGAAACCATGGGTGGCGTAGCAACTCCGCTGATCGACAAGAACACCACGATTCCGACCAAGAAGTCCCAGACTTTCTCCACGGCGGAAGACAACCAGACTGCAGTGACCATCCACGTTGTTCAGGGTGAGCGTAAGCAGGCGGCGCAAAACAAGTCGTTGGGTCGCTTTGACCTGGCCGACATCCCGCCGGCGCAGCGCGGTGTTCCGCAGATCGAAGTGACCTTCGATATCGACGCTAACGGTATCCTGAACGTGTCTGCGAAAGACAAGGCGACAGGCAAAGAGCAGTCCATCGTCATCAAGGCTTCTTCTGGCCTGAACGATGATGAAATCGAAAAAATGGTACAAGACGCCGAAGCGAACGCTGAGGAAGATCGCAAGTTCGAAGAGCTGATTCAGGCTCGCAACCAGGGTGACGGCATGGTTCACGCTGTGCGCAAGACCCTGAGCGAAGCTGGCGACAAGGTAAGCGATAGCGAGAAAGAGTCTATCGAAGCTGCGATCAAGGATCTTGAGGAAGCTCTGACTGGCAGCGATAAAGATGATATCGAAGCCAAAACTCAGAAGCTGACCGAAGTATCCTCCGAGCTTGCGCAGAAGATGTACGCGGATCAGGCTGAACAAGCCGCCGGCCAGGAAGGCGAAGAAGCCCAGGCAGCCGACGATGCCGTCGATGCCGAGTTTGAAGAAGTCAAAGACGACAAGAAGTAAATCCTAAGTACATCAGGTAGTTGGAAAGCGCGGGCCGATGTCCGCGTTTTCCGCGTTATAGCAACAGGATTTTAAGCATGGCCAAACGCGATTATTACGAAGTACTTGGGGTCTCCCGGGGCGCGGAAGATAAAGAGATCAAGCGGGCGTACCGAAAGCTCGCGATGAAATACCATCCCGACCGTAACCCGGATGATGCGGACGCCGACGACAAGTTCAAAGAGGCCAGCGAAGCCTACGAAGTGTTGATGGATGCCAACAAGCGCGCAGCCTATGACCAGTTCGGACACGCTGGCGTAGACGGCCAGGCCGGCGGCGGTGGCGGCGGCTTCGGTGGTGGCAACTTCTCAGACATCTTCGGGGATGTATTTGGTGACATCTTCGGCGGTGGCGGCGGTGGTCGCGCCCGCAACACCCGGGGTTCCGATCTGCGTTACACGCTGGAGCTGGATCTTGAAGAAGCGGTCAAAGGTAAAGACGTCAAAATTACCATTCCAGGGCATAAGGAATGTGACAGCTGTGACGGTAGCGGCGCTGAAAAAGGCTCCCGCCCGGAAACCTGTGGAACCTGTCAGGGTATGGGGCAGGTGCGTATGCAACAGGGTTTCTTCACTGTGCAGCAGGCGTGCCCAACGTGCCGTGGTTCGGGTCAGATCATCAAGAACCCGTGTAAGGCTTGCCATGGCCAAGGCCGCGTAAGGCAGGAGAAAACCCTGTCGGTGAAGGTACCGCCCGGTGTTGATACCGGCGATCGTATCCGGTTGTCCGGTGAAGGCGAAATGGGTGTGGATGGTGGTCCTCCTGGTGACCTGTACGTGCAGGTGGCGGTGCGTGAACACGCAATCTTCACTCGCGATGGCCGCAACCTGTATTGTGAAGTGCCCATCAGCATCGTCGATGCCGCCTTGGGTGGTGAGCTGGAAGTGCCGACACTGGATGGCCGCGTGAAACTGAAAATCCCGGCCGAAACCCAGACCGGCAAACTGTTCCGCTTGCGCAACAAGGGTGTAAGCCCGGTACGCGGCGGTCCGGCGGGTGATTTGCTGTGCCGTGTCATAGTTGAGACGCCGGTAAACCTGACTAAGCGCCAGAAAGAATTGTTGGGTGAATTCCAGAAGACGCTGGACGATTCCAATGGTTCCGAGCATGCTCCGAAGAAAACCTCTTGGTTTGAGGGTGTGAAAAGTTTCTTTGACGAAATGAAATTCTGAGGACAAAGCTGATGCGGGTAGCAATCATTGGCGCCGCCGGGCGCATGGGTAAAGTGTTGATCGAGGCAGTAGACGGCACCGAAGGGCTTGAACTGGGTGCGGCGATTGTCGAGCCAGATAGTAGCCTTATCGGCGCAGATGCCGGCGACATGACGGGAATTGGTAAAACCGGCGTGAAGCTGGCTGCCAGTCTGGCGGATGTGAAAGGCGATTTCGATGTATTGGTCGATTTCACCTTCCCGGATCTAACGCTCGAAAACGCCGAGTTCTGCAAAGCTAATGGCAAAATGCTCGTCATCGGCACCACGGGCATGACCGACGCGGAAAAGCAGCAGCTCGCCCAAGCGGCCGAGTCTGTGCCCGTTGTGTTCGCGCCCAACATGAGCGTTGGCGTAAACGTGGTGCTGAACCTGCTCAAAACGGCAGCGGCAACATTAGGTGACGACTACGACGTAGAAATCATCGAGGCCCATCACCGCCACAAAAAAGACGCACCCTCCGGAACCGCACTGCGCATGGGCGAAGTCGTTGCCGACGCACTGGGGCGTGATCTGAAAGAGTGTGCTGTATATGGCCGTGAAGGCTTCACCGGTGAGCGCACCCGCAAAGAAATCGGCTTCGAAACCATCCGCGCCGGCGACGTAGTAGGTGATCATACCGTTCTGTTCGCTACCGAAGGCGAGCGCATCGAAGTGACTCACAAAGCCAGCAGCCGGATGACCTTCGCAAAAGGGGCTATGCGCGCCGCATTGTGGTTGAAGGGTAAGCCGGCTGGCTTGTATGACATGCAGGATGTGCTGAACCTGAAAGGTTAATTCTTGGATGGGTTTGGTGGGCTGACTCGGAGGCGGTGGATTGCGCGCTTGCCTTCCGGAAATGTCGTAGGCCATGGATGGCCGAAGAGAAGCGCACAGGGATGTGCTTGTAGCGGTTTCCGGAAGGCAAGCGTGCAAGCCGCTGCCGGTGTTTGAACTTGTTGGGATTGAAGTTTGCCTATATCAAGCCAAGCCGTAATTCGCGATGGACAAAAAGCGACAAAATTCGTAGAATAAGTCGATTTTTTTGCACCAAGCGTACCTTTGAAAAGTTTCTATAAAAGCGGGACCGAGCCACCACTCAGTCTCGCTTTTTTGCAACCTGACTTTGCGCTTGCGTTCCTGTTCGTGACGAACTTACGCCACTCGATGAGGATACAAGCCTTGAGTACACCAGCAATCCTTGCACTCGCAGACGGAAGCCTGTTTTACGGCACCGCCATCGGCGCAGACGGAGAAACCAGCGGCGAAGTGGTATTCAATACCGCAATGACCGGCTACCAGGAAATCCTGACCGACCCGTCCTACTCGCGCCAAATCGTCACCTTGACGTATCCCCACATCGGCAACACCGGCGTTAACGAAGAAGACGTGGAATCCGACCGCGTACACGCCGCTGGCCTGATCATTCGTGATCTGCCGCTGATCGCCAGCAGCTGGCGCAGCCAGGGTAGCCTCGAAGATTACCTGCGAAGCAACAACATCGTAGGCATCGCTGACATCGATACTCGCCGCCTGACCCGCATCCTCCGGGACAAAGGTTCCCAGAACGGCGCTATCCTTGCCGGTGAGAATGCCACGGCCGAACGCGCGCTTGAGCTCGCAAAAGCCTTCCCCGGCCTCAAAGGCATGGATCTGGCTAAAGAAGTTACCTGCGAAAAGCCCTACCAGTGGAAACAATCCGAATGGGATCTGGCAACTGGTTACGGTGAGCAGACTGATGCCAAATTCAAAGTGGTCGCTTGGGACTACGGCGTAAAGTACAACATCCTGCGCATGCTCGCTTCCCGCGGCTGCGATATTACCGTTGTACCGGCCCAAACCCCGGCCTCCGAAGTACTGGCCATGAACCCCGACGGCATCTTCCTGTCTAACGGCCCTGGCGACCCGGAGCCGTGTGATTACGCCATCAACGCAATCAAAGAAGTGTTGGAAACCGACATTCCGGTTTTCGGAATCTGTCTCGGGCACCAGCTGCTGGCACTGGCCAGTGGAGCCAAATCCATGAAAATGAACCATGGCCACCACGGTGCGAACCATCCGGTGCAAGACATGGAAAGCGGTGTCGTCATGATCACCAGTCAGAACCACGGCTTTGCGGTAGATGCATCCACCTTGCCTGACAACATCCAGGCAACCCATAAGTCATTGTTTGACGGCACGTTGCAGGGACTCCGTTTGACCGATAAAGCGGCCTACAGCTTCCAGGGTCACCCTGAAGCCAGCCCCGGTCCCGGCGATGTAGCGCCCCTGTTTGACGAGTTTATCCAGTTGATGGAAGCACGATCCGCCTAACGCCGGATCACCACGGATAACGACAGGCGCTGCCTTCTGCGCTGCAAGAATTCAAAAGTTGCTGACAGGTTTACCAAGACATGCCAAAACGTACCGACATCAAAAGCATCCTGATCCTGGGCGCTGGCCCCATCGTGATCGGGCAGGCGTGCGAGTTCGACTACTCCGGAGCCCAGGCCTGTAAAGCCCTGCGTGAAGAGGGTTACCGGGTTATTCTGGTGAACTCCAACCCGGCTACCATCATGACGGACCCGGTCATGGCCGATGCCACCTACATCGAGCCCATCAACTGGAAAACCGTCGAAAAAATCATCGAGAAAGAAAAGCCGGACGCCCTGCTGCCGACCATGGGCGGCCAGACCGCGCTGAACTGTGCGCTGGATCTGGAAAAATACGGCGTTCTCGAGAAGCACGGCGTTGAAATGATCGGCGCGAACGCTGACACCATCGACAAAGCCGAAGACCGGAATCGCTTCGACCAGGCCATGAAGAAAATTGGCCTTGAGTGCCCGAGGGCCTCCATTGCCCACTCCATGGACGAAGCCTGGGAAATCTCCAAAGAAATCGGCTTCCCGTGCATCATTCGTCCGTCGTTCACCATGGGTGGTTCCGGTGGTGGTATCGCGTACAACAAAGACGAATTTGAAGAAATCTGTACTCGTGGTCTGGATCTTTCTCCGACCAACGAACTGCTGATCGACGAATCCCTGATCGGCTGGAAAGAGTACGAGATGGAAGTGGTTCGTGACAAAAACGACAACTGCATCATCGTCTGCGCCATCGAAAACTTTGACGCCATGGGTGTGCACACCGGTGACTCCATCACGGTTGCCCCGGCTCAGACCCTGACCGACAAAGAATACCAAATCATGCGTAACGCCTCCCTGGCGGTACTGCGTGAAATCGGCGTTGAGACCGGTGGTTCTAACGTCCAGTTCGGTATCAACCCCGACACCGGCCGCATGGTCGTCATCGAAATGAACCCGCGGGTATCCCGCTCTTCAGCGCTGGCCTCTAAAGCAACCGGTTTCCCGATTGCCAAAGTGGCTGCCAAGCTGGCGATTGGTTACACCCTCGATGAGCTGCAGAACGAAATTACCGGTGGCGTAACGCCGGCTTCTTTCGAGCCTAGCATCGATTACGTGGTTACCAAGATTCCTCGCTTTACCTTCGAGAAGTTCCCGCAGGCAGACGCTCGACTGACCACTCAGATGAAGTCGGTGGGCGAAGTCATGGCCATTGGCCGGACCTTCCAGGAATCGGTTCAAAAAGCGTTGCGTGGTCTGGAAGTGGGCTCCGAAGGTTTCGACGAGAAGCTGGAAGATCTGGATTCAGAAAACTCCCGCGAAACTCTGACCACCGAGCTGAACGTACCGGGCGCAGAGCGTATCTGGTACATCGGTGATGCCTTCCGCGCCGGAATGACGGTCGAAGAAGTCTTCAGGCACACCAAGGTAGATCCTTGGTATCTGGTGCAGATTGAAGACCTGATCAAAGAAGAGACTGCCCTGAAGACCGCAGGCAAGGCGGATATCGATTACGCCACCTTGTTCCGACTGAAGCGTAAAGGCTTCTCAGACGCACGTTTGGCCAAGCTGCTCGGCATTTCCGAAGCCAGCATGCGCAAGCTGCGTCACGACCTGGGCGTGCGCCCGGTCTACAAGCGTGTGGACACCTGCGCCGCCGAATTCGCCTCAGACACCGCCTACATGTACTCCACTTATGAAGAAGAGTGCGAGGCGGATCCGTCCGATCGTGAAAAGATCGTGGTCATCGGTGGTGGTCCCAACCGCATTGGTCAGGGTATCGAGTTTGATTACTGCTGTGTTCACGCCGCGTTCGCGATGCGCGAAGACGGCTACGAAACTATCATGATCAACTGCAACCCTGAAACCGTGTCCACCGACTACGACACCTCCGATCGCTTGTACTTCGAGCCGATCACTCTGGAAGATGTTCTGGAAATTATCGCTGTTGAAAAGCCGAAGGGTGTCATTGTTCAGTACGGCGGCCAAACGCCGTTGAAACTGGCGCGCGGCCTGGAAGCGGCCGGTGTTCCGATTATCGGTACCAGTCCGGACGCCATCGACCGTGCCGAAGACCGTGAGCGTTTCCAGCAGATGATCCAGCGCCTGGGTCTGAAACAGCCAGAAAACGCTACCGTGCGCAGCCACGAAGAAGGCATTGTCGCCGCACGCGAGATTGGCTACCCGCTGGTGGTTCGCCCGTCCTACGTATTGGGCGGTCGCGCCATGGAAATCGTCTACGACGAAACCGAACTGGTTCGCTACATGCAAAGTGCCGTACTAGTGTCTAACGACAGCCCGGTACTGCTGGATCACTTCCTGAACGCCGCCATCGAGGTGGATATCGACGCCATCTCCGACGGTACCGATGTGGTGATCGGTGGCATCATGCAGCACATTGAGCAGGCGGGTATTCACTCCGGTGACTCTGCCTGTTCACTGCCGCCTTACAGCTTGCCGGCTGACGTTCAGGATGCCATGCGCGAAGCCGTCAAGAAGATGGCCATCGAGCTGGAAGTGATCGGTCTGATGAACGTACAGCTGGCTTGGCAGGATGGCGAAATCTACGTGATCGAGGTGAACCCTCGTGCCTCCCGCACCGTGCCGTTCGTATCCAAGGCGATTGGTTTGTCGCTGGCGGCGGTTGCGGCTCGAGTGATGTCCGGCAAGACTCTGAAAGAACTAGAATTCACACAGGAAATCGTACCGACTTACTACGCGGTGAAAGAGTCTGTGTTCCCGTTCAACAAGTTCCCGACGGTTGACCCGATTCTGGGGCCGGAAATGAAGTCTACCGGTGAGGTGATGGGGCTGGGTGACAGCTTTGACGAAGCCTTTGCCAAGGCATCACTGGCCGTTGGCGATAAGTTGCCAACCGAAGGTACGGCGTTCATGTCGGTGAGAAATGTCGACAAGCCGGGTGCCATCGAAGTTGCTCGTGAGCTGATTGAGGCTGGCTTCAACATCATTGCCACAACAGGCACCGCAAAAGCGCTTGAAGAGGCAGGTATTGCTGTTGAGCACGTCAACAAGGTCCGTGAAGGTCGTCCGCACATTGTGGACGCAATCAAGAACGGCGAAGTGCAGCTGATTATCAACACCACTGAAGGTCGTAAAGCCATCTCTGACTCGTCGCAGATCCGTCAGTCGGCGTTGCAGAGTAAGGTAACCTACACAACGACTCTGGCAGGCGGCGAAGCCTACTGTCGAGCCATTAAGTTTGGTCCGGAGCGCGCTGTTCGTCGCCTTCAGGACTTACACGCAGGGAAGTAACGATATGTCTACTGATAGAGTTCCTATGACCAAGCTGGGCGAGGCCCGCTTGCGTGAGGAGCTGAAAAAGTTGAAATCCGAAGATCGTCCGCGGGTTATTCAGGCTATTTCTGATGCTCGTGAACACGGCGATTTGAAAGAAAACGCTGAATACCACGCTGCGCGTGAGCAGCAGAGCTTCATTGAAGGTCGCATTCAGGAAATCGAAGGCAAGCTTTCGGTAGCTCAGGTCATCGATGTGACGGCAATGGAAAATACCGGCAAGGTCATTTTCGGCACCACCGTCGAGTTGGTGAACATGGATACCGATGAAGAAGTGACCTACCAGATTGTTGGCGAAGACGAAGCTGACATCAAGGCGGGCAAGCTCTCGGTGTCTTCGCCAATTGCGCGGGCGTTGATCGGTAAAAGTGAGGGTGATGTGGTGGCTATCCGCATCCCGTCCGGTACCGTTGAGTACGAAATTGCCGAGGTGCAGTACATCTAGGGTACTGCAGGCAAAGAAAAGCCGGCCGGAGGTAACCTCGGGCCGGCTTTTTTATTGCTCAAAACTTATTTGTTTCTGAGCAGGTTCGAAAGCTTCGGGTTGGGTTTCTTTGACCGGCGCAGAATCACGGCAATCTTGCCGATGGTTTGTACCAGTTCGGCCTTCGCGCTCTTGCACAGTGCTTCGATGGCTTCCTGACGGGCTTCGCGATCCTGGCTGGCCACTTTGATTTTGATCAGTTCGTGATCATTCAGGGCGCGGTCCAGTTCGTCTTGAAGTCCTTCGGACAGGCCTTTGTCGCCGACAATAATGATGGGCTTCAGGTTGTGGGCAATGGCCCGGTATTCCCGGCGCTGTTCCGATGACAAGCTCATGATGTAATCTCTTTATCAATGCTATTAACAAAAGGTCAGCGGCTTAAATGCTGACAACGAAGTATAATGGAGCGATTGTAACAGATAGAGGCCCGCTACAAATGGCTGTAATCACTTACAGGTGTGGTTTGTAGATTTGGTGGCGGGGAACGTTTTCCCGGAATCTGTGTCTTTTACGGATAGGCCACTTCTGGTTTACGAGCGTACATTTGGTGTAAGGTGTTCGAAAAGGGTAAGCGGCAAGGCCGCGGCTCTGCAATTCACAGGTGATGATCCTTGAACGATATGGCAAAAAATTTAGTTCTCTGGCTAGTAATAGCCGCTGTGCTGCTGATGGTGTTCCAGAATTTCACGCCCACCACCAGCGGGCAACAAGTTAATTATTCCCAGTTTGTCGAAATGGTCCAGCAAGGGCAGGTTCGTCAGGTGACGGTCGACGGGCTGGAAATTCAAGGCATACGGGGAGATGGCTCTCAGTTTCAGACTGTTCGCCCTCAAGTGCCAGACAACAAGCTGATGGACGATCTGCTTGCCAATCAAGTTGAGGTGATCGGTAAAGAACCTGAACGGCAGAGTCTGTGGACTCAATTGTTGGTTGCCGCTTTCCCGATTCTGATCATCATTGCGTTGTTTATGTTCTTCATGCGCCAGATGCAAGGCGGTGGCGGCGGCAAAGGGCCCATGTCCTTTGGTAAGAGTAAGGCGCGACTGCTCAGTGAAGATCAGATCAAAACGACTTTTGGTGATGTGGCCGGTGTTGAAGAGGCCAAAGAAGACGTGAAAGAGCTGGTCGACTTCCTGCGTGATCCCAGCAAATTCCAGCGTTTGGGTGGCCGTATTCCCAAGGGCGTTCTGATGGTTGGCCCTCCGGGTACAGGTAAAACGCTGCTGGCTAAAGCCATTGCGGGTGAGGCGAAGGTTCCTTTCTTCTCGATTTCCGGTTCGGACTTCGTTGAGATGTTTGTAGGTGTAGGTGCTTCGCGTGTTCGTGACATGTTCGAGCAGGCCAAGAAGCAGAGCCCCTGCATTATTTTCATCGATGAGATTGATGCCGTTGGTCGCCATCGTGGCGCTGGCATGGGTGGTGGTCACGATGAGCGTGAGCAGACTCTGAACCAGTTGCTGGTTGAGATGGATGGCTTTGAAGGCAATGAAGGCGTTATCGTGATTGCCGCGACCAACCGTCCGGACGTGCTGGATCCGGCGCTGCTGCGCCCGGGTCGATTCGACCGGCAGGTGGTTGTTAGCTTGCCCGACATCAAAGGGCGCGAGCAGATTCTGAAAGTGCACATGAAAAAAGTGCCACTGGCAGACGGTATCGACCCGGCTGTGATCGCGCGCGGTACACCCGGATTCTCTGGTGCCGATTTGGCCAACCTGGTAAACGAAGCTGCCTTGTTTGCGGCTCGCCGTAACCTGCGTCTGGTGTCCATGGAAGAGTTGGAGCTGGCGAAAGACAAAATCATGATGGGCGCCGAGCGTAAGTCCATGGTGATGAACGAGAAAGAGAAGCTGAATACGGCTTACCACGAAGCAGGGCATGCGATTGTTGGGCGTTTGGTGCCGGAACACGATCCAGTCTACAAGGTGAGTATCATTCCTCGTGGCCGCGCCCTGGGTGTGACGATGTTCCTGCCCGAAGAGGACAAGTACAGCCATTCCAAACGCTATCTGATCAGCTCGATCTGCAGCTTGTTTGGTGGCCGCATCGCCGAAGAGCTCACATTGGGTGTTGATGGTGTCACCACCGGTGCATCGAACGACATCGAGCGTGCGACTAGTCTGGCGCGCAACATGGTTACCCGCTGGGGGTTGTCCGACAAATTGGGGCCGTTGCAATACGACACAGACAGTGAAGAGCCTTTCCTGGGTCGTTCTGCCGGGCAGTCGCACACAGTGTATTCGCCCGAGACGGCGCAGCGTATCGACGAGGAAGTGCGCAACATCGTGGATACCTGCTACGAGACGGCCAAGCAGATTCTGGTCGAAAACCGCGACAAGCTCGATATGATGGCTCATGCATTGATGAAGTATGAAACCATCGATCGTTTCCAGATTGATGACATCATGGAAGGTCGTGAGCCTCGTCCCCCGAAAAACTGGGGTGATAGCGGCCCTTCTGCGGGTGGAACGCCTGAAAGTGCCGAGCCGGCAGCTGAGCCCAAAGAGTCGGGCGACAGCGGTCAGCCCGGAGTAGGGCGCCCGGCTGGCGAGCACTGAATCTCGCTAAAGCTCTGAGTGTTATCCGACGCCGCCCATTGATTGGGCGGCGTTTGTTTTTGTATTCACTAAAGATCTAACCGGACTCTGCGCTATGAACGTTAATTTTGCCGGCCGTCAGCTGAATCTGTCGGAATGCCATGTTATGGGTATTTTGAACGTCACCCCCGACTCGTTTTCGGATGGCGGTCAATTCAATAATGTGGACGCCGCCTTACTAAGAGCAAAGCAAATGGTGGCTGACGGAGCCACTTTCGTAGACGTTGGTGGTGAGTCCACGCGCCCAGGTGCCGCGCCTGTGTCGACGCAACAAGAGCTGGATCGGGTTTGCCCCGTGGTCGAGGCCATTGCAGGGGAATTGGATGTGGTTGTGTCTGTGGATACCAGTAACCCGGTAGTGATGGCAGAAACCGTTAAGGTCGGCGCTGGTTTGATCAATGATGTCCGGGCGCTTCAGCGTGAGGGTGCGCCGAAGGTGGCTGCTGAAGCGGGAGTTCCGGTGTGCTTGATGCACATTCAGGGTGAGCCGGACACCATGCAGGATTCGCCGTTCTACCGGAACGTACGGCGGGAAGTCAGCTCGTTTTTGACGGAGCGGGTGCGAGTAGCCGAAGCGGCTGGCGTGTTACCTGAAAATATCATTCTTGATCCCGGGTTCGGTTTTGGTAAGACGGTTGAGCACAATGTTCAGTTGTTGGCAGGCTTGGAGCAAATGCACATGCTTGGTCATCCGCTGCTGATTGGCATCTCGAGAAAATCGATGCTCGGAGTCATCACGGGCCGCGATGTGAACGAAAGGTTGTCTGCCAGCCTCGCAGCCGCGACAATATCGGCCATGAAAGGCGCGAGCATTCTGCGAGTGCATGACGTCAGGGAAACGGTGGACGCCGTTAAAGTGGTAACGGCCATAAAGGAGGCAAGGTAATGTCCCAGCGGAAATATTTTGGTACCGACGGCATTCGCGGGCGTGTTGGCGAACGGCCTATCACCCCGGAATTCATGCTTCATCTTGGTTGGGCAGCCGGGCAAGCGTTTAAAAAGGCAGGGCAGCGCAACAGTGTGTTGATCGGTAAAGACACCCGGTTGTCAGGGTATATGTTTGAGTCAGCACTGGAGGCGGGGCTTTCTGCCGCCGGAGTGGATGTCAAACTGCTTGGTCCCATGCCGACCCCGGCCATTGCTTATCTGACGCGCACGTTCCGGGCGTCGGCGGGCATTGTGATTAGTGCCTCCCACAATCCTCACCATGACAACGGTATCAAGTTTTTCTCGGCTGCCGGCACTAAGCTGGATGATGCGCTGGAATCGGAGATCGAACGCTGGCTGGATAAGCCGATTGAGGTCTGCGAGCCGAAAGAGTTGGGTAAAGTCAGTCGGATCGATGACGCGCCTGGCCGCTATGTCGAATTCTGTAAGAGTACCGTTCCGAATGAATTCACGTTGGATGGGCTGCATGTCGTGCTGGATTGTGCTCACGGTGCGACCTACCACGTGGCACCCAAGGTGTTCCGCGAGCTGGGTGCCAAGCTGACCGTAATTGGTGCCGAGCCGGATGGACTGAATATCAACCTGAACGTTGGCTCTACCCATCTTGAAAGCCTGAAACAGACGGTTATCGACAAGGGTGCTGATTTGGGAATCGCTTTCGATGGTGATGGCGACCGGGTCCTCATGGTTGATCGGGACGGATCCGAAGTGGACGGCGACGAGTTGCTCTATATTCTGGCTTCTCAGCGTCGTGCGGAAGGTCGTCTGGAAGGTGGCGTGGTTGGCACGTTGATGACCAATCTGGGTGTCGAGTTGGCGCTAAACGAGCTGGATATACCGTTTGAGCGTGCAAAGGTTGGCGACCGCTATGTGATGGAGCGGTTGCTGGCCAATGACTGGCTGGTTGGCGGCGAAGGCTCCGGGCATATGGTCATTCGCGACTGCATTGGCACGGGCGATGGCGTGATATCGGCATTGCAAGTGCTGTTGGCGATTGGCAACTCCGGAAAAACGTTGTCAGAGCTGCGCAGTGGTATGAACAAGTTGCCGCAAACCATGATCAATGTGAAAGTCGCCCAGCGCTTTGACCCGCTGAGTCGGGACGATATCGTCAGCGCCATGCGCGAGGCTGAAGAATCGCTTGGCGATTCCGGGCGTATTCTCTTGCGAGCTTCAGGGACTGAGCCTTTGATCCGGGTCATGGCAGAAGGCAAAGATGCCGCTGAAATTGCTCGCGTCGCTGAGAGCCTTGCAGAGGTGGTAGAGCAGTCAACCCCCTGATTCAAAACGGGGCGGTTGTGCAGATGAAATCTCTGCTGTATAGTTCGCCCTCGCTTACGCTCGGGACATTTGAGAGTTCATATGCGCCGTAAAATTGTAGCCGGAAACTGGAAGATGAACGGGTCGAAAGACCTTGTGCAGCAACTGGTCGGCGTGATTTGTGATCGTGCGGTTGGGCTGGATGACGCCGCTGAAGTGGTTGTTATTCCCCCGGCGCTCTATGTGCCTCTGGTTCAGCAGCAGTCCGATGGCAAGCTTGCCTTGGGTGTGCAGAATGTTAGTGAATGGCAGTCCGGAGCCTACACGGGTGAAGTGTCCGCGGATATGGCGAAAGACCTTGGCTGCAGCTTTGTGCTGGTGGGTCATTCCGAGCGCCGTCAGCTGTTTGGTGAAGGCGATGATGTTGCAGCTCGCAAGGTTGCGCGCGTGCTGGAAAGCGGTTTGACCGCGATGCTTTGTGTCGGTGAAACGCTGGAGCAGCGGGAAGCCGGAGAGGCTGAGCGTGTGGTTGCCGAGCAGGTCAGAAGCGGTCTGGCCGGAGCTGCAGGTGATCAGTGGCAAGGAATTGTCGTAGCTTATGAGCCTGTATGGGCTATAGGTACGGGCAAAACGGCTACGGCTGAAGATGCCCAGGCGATGCATGCGGAGATTCGAAACGTCCTGAAAACAATGGGCGCACCCGCAGAAGAGATTTCGGTACTTTACGGCGGCAGTGTAAAAGCGGATAATGCAGCCGCTCTGTTTTCAGAGCCCGATATCGATGGTGGTCTTATAGGTGGAGCTTCCCTTAAGGCTGACGAGTTTATTAGTATTTGCCGGTCTTTCCCGGCGGGTAACTAAGTCGAAACGAATACGAGAGTCTGTATGGATTGGATCGAAACACTGGTAGTTGTTGTTCACGTCGTTATCGCCGTGGCGCTGGTTGGTGTCGTCTTGATCCAGCAAGGCAAGGGTGCGGATGCCGGCGCGGCGTTCGGTGGCGGCGCTTCCCAGACCGTTTTTGGTAGTCAGGGTAGTGGCAGCTTTTTGACCCGTGTAACCACCTTGATGGCGGTTGTGTTTTTTGTGACAAGTTTTTCGTTGGCGATTTTCGCCAAGCAGCGCGCGGAAGTGGCTGGTGAAGCCGGTATCCCGGTGCTTCAGGAGTCCTCTGCAGAGCAGGTTCCGGCTCTGGATGAAGGCGCCAGCAGCGACACGAAAGAAAACGAGCTTCCCGAGCTCGAGTGATAGAGTTTTGCCCAGGTGGTGAAATTGGTAGACACGCCATCTTGAGGGGGTGGTAGCGAGAGCTGTGCCGGTTCGAGTCCGGCCCTGGGCACCAATTTTCAACAAAGACGGCTTGGTTAATCCAGGCCGTCTTTGTTTGGTCAGTCCTTGACCGATCCGCTTCGTATCTCTATACTTTCGCGGATATTGGAGTCAGTGATTTGTTCTGGCTTCCAGGCAGGCCAGGTGTCTGTCGGCAGTTAGCCGTTTTGGGTTTGGCTATCTGCGAATACTTGCAACAAAAAGCCCCGATTTCAGGGGCTTTTTGATTAAGGGGCCTGGCGCAAAGGCCCTAGTGCATAAAAGGGCTGCTCAACAGCCCTTTTTTTGTTTTTGTACATTGAAAATTCTCAAGACGGAGGCGGCGACACTTGTCAGCCAAGCTTAATCAACTCGAAGAGATACTGCGCCCGGTAGTCGAGGGGCTCGGATATGAGTTTTGGGGTATCGAATTTCGTTCTCGTGGCTATCAGTCGATGCTGCGGGTGTTTATCGATGACGCCGAAAACGGTATTGGCATTGAAGACTGCGAAAAAGTGAGTCGGCAAGTCAGTGGCGTAATGGATGTGGAAGACCCCATCCAGAGTGAATATACGTTGGAGGTTTCATCCCCGGGGATGGATCGCCCGTTGTTTCGTCTTGAGCATTATCAGGCGTTTGTTGGGCACAAAGTTCAGCTCAAACTCCGAATGGCTTTCGAGGGTCGCCGAAAGTTTCAGGGCCTGATCAAGGGTGTGGAAGGCGACGAAGTGGTCATCGTGGTAGACGATCACGAATACGTGTTGCCGTTCGACAGTATTGATAAAGCCAATATCGTTCCGGTTTTTGAATAAACGTATTCAAGAATTCTTAGGTGTATTGATTATTTTGAAGGCAGGGCAATCGCATGAGTAAAGAGATCTTGCTGGTAGTGGAAACCGTCTCGAACGAGAAGGGCGTCGACAAGGACGTGATTTTTGAGGCCATCGAGCTTGCGCTCGCCACTGCTGCCAAAAAGCGTTATGAAGATGAAGAAGCGGACATCCGTGTTTCTATCGACCGCCGTACCGGTGAGTACGAAACCTTTCGCCGTTGGTTGGTGGTAGACAACGACGCGGTACCCGCGCTGGGTACCGAGCTGACCATGCAGGAAGCGGAAGAAATTGATCCGTCTCTGCAGCCGGGCGACATGTATGAAGAGCAAACGGAGTCTGTTGCTTTCGGTCGTATCGGTGCGCAAGCGGCCAAACAGATTATTTTCCAGAAAGTCCGTGAAGCCGAGCGCTCCAAGATCGTAGATAGTTACCGCGATCGCGTAGGTGAGCTGGTTTCCGGTACCGTAAAGAAAGTGACCCGGGACAACGTGATTGTGGATCTGGGTAGCAACGCTGAAGCTTTGCTGCCGCGTGAACACCTGATTGCTCGCGAGACCTTCCGCATGGGCGATCGTGTGCGCGCTCTGCTGCTGGAAATTCGCGTTGATCATCGTGGTCCGCAATTGATCCTGAGCCGTACTGATGCCCAGATGCTGATCGAATTGTTCCGCATCGAAGTGCCAGAGATTGCCGAAGAACTGATCGAAATTCGCGGCGCTGCCCGTGATCCCGGTTCGCGCGCAAAAATCGCTGTGAAAACCAACGACCGTCGTATCGACCCTGTCGGTGCGTGTGTGGGTATGCGGGGTTCCCGTGTTCAGGCTGTTTCCAATGAGTTGGGCGGCGAGCGCGTTGATATCGTTCTTTGGGACGACAACCCGGCACAGCTGGTTATCAATGCCATGGCTCCGGCAGAAGTGGCCTCCATTGTGATGGACGAAGACCGTCACACCATGGACGTAGCCGTGGCTGAAGACAATCTGGCCCAGGCCATTGGTCGAAACGGGCAGAACGTTCGATTGGCCACAGAGCTGACAGGCTGGACATTGAACGTGATGACCGAAGAAGAAGCGGGCGAGCGTCAAGAGCAAGAGCTTGGCCGTTTGCTTGAGCACTTCACCAAGCATCTTGATGTTGATGAAGAGTTTGCAAGTGTCCTGATCGAAGAAGGCTTCTCTTCTATTGAAGAAGTGGCTTACGTACCGATGGAAGAAATGCTCGCCATCGACGGTCTGGACGAAGACACCGTGACGGAACTTCGTAAGCGTGCCAAAGATGCCTTGTTAAATCAGGCCTTGGCCGGTGAAGAAGCCCTTGAAGGATCAGAGCCTGCTGAAGACCTCCTGGAAATGGACGGCATGGAGCGAGCACTGGCGTTTAAGCTTGCCGGTATGGGCGTTCGCACGATGGAAGATCTCGCAGAGCAGTCGGTTGACGATCTGCTTGAGATCGAAGGTGTTGATGAAGAGCGTGCAGGTCAACTGATTATGACGGCACGTGCACCCTGGTTTGAAGACCAGGCCTGATTCGGGAGAGGAGGACCAGTATGACTGATGTAACGGTAAAACAACTGGCCGCAGATGTAGGCGCTCCCGTGGATCGTTTGCTGAAGCAGATCGTTGAAGCCGGGTTAAAAGCCCGTAGCGAGAACGATGCTGTGTCTAGCGATGAGAAACAGCAGTTGCTGGATTATCTGAGAAAGAGCCACGGCGATGGCGAAGCCGAGCCGCGGAAAATCACGCTCAAGCGTAAGACAACGACCACGTTGAAAGCGGGTAAAGCCAAAACAGTTAACGTTGAAGTGCGTAAGCGTCGCACGTACATCAAGCGTGCAGAACTGCAGCCTGAGCCGGAAGCCGAAGCGCCAAAACCGGAAGCGCCGGTAGAGCAGCCGGTTGCGCAAGAGCCAGCGCCGCAAGAAGCGCCGGCAGTGGCTGCCGAGCAAGCGCCAGTCCAGCCAGAAGCTGAGGCTCCGAAAGAGCAGCCAGAAGCTGCAGAAGCGCCTGAGGCAACTGAAGTGAAAGAGCCGGAGCCGGTCGTTGAAACCGCGCCAGAGGACATTCCGATGCCTCCGCCAGAAGAAGACGGACGGGATCGCAAGCCGAAGAAAAAGAAAGAGAAAGGGCGTGAGCGCGGCGATGATGATGACGGCAAGCCTAAGAAGAAACAGGCTGGCCATCGCGGTCCACGTAGCCGACCAGAGGAGCCTCTGGTGATTTCCGAGGATGATGAAACCGTTCCTCGCAAACAGCTACGGGCCAAAAAGAAAACGAAAGAAAAGCGTCATGCTTTCGAGAGGCCAACCAAGCCCATGGTAAGAGAAGTACAGATTCCAGAAACGATCACTGTTGGTGATCTCGCCCAGCGTATGGCTGTTAAAGCCGCTGATGTCATCAAGACTCTGATGGGTATGGGCGTGATGGCCACCATCAACCAGCCTCTGGATCAGGAAACTGCGATCCTGGTGACTGAAGAGTTGGGTCACAAGCCGGTTAGCATCAGTGATGACGCACTTGAAGAAGAAGTGTTGAGCAACATCACTGATCAGGACGAAGGCAAAGAAAAGATCAAGCGTGCTCCGGTTGTGAGCGTGATGGGTCACGTAGACCACGGTAAAACTTCGCTGCTTGATTACATCCGTCGCACGAAGGTAGCGGCTGGTGAATCCGGTGGTATTACCCAGCACATTGGTGCCTACCACGTTGAAACCGATCACGGCATGGTGTCCTTCCTGGATACACCGGGCCACGCGGCCTTTACCGCAATGCGAGCTCGTGGTGCCCAGTGCACCGATATCGTCATTCTGGTTGTAGCCGCGGATGACGGCGTGATGCCGCAGACGAAAGAGGCGGTAGAACACGCCAAGTCGGCCGGTGTTCCTTTGGTTGTTGCCATCAACAAGATGGACAAAGAAGAAGCGGATCCGGATCGCATCAAAACCGAACTCTCAGCTCTGGACGTTATTCCGGAAGACTGGGGCGGTGACGTTCAGTTTGTACCTGTATCGGCGCATACCGGTTCCGGTATCGATAGCTTGCTAGAAGCGGTTCTGCTGCAGGCAGAGGTTCTTGAGCTTGAAGCCTCTCCAGACGCGTCGGCGAAAGGTGTTGTGGTTGAATCCAGCCTTGAGCGTGGCCGCGGTTCGGTTGCGACCGTTCTGGTTCAGAACGGCACCCTGCGCCAAGGTGAGATGGTTGTTGCCGGTTCCTTCTTCGGGAAGGTTCGTGCCATGACCAACGAAGCAGGCAAGCAGGTTAAGTCTGCGGGTCCTTCAATCCCGGTGGAAATCCTGGGCTTGAACGGCACGCCGGATGCCGGTGACGAGTTCTACGCCGTGTCTGACGAGAAAAAGGCAAAAGAACTGGCCGAACTGCGTCAGACCCGTGAGCGTGAAAGCCGTCTGCAGCGTCAGCAAGCAGCCAAGCTTGAGAACATGTTCGAAAACATGGGCAAGGATGAGGTTAAGACCCTCAACGTTGTTCTGAAGACCGACGTGCGCGGTACCCTTGAGGCCATCACCAAGGCCTTGCGTGATATGGGTAACGACGAAGTACAGGTCAAGGTTGTGTCGTCTGGTGTTGGCGGTATCGCCGAAACCGACGTGAGCCTGGCCATGGCGACCAACGCGGTTATCTTTGGCTTTAACGTTCGTGCCGATACGGCGGCGAAGCGTCTGGTCGAGAAAGAAGGTCTGGACCTGCGTTACTACAGCATCATTTATAACATGCTGGACGACGTTAAAGCGGCCCTGACCGGCATGCTGAAGCCGGAATTCCGCGAAGACATCGTCGGTATCGCCGATGTGCGTGATGTATTCCGTTCACCGAAGTTCGGTCAGGTTGCCGGCTGTATGGTTACCGAGGGTAATGTATACCGCAACAAGCCGATCCGCGTACTGCGTGACAACGTGGTGATCTTTGAAGGTGAGCTGGAATCCCTGCGCCGTTTCAAAGACGACGTACAAGAAGTACGTAACGGTATGGAATGTGGTATCGGTGTTAAGGGTTACGATGTGAAAGTGGGCGACCAGATCGAAGTCTTCGATCGCGTTCGCGTTGAACGTCAGCTCGAGTCTACGGGGGCCTAATGGCACGGGATTACAGCCGCATCGATCGCATTGGCGATCAGATGCAACGTGAGCTGGCCCAGATCATCCAGCGTGAGGTGAAAGACCCTCGCGTTGGTATGATCACGGTGAACGATGTCAAAGTCAGCCGTGATTTGGGTTATGCCGATATCTACGTTTCGCTGTTGTCGACCGAAGAGCTGACCGAGCAATCTCCGGAAGTTCAGGAATCCCTGAAAGTGCTGAATAAAGCCTCCGGATTTTTGCGTGGCCAAGTGGCACGTGCGATGAAGTTGCGCGTTGTGCCCATGCTGCGGTTCCACTTCGACAGCCTGCTTGGCCACAGCCGCAAACTGGATCGTTTGATTCGGGAAGCTGTGGGTGACCAGCCGGCCGTTGGACAAGACGACAGCGACGAAACTGACACGGACAGTTCGGAGCGAGACGCTTGAGTCGAAGACGTAAAGGCCGTGATGTAAATGGCATCCTGGTGATCGATAAACCCCAGGGTGTCACCTCTAACGGTATTCTTCAGCAGGTAAAACGCCTGTATGGCGCGGCAAAAGCGGGCCATACCGGTGCGCTTGATCCGTTGGCCACTGGCGTATTGCCTTTGTGCTTCGGTGAGGCCACCAAGTTTTCCCAGACGATGTTGGACAGCGATAAGGCCTATATCACCACGGCCCGTTTAGGTGTTCGTACAGAGACCGGGGATTCCGAAGGCGCGGTGGTTGAAGAAAAACCCGTTCCCTCTCTTACAGAAGCCGATGTAGAAGCTGTTCTGGAAAACTTCCGGGGCGACATTCAGCAAGTTCCGTCGATGTATTCCGCGCTTAAACATCAGGGTAAGCCTCTGTATGAATACGCCCGGGAAGGCATCGAAATCGAACGCCCGGCGCGTCCTGTTACCATCTATGAGTTGAAGCTGCTTGCGGTTCGTGACAATGAGCTCGATCTGGCGGTAACCTGCACCAAGGGTACGTACATCCGCTCATTAGTCGAAGATATCGGCCAAGAGTTAGGTTGTGGTGCTCATGTAGTAGCTTTGCGCCGTACTTTGGCAGCAGGTTACACCCTTGATAACGTTCAGAATATCGAAACGTTGGAAGCCATGCGTGAGCGTGACGAAAGCCTTGATGGGTTGTTGTTGCCGCCCGAAAGCGCGTTGACCATGTTCCCGGAACATCGGCTTTCAGGCCCGGCGCTGGTATCGATATTGAACGGGCAACCAGTTAGAATATCCGGTCAGCCCTTTGAAGGTTTTGTGCGCGTATACGGCAATCATTCCTTTGTCGGGCTGGCAGAAGCTCAACCGGAAGGCGAAGACACCGTGCTGGTGCCTCGTCGGCTGGTCAAGAACAACGGCAGATAAGCTGCCGCTGTGTAGCCGGGCTGTAGAGATGCGCGGTTCGGCCGGATTTTTCAGCATCGCAAACAATGAGGTGTAATATGGCACTTTCTGCCAGTGAGAAAGCTCAAATCGTTGCCGATTTTCAGCAAGGTGAAGGCGATACCGGTTCCCCTGAAGTTCAGGTGGCTCTGCTGACCGCTAACATCAACAAGCTGCAGGATCACTTCAAGGCCAACAAGCAGGATCACCATTCCCGCCGTGGTCTTATCCGTATGGTAAACCAGCGTCGTAAGCTGCTGGACTACCTGAAGCGTAAGAATGCTGACCGTTACCTTGAGTTGATCAAGCGTTTGGGTCTGCGTCGCTAATCGGATTTAGTGACCTGAAGGCTGGCCCCGGGGGTTCCCGAGGTCAGCCGAGTTTTCTCCTCCGCTGTCTGCGCTTGCCGGTAAGGCAACCAGATGGTCATCTGCTGCAGTTGATTTGTCCGTGACACCAAAGGATTTTCCCTGTCGTAATGGAAAGCCGATATTGAAAGCAGGTTGTCGAAAAGCCGGGGCGTTGCCGGGTTTTTGCGACAGCCTGTTAGCTTTCAGACGGGTTGCCTTTTGGTTCACAGTTCAGACTGCTGCGGCATAAATGGAAAACACGGGCTATGATGAATCATTCATTCATCAGCTACGTATTAAACAGTTGAAAAGCAGGAGTAAATTGTGGATCTGCAACCACGTACGAAAACATTTGAAATGGGTGGGCACACCTTCACACTGGAAACCGGTCGCGTAGCGCGTCAAGCAACGGGTTCCGTTGTGGTTACCTGTGGTGATACCTCCGTTCTGGGTACCGTTGTTGGTGTCCGTGAAGCCAAACCGGGCCAGCCTTTCTTCCCGCTGACCGTTAACTACTCCGAGAAGACTTACGCGGCGGGTAAAATCCCCGGTGGTTTCTTCAAGCGTGAAGGTCGTCCTTCCGAGAAAGAAACTCTGACCTCGCGTCTGATCGACCGTCCTATCCGTCCTCTGTTCCCGACCGGCTTCATGAACGAAGTTCAGTTGATTCTGACGGTTATGTCGACCGACAAGAAGCAGGACCCGGACATCGCCGCCATGCTGGCCGCTTCTGCTGCCTTGGCTATTTCCGGTATTCCTTTTGACGGCCCGATCGGCGCTGCGCGCGTTGGTTTTACCAACGACAAAGGTTACTTCCTGAACCCGTCTTTCGAAGAGCTGGAAACGTCTCTTCTGGACATGGTTGTTGCCGGTACTGACGAAGCCGTGCTGATGGTTGAGTCCGAGGCTAAAGGTCTTTCTGAAGACCAGATGCTGGGCGGCGTGCTTTACGCCCATCAGGAAATGCAGGCCGCTATCAACGCCATCAAAGAATTCGCTGCCGAGAACGGCAAGCCGCGTTGGGATTGGCAGCCAGAGCCGGAAGACACCGGACTGCTGGACGCGATCAAAGCAGAGTTTGTTGGTCAGATCGAAGAAGCCTACACCATCCGTGACAAGATGGCCCGCTACGAGCGCTTGGGTGAAATCAAAGCCGCTGCGGTAGAAAAACTGGCTGGTGAAGAGGAAGGCGAGCCTTCTGCTGACCTGGTTAAGAAGTACTTCGGCAAGGTTGAGAAGTCTGTTGTTCGTCAGCAGGTTATCGATGGCAAGCCGCGTATCGACGGTCGTGACAACAAAACCGTTCGTCCGATTGAAGTGGAAGTGGGCATTCTGCCTTCTGTTCACGGTTCTGCGCTGTTCACCCGTGGTGAAACTCAGGCCATCGTAACCACCACTCTGGGTACCACCCGTGACGTTCAGACCATCGACGCACTGGAAGGCGAGCGCAAAGACCCGTTCATGTTCCACTACAACTTCCCTCCGTACTCTGTCGGTGAAGCCGGCCGGGTAGGTACTCCGGGTCGTCGTGAAGTGGGCCACGGTCGTTTGGCCAAGCGTGGTGTTCTGGCGGTTATGCCGACTATTGAAGAATTCCCGTACGCGATTCGTTCGGTTTCCGAGATCACCGAATCTAACGGTTCCAGCTCGATGGCTTCCGTGTGTGGTTCAAGCCTTGCGCTGATGGACGCGGGTGTTCCGATCAAGGCGCCGGTTGCCGGTATCGCGATGGGGCTGGTTAAAGAAGGCGACAAGTTCGCTGTTCTGACCGATATCCTGGGTGACGAAGACCACTTGGGCGATATGGACTTCAAGGTTGCCGGTACCAAAGAAGGTATTACTGCGCTGCAGATGGATATCAAGATCAACGGTATCACTGACGAGATCATGGAGATCGCTCTGGAGCAGGCACAGGCTGCGCGTTTGCACATCCTGGACGAGATGAACAAGGTTATCTCTGAGCCACGTTCCAAGCTGTCTGATCGTGCGCCGAGCATCACCACGATCAAGATCCATCCGGACAAGATCCGTGACGTGATCGGTAAGGGTGGCGCGACTATTCGTTCCATCTGTGATGAGACCGGTGCGTCTATCGATCTGGATGACGACGGTAACGTGAAGATCTACGCCGAGAACGGTGAAGCGGCTCAGGCGGCGATGAATCGTGTTAAGGAAATCACGGCTGAGATTGAAGTGGGCGCTATCTACAAGGGCCGTGTTGAGCGGATTGTGGACTTCGGTGCGTTTGTGAACATTCTGCCTGGCAAGGATGGTCTGGTGCACATTTCCCAGATCTCTGAGCGTCGTATCGAGAACGTGACTGATGAGCTGAGCGAAGGTCAGGAAGTTCTGGTTAAGGTTCTGGATGTGGACAACCGTGGCCGCGTTAAGCTGTCCATGAAGGAAGTTAAGGAAGGCGAGCAGGCAACTGAATTCGCTGACTAAGATTTCTGGTTTGTCTTGAGAAAACCCGCCTTTTGGCGGGTTTTTTCGTTTCTATGCGGTTTAGCTTGGGTGTCGTGCTGAGGTCGGATGAGCTCTTCCCAAAAGACGCTACGAGCACATCCATGTGCGCTTCTTTCGGGCCGTCCTTGGCCCTCAAGACTTTTGGGAAGAGCTCATCCAACCTCCGCATCAGACTCCGTGTGGCTGCTACTGCCGCCTAGCAAGTGCACTTATCGTGGCACTTCATTTCTCCATAAACTCCAGAATCGCCTCACGGTACGCAGGAATCACGAATGTGGCTGCGTGAGGGGTGTCCGTCTGGAGGTATTCTTTGGGTTGTTCAGCGGCATCGTAGAGCCTTGTGCCGTGGTGGAACGGGATGATGCCGTCTCGGATGCTGTGGATTATCATCACCGGCACGGGCGCTATGCCTGCAATTCGATCGGTACCTTCGTAGTCGTCCGGGATGGTCCAGCTCAGAGGGTATTGGAAGGGCCAGGTTAGCCAGAAGCTGTTGAGTTTTTCCCGGGCGATGTAGCGGAAGCCGGAGAAGGTGCCGTCCAGGATCACGCCGTTGAGTTCGGGTTGTTCGTTGCGCTGAACCCATTCGCTGGCAAGGGCAATGCCGAGTGCGCCGCCGAGGCTTTGGCCCAGGAGGAATAGGGGTTGGTCGGTGTGGTGTTCGGCTAGCCAGCGTAAGCCGGTTTCGACGTCGTGTAGGGTGCCTTCGATGTCGGCAGCGCCGGTGGATTGGCCGTAGCCTCGGTAGTCCAGGGTGAAGACGTTGTAGCCTTTTGGTGGTAACCAGGCGACGTTGAGTATGTGTGCGCTTACGTTTTGGGCGTTGCCGTGGAGGTAGTAGATGGTGCCTTTTGACGGGCCGTCGGTTTTAGCGGGCAGCCACCAGCCGTGCAGGGTTTCGCCGTCGGCGGTGTCGAGGTAGACGTCCTCATAGTCCAGGTTGAGGCGATCCGGGGTGATGTAGGTGGTTTTGTCCGGGTAGAAGAACACGCTGCTGCAGCCGGTTTGCAGCAGTGCGGTGATGGCCAGCAGGGCGACGATGGCCGCCCCGGGGTTCAGAAGTAGGCGTGCAGTCCGGCTTGCCATGTGCTTTGGTACCTGTCGTAGTGGTCTTCCCGGGTGAATTTGGCGAATAGGCTGAATTCCCGGCCAATGTGCCAGTTGGCTTCGGCGTAAAACTGGTCTTGTCGTTGCTGGCTGCTGATTATCCAGGCTTTGGTTTTTACGCCGGTCAGCAGGCTGAAACGGTTGTTCTGGTGCAGCAGGCCTAGGTCTGCGCCCGGGGCGACGTCGTAGCCCCGTTTGATGTCATCATCGATTTCTACATCGGCCGTGGCAATGGCGAAGGCTTGGGTGTTCTGGCCCAGGCTCCAGCTGCCGCCGGCTCCGCCTTCAAGATAGGGGGTCAGCACGCGATCATTGCCGGTGTCCGTGCGGCGGCCGCCAAAGCCAACCTGCCAGGAGATCGGGGCAAAGAACTGGTTTCGGGGGCTCAGGGAGCGTATCTCGACGCCGGTGATCTGTTCCACCTGAAGTTCGTCGGTGTCGTGGTAAAGCCGGGCGTCCAGGCGCAGGAACTGCAGTTGTGCACCGGTACGGTAACCGGCGGGCGGATCCAATACGTCGTGATAGGCCGGCCGGATGGTCAACTGCGTGAATTCGCTGTGGGCCTGCTGGCCGGAACCGAGGCTCAGGCGAAAGGTGTCATGCCCCTGATCATCGCGGATCTCTGGTTCAGGCACGTCTGGAAGTTCTTCTGCATCATCAATCTGGCTGCGGGCGACCAGTAGTTGATGAGACAGCGGTGCCGCGTGCTCCCGGGGCCAGCCTTCGGCTTCGCTTTGGTAGCGGACGTAATCGTAAGTGGCATCCAGGAGTTGGGCGCGGTCGTCTTTAGTCAGCTCGCGAACTTCCTGGTCGTTCACTGTAACGTAACCATTGGCTACGGCAGCGGCGATGGTCTGCTGGTCTGAGGGCAGGCTATCCAGACTATGGGCTACAGAGGTGGCGGCAGACGGGCGGTAATGGATGCTTTCAAGCAGCCCGGCATCCCTCACCCAGCGTACGGTGTCAGAGGGGATGGCGTGAGTGCTTACTTCGTCGAGCAGGTCTGTGCCCGGGCGGGCGGCGTCGATCAGGGCCAGCAGGCGGTAGGCGCAGTTCTTATCGAAGAAATAGTAATCAAAGTTCTTGTCCTGAATTTCCCAGGTGTGGGCCAGCAGGGTGTCGACCTCCTGTTGGTCGAGATTCAGGGTGTACTCCCAGAGGTCCCGGTGTTCGATGTCGTTGTATAGCCGGATCATTTCGTAATAGGGCTTGATGGAGGTAATGCCCGGATAGCCGCCGAAAATCCCTCGATAGGCAAACAACAACTCGCTGTCATGTTCGGCGGCATCGGCTGCGTAGGAAATGGTGTTGGCAAGCAGCAGATCGGTTTCTTCGTCATCCTGGGGTGGATCCAGCCGCAAGAAAGTGTGGCCAAACATGGAAGAGGGGCTATTCAGATAAGAAGCGGCAAATACCAGGGTAACTTTCTCGGTATTCAGTGTGCCTGCCCATTCCTCGAAAGCGGAGCAGTTG
>Ga0208300_100364_pt1 | contig 35443 bp, 24 predicted proteins | sample 23_taG_FD_184096 | JGI IMG/M metagenome (GOLD analysis project Ga0208300, IMG submission 184096) | Marine viral communities from Cariaco Basin, Caribbean Sea - 23_WHOI_OMZ (SPAdes) (version 2) | ecosystem: Environmental > Aquatic > Marine > Oceanic | place: Caribbean Sea: Cariaco Basin...
CTGCGCCCGTGGGGAGATTCTGCCGCCGCGCCGACCGTGGCGCTGGAGTTTGAACACCAAGGCGAGCTCTGGCGGCTGACCAAAAGCTTCCTGCAGCGCAAACGGTGTGACCTCACCATCGGTACTAGCAGCTTCAGTGAAGACGAGGCGGAAGAAAAACTGGCTGAATTGCTGGGCTATCAGTACCCCAAGCGCGGTGCCAGCAAAGCCGAGCACTGGGGGATCCCCGGTTTGCTATGGGTGGAGCAGGGTACCGGGCAGGATTTGGAGCAATCGGTTGAGCATGCCGGGGATCATCTGAAATCGGCTCTGAATTCTCTTGTTGGCGAGGTAGCCAGTTCTGGTGGTGATCAGGTTATTGAAGCGGTTCGCGCTCAGCGCAACCAGCTTCTGACCGGCACCGGAAAGCCGCGCGGTGAATACGCGCAACTGGATAAAGATCGTTTGGCGTTCGAACAGACGATTGGTGAACTCAAAGAACGAATCCTGCGGTATCAGGAACAGGTAGACCGTTTGGGAAAGCTCACCCGCGAATACGAACGGACCGAAGCGGAGCGCCCGTGGGAAGAAGTGCAGCGGCAGCTTGAACAAACTCAAGCGCGCTACCAACAAGTTCAGCAGTTGGAACAGCTGCAGGCTCAGGAGAAAGAAACGCTCGGTCAGTTGCTGCAGAGCCGGCGTTTGCTTGAGCAAAACAAAGAGTATCAGGAAAACGTGGGTCGGCAGCTGGCGGCACGCAAAGTCGAGTTGGATAAAGCGCAAGCCGATCTGCACAGGCTGGAACTGCAAACGCCAGCGTCTGAGGCGCGGTTGCGCGACGCTAAGGCGGCTTATGAAACCGCTGCACAGCAAGTAAAACAAGCGCGTTTGCAGGAAGCCCGAACGCGACTGGCAGAGGACGTAAGGCGATTGGAGCAGCGTATTCAAAGCCTGACACAAAACCTTGCCAAGGCCAGAGACTATCAGCAACAGCTTGAGCGAGCGCGCCTGCAGGCGCGGGAGAACCGGATTGATGCGGCCGAGGTAAAGCGCCTTAAGACGGCGGAGCATCAATTGAGCGAGGCAACAATCCGTTCAAGCGCGATAGCGACGCGCTTTAGCTGGGATTTGGAGCCAGAACGTGCGGTTATTCTGGACGGCGATACTCTGAAAAATCAGGGTGAGCAGCAGCTGTTGGAAGAATCCAGTGTGGTGATTCCCGGGGTGGGTAAGCTGGGTATTACCCCGGGCGGCGAATCTTTGGCCAGTACCCGACGCACTCTCGCGACCTTACAGCAAACTGTCGCCGAGCTGCGCGCCTCCTTGGGTGTGGATTCGGTGGTGTCTGCGGAGGAGCGGTTGTCGGCGTTTGAAAAAGCCGGTCGAGCGCAGGAGCACGCCGAAGAGTTGTTCAAATCGGTTGCACCTTCGGGTATGGACCCTTTGGTGATCGAGCAACGTGAAGCACAGCGGGAATTGGAAGCTGCCAAAGAACAGTTGTCGGCTACACCCAATCCGGATGCTTCTATGGAGGCGCCTGATCTGGCAACGGCCGACGTTGCGTTTGAGCGTGCCGCGGCTGCGTTAACGGTTGCAGAATCGGAAGATCAGGAGCATCGCACCGCACTGATGTCGGCTCAACAAGCCCGCGACACGGCGCAAGCAGAGTGGCAGCGGCTTGCCGACGAAGAGCAAAGCCCTGAGCGCCAGCAACAGTTGAAACAAATTGCGGAGGAATTGCTTGGTTTAGAGCAGAAAGCCAAGACACTTGAACAAAGGCTGGAAAGCCGTTCCCGAGAAATCCTCGAGGCCCGCCCGGATCTGTTAAAGCAAGATATCGAGCGCTATCACAGCACCGTCAACAACCTTCGCCAAACCCACGAGGATCGTGGACGCGAGCTTCGGGATATTAAGGTCCGCTTAGAAGCTTGGGGTGCGGAAGGGTTAGATGAGCAGCTTAATGATCAAGAGGCGGAGCTGGAACGGTGCAATCGCCGCTATCAAGAGCTACACCGTCGTGCGCAAGCGTTGGACCTGCTGTTGAACATGCTGACAGAGAAACGGCAAGCGTTGACGCGGCGCCTGCAAGCACCGCTGCAGAAGCACCTGGATCACTACTTATCCGTGTTGTTTCCCCAGGCGACTCTGGAAGTGGATGAGCAGCTGCGCCCCGGAACGTTCACGCGAGGCGCTGAACTTGGCCAGGTGACGGAGTTGAGCTTTGGGGCCCGCGAGCAGATGGGCTTAATCAGTCGTTTGGCTTATGCAGATTTGCTGCGCGAAGCCGGCCGTCCAACTTTGGTCATACTGGATGACACGCTTGTTCACAGCGATGAAGAGCGGCTGGACGACATGAAACGTATTCTGTTTGATGCCGCCACACGCCATCAGATACTGCTATTCACCTGTCATCCTGAAAAGTGGCAAGACCTTGGCGTACCGCCGGTGGATATCCAGGCGCTGAAATAGCCTGCTACGCTTATTCTAGGCGCAGCAAGGCCTGCTATCCATTTCCCCTCAGTTAGCAAGGAGTTTCAAATGACGCTTCCGGTAATGATTAACGGCGAATGGTTCAAAGGGCAGGGTGCTGCGTTTTCGTCGCTGAACCCGACTACCGGTGAGATGTATTGGCAGGGCAATGCCGCCGACGAGGCTCAGGTTTCGGCGGCTGTAGCGGCCGCAAGAAAGGCCACTACCCAGTGGGTGGGGTTGGGTTTTGATCAGCGAGTGAACATCGCCCGCAGATTTGCTGAATTGCTGGGCGAACAGAAAGAGACGTTTGCCACTTGTATTGCCACCGAAACGGGCAAACCGCTCTGGGAAGCTCGAACGGAAGTGTCGGCCATGATCGGGAAAATCGAAATTTCTGTGAAAGCCTATAACGAACGTACCGGCCAGCGCAGCAGCGAGGTTGCGGGCGCTCGGGCGGTGTTGCGCCATAAACCCCATGGCGTGGTGGCTGTGTTTGGCCCCTATAACTTCCCGGGCCATCTACCGAACGGACACATAGTGCCAGCGCTGATTGCGGGCAATACCGTGGTGTTCAAACCCAGCGAGTTAACCCCTGCAGTGGCCGGGAAAATGGTCGAGTTGTGGCTGGAAGCCGGCTTGCCGCGCGGCGTGTTGAATCTGGTGCAAGGTGCCAAAGATACCGGCATTGCGCTGGCAAACCATCGCGATATCGACGGTTTGTTTTTCACCGGCAGCTCCGCCACCGGGCAAATTCTGCACAAACAATTTGCGGGCAATCCCGGGAAGATTCTTGCACTCGAAATGGGTGGCAACAACCCGTTGATTGTTGACGAACCTGCGGATGTGCAAGCTGCAGTCTATGAAACCCTTCAGTCGGCTTATATCACCTCAGGGCAGCGTTGTACCTGCGCGCGACGATTGCTGGTGCCGGAAGGTGATTGGGGAGACCGTTTTTTGGCGGCACTCACGAAAGCGGTAGAGTCGATTAAAGTGGGTGGTGCTTTTGATGATCCCGCGCCGTTTATGGGGAGCGTGATATCGGAAGCCGCCGCCGACGGTGTTCTGGCGGCACAAGAGCAACTGCTGAGCCGGGGGGCTGTGGCGTTGGTTGCCGGTAAGAAGCTCCGCCCGGGTACTGGCTTGCTGTCGCCAGCACTCATAGACGTTACACCGGTTGCTGACATCGAAGATGAGGAGGTTTTCGGGCCTTTGCTGCAGGTGAGTCGCTACCGTAATTTCGATGAAGCGATCGAGCGGGCCAACGATACCCGTTTCGGCTTGTCAGCCGGGTTGTTCAGCGACAGCGAAGAACGCTTTAACTATTTCTATCAGCGAATCCGCGCCGGCATCGTGAACTGGAACAAGCAACTCACCGGTGCATCCAGTTCCGCGCCTTTCGGTGGTGTGGGAGCCAGCGGTAATCATCGGGCCAGTGCCTGGTACGCGGCCGACTATTGTTCCTACCCGGTTGCCGGTATGGAGGCGGCCAGTCTTTTACTGCCCGATACATTCGCCCCGGGTTTGAAACTGAATTGAACGATGTGCCAGCGTTTGTAACTGACGCGGCGAAATGTTGACGAATTAACAACAAAAAGACAGACGTTTCTCGTATTAGTCATTCCGTCGATTTTATAGAATTTCACAAATTCGACGGAAAGCTGGTGCGAGATGATCGAAAAACGCGTCATTAAAGTGTCAAAGGCATGGATTGCCGCGTTTGCTCTAGGATTGGCTCTGACAGGTTGTGGAGGCGGTGGATCGGGTGGATCTGACTCTTCGGCGTCCAATTCAGCCGGAACGAATAGTTCCGCCTCGACTGAACCGGGTAAGGGCTCGTCAGCCAATTCGGAGGGGACAACGGAGTCCGAAGCGGCAGAAGAGAGTCGTTCAGCGGTGTTGAGCTGGTCGGCTCCGTCTACCCGAGTCAATGGTGATGGCATTGCCATGGGCGAGCTGGATAAATACGTGATCCGCTACGGCCAGGACCTCGACGATCTGAAACAGGAAATCGTGCTGGATGAGGCAGAGTCCTATCCGGAAATGTCTCACACCGTAGAAAATCTCGATACAGGTACCTGGTATTTCACGATTCAGGTGCAGGACAAGCAAGGATTGATCAGCGAGCCTTCAGAGCCGGTGAGTAAAACGATCCAGTCTTGAGAGTCCGGTTGCCCCATTTACCCCATTGGGTCCGCAATCGGCAGCTTAAGGGTGAAGGTGGTGCCTTCACCCAGCATTGAATCCACGTAAATCTTCCCTTTGTGTTTTTCAACGACGGTTTTAACGAACGCCAGGCCCAGACCTGTTCCGTGGTTGCCCGCAATTTCATTGTGGCGCTGACGATGGTAACGGTCGAACAGGTAAGGCAGTTCGCGTTCATCAATTCCTGAACCTTCGTCTGCAATGGCCAGTCCGGCGATGTGGCCAGCCTGGTATACCTGAATGGTAATCGTGGTGTTCGGCGTGCTGTATTGAATGGCGTTGGTAAGCAGATTTATAACGGCCCGCTCCAGCAACTCGGCATTGCCCTGTAACCACAGATCTTCACTGTCGTTCAGTTCCAGTCGAATGTGCTTCTCGTAGGCCTGTTCACTAACGCTGTCGCGCGCGTTTTCAACAATCGCCAGCAGGTCGCAGTCGTAAAAGCGAGTCTCGGACAGTTGCTCTGCGCGGGCCAGATTTACGAACTCTTCCGCTAGTGAATAGCTGCGCCGCGCCAGTTTCCCGAGTTGTTCAATCTGGTGTTCGTTGATGTTCGACGGGTCCCGTTTCAACTGGGCGATCAGCGCGAGTTGAGACACTAGTGGTGAGCGAACATCGTGAGATATGAAGTCGATCACCTGGCGATGCTGGCGCTGCTGTTCGCGCAGTTCGGAAATGTCAGAGAGATTGGCAATGATGCCGGATTGTCCGTCTCCGGGAAGCGTCACCGGGGCCAAATGAAGGATAAAATCCCGGCCGTGCACTTTCAGGTTTACCGTGCGGCTTTCGTTCAGGGTGAGGGTTTCCGACACGATTTCGTGCCAGGCTGGCTGCTCTTTCGGGTCATGGCCTTGTAGCAGTTTGATCAGCGGCATACCGCTGAGACTGGGCATCGGTTCGCGAAACCAGTCTTCAATATGGCGATTGGCAAAGCGGATCACGGCCAGTTCATCAGTCACGATGATGCCGTCGGGCATGTGCTCGAAACTGTGTTGAATGAACGACTGCATCTGGCTAAGTCGTTTGTTTGCCAGCTGCACTTTCTCTAACCGAGGCGAGAACGCCTGAACGGAGTGCTGGATGGAATTCGTGTTGGTATCGCTTTCCAGTTCAAGATCACGCAAATATTGTTGGGTCACCTCGCGGCTCAGGTCATTTTTCAACGTCAGCCCCAGCACATAGGTTGAGCTACCCCGCTCGAGCTTGATCCAGCTTTGATTCAGCTGATGAACCCAGTGGCCTGCTTCGGACAAATGGGGGGCTTGCGCCATGGTCATACCATGGATTTGAAGCAGTTCTCCGTTCTCCCACAGTAACCAGCCTTCGGGTTCAAGAAAGGCTTGAAAATGTTCCAGCAATTGGGCCGGTTGCCTTTTCGCCGGTTGCGGCAGTGACAGGTGCGGGGTGCTCGCCATATCGTCCAGCTGTTGATTCAGGAAGCGGTTGGTCATGGCAAGCCGGTAGCCCGTGGCGATGGGGACCGCAAAGAGTATCAGCAGCACAGTGTTGATAATGGGTAGCTGAATCCGTAGATAAAACAGCAACAGAAGATAGCCGGCAATAAGAAGGCTACACAATGTCATACAGGCGATCAGCGTATAAGAAGGTGTCAGTCGCGGTAGCAGAAGCGCCAGAATGACTAGCACCAGTAGGCTAAGAGCGAAGCTGGTCCATTCGGGTGCCTCGGCAATAAGCAGACGCTGCTGGTCGGCGGAAAAAATGTTGGCTTGAAACTCTACGCCCGACAGGGGCAGGCCAAAGCCAGAGAAGGCAGTGGGTAAGATGTCACCGAAGCCCGCTGCTGTTGCGCCAACGAAAACCGTTTTCCCTGCAAACATCTCGTCGGAATGGCTGCCCTCGAGGACGGCAGCGTAAGAGGTGCTGGGAATGGTTCCCGCGGCACCTGCTAAAGGTACTTTACGATAGTCTGCGCGTACGTTTACGTAAGCCGGAACGTCGTTCTCCGGCAAAGGCAGGTGGAGGCTTTGTTGCGCCAAAGCGAGTGTCGGCCACAAGCGGTGCGCCATGCCGTTTCTCAAATAGATGCCTCGGGCAACGCTGTCGCTATCGAGTTCAACGTGGACATGGCCGAGCGCGCTGGCAGCGGTCGCTAGCTCGGGCGTGGGCAATTGCTCGCGGATAAGTTGGTGCGGTGGGTTGGCTGATAAAAACACCGGCAGGGCAACCCGGCCATGCCGGCTCATGGCTGCAGCGAGGGTCGGGTCGTCCGCGTGAGGTTCCGGAAACAGAAGATCGATCACGACTGCTTCAGCCCCCGCCTCGTAAAGCTCATCAATCAGCTGGGCGTGGCGTTTTCGAGGCCAGGGCCAGCGGCCGAGTTGACTGAGGCTATACTCGTCAATAGCAACCACGGCGACTTTTTCGCTCACTGGGGCAGGCCATGTGGTGACGGCCTGATCGTAAAGCCATAACTCAAGGCGGTCGGGCAGTCCGGCGCTTTGAAATACAAACAAGCAGAGCAGCAACAGGAGGCCCAAAGCCCACGGCGCGTTTTTTATGGTAAGCCAGTCCTTGGTCATGGGCCTCGTGCTATTGCAGGTTCAGTCGGTGATTAGTCGAGATACAGCTCGCGGCCAGGGCCCCAACGGCTAGCCGCAGGCCCCTCGGAAACGGCCTTCACGCGCACAAAATACCGCCGCCCGGGAATTAGGCGTAACGAGGCTGTGGTGTCTGGCACATCGGCTTCTTTGATAATGTTCTGGAAGCCGGGTTCTTCAGAAAGCTGTAACCGATATTTCTCGGCGGAATCGGCTTGCTCCCAAAATACCCGGACCTGACTGTCCAGGTAATTGATGTTGATGATTCGAACCGGTGGTAGTGTACCGTTGACAGTGAACTGTCGGGCTTCCGAGGCTGCGAACGATGTGCCGCCCGCTTCGGTCGCCACCCGCCAGAAGTAGGTGCCCGGGCTTAGAGCTCGCGAGGGTAGCGCACGACCTTCCGGCGCCCATTCACTGGTGCTGACCAGATTCTCGAACGTTGGGTCCTGTGAAATCTCGACACGAGCGACCTCGTTAGCGCCATTCAGCTGCCAACGAAACTCCGGCATGTCATCATCGACACTGGCATCGTGCTCAGGACTGACGAGTGTCGGGGTTTTAGCCTGTAACTCCACTTCGATCGGAATCACCGAAGGTAGTCCCGCAATGCCGCGTCGATCAAGAGCGGCAACATGAACTTCGTATTGACCGTTGTCGAGTTGGTCGATCGGGAACTGACTGCTGGTGACACTGCGGCTTTGTACCCACCCACCTGAGGATGTTTCAAAAATATCGATTCGATGAGCGGGCGCAGGCGTAGTTTGCCACGACAATTCCAGTGGTAGCTGGCTGACCACTGGCTCTACAGGGGTGATCTCGGGGGCTGGTGGCAGTTGGCGGATGCGCAAACGATCAGATCCTGTTGTCGCCACGCTTGCACCATAGCCCGCGGGAATGCGTTGCGATTTGCCGGGGCGGCCGAAATCTACAGCACCCTGCTGAACCTGAATACTGGTGCCATTGGCATTTGCCTGTAACGTAAATGCGGTGCCACGCACGGCGGCTACGGCCGATGGTGTTGTTATTTCGAACCGGGACCCGTTTTCACGAAGGGGTTTAACGCGGGAATGTACTTCACCTTTGTGCAGCCTGAGCCGTGTGTCTACCATGCCGGTTTTGCCGTACTGGGTCAGTCGGTTGAACATGAGCCGGGAGTTAGGCGAAACCCGTAGTTCCGAGCCATCGGCCAGTGTCAGCGTGGCTGAACCGGCGCCCAACAAAAGTTCGTCCCCGACCCGAATCAACGATTGCTCGGTCAGCGCAGTTTTTCGGCCATCAGACCCCGAAATGTGCTGAACGTTTCCGCTGAGTGACGACACCCGGGCCGGCTCTGGTTGACGTTTGAGCCAGGCAATCGGTATGCGCAGTGATTGTCCAGCCTTAAGGCTGGTGTTAGCGGACAATCCGTTGTGTGCAAGCAGCCGGTAGCTGTCTCTGGGGTTTTGCAGAAACGATTCGGAAATGCTGGCCAACGAGTCATTCTTTTGCAGAGTGTAAATCCATTCCGGCATGGTTTCAGCCGAATAGGAAGGCGCAGGCGCGGAACCTTGAGCAACCGTCCACTCTGCCACGGCGAAACCGGGGACGACAGCAAGGGCCAGCGCGAGCCAGCAGGTCAAAAGGTTGCGCAAAGCAGGTACGATCGGCTCAGGCATGGGAAGCAAGGTCACTCGCAGGTGCAGTTGCTACGGCTGGTTGAACGGCTTCCAAACGGTACCCCCGCTGATAGATGGTTTTAATCCGAAAACCGTTGTCCGGATTGAGCCCCAGTCGGCGGCGTAGTCGGCTGATGTGGGTGTCAACAGTACGAGTGTTGATGTCTCGCGCCACTCCCCATACTCGTTCCAGAAGTACGTCCCGAGTGAGCAGACGTCCCTGATTCTGGAACAGGAACAGAGTCAGGTCGAAATCTTTATCCGTCAGGGCCAGGAGTTCGCCGTGCAGGCGAATACTGCGCTGGTTCATGTTGACTTCGAACGGGCCAAAATTAAGCAGCTCTTTATCGCTATCCGGGTTACTGCGGCGTGCCAGAGCATTCAGCCGCGCGATTAATTCGGCAGCGCGGGCCGGCTTGGCCAGAAAATCGTCCGCACCGGCATCGAGTGCACAGACAATGTCGCTTTCGCTATCGTGCTGGGTGAGGAATATCGCCGGAATAGACCAGTCGAGGTGAGTGCGCACACTTTTTAAAACGTCGATGCCCGTCATGTCCGGTATCTGCCAATCCAGAATGATCAGATCGTAACTTCGGTGCAGTACGGCGCTCAGGAAGGATTGACCGGTAGCAAAGCTGTCACATTCGTGCCCTTTGTCGGACACTATTGCTTGGATGTTTTGCGCTTGTTCAAATTCATCCTCAAGCAGAGCAATGCGCATTGAGCCTGGCCTCTATGGTGATACTTGGTGCGGGGTCGCTTTTGCAGAATGAAGAAACGGTGAACTCTGCAGCAACGACAATTATCCCAGAAAAAGTGCAGTGTTTCAGTGACGATATGTACTATTCCGTAACACTAAAGCGGGTTTTCCATTGTCGTCATTAACTGTTTGTCGGCACGCCGGGAAATTACTGCAGCCCCAGAACCAACCTTTTTTGCTTTGGCGACGTACTAATGGCGAAAAACAGTGGGGGCAGGGGACCGGTTTCTGACTGGTACCATCCTGAGGCTGGCTGTCTTCTATAGGGCGCGTGCCCGTGCATTTGGGGTAACGGGTGCAAGCGTAGAAAGGCCCGAATTTGCCCTCTCTTTGTACCATCGGCGTTCGGCACTTGGGGCAATGGATGCTTGCCTCGCCCTGTGATTCGCCTTTAGGCGCTTCGAGCTGGTCGATGAAGCCCCGTATTTCGTTTTTCAGGGTTTCAAGGAACGCTCTTGGATCGTCTTCGCCGCGGCGTATGGCTTCCAGCGAGGCTTCCCACACAGCCGTTCGGTCGGGCGTGCGTGCCGAATCCGGTAAAGCGGCTATCAGCGCCTTGCCTTTGTCCGAGGCCCGGATGAAACGTTTTTCCCGCAACAGGTAATCGCGCCGGAACAGTGTATCGAGGATGGCCGCCCGGGTTGCTTCGGTGCCTAGGCCGTCGGTTTCTCTCAAGGTCTTGCGCAGTTCTGCATCCGCTACAAATCGTGCAATGTTAGTCATTGCAGAAAGCAACGTGGCATCTGTGAAATGCTGGGGAGGCTGAGTTTTTCGCTCTTTCACCTCGGCCTGTTGGCAGATTGTCGGTTCTTCACGTTCGAGCCGCGGTAGCGGAGGTTTCTGGGGTTCGTTGGTTTTGTCTTTGAGTTTTAACTCAAGCGCTTTCCAGCCCGGGCTGAACAACGCGGTTTCGGTAGCGCGGAATTTGTGTTCCTGCACTTGCACCGTGAGTTTGCCTTCCCGGTGGACGGCATCTTCACCGAACTGCATCAAGTAGTAGCGACTGACCAGACCGTAGATTTTCTGTTCTGACGCAGTGAGTTTACCGTTCGGCGAAGGCCGAACCGTGGGAATAATGGCGTGGTGTGCATCGACTTTTTTGTCGTTCCAGGCTGCTGATCGGCGGCTGCTGTCGAGTCGCTCTGTATGAGGTGCCAGATCGGGTGCGGCCCGGCTGATGGCCCGTATCACTTGCTCGCGCTGATTGAAGTGCTCTTCGGGCAGGTAGCGTGAATCCGAGCGCGGATAGGTAATAAGCTGATGGCGTTCGTAGAGGTTCTGGGCCGTATCCAGCACCTCTTTCGCACCCATGCGGAACAAACGGCCGGCTTCAATTTGTAGGGCCGAGAGTGACAGGGGCAGTGGCGGCGGCTCTGGGCGGTCCCGAAAGCGGGATTCAATAACTCGCCCGGGCCGACCGTCTACGGCGTTAGCGATCTCGTTCGCAATATCACGACTGAGCAAACGGCCTTCTTCGTCCAGGTGGTCCTGGAATCGATCGTCCGGCAGCCAGCGCGCGGTAAACGGGCGTGGGTCTGACTCCTCTTCGGCAGCCTGAAATACCCCTTCAATTCGAAACCAGGGTTTGGGCTCGAAGTTCTCGATGGTGTTGTCCCGCTCGACCACCAAACCCAGAACCGGTGTTTGCACACGGCCCACGGAATAGACGCCTTGCTCACCTTGTTGCTGATAGGTGAGCGTATAAAACCGCGTGAGGTTGATGCCGTATAGCCAGTCCGCTCTTTGTCGGGCTAGAGCAGAGTGAGACAGGCTTCGGAATGCGGTGTTTTCTCTCGGGCTAGCTATGGCCCTAGCAACGGCATTGGGGGTCAGGTCATTTATCAGTACACGTTTGACCGGCACCTTTGAACCCACAAAGCGAATGATCTCGTCTACCAGCAATTGGCCTTCGCGATCCGGGTCGCCGGCGTGGGTGATCTGCTTGGCTTTTCGAATGAGCGATTCGAGAACCTTGAACTGTTGCTTTACGCTGTCTTTCGGTGTGAGTTGCCATTGGTCCGGAAATAGCGGCAAATCTTCCAGGCGCCAGCGTTTCCAGGCCGGGTTGTAACTGGCCGGTTCTGCCGGTTCAAGCAAATGGCCAATGCACCAACTAACGGTGACCGAATTGTGCCCTTCGCCGCAGCGAATCCACCCTTGGCCTTTTTGATACGGGCCGGGCAGGGCGGCGGCAATGGCTCTCGCCAAACTGGGTTTTTCAGCTATATACAGGTGCATGGTATTCGGGTTCTATAAATGGCACCGGAATGTGGCCCTTTCGCTCCTTGGTGTCAAGGCTCTGAGCTAGCGCGCTTTGTGTAGTAGACTGGGGTTATATTGATGGGAGGGTAAGTGACTATGCAAGTTCAGAATGCCATTGAAGCCAAACTTGCCGACGCATTTGAAGCGCAGCACCTGATGGTGGAAAACGAAAGCCACATGCATTCGGTGCCGCCGAATTCCGAAACGCATTTTAAAGTGACGATGGTTTCGGGTGCGTTTAACGGAACAATGAAAGTAAAACGCCACCAGTTGATTTATAAAGTGCTGGCTGAAGAGCTTGCCGGGCCGGTACATGCTTTGGCGTTGCATGTGTATACGCCAGAGGAGTGGGCGAAAACCGGGCAGGCAACACCGGATTCGCCAAATTGTATGGGCGGTTCCAAAGGCGATGCCGCGATGGCCGCCAAGTTGAAACAGGGAGTTAATTCATGAGCCAGTTTTTTCAGATTCATCCCGAGAACCCACAAAAGCGTTTGATCAAGCAGGCAGTGGATATCATCCGTAACGGTGGCGTGATTGCGTACCCAACCGACTCTGGCTATGCGCTAGGGTGCCACCTTGGCGACAAGCAAGCCGCGGACCGAATCAAGCGCATTCGCAAGTTGGACGACAAGCACAACTTCACCTTGGTGTGCCGTGATCTCTCTGACATCGGCGTGTACGCCAAAGTCGATAACAGCCAATATCGGCTTTTGAAAACGTTTACCCCAGGGGCTTATACCTTCATTTTGGATGCCACCAGTGAAGTGCCTCGCCGTTTGTTGCATCCTAAGCGTCGAACCATTGGCGTTCGGGTACCCGACAACGCCATTGTGCGGGAACTGCTGGGTGAACTGGGTGAGCCGATCATGAGCAGCACGCTGATGTTGCCGGATGAAACCGAGCCCATGACAGATCCGGAGGATATCCGTGACGCCTTGGAGAAAGAGCTGGATCTGATCATTGATGGCGGGTTCTGCGGTATGGAAGCCACAACGGTGGTGAACTTTACCGGCGATGTGCCTGAAGTGACTCGGGTCGGTAAAGGCGACCCGGCCCCGTTCCAAGGGTAACTTTGAATGGTGTATTTGAACGCCCGGTTTGGGATCAGGCCCGGGCGTTCAAATTAAAGGCGTATCGCTGTGAGTCACCCGCGGCCATGGGTTGATTGGCGCTGGTGTTTCGGCGCAGGCTGTCATACCGATGGAGTACATCCTGCAGACCGTTAAATTGCTGGTTTTCACTCACCAGTGCGCTTAACAAAGAGTTTCGAACGCCATAAGCCTGATTCAGCTTCAGAGCGTTATCCATAAAATGCAACGTTGGCTCGCTGACGCTTAGGCGACTGAAGGCGTCTGCAAAATCCCGGTTGTTGTTCAAATCCTGCTCTATTTTTCCGCGAACCTCGTCGGGCACCTTTCCTTCGACAACCGTTTTTCCGTCTTCGCCTTTGCTGACGTTCAGGGCGGTAGCAGGGTGTAAGTTGTACTCGGCAAGTTTGTGCCGCAGCGTATCCCGGATATAGGAAAGATCCTGCGCCACCGTTTGCTTATATTGATTCAACGGGATTTTTTGCACTTTTACGTCGGCAGGGTCTTGTGCCTTATGTTCCGAAGGCGTGAATCGGTCACCGTCTGGGTTACCGGTAGCTTGGAGTTTCGGAGCTTCAGTTGTTACGCCATCGTCGGGCTTACCCGAGGGTGCCTGACGGGTGTCCATGGCTTGCTGAAAGCGCGTGCTGGCTTGAATCAATGATGTCAGCAACGACATGGTCTGTTTCCTCCTGGGTGGCAAAAATCTGCCGGATTTCCGATGCCTGAATGGTCTATTAGCTAAGCAGCAGTTTTCGTGCCAGCTCGTGCAACGTTGGTTTAAAGAAAGGTGATGTTTTGTAAGGAGGCTATCTAATTGTTGGGTTGAATGATCTGGGTCACTAAAAATAGAAACAGAATCTATAAAGTTATGGCTCGACCTGCCGTCATATCCTGTATTCCTCTTTTGATGATCCGCCCCCGGAGCAACATGAACAAACACTATTCCATTCGTTTCCTATTGTTGTCCGCACTGGCAACGGCGTTTTCCGTGATATTGGTTTTCACAGTGGTGTTCAGCGCCCAGTCTCAACGTGCGCACCTGGAAGACTACAGTCAGAAATACGTTGAAGGCTTAGCGAAATCGTACTTTGATGGCCTGAATACCATGATGCTGACAGGCACTATTAGTAATCGGGATATGTTGCGTGACAAGGCGATAGCGTCTGAAGAGGTTCTGGATGTTCGGGTTATTCGCAGTGATCAGCTAAATGCCATGTTTGGTGCTGGCAGTGCGTCGGAGCGCAAACGCGAACCTTTGGACAAGCGTGCGTTGGCGGGCGAACGCGTGGAGCAGTTCTCCAGTAATGAGGATGGGCGAGTGTATACATTGGTTGAACCGGTCATTGCCCGGTCAGACTACCAAGGTGTGAATTGCCATAGCTGCCATCAGAGCCAGGAAGGCGATGTTCTGGGCGCTATCCGGGTGGATTACTCGTTGGCGAAAAGCGATGCCCGGCTTCAGAAGCAGCTCCTCTTTGGCGGTGGGGTGCAAATTGCCATTTTACTGACGATCTTCATGCTGACTGCTCTGGTGTTGGGCCGGTTGGTTTTCTCGCGCTTGCGTCGATTGCACGACAGTATGGATGAAATCTCCCGCAACTCGGATCTGTCGGTTGAACTGGATGTGTCCCGCAACGACGAAATTGGCTCTGTTTCGCGCGCCTTCAACCGTATGATGGCCAAAATTCGCGAGAGTATGCATACCGTCATGGAAAATGCCGCCGAAGTGGAAGCCGCGGCACGTTCGATCTCTGCAAAAGCCGAAACAACGGAGCATGAGGTGCTGGCGCAGAAAGACAATACCGATCAGGTAGCCAGTGCCACGACCGAGATGGCAGCTTCTGCGGTACAGGTTCGGGAGAACGCTGCCGATACTGCGCGGAAGTCTGCAGAGACGGCGAGATCTGCAGAGGCGGGTGAGCAATTAGCCCGTAACGCGGTTCAGGGCATTGAACTGTTGAACGCCGAAGTGCAGAACGGTGCAGGGCGCATTGAGCAGCTTGATCAGCGTACCAGCGAAATGGCGTCTCGTTTGGAGCTGATTTCCGAAATTGCCGACCAGACTAACCTGCTTGCCTTGAACGCTGCGATTGAGGCGGCTCGAGCGGGTGAGCAAGGGCGAGGCTTTTCAGTGGTGGCAGATGAAGTTCGGGCGCTGGCTTCTCGCACACAAGATGCGACCGAAGACATTCGCAAAACCATTGATGGCCTAAAACACGAAGTCGTGGATTGCGTGGGCACGATGCGCCATGCCTCAGAACTGGCGCAGAACCAGGTAGACGCCATTCTTACAGTCGAAAGTGAGTTGCAAAGCATTGCCGCTGCGGTGCGAGAAATCACCGGCTTGAACGAGCAGATGGAAAACGCTTCGTACGAGCAAAGCTCTGTTTCTGAGTCGATCAATCAGAACGTCATCGAAATCAGCCGTTCAGCCGAGCAAACCTCCAGCGATGCGCAAGACACCGCCCGCATAGCCGGAGATCTTCTGAACATGGCGGAAACCCTGCGCAAAACCGTAGAACAATTCCGTTTGTCGCGGTAATAATCTGGCCGGGGTATTAACCCCGGTGATCAGAGACGAACGGATTCGTGGCTTTTTCGTGGCCAAATGTGGACATGGGGCCGTGGCCCGAGATGAAGCTCACACGGTCGCCCAGCGGGAAAAGCTTTTCGCGGATAGAGCGGATTAACGTGCCGTGATCGCCTTTCGGGAAGTCGGTTCGGCCAATGGATCCGTTAAACAACACGTCTCCTACCAGCGCCAGTTCAGAATTCCGGTGGTAGAATACAACGTGGCCCGGGGTATGGCCGGGGCAGTGCAGCACTTCTAATGTCTGGTTGCCAACGGTGGCCGTGTCGCCATCCTCCAGCCAACGGTCTGGCGTGAACACTTCCGGCGTTGCGAACCCGAACATCTGGGCTTGCATGGGCAGCCCTTGAATCCAGAAATTATCTTCTTTCTGAGGCCCCACAATGGGAATGTCGGCGATCTTGGCCAACTCGGCCGTGCCCCCGGCATGATCAATATGAGCATGGGTTAGCAGGATCTTTTCAACGGCCACGCCTTCTTCTTGAATTGCTGCCTGAATACGGTCCAGATCCCCGCCGGGATCAACCACGGCGGCTTTCATGGTGTCTTCGCACCAGATCAACGTGCAGTTTTGTTCGAACGGCGTTACCGGCACAATGCGGTACTTAAGGGACATAATCGGCCTCAACTTGTATTTTGACGCTATGGTAATGGTATTTGGCCGCAGGCTCGAATTTTCAAGTTCGCTGGGCGGTTTACAAAAGCCGTCTCGCTGGCGGAAGATCTGGGGTTTGTTGGTTTGGCGCGAGCATTTCGCAGCACGGGTAAATTTATGGAACAGGAGATGATTCTGGATGACTGATTCTCAGGCGAGCCCTAGCGCGTTCAACTTTGGTGTACGCCGCTTGGTGTTGGTGGATTCGGCCGGCTTCTGTTACGTGGAGATTCCCGTGACGCATCACGGCCTGATTTTGGGGCCGGGAAACCTGGGTAAGTCCAGTTTATTGAATTCTCTGCGTTTGTTCCTGTTGCCTGAAAACAACTTCAAGAACAGCCGGAAGAAGTTTGCGTTCCGTAATGCCAGCGCCGGTAGCTTCTACAGCAACGAAGAAAGCTACCAGCATTATTTTCCCGGTAAATTCAGTTTTCTGATTATGGAAGCTGAAAACCCCGCCGGTACCCATTGCCAGATTTTGTACCGGGATAACAGCAGCCAGCTGAGTTATGGTCGGGCCTTTGTGCCAGTGCCTTATGAGCAGTTACGGCCGCTTTTCTGGAATGGTGATGACCCTGACGGTATCGGTCAGGCCGTGCCGGAATTGTCGTTCAGCCGGCTATCCGAATCTCTGAAAAAACTGTCGAAAGATACTCGCTTTGTGAATGACCCGGCGCGTCTGAAGTCGATGCTTTATAGCAGTGAGCTTATGAACGCAGACGCGGTGCGCTACTCCGTTCTGCCTTTGGGTGAATCAGATGAACGCAAGGTGCAATCGCTGCGCACACTGATTCTGTTGCTGTTCGAGATGAAGGCGGATGATCGCGCCATGGCCAACGCGGTGGCCAGTATTGTAGAGGCCGACAAGAAGTTTTCGGACGACGCCTTTGATTTCAATATCGATGAATTCCTGAATCATCACGACCACCTGAAACAGCAGCAAACTCAGCTCAACCGTATTGAAAAAGAGCGCCCGCGCTTTGAAAAATTGAACGGTGATTATCAGAAGTATCAGGCGCTGTTGCGAAGCCAGCATGACTTTGCGGCTTTCCGGGAGGGGCTCACTGCTGCATTGGAGCAAGTAGGCGCACAGCGACGAACCGCGGTGGAAGCCTATAACGAGCAGAATGAAATCCTGAAGCACGTTGTGCAAACCCTGAAAAAGTTGGAGCAGGAAACCAATAGCCTGAAAGGGGAAGTCCGTGCGGCCGAGCGAAACCTGAGCCGCGCTGAGCAGGACAAACAAAATGGCGAGTTGCTGGTTGCCCGGTACGGCAGCATGACTCTGCAAGAAATCGATGAGGTCCTGAAAGAAGACAGGGAAAACAAACAGAGCCATTTAAACGCGCTGAAGAGTGCTGCCCAGGCAGAAATTCGGCTTGCGAAGATTGACGCCCAGAAGCGTAATCTGGAAAGCAAGCTGGCAGCGTTGGCTGAACGGGAAAGCAAGCAGCAGTGGCAATTGCAGAACCAACTGGATGAGGCTGTCGCAGCTCCCTTGCGTGCCGTAGACCCGAAGCTGATGCTGGCTAGTCCCGGGCAAACGCTGGATTCTTCGAGTAAATCCGTTATCGAAGCCTTTGCCAATTTGTTTGCCCCCAACGGCAACGGGTACGACTGGTTTGATATCGAGTACCCGGGGCAACCAGCGCGGCAGGAAGACTATGCGGAACAACGCCGTCGCCTGGAAGGAGAACTGAACGGGTTGGAGAAAGAGCGTTCGGAGCTGGTCGACACCGCGGACAACAAGCAGGACCGACCCCGGTTGATTGAGCGCACGGAAAAAGAACTTCGGGCCATCGATAAAGATCTGGAGACGCTAGCCCGCTACCCAGCCGCACAAACCACCCTGCGAGATGCGACCGAAGAGCGTAAAGCCGCGGAAGAGACGCTGGCCAAGCTGGATGAGCAAGCCCGGCTTGAGCAGGAGAAAATGGATGCGGTGCAGCAAAAGGCTGCGAAAGCCCGGGCCGAGAAAGAACGCATCGAGGAACGGGAGCGGGAACTGGCGCAACTGAGCCGAAGCGTGGGTACGGCAGAGCACCGGTTCCAGCACCTGAAAGCGGTTCAGGCTGAGCAGCCATTAGCGGTGGAAAAGGTGTCCGTGGCCGCCTTTGATGACCTGCAAAACCAGCTGGATGAGCTGGAAGCGCTGCGCCGGAACATTCTCGATCATTTGCGTCAGTTCGTGTACTTGAGCGTGTATGAAGATACCGCCGGTGAACTGCAAAAAGACAGCCCATCCTCGGCGGTTATCCGCGACACCTTCAAAGGTTTGTCAGACCTGTTCGCCGCGCTGACTGAGCGCTGGCGCGTGCTGAACGAGCAGATCTCTGTCCATAACGAAACAGTGGCCAGCTACGTGCAGGCGTTAACGTCCAATCACGAATTTATCAGTCGCTTTGAAGCTCAGCTCAACCGGGAGCTGGAAGGGGTGCAGATTAACGATCTGGTGGAAATTCGGGTGGATATTCACACCGACCCGAAATTCCGCAACCTAGTGGAAGAAGCCAACAACATCGATCCATACGGCAACCAGCTACAGTCTGAGGCTTTTTATGATCGGCTGCGGGTGTTCGTGGCGGATTTCTTCGGTGAGCAGGGCAGCAAGCGCCTGACCATGGATAAGGTGATTACTGGCATTTCCTACCGCACCCGCAAAGAAAATGCCACCAGTCTGGATAAGAAGGGGCAGTCAACGTCCACGACCGCGCTTATCAATCTGGAACTGGTTTATCGGTTGCTCAAGCGAGTGTTGTACCCGGGCGTGAAATTGTCGTTCCCGATGGTGCTGGATGAGCTGGCCAGTGTGGATGTCAGCCAGATGCCGGGACTGCTTGACCGGCTCAGTCAGCAGGGCTTTAACCTGTTCTCTGCTGCCACTCACAGCGCCAGTGCCGAAGTGATTTATCTCATTGGCCGCCATTTGGAAGTGGGGCAGATGCGTACGTCGCGCCCTTATAGCCCGCAACGAACATTGGTGTTCTGGGGCGGCGCTGAAGGATTCACCGGTGGTGAACCGGTCAGTCACTGGGCGGATCACAGCCAGAACAGTTTGCTGGAGCTGGCGGATGAGTAAGCGATTCAGCACGCTGGATACCACCCGGCTGTTGTTTGATCATCCGAAAATTCTGTTTCGGTTGATTGAACGAATGGACCGGCACGAAACCCGTTACGTTCGGGAAAGTGACTTGGTGTCTGAAGTCTTGGCCTATTCAAGCAGTTTGTCAGGCGCCGACCGCGATCGTGTAAGGCTGGCCATAAACACAGAAAACCTGTTTCGCTCGGGCCTGGTGATCGACATCATCAAGGCCGAAGGCGAGCGTAGGTTGGTGTTTCAGGACGCGCTGATTAACCTGATGCGGGCCTGCGATGCGTCGCTGTATCAGGAGCTGACCGATGCGCGGTTGCGGGGCCATCTAGTGACCCTGCGGGATGTCAGAGCTCGATTGGAAATAAGCAGTTTCAGCGAGGTTGATCCGGATTTTACCGAGTTAAGGGATGACCTCAATGAGCGGGTCAGCCAGCTGATCGGCTTGTTACGTCAGAACGTTCTGCGCATGCAGAGCATTAGTGCCCAGTTTGCAGAGCTGTCGGGTGATGCCAGCCGGGCGCCGGAGAGATTTCTTGAGTTCCGGCAGAACCTGTTGGAACAGATAGTGACTTTGTATGAACGTCACATCAAACCTACCTTGGTGTTTTTGAATCCCTATACGCGGCTTCCCGATGGCAGCAATCTGTTCGAAACTCTGGAAGCCATGGTTCGCTTGCTGGAAACCCACGGCGACCACAATCTGGCCGACCAGCTGTTTCGTTCATCCCTCAGCCTGAATGCACTCTACAAGCCGATTCAAGCGGTGGCCCACGAAGTGGAGCACTTCCTGCGCAAAACCCGCCGGGGCATGGTGCAATACAACGCCATGGAGCATTTCTATGGCAAGCTTAGAGAGCTCAAAGGCGAAACCGAAACCTTGAGCCTGCGCCGGAAATGGCTTGAAGGCGGCGAGTTCGCCCGAAGCACTGGCTTTCTGGTGGGGTTAAGAGCGCAGCAGCGCCCGAAACATTATGCCTTTGGCAATTCGCCCAGTTATTACCAGTTGCTGTTCAGTGAGCTGGATTTACGCATATCGGATTTGCGCCGCAAGGCAGAAGTACCTGAGTTACAGCAAGTGGAGGGCGGTGGCCGCACGGCGCGAGTGGATGTGCAGCGCATCAATCAGCTCTATCAATGGCTGGAAACGCTGGAGCTTCGGCCAACCAACGATTTGGTGCGAGAGCTACATGGCCGGTTGGAAGGGTTTATCCCGGGGTACCGGTTCCCGGATTTATTGGCCGCGCTGAATCGAATGGTGAATACCCCGCCGGACGGTTTTCAGGTGGTCACCACCAACCGGTTCCGGGCGCTGGAAACATCGCAAGAAGCAACGGATGTTTCAGAGCCTGCCTCTGAACAATTTGTGTACCGTAAGCGTCGATTGGAATTACAAGCAGAGAAACACCATGACTGATCTGAAGAGTCCGCAAACGGATCAACCCACCAGCAGCTTTGATGAAGTGCTGCCGGCCCACAGTGCCGCTTTATACCGGGAATTTCAGGCCGGCCGTGTCATTGTTCGGGAACTGTGGGACAACAACCGCTCCGAACTGGTGGCGAACCCTTTGTATAACCTGCTTTACAACCACCTGTCCCATTTCAGAACTTTCTACGAACACCTTGGATGCTTGCTGGTGTTTAACGATGAAGGCTCCTTTTTCTTCCTGAAAGAAAGCAGTGATGATGAAGCCGAAGAGCACGATGAAAATGCCTTCCGGGTGCAAGTGGTTCTTTTGCTAATCGGTCGTTACTTCGCCCGCAGTGGCCGTGATCTCGAGTATCTGGCATGCCCTGATGCGGGGCTGGGGGAGCAGGATTTGGTGGCGATGGGTGCCGATGATGAATACCTGGAAATCCTGCGCGCGGCCCGCTTTGAAAAAGGACTGTCGGAAGCACTGGACTACTTGGTGAAACGTAACCTGATGTTTAGCAGTGGTGCGAACCGGTATTTTTTAAGTTCCGCCGGAATGCATTTTCTCGAAGAGCTGATCCGGGAATATGAGCAAGCATAGGCTTGTTGGGCCTGCAGTGCTGGCTTTGCTGGTAGCAGGCTTGATTGCCGCCTTCGCCAAACCCATGATGGTAGAGGAGCGGTTAATTTCTATTGCTGCCCATGACCAGTTCGGACACCATCCTGAATTACTTGAGCAGCCGCTGCCGATACAGGCACTGTTGCTGGATTACCAAACAGATTCCTTGCTGTGGTTAAAAACACTCGCCGCCTTGCATGTGTATTCTGATCAGACGCCCATGTTGCTCGAGCTTTTTGGTGAAGAGCCCGAATTCAGGCGGGCATTGAGGGCGCAGGGTGAAAAGCTCATTCCGCCGGTTGTTCATTTCTATCGAAACTCAGTGACCACCATTGAAGTCTTAAATCGCATTACCGGTGGAGAGGCATCGTTGAGCCCAGAGCAGCGTGCCTGGTATGCCGTGAACTTTGCTATTGAAGAAGGCGATGACTTCACAGGCCAGTTTCGAGTGGCACGGGACGGTGGTATTGAATGGATCTGGACCGAGCGAATCACCGAAGGGGTTACTCGGTTCTTCACCAGCGGCATTCGTACGCTGGAAACACGATACCGAACGGATCAAGAATTGCGGGCCAGCGATTTTGGCTGGGCGGCGGTAGATGCCGTGATCATTGGCAGCGCTGTGAAGTTCCTCAAAGCGGGCAGGGTAGCGGCGAACACGGCCCGAACCGCGTCTGTGTCAACACGAACGGCCAGTTATTCCGCTCGATTAGCACGTGCCGGCCAAATGGCATCGGTGATTGTCAGTAACGCAAAATGGCCTGCTTTCACGGCGTTGGCCTATGTGGTTGTGACGCACCCTTCTATTCTCAATGACGTGTTCGCGGGTGCGGCAAGCGTGCTGGGGCTTCCTGCCTGGATGGTGCTGCTGTCCGGCTGGTTTGTTGTTCTTCTTCCCTTGCTTATCGGATTAAGTTGGTTGGCCAGAATGGTGCATAGGCTTATTCCGGTTCGTCGATCCTAGGATAATGGCGCTAACTCATTATTGATAGCATCAAGAGAAATCAGACGATTTTGTCTGCCCAAGAGGAGTGTTCTTTATGAAAACATTATTGCAAGTTGATTTCCCGTTCGACGGGCCTTTCGGGCAGGAAATGACAGATGCGATGAAAGAACTTGCCGAATCCATTGCCAAAGAGCCCGGGCTTATCTGGAAAGTCTGGACCGAGAATCCGGCCACGAAGGAGGCCGGGGGGATTTATCTGTTTGAAGATTCAGACAGTGCCGATAAGTACCTGGAAATGCACACCGCGAGGCTCAAAAGTTTCGGTGTTCCTTTGGTGAATGCCAAAGTGTTTCAGGTGAACGAAGCGCTCACAAAGATTGATCGCGGGCCGGTGTGACATTAGGGCCTGATCAAGCAAAAAGAGATTGCTCGATAGGAGTCTTGCCGGACAGAGCGCACATTAGCCGCAGTCGGGCTTTACGGGCATTCAGGTGAGGCGCCTTGAGTGCGCCCATAGAGACTTGCTCCGCCAGCGAACCTCGATATTCATAAACCTCTGCCACGCGGCCCCAAAGGGTTGAGGATGTAACCACAACCGGTACTCCGGCGTTGATCGCAGCTTGCAGCGGTTCAACCCAATTTGGCGGGATATGACCACGGCCAATAGCGTCAATGACCAGACCTTGGGTGCCACTGGCTACCGAGGCTTCAAGCAGTGCCGGCGACGCGTCGATCGCGACGGGCAGAATATCCACTCGCGGCAGCTGCTGGCCGGGTGTGATGGTGGAAGGGCGCTGCAGCCGATGGTTCAGACGAACCTCATCGCCGTCGACGAAACCCAGAGGACCAACTCCGGGGGACGCAAAGCCGTTAAGCTGATAGCTGCTGACTTTACGTACAGAGGCTGCTGAATGGATTTCTTCATTGAAGACAACAACTGTGCCTGCGCCTCGGGCTTCGGTCGCGCTGGCAACCTTTATAGAGTCGCGTAGGTTAGGACCTGCATCGGAACCGGGCGCATAAGGCACCCGTTGGGCACCGGTAACCACCAATGCGGTGTCGTTCAGATCCAGAGTGGTATCCAAAAAATAAGCCGTATCTTCCAGAGTGTCAGTCCCTTGTGACACAACTAATCCGGCAACCTCCGGACGCTCTGACAACTCCAAACACAGAGTTCTTAGCTGCAACAGATCGGCGGTGGTAATGGCATTGCTGGGTTTCTGGAAGAGCGTGATGACTTCAACCGGGCCATCGCTCTCGATCTTCAAGGTGTCCATTAGCTCTTTACCCGAAAGAGCACCAGCAATGGCACGCCCGGAACTATCAGGAAGACTGGCAATAGTGCCACCCAGAGATATGAGTACGACGGTATTTTTCATGCTGCATCCTAATTTTTAATTGCTGTGTCAGCAGGCGCCAAGGCAAAGCAATCAGATGATGGTGATGATAAGTAGGATGGTACCCCCGGCAGGACTCGAACCTGCTACCTTCCCCTTAGGAGGGGGACGCTCTATCCAGATGAGCTACGGAGGCATTTCAGAAGAGGCGGTATAATAACGGGCATCCGCCCGTGGCTCAAGGGGCCACAGGCTGACGCTTGCGCAGCTGGTTGAGGATTGCTTGCTGATTGGATTCTCCATTTCCCGTCAGCACCTTAAACGCTCGCTGCCGTTCAATCATCGCTTTTTCAAAGGTGTTGACCAGCTCATCCAGAGAAACCTCCCGAATCGCTGCCGCCAGTTTTTCGCGGCTATTGAATTCGTTGTTTTCCCGATCAATCTCTCGCCAGTAGCGGCCAGACACGTCACCCAGCTGTCGGTCGCGGGCCATCATTTTGCTGACCACGGCTTGTTTTTCACGGCTCAGTTGCTCAGGCGACAGCTCGGTGAGCCTGCCTTTAAAGCGTTCAGCAAACTCGATTACTGCATCGTCTATCTCAGTGCTACTTGCTTCGGGGGACTGAACAACCAGCCCCAGAGCCGGGGTTTCCAAAATTTCGAAGGCGGTGGCATACACAATGTAGCCGAGTTGCTTGGTGGTTCTTATCTCTTCATAGAACGGGCTGCTGATGATCTGGGCCAACAGCCGGTAGCGGGCGCGTTCTCCGTACGATCTGTCCTTGCCTTGCAAGTACAAAGTATATCCCGTGTCTGGGTGTTCTACGTTGAGAACCGCTTCGGTTTCGCCCGACGGCAACTGTCTGACCCGGGAGCGTGCTACATCTACGTGTTCACTGTTTCGAAGCACAACCGCGTGTACCTGTTTGGCCAGGTTCAGGGCTGTTGCTTCGGTCAGGTTGCCGTGTGCCAGCATCACCGGGTCCATGGATTTGGTGAACTCTGAACCAAACTGCATCAGCTCATTAAAGGTGACAGCTTTAGCGGCCTCGAGTTTTTCGCTTACGGGATAAGTCCCGTTCAGCAAGGCCGTTTGCACAAACTCGGAGGTTTGCTGAACCGGGCGGTTTTTCGATTTGTTCTCAAGTCCATCAATCAACCGCTGGCGGGCAATGCGATAACGCTGCTCGGTGATCATCGGGTCGGCAAATTCCAACATAATCCGATTGAGTAATTCGTGGAGTTTGTCGTTGTATCCGCCTACCCGAATGGTCACGCCGCGCAGGTGAGGGTATACGCTGTAATTAAGGCCAGCGAGCTGCGCGGAATAAGCCCAGGCATTGAGGTTGGTTTTGATGGCATCAACCAGCAATTGCGTCAGCACCGTGTTGCGGGCAGAAGCACGGGCAATGGGGCTACGCAGGCTGATGAACACGTTGGCTTTCGGGGTGTTGAAACGGGTGTCCCGGGCGTACCACACCTGCAGGCCGTCAGAGCCACGAAGCAGAGTAGGGTGGGGCATGCTGTTGCCGGTCACCATGTCCAGGTTTTCGGGTACCAGTGGGTTGGCGGGTGGCAAAGCCAACTGGTCTGCCAACGTTGGGTTCGCTGCTGCCGGTATTTGCAAAGCCTTCTGCTTCCAAGGGGTTTCATACCATTGGGTCAGCTCAGGGTTGTTCAGGTTTAGATCCGGCGCAGATACCATGACGGCGAGATTGTCGGGTGTCAGTCGATCCAGAATCGTCTGGTATTGCTCGGGTGCATAGCGCTCCATTAGGTAGGGGGCGCTCAGAATATCTTTGGCGGGATAGTCGCGGAGCAGGCTGGATAAACGCATGGCCTCGCGTACCGGTTCGCTTCGTTCGTGAAAGCGGAAATCGATAAGCGCCAGTTGCTTCATCTCTTCAAAACGCTCTTGGCTGATGCCATTTGCTTTGATCAAGTCGATGTAGCGGAACACCAGAGCCAGAATGTCATCTTGCTGTTTAAGACCTTCACGGGTAAGCGACATGCTGATGTTAAACGTTGCGTGAGTACCGGTGTCCATGCCCAACCCGGCGGAAAGGGTTTCGACCAGGCCGGCGCGTTTGAGGGCATCGAACAGGCTGCCAGGGCCTTCGTGGCCTAACAGGTTGGCCACGTACGAGGCAGGTTTTGTGGCGTAGTTGGCCCGTTGTGACGGGATCGGGAAGGCGAGGGACAAGCTCCGGCTGTCTTTGAGGGTTTCAGCCAGAATGCGTTTCGGCAACTGTTCGGGGCTGTGAAGAGGCTCAGGGTGTTCGATCACTTCCAGCTTGCGGTTGGCGATGGCGTTGAAGCGCTGCGTCACCATGCGTTCAAGTTCGTCCAGAGACTGTGGCCCGTATACGGCTAGAGACATTACGTTGGCCGAATAGTTTTCTTCCCAAAACCGGATTAGGTCAGGGCGCAGCGGATTGGCGTCGGTATTCTCGAGCGTGGTCAGGTTGCCCACAGAGAATTTGCTGAAGGCGTGATTCGGATTGCCGGCGGCTTTCCTGACCGACAGCAGGCGTCGCCCGTCTTCTTTTAGTTTGGCGCTGAATTCGGAATGAACGGCGTTCCGTTCACGGTCTACCAGTTCGGGCGTGAACAGAGGGTGAGAAAACTGCTGGGCAAAACGATCCAGTGCGGCTTCCAGAAACTCGCTTTCAACATCGAAAAAGTAGTTGGTGTTTTCGAACGCGGTGAACGCATTGTGGCTACCGCCGTGGCTGCGAATAAATTGCTGATATTCGCCCGCATCAGGATACTTTTCTGTGCCCAGGAAAAGCATGTGCTCGAGGAAATGGGCCATGCCTTCACGGTCGCTGGGGTCGTTTCCGCTTCCGACCGCTACGTTAAGAGAGGCGGCGGCTTTATCCGCCTCGGCATCCGACACCAAGATGACGCGCAGGCCGTTCTTCAATTCCAGATATCGATAGCTATTGGGATCATTGGGGCTTTTGCGGGGCTCGGTTTCCGCATAGGCGGGCGCACCGGGCAGTAAACTGGCCAGTAAAAGCAACAACGGCGGCAATCGATACAAACGTCGGAACAGGGGGCGTTTAACGGTCATGAGGCCTCATCGAATCGGTGTTCGGTTGTTAGGACTTAGTGAACTTGGCCGGTGCTACTACTGTCGGGCTTTTGGGACAGGGTTTTCTTGGCCAGGTCCGCCGCTTGGTCTGCATCCAGTTCTCCGGAAGCAATGCGCTCGAGCACGGTCGCCATGATGGCAACAGACTGGCGGTAGTCCGCGAATTCTTTCTGGAACGCTTTATCGATCGCCTTATAAACCGCTTCTATTTTTTCTTCTCTTGAACCTTTGTCGGCAGCGGTATCGTTGATTGCCTTCAAGCAGGCACGGGCAATGGCGATGTAACGTTCGGTATTAGGGTTGTCTTTCGGCATGGCTGCTTTGATAAACCTTGGAATGAATGGGTGACTGTTAGAGACGCCGAAAGGCGCCGGAAGTTCCCGATTATCGCATTGCCGGCGGTTGGTTGCATTGCTCCCTCGTAATTTACGGAATTTGGGCCATCAGCGTTGAATTCCTGTGCTAGTCTCAAAACGAGTATGTCGGATAATTAGTCATGATTTCTCTCGGTTTTTTGGTGCAACTAGAGTAAAAGCTCTATCAAAAACAATGGGTTAAAGAGCAAAAGCTCTAATAAAGTTCGATACATGTAAGCTGCAATTAAGTAGAATGCGTGCGTTCCATAACCGGACTACGACTTTTGTCGTAGTGGTGTGGTGTGACATATGACAATAAATAAGTAACACGTAGGACGGATCTTCTATGAATTATTTCCTTACAGGTGGCACCGGTTTCATCGGTCGTTTTTTGGTAGAAAAGCTGTTGGCCCGTGGCGGAACGGTGCACGTTCTGGTGAGGGAACAATCCCAGGGCAAGTTGGATGATCTGCGCGAGCGTCTGGGTGTAGACGACAGCCGAATTAAAGCGGTTATTGGCGATTTGACCAGCACCCGGTTAGGTATTGATGGCGCTGCTATGGACGCTTTGGAAGGAAAGATTGACCACTTCTTCCACCTGGCCGCCGTGTATGACATGGGCGCAGACGAAGAAGCTCAGGCTGCCACCAACATTGAAGGGACCCGTGCCGCTGTTCAAGCCGCCGAAGCGATGGGGGCCAAGCGCTTCCACCATGTATCTTCTATCGCCGCTGCGGGTCTTTTCAAAGGCACTTTCCGTGAAGATATGTTCGAAGAAGCGGAAAAGCTCGACCACCCCTACCTGCGCACCAAACACGAATCCGAGAAGGTGGTGCGTGAAGAGTGCAAGGTGCCGTTCCGCATCTACCGCCCGGGTATGGTGATCGGCCATTCCCAAACCGGTGAGATGGATAAGATTGACGGCCCCTACTACTTTTTCAAGATGATCCAGAAGATCCGTCATGCCTTGCCACAGTGGGTGCCGACCATTGGCTTGGAAGGTGGCCGACTTAACATTGTCCCGGTCGACTTCGTGGTTAATGCCATGGATCACATCGCGCATCTGGACGGTGAAGATGGCAACTGTTTCCACCTGGTGGATTCGGACCCTTATAAAGTGGGTGAGGTTCTTAACATCTTCTCCGAGGCGGGCCATGCGCCTCGTATGGGGATGCGCATCGACTCCCGTATGTTTGGATTTATCCCGCCGTTTATTCGCCAGAGCGTGAAAAATCTGCCGCCGGTCAAACGCATCACAGGTGCACTCCTGGATGATTTGGGCATTCCGGCTTCTGTGATGTCCTTTGTGAATTACCCGACCCGTTTCGACACCCGCGAGCTGGAGCGCGTGCTGAAAGGCACCGATATCGAAGTTCCGCGCCTGCCCAGCTACGCCGCTGTGATTTGGGATTTCTGGGAGCGTAACCTCGATCCGGACCTGTTCAAAGATCGCACCCTGAAGGGCACGGTTGAGGGCAAGGTTTGTGTGGTGACCGGTGCAACTTCCGGTATCGGTCTGGCGACCGCCGAGAAGCTGGCAGAAGCCGGCGCAATTCTGGTGATTGGCGCCCGCACCAAAGAAACATTGGATGAAGTAGCGGCGCAGCTCGAAGCGAATGGCGGCAACGTTCACGCGTACCAGTGTGACTTCTCCGATATGGAAGATTGTGACCGTTTCGTGAAGACGGTTCTCGACAACCACGGGCATGTGGACGTACTGGTCAACAACGCCGGCCGCTCCATTCGCCGTTCCTTGTCTCTGGCGTTCGACCGTTTCCACGATTTCGAGCGTACCATGCAGCTGAACTACTTCGGTTCTGTGCGTTTGATCATGGGCTTTGCACCCGCCATGTTGGAACGTCGTGGAGGTCACGTGGTGAACATTTCATCCATCGGTGTGCTGACGAACGCGCCTCGCTTCTCGGCGTACGTGGCCTCCAAATCGGCTTTGGATGCTTTCAGTCGATGTGCCGCTGCAGAATGGTCGGATCGCAACGTGACCTTTACCACCATCAACATGCCGTTGGTGAAAACACCCATGATTGCACCGACTAAAATCTACGATTCGGTACCAACACTGACGCCGGAAGAAGCCGCAGACATGGTGGCCGATGCCATTGTGCACCGTCCGAAGCGAATTGCGACGCGTTTGGGTGTGTTTGCATCGGTACTGCACTCGCTGGCACCGAAGGTGGGTGAAATCGTGATGAATACCGGTTATCGGATGTTCCCGGATTCAGCTTCGGCGGCGGGCACCAAGACAACCGAAAAGCCGAAAGTGTCTACCGAGCAGGTGGCGTTCGCGGCGATTATGCGCGGTATTCACTGGTAAGGTGAGTTGCAGTGCAACAAAAAACCCGCCTTGTTGCGGGTTTTTTGTTGGCTTTAAAAAATGTCATTCAAGATTATTCGTCGTTACTCGGCACCGGCGGTGGCGGAAAACCTCCCAGCTCTTGCCAGCGGTTCACAATGCCGCAAAACAGGTCTGCGGTTTTCTCGGCATCGTAAGCGGCGGAGTGTGCCTCTTTGTTATCAAAGGGAATTCCGGCCAGTTTACACGCTTGCGCCAGCACGGTATGGCCATAGGCCAGCCCGGCGAGTGTGGCGGTATCAAACGTTGAAAACGGGTGGAACGGGTTGCGTTTGATGTCCGCGCGCATGGCGGCGGCAAACACAAAATTGTGATCGAAGGTGGCGTTATGGCCCACCAGCACGGCGCGTTTACAGTCGAATGCTTTAACCGCTTTGCGGATAGGCGAGAAGATCTCACTCATGCCTTCACGCTCCGGAACCGCCTCGCGCTCCGGGTCCCACGGGTCAATGCCAGTGAAGTCCAGGGCCGATTGCTCGAGGTTTGCGCCTTCGAATGGGTCAATTTGCTGAAGGTGGGTTTCGCCACGGTGTAGTTTGCCGTCTTCATCCATGGTCAGCATGACCGCTGCGATTTCCAGCAAAGCGTCTCTTTCCGGGTTGAAGCCGGCAGTTTCGACATCCACCACGACGGGCAGAAAGCCTCGGAAACGCTGGGACATAGGGTGAAGCGGTTTGTTTTCGTCAGACACGCGAACTCCAATGTTCGTGTTGTAAATTAAAAGATGATCAAGCCATACGCCAGTGAACGGTTTCACCGGCTTTGAGCGGCACGATGGTTCCGTCTGCCAGCGGCAGGTGCTCGGGCATAGTCCAAAGCTCGCGCACTAAGGTTATGGTGTCCGTATTTCTCGGCAAGCCATAGAAGTCGGCACCGTTGAAGCTGGCAAAGGCTTCCAGTTTGTCCAGAATGCCCAGTTCTTCAAAGATTTCTGCATACAAACCGATGGCGCCGTATACGGAGTAGCAGCCGGCGCAACCGCACGCCGCTTCCTTCTTATCGCGGGCATGGGGCGCTGAATCGGTACCCAGGAAGAATCTCGGATCGCCACTGGCCACCGCTTCCCGCAGGGCTTCCTGGTGCTTGTTGCGCTTGAGGATGGGCAAACAGTACAAGTGCGGGCGAATGCCGCCAACCAGCATGTGGTTGCGGTTATACATCAGATGCTGCGGTGTGAGTGTTGCGGCCAGGTTGTCACCGGTATGGTGGCGCACAAACTCTGCAGAATCAGCGGTGGTGATGTGTTCCAGCACCACTTTCAGGGACGGGAAGGCTTCCAGTGTGGGGGCCAGTACCCGGTCCAGAAACACCTTTTCCCGATCAAAAATGTCGATATCCGCATCGGTAACCTCGCCGTGTACCAGCAGCAACATGCCGCATTCGGCCATGGCTTCGAGTACGGGATAGATGTTTCGAATATCCGTCACTCCGGAAGCGGAATTGGTGGTGGCGCCGGCGGGGTAGAGCTTCGCTGCAACTACGCCCGCAGCTTTGGCTTCGCGGATGGTTTCTGGCGTTGTGCTTTCGGTCAGGTAGAGCACCATCAAAGGCTCAAAATTTGTGCCGGTTGCAGCCTTTAGAATCCGCTCCCGATAGGCGGTAGCCGCTGCTGCATCGGTTACCGGTGGCACCAGGTTGGGCATGATAATGGCTCGGCCGAAACAAGCGGCGGTTGCCGGTACAACACTGTTTAATACCTCGCCATCTCGAACGTGCAAGTGCCAGTCGTCGGGGCGGGTGATGGTCAGTTGTTTGCTCATGAGATATTCGCCAGGCAGCTCTTAAAAATTTTGCGAATTATACCAGAAGGCCGCTTCGAATGTTTTCGATCTGAATGTGTTTCTTGGGCTCAAGTATTGTTCAAAACGGCCGTTACTCAATAAGCAATTGAGTTAACGTGTGCTGGGGGTTGGGGCGCCTTTATGATGAAATTTAAACGCGGTTCTGCAAAAGAGGGCGTCGTAGCGATTGCGGGCGCGCTTCTGGTGTGGACGTTTACTTCCCCAACAGTGGCATCCAGTTATGGCGCGGGTATTGAGAATAGCCGTTGGTATCTTTCGGAATCGGTCTTTGAATGCTCGTTGGTGCAGGAAGTGCCGGGATTCGGGCGCGCGGTCTTCAGTCACCGGGCCGGAGAAGATCTTGCGTTCTATCTTGAGTCCACGGTCGCATTGATGAAGCCGGGGCGGGGGCAGCTTGTGGTGGAAGCACCCGTATGGCGTCCTGGCGTAGCGCCAAAGCCGGTAGGTGCTGTCAAGGTTTCGGACGACAAGCGCGCTGTGAGCGTCGGAGTCAGAGAGGCGAATATCATGGCTCAGGGGCTGCTGCAGGGTATGCAGCCAACACTGACCCGGACCGCCCGTTATGACCAAGGTCCGGTGCGAGTATCCCTATCGAACGTGAATTTTTCTGAGCCCTATTCGGGATACCAGCAATGTGTTTCGGGTTTGTTGCCGGTGAATTATGACCAGATTCGCCGCTCCCGAGTGCCTTTCGCCAGTGGTGGTTCAGAACTCTCCGAAGCAGACAAAACGCTGCTGGATAACATCGTGAGCTACGTGATGGCTGATTCCACTGTCGAGCGTATTTTGGTTGATGGTCACTCGGACAGTGTGGGTAGCAGAATAGACAACCGCGCCCTTTCAGAAGAACGTGCGAATAGGGTTGCGGAATATTTGAAAGCCCAGGGACTTAATGAGGAACTGCTGATTGTCCGCAGCCACGGCGATCAATTTCCGGTGTCGCGCCGTCATCGGGAAAACCGCAGGGTCACGATTCGGTTGCAGAGGCAGGGCGAGCGCCCTGAATTTCAGCAGGCTAGCGGAAACGGAAGAGATTTCTCGGGCTGAATCGCTATTTACTTAGTAGACCGCGTCCAATACCTCGAGGTGAGCAACCACGCTTTCCCCGAGGGCTCTCAGATGATAACCCCCTTCCAGTGTTGAGATGACCCGATCATTGGCATGATCGCGGGCAACACTGACGATCATTTCAGTCAGCCAACGATAATCTTCTGTTTCCAGATTTGTCTCTGCCATCGGGTCGAGCCTGTGGCCGTCAAAGCCTGCGGATACCAGCACCAACTGCGGGCGGAAATTCTGAAGCTTTTTCAGCCAAGCCGATTCCACCCGTTTGCGGTACTCGGCGGAAGAGCAGTTTGCTTCGATCGGAGCATTGATGATGTTGTCGGGTTGTCGGTGCACGTGGCTGTGCGGGTACAGTGGGTGCTGGAAACTTGAGCACATCATAATACGCTCGTCGCCGCTGACGATATCCACGGTTCCGTTCCCTTGGTGCACATCAAAGTCGATGATGGCGACTCGTTCCAGTTGATGGAAATTGAGCGCTCTTAACGCGGCTAACGCAATATTGTTATAGAAGCAAAAGCCCATGGATTTGGTGCGTTCGGCATGGTGTCCGGGAGGGCGTGCGCAAACAAACGCATTGGTAACCTGACTGCTCATAACCATATCAACGGCCTGAATGTTCCCACCGGCGGCCAAACGGGCGGCGCGCAAGGTGTCGGGCATCAGTGAGGTGTCCGGATCGGTAAACACCCGGCCCCGTGTGGGTGCCATCAGGTCGAGTTGCTGCAAGTAAGGCTCGGGGTGGACCATCAGCAATTGATCACGGGTAATTTCCTCGGGCCGCACCCAATCAAGGTTTTGCTGCAGGTCGGTGTCAGCAATGTGCGCCAGAATGCTTGAAATACGTTCCGGGCTTTCCGGATGTTCCGGGCCCATGTTGTGTTTCAGGCAATCATCGTGAGAAAAGAATGCGGTGGTCATGCTGAGAGTCTAAGCCTGAGTCCGGTTGCTAGTATCGTCATGTTAACAAGGATATTGGGGGGATGGGTGCTACTTTCGTCTAATAAAGGCGGGATGTCAGGCCGAATCGACGATTTACATCAGCAAATACCGATCTAAGATAAGGTATACATTGATAAGTCACCTGTTTTGCTGAGATTCTTATCTACGTAGCCACCGCTTGGATCAGGGAGAGTTCTCTTGAGTACCCGTTATCTGGAAAGTTTGTTCAATCCTGACTCCATTGCTGTCATCGGTGCCTCCGAGCGCGCAGACAATCTGGGCGGTATGGTTTTGCGGAACATGCTCGGTGGCGGCTTCCCGGGGCGCATGGTGGTGGTGAACCAGAGCGACTACGACAACGTTCATGGCGTTCCTTGTGTCGCAAAGGTATCGCAGCTGGATTTCACGCCCGACCTTGCGATTGTGTGTACTCCGCCTGATACGGTTCCCAAAATGATCCGAAAACTGGGCGAGAGCGGTGTAAGAACGGCAATTGTGATGACTGGCGGTATGTCTCGTACCCACAGTAAAACCGGTCAGCCTCTGATGTATTCCGTACGCGACGCCGCAAGAGAAACCGGCATTCGGGTCTTGGGGCCAAACACCATTGGTCTGATGGTGCCGGCTCGTCATCTGAACGCGACCTATGCGCACATGGGGGCCATTCCCGGGCGTGTGGCGTTTATTGGCCAGTCGGGCACTATTGCCAGTTCCGTGCTGGACTGGGCATTCGCTCGGGGCGTGGGCTTCTCGTATTTCCTGACTCTGGGCGATGGCATGGATATCGATCATGACGATTTGATCGATTATCTTGCGCAGGACAGCCAGACCCGGGCCATTCTGTTACATATTGAAAGCATTCCCAATCCTCGTCGGTTTATGTCTGCGGTTCGGGTTGCTTCCCGCACCAAGCCGGTTATTGCGGTTAAGTCCGGGCGGGTGCCCGAGTCTGAATGGATTCCCCACGACCTTCCTGCCGGGGTCTCTCACAGTGACCCGATATACGATGCCATGCTGCAACGGGGCGGTGTGCTGCGCGTTGACGGGTTGGGGCAGATGTTTGATGCACTCGAAACCCTTACCCGCATGCGGCCTTTACGCCGGGAATCTCTGGCTATTCTCGCGAACGGCGTGGGCCCGGGTGTGTTGGCGGTTGACCGGTTGTCTCACCTGGGAGGAGAGCTGGCGGAGCTGTCTGATACAACCCTTGAAGAGCTGGGGAAACTATTACCACCTTACTGGACGCGCAAAAACCCCATCGATTTGAACTACGATGCGTCCCCCGAGCTTTATGGGAAAGCGGTTAAAATCCTGGCCAAAGACCCGAACATTGCGAATGTTCTGGTGATGTACGCACCAACGCTGGTTCAGGACAGTCTCCAGATTGCCGATGCCGTCGTGCAGGCATCGAAAGGGACCCGGCTCAATATTTTCACCTGTTGGCTGGGGCATAGTACGGTGATGGATTCCCGAGAGGAGTTTTACCGGGCTGGCCTACCATCATTCTTTAACCCGGAAAAAGCCGTTACCGCATTCATGCAGCACGTGAAGCATCAACGGGTACAGAGGCTTTTGAGTGAAACGCCGGAATCGTTCACCGATCACTTTGCAGACCGGGCGAACACGCGTTCTCTCGTTGCCAAAGCACTTCGCGATGGCCGTAAGCATTTATCCAGCCGTGAAGCCCGGCAGGTGATTCGGGATTACGGCATAAACGCCATCGAAACCGTGTATTGCGACGATGTTGAGGAAGTGCTTGAGATGTTTGCGGTAGAACGCCGGCCCATTGATCTGACCGTCGTGCATGAAGAGGTCTGTTATCCCTTCCTGGAACTGACCCCTACGCAGCGCCGTTATAAAGGCACGATCAAGAATCTGAATAGCGAACAGGCGATTATCGATGGTTGTCGGTTCCTGATCGAAGAGTACAAGGAACATTTTCCCGATAGTGGCTTCTTGGGCTTTGGCATGCAGCACTCCTATCAGCATATTGGTGGCATAGAGTTCAGCGTAGGTATCACGCGGGACGAGGTGTTCGGTCCTTTGGTGGTTTGTGGTGCTGCGGGCGCCCAGATTAACATCACCACTGACCGCCAGATTGCCCTGCCGCCGCTGAATATGGTGCTGGCGCGGGAATTGCTGCGCCGGACCTATATGTACAAACTACTGAAAG
>Ga0208300_100365_pt1 | contig 35397 bp, 27 predicted proteins | sample 23_taG_FD_184096 | JGI IMG/M metagenome (GOLD analysis project Ga0208300, IMG submission 184096) | Marine viral communities from Cariaco Basin, Caribbean Sea - 23_WHOI_OMZ (SPAdes) (version 2) | ecosystem: Environmental > Aquatic > Marine > Oceanic | place: Caribbean Sea: Cariaco Basin...
AAAAGCTCATCAGCTTCTAATGAGAGATGGTAATCTATCACAAGTCTTATTTTATGATAAAAAAGTGCAGCAGTATTAGGCTGAATATCAAGCAAATCTGCGGCTGTTCTAGCAGTCACTTCAGCCGCAAAAAACTCTAACAGCCTTCGCTGTGCTTTTTTACTTAGTTTACAACGGGTTATCTTCATAAAAGTAGTCTAGCATAGTGCTTATCTACTACAGCCCCAAAAGTTTTTAATAAAAACGGTTCAATTAAATGGTTTTGACATGGGATATTGTCTGATATCAATCAATCAATGAATGATAAGCAATGCTCGTATAGACATTCATTCTTAATATTTGTGCGCATTGTACACCAATTAGACCAGTCGCCTAGTTATATTTACAAAACTCTCGTATAACTGTCTAAGCCGTATGCAGATGTCTTTCAGAAATTTGTTTAAAAAAGAGAAGGCAATAAAGCACACTGAATACTCAAGCATAGTACTGACAGCTACTATCTATAAGCGTTATAAATATTCAATGTGCTTTAATGCTTATGTTGTTTATGCTAGAGATGCGGCCGCTAGAAACTCGAACAGTTAACGATTAGCGTCCCATTTGGGTCGTAGTCATCTGCCAAATTTCTGCTAAAGGCGTATTGGTTTGGCTAATCTTTGCAATCAAGCTTGCGCCAAGCCATGCAAAATACCAACGCTTGGCCATACTCTCAGCCGAGATGTTATCGTGACGAGGGACAGACTCATCGAGCCAGCCAGCTTTGATCTGCTTAGCAAGCCACATGGTCGTCTGCTGATAGCCAGTATCAAGTGCCTTACGCATGGTTTCTGACATATCGGCTACCTCTGCGCTGAGCTTCACTACCAAGCATTTTTCATGGTCACAGCCGTTCTGCTGGGTGTCATACCAGTTTTGAAAATAATCATATAGTTTTTGCTGTGCACTGACATCTTGTGCATCGATGACATCCAACCGAGTCTTATATAAACTAAAATAATGATTAATAATGGCTTCACCAAAGGCTTCTTTAGAAGCAAAGTAGTGATAAAAAGAACCCTTTGGCACACCTGCTGTATCTAAAATCTGCTTTAGACCAACAGCGGTAAAGCCTTTTTTGGCTATTAATTGATAACCAGTCGCAAGTAAGTGCGTTTTGGTGTCTGATGTAGTAGCGTCTGTATTAGACATAAATAGGATTGTCTCCCTTAGTAGTTGCTTATATTAGCGTATGTATTAGATAGTCAGTTAAAACAGTTAGCGTTCATTTGAACGTCACGTTGATGGCATATTGTAATAGGATATAGTTATATGTGTTACGTTTTATCAACAATATTCACTGACAAAATAGTCTTGTTTTATTAGTAGCTATGGTAGCATTAGACCAGTCGTCTAGCAAGGTAGGTTTTGTTGTTATCCGTTACCGTTAGTATTTATTGCTAAAGAACATCTTTCATTAGAGCTTTTTTAATTGATGACTGTTAATTGATCTAGTCGATGCAATTTAAGAGTAGTACAAGGCAACCGAGTGCAGATGTATATTTGATACCTCAAGCAAGGTTAACGCTGTAATACTTTTATAGTGTGATGACTATAGATCGGTAACGATTTTAGACTTACTACTTGCCAGATATTTTCTCATTAAGATATCGCCGACTTAATAATTTTATTTTAATAATCGAAAACCAATACTTAACATAATAAATTAAAAATAAGGATGATTATGTCAACCAATACTACGAGTACATATAGTGATTTCCATTTACAGTTCATCGCTGGTGAATGGCAAACCGGTAAAGACGATAGTACCAACACCAATACCAACCCATATAACGGTGATACGCTTGTAGAGATCCAGCAAGCGACCAAGGATCAGTTGAACGAAGCCTATGATGCGGCGACCCAAGCTCAAGAAGCGTGGGCCAAGCAAACACCAGCAGCGCGTGCTGCAGTGTTGTATAAAGTCGTAAACATACTTGATCAGCGCCAAGAAGAAATCGTTGATTGGCTAATCAAAGAGTCGGGCAGTACCCGTATCAAAGCCATGGTCGAGTTCGGTGCGACGCGCGCGATTACCCTTGAAGCAGCGACATTCCCTAATCGTGTCCATGGTGAGATTCGCCCATCAAATACTCCTGGCAAAGAAAACTTTATTTATCGTGAGCCAATCGGTGTTGTCGCTGTTATTAGCCCATGGAACTTTCCACTACATTTAACTCAACGCTCTATCGCGCCAGCCTTAGCACTTGGCAATGCAGTGGTACTCAAGCCTGCTAGCGATACGCCAGTGACTGGTGGTTTGCTATTGGCCAAAGTATTTGAAGAAGCGGGTCTACCAAAAGGCCTGTTAAACGTGGTTGTGGGTTCAGGCAGCGAGATAGGCGATGCAATCGTTGAACACAAAGCGTCAAGTTTTGTGTCATTCACAGGATCAACTTCAGTGGGTAAACACATCGGTGAGCTAGCTAATGGTGGTGAGCATATCAAACAAGTGGCACTTGAGTTAGGTGGAAACAGTCCATTTGTTGTACTCAAGGATGCAGATATTGATCAGGCAGTAAAAGCAGCCGTGTTCGGTAAGTTCTTGCATCAAGGCCAGATTTGTATGGCTATTAACCGAATTATTGTTGAAAATGAAGTGTACGATGAGTTTGTAGAGCGTTTCTTGTCTCATGTTAAAACGTTACAGGTAGGTGATCCTAACGATCAAGGTACTGCTATTGGCCCAATCATCAATGAGAAACAAGTTCAGTCACTTAGAGATAAGATTGATGAGGCACAGAAAGAAGGCGCAAAAATGCTCTTGAGCGGTGAAATCAATGGTCAATTAGTCCCGCCCCATGTCTTTACCGAAGTTACTAGAGAGATGGATATTGCCTATAATGAAATATTTGGACCATTGATAGGCATTATTCGAGCCAAAAATGAAGAGGATGCTTTGTCGATAGCTAATGACTCTATGTATGGCTTATCTAGTGCGGTGTTTACCGCAGACATGCAAAAAGGTTTACGTTTCGCTCGTGGTATCCGAGCAGGTATGACCCATATAAATGATATTCCAGTAAACGATGAAAGTAACGTGGCTTTTGGTGGTGAGAAAAATTCAGGTATCGGCCGTTTCAACGGTGAGTGGGTACTAGAAGAATTCACCAGAACACATTGGATCTCAATGCAAAATGAGCCACGTGAATATCCGTTCTAATTGTCATACAGTAGAATGCTAATAGCTAATAAAAAAGACCGCTTATATAGCGGTCTTTTTTTGTGTGTCATTTGGCAAATTACTGATAATGACGTATTTGAAGTTGGTCAATCTCTTATCTAGCATGAAAGCCAAGTAACCCTTCAATCTCTTCCATAGTCATGCGTCTTACCAGTGCTTGTTCTTCTACCGACAGGCGATTGGTGTGCTCTTTTATCATTGTATGAATACTTCGCGATATCTCAGAGGTGGTCGCGTAATACATTTGAGGCTGCTCTTTTGTCAGTCTCATCAAAAATCGATTGATAAGTTTACGCTTTTCATCTGATTTATTTTCTTCAGTCGTAGTATTATTTTGAGTCATGGTGTTCTCCTAGAGGTAAGCCATTTAAGCAGTCAGATACATGAGAGTCAATGCTTATAAATGGTTTCTGGGGCTGAACGCATTGCCTTACAAGTATTAGGCTAGCATCATGGTTGAATGCTAAGTATGTTTTACACTGTATATGATATTTCAAGATTAAAGACTAAGTATTAAAATAATAAACCAGCGCTAAACAGCCAGAAGGATAGGGTATGTCAAATCAAGCAGCGAACAACTCAGCGAACAGAAATGTCACATTGGTACTATTTCATAATGATTTGAGAGTGGCGGACAATGCCACTTTATTGAAAGCATCTAAGATATCCATTAATGGAAAGCTGCTATTGGTTTACGCGTCATCGTTGACAGATATATTAGATAATAAAGACTATTACGATGCCTATCGCTATGAGGCTATGGGCCAAGCCCGCCAGCAGTTTTTGCATGAGAGCCTAGCTGATTTAAATGCGTCATTGATGCAGCGGGGTAATAGGTTGCTGTATTTACAGAAAGACGATGAAGCATTGGACGTCTTTACTCAGTTGAATGATCTAATAGCGCAGCAACAAGTGACAGATATCTGCATCAGTCAAACGGCAGATTATAATCAAAACAAAGTATATGAGCTTCTACAGGCGAAGCATCCAGAGATACAGTGGCATATACATACAACAGCGACTTTGTTTGACGAATTACCACTAGAGAGCTTACCCAAGAGCTTTACACAGTTTCGTAAACACATAGAAAGTGACTATGATTTGCTGCATGCAGAAAAAGATATAGCCATTTCTCCAACGCCAGAAACACTTGCTCCATTGCCTGACAATATGTTGAGTAGGGACGAGTGCTTTTTTGAATCTCAGTTGTCTAATCAGACAGGGCGTGATAAGCCACCACAGCAGCCATCCAGTTTTAGAGGTGGTGAGTTAAATGGCCTCAAGCACTTACATACTTATTTTGACTCCGATGCACCCAGCACTTATAAAACAACCCGAAACGCGCTAGATGCCTGGACACATTCTACGAAGTTTTCCGCATGGCTTGCAAACGGATCACTGTCTGTAAACACGATATTGAATCGTTTGCGCAGTTATGAGCGCGATATTATCACAAATGACTCTACTTACTGGATATGGTTCGAGCTGCTGTGGCGTGAGTATTTCTACTGGTATGCTGTCACCCATCAGCAAAAGTTGTTTTGGTTTAAAGGCATCGCTCAGCACGCGCCTTCAAATCAATTGATTGAGAGTCTGTTAGCACAATGGAAGAATGGTACGACACCGTATCCTATCGTCAACGCATGCATGAACCAATTGAACGCGACAGGTTATATGTCGAATCGCGGACGACAACTGGTTGCTAGTTGCTTTATTCATGAGCTAGACCTTGATTGGCGTTACGGGGCAGCTTACTTTGAGCAACATCTTGTTGATTATGATGTCGGCAGTAATTGGGGTAATTGGCAATATCTGGCAGGCGTCGGCGCTGATCCAAGAGGATGCAGACAGTTTAATCTCGACAAGCAAACCCAGCAATACGATCCAAATGGTGAGTTTATCCGTCAGTGGCAAGGCAACGCTCAAAAGAGCGATTAATGTATGTTGAAAACTCCCACTCAACAAGTGACAACTATTATTAGATTAATTATAAGATAGGTTTAAACAATGAAAAAGCCCAGTCCTTATCTCACTTTTGCAGGTGCTATTCCGTTTGTCGCCTGTGCATTTTTGCTGATGATAGACGTTGTTACCGTGCCTGTACTTGGTTCAGTAGTCGATATATTAAGTGCTTATGGGCTAGTGATTGCATCATTTATGGCAGGCGCGCATTGGGGTAATCATTTAGATTTAGCTGACGACAATAAGTGGGCTATTAGGCTTCCACTGTATAGCAATATCATTGCGCTTGGTCTCTGGCTTGGTTTTTTAATCTTATCCGCCATTGGTTTTATTTGGCTATTAGTGATTGGGTTTATAAGTCTGTTGGTTATTGATTATAGCCTGCATCGAGCGCAGATTATCAGTCACACATATTTTAAAGCTAGGCAGTATGTCACGGCGATAGTGGTCATATCGTTAGTCATCGCGGCATTACAGTTGTAAGTGGTATTGACTAAGTCATGGCTAAATAATAACTAAAGAACAGACAGCTTGATTTCTTAATTTTTATAATTGAGATGTTTATCTCAGAGATTCGTAGGCGCCGCACTTCGATGAGTAAAGTGTTTGATAGTTAGACTAAAGATTTATAAAGTTCATTTAAAATGAATGTTATAATTAAAGCCATCTATATTTCTTTAAGAAGATGGCTATGCACTCTATCAAGTTACCTAGCAAACCACCAAGCTCCCCACACTCTATCCTTAATTTGAGCTTTCGCATATTTTTTAGTGCTGCTGCGCTATTTGCCGTAGTAACGATGCTGCTATGGGCGTTTGTGTTCACTGGTCACACGGATATCGATGCACAGGTTTTGAACCCGTTATACTGGCACGGCCATGAAATGGTGTATGGTTATGCCCTAGCAGTGGTAGCCGGGTTTTTGCTAACCGCGGTCAAGACATGGACAGGGGTGATGATGCCGCATGGTTATAAACTGCTAGGTATCTTTGTCTGTTGGTTGCTGGCTCGTCTGAGCTGGTTGGGTTTTGGGCTTGGCATAACGCTCATAGGTGATAGTATATCGTGGCTATATATAGCAGCCATTTTTGATGTAGTATTTGTCGCCTCGATGGCATATGTGATATGTCGAGCAGTATGGCAAGTTAAGCAGTACAAGCAAATGGGTATCTTGGCAAAACTGGCACTGCTGACCTTTGGCAACGGACTCTGCTATTGGGGCATTATTAATGCTGATATGAATACAACTAAGATAGGTATTTATTTTGGGTTCTACTTGATCATTGGGTTAGTGCTAACGATTGGCCGACGCGTAGTACCATTTTTTATCGAACGTGGTCTTAGTATGGGTATAGAAAATTCAGAACCCGTTAAACTACGTAATAGTAATACACAAGATATCGCAAGCTTAGTGTTTTTCTTCGCCTTTTTTATTATTGATATATTTTACCCAAATAAGTATTTTATAACGATTACCGCGCTCGGTGTAGCAGTGATCAATATTGTACGTCTGATAGGGTGGTATCATCACGGTATTTGGCAAAAACCATTACTTTGGTCGTTGTATATTGCGTTTTTAGGCATGTGTTTGAGTTTTTTATTGTATGCACTACAACCTTGGCTCGGTTATCCGCACAGCATCGCCATGCATGGACTGGCGATTGCTGGTGTTGGTATGATGACGTTAGCCATGATGACTAGAGTATCTCTGGGACATACGGGTCGCAGTATTCATCAACCGCCAAAAACGGTAAGCGTTATGTACGGTTTGATGGTCTTAGTATTTATTAGCCGCGTACTATTACCGCTAGTAGATATGAATCATTACCTAATGTGGATTATGATGGCGCAAAGTGCTTGGATTGCATGTTTTGTGCTATTTTGCATCAGTTATCTGCCAATGTTGGCACGTCCTCGGCCTGATGGTTTATTTGGTTGAAGCGGGCTAACGATACTGTTTACAAATGCTATGTCTAAACGTTATTACCAAAAATGCGACTTACTTTGTCTAGGGCGTGTCATCAATTAGCACATTGATGCAATTTATGGCCTTAAAATGGCTAAATTTTCGTTAAACTGTGTCAAAGTTCTTGTCAATATGTTCATATTCACTGCGAACTTTTCCTTATTTAGCATCAATTTATCTTATTTTAATGCTCATAATCTAATTGATGACACGCCCTAGCTTAATATATAAAATTTATAAAAAATAGGAGCGCAAGTACATGCGACTGACCAACTATAGTGACTACGCGCTACGTTCATTGATTTATTTAGCCGTGAGACCAGATCCATCATTATTGGCTAATATTAGCGATATCGCTGACAGCTATGGTATTTCTAAAAGTCATTTGACAAAGATTATTCATCAGTTGGGCCAACTGGGTTATATAGAAAGTGTGCGTGGCAAAAACGGTGGCATACGATTGGCACGTGCGCCTAAAGATATTAATTTGGGCGTATTGATCAAACAGATAGAGCCTGATTTTAATTTGGTAGAGTGCTTTGCCGTACCAGCGTCTCATAAGGATAGTGAGCAGGGCGCTCCTCAGGCGGATTTGCCAGTGACATTCATTGAGGAAAAAAAGAATAAATCACTAGGCTGCGTGATTAGTCCAGCTTGTCAGCTAAAAAGCGTGTTTTTTGAAGCGCTCACTGCATTTATCAATGTGCTTGAGTGTTATACATTAGCAGATATTCTGAACAATGAAGATGAGTTAGCTACTCTGCTGTTTCGATAATAAGTTTCGATCATCGCATGTTTTATAAAGTCATTGGCTCAAAAAATGGGTCGCTACATTAGTAAATACAGTAATAGCGACCCGTTTTTATGTTTATCAAAAACATATGTCTAAGGTGTGAGGGATTAGGCATTTTCTAGTTTTGGACGAGCTTTCTTGATGACTTTCACCAGTGCTTTCTCAAACCCGCCTTCTTTGAACTGAACAAGATAAGAGTGCGCAGCGCAGAAATTGCGAACGTCACGCCATTCATGAGCCAAATTGGTCGCCCAGTCGCAGTATTGCGCACCAGCGTTTGGCTCGTTTTTCAGGGCTTTTTTGGTCGTAGGATGCAGTATTAGCTCAGGCAATACAGCTTCTAATAGCTTCGTTGGTGGACTCATAAAAGTATCATCTACGTGTAAGCTTTGGCTGGCAGGATGATAAGCCAATAAAGAGCCTGCATGAATCATCTCATTGGGCGAAATATAGTAAATGCCCTCCGAAATTGAAAACTTAAGTTCAGGATAGCGTGCAGCGACTGCGTCACTTTCTACCAAATCATCGGCCCAATTAATTTCTGGTACTTTTTTATGATGGCGGCTACTGCCATAAAATGTCGCTTGCGGGAAGTCTTTGGCCATTTGAGCACAGCTGACTGTATGAAACGGATGTACGTTCAGCACCGCTTCGACATCTTGACCATTATTAGTGAGTGCCATAACCTCATCTCGAACATCACCCGTTAGAGCGTAACTATCCAAAAAGATAAATTTTCCTGATGATAGCTTGACTAGCGAGCATTGAGTGCCGATATTTAGCACGCCACCGAGACGGAATGTTCCGCGTATGTTCCAAAATCCTGCGCCTAAATCATGAATGTGATCAGTCATTTATAATTTTCCTCGTCTAGTTAATTAAATAAAATATGTAAATAAAACGAAGCTACTTTTTCACCGTAAACTTTGTTTTTCGAGTTGTTTTAGTAGTATGTGTTCTAACTCTTTACACCTTTATGTTTGTTTTTATGCCTTCTCAAGCTCAGGGCGAGCCAAATCAATCGCTGATATAAGTGCTGTCTCAAATTGACCTTCCTCAAATACCACTAAGCCTGAATGTGCGCCGCAAAAATAACGGACATTACGCCACTCACTTGCCAGCTCTACTGCCCAATCACAATAGTGCTTAGCTGCGTTTGGCTCATCTTTGAGCGCTTTTTTGGTAGTAGGGTGTAAGCCCAGATTAGGCTGCACGGCGTTCAACAACTTGGAAGGGGGTATCTCAAAGGTATCATCGACATAAATGCTTTGGCTGGCAGGATGATAGACCAATAAGGAGCTGGCATGAACCGTCTCGTCAGGTGAGATATAATGGATGCCTTGAGGTATAGAGAATTGGAGTTCAGGGTAGCGCGCAACAATGGCATCGCTTTCGACCAAGTCGTCTGCCCAGTTGGCTTCAGGTACTTGCTCTGGATGTCGGCTACTCCCATAGAATATTGCTTGCGGAAAGTCTTTGGCCATTTGAGCACAGTGTACTGTATGAAATGGATGAACATTGAGGACAGCTTCGACATTTTGACCGTCATTGGTCAATGCCATGACTTGCTGACGCACATCACCAGTTAATGTATAGCTATCTAAAAAGATAAATCGCTCTGATGATAGTTTTATGAGCGCACATTGAACCCCAATATCAAGTATGCCATTTTTAATAAATGAGCCTCGAATACTCCAAAATCCTGCACCCAAATCATACATTTCATCAGTCATCAAAACTTGCTCCTTAATCGTTCATTTATTTGTAGCACGCTATAGTCGGTTCAATATAATTTGGATACAAGGCAGGCGAGTGAAAGTACTACAAGTTGTAGACTAAGCGAGCCTGACACCGTATCCAATTGATAGAGGATTGACTATATGATTATTAATTTTTATGGCAGTAATGTCTGTAAGAAAAAAGATAGAAGCAATGTAAATGTGTAAAAATAAAAAAGTGTTGTTATTTAAATGTCATCAGCAGCAGTGAAAGCTGTTCTTTCTTTCGTAAGTAGATTAAAAAATAGCTTATAAACAGTCTTCGTAATCATAGGCTGATATACGAGGATCATTTTTGTAGCTTTCATTGCCACATAAGAATTTATCGAAACGGGTATCACCGTTAATATAACGCTGCATCCATGCAATAGCAGGCTTACTCAGTAGCTTCTCGTTAAAACGATGACTGGCACAGAAATGACTGCCGTTGTTAATCTCGACCTTCATTTTTGGACCGTCAGATTTTTGATAAAAAGTATTGGTATATTTTTTATTGGGGGCGATACGGTCATTTTCACAAGCGATGAATAGAGCAGGCGTATCCATCGCACCATAGTTTTTATCGTGATAGGGCGTTTGTGCAATGATGGCTTGCACCGTACTGCGCTCAGTTGCCAATCGTAGCGTACCGCCGCCGCCCATTGACCAGCCGATAGCGCCCAAACGGCTTGGATCGATCATATGTCCTACTGTTTCATCAGCGATAAGGTGATCGAGAGCAGTGCCCAATTGCTCAGCACGGCTATCTGGGTTATCGTAAATAGAGCTAGTATTAATAGTAATAACGACAAATCCCCAAGAGGCTAAACGCGGTCCCCACCATTTGATAGAAGACTCATAAGACACGTAACCTGGCACCACCGCGATACCACCTAGTAGACCACAGTTAGCAGCATCCGTTGGATAGTGTATGGTGCCGCCACCAAAACCATTGGCTGATTGGCGATTCACGTGCTTGGACTTTACAGAAAACGGACCGTTATCACGTGTTTTTGTGAGCTCAGTAGCAGTGATAGCGTCATCCTTTATACAGTCTAATGCCGCTAGTGAGTTTGTAGAGTTAAATGTCGATACGACTGGATTAAGGCTTTTAACCCTAGTTTCGGACACAGTTATTTCTGCTACAGCCATCGTAGAGAAAACCAATGTACTCATCGCAATAATCAGTTTTGAAAGCACCATATTTTTCATCATAGTAAATTGTATTCTAAAAGATTGTGTAGTCGTGCACGTCTCTAGGCTAGAAAAAATAGACGTAGGTAGTGATTGTTAACTGTCACTGTTATCAATCGTTAAAGTAGTTAAATGATTAACAAATGCGTCAACAGCATCTAACCATACTATCCTGTATATGCAATAAACGTAACGTTGATCATGACCTTGTGAGTCGAAAACTGTCTTCACCGTCTTAAGTCGAAATGTGATTCCTAGTCAAGTTTTTCTACGATAATCTCGAACCCAAATAAAGAATCTATCAAGAGGCAATAACACTTTTAAACCTGAGTATATTGATGAATGTGCTACCATAATTGGCTTGTCATTATGATGAACATTTATCGTTTAATAACGGTGCTTTTGCTTATACATTTAGCATAAATCACCTTTATTCCTCTCTACCATCCACGCCAGTGACGGTTATCATTTACAGTCATGGTATAACCAATATAGTCAGATCCCCTGTGAATAATTCTAAAGATCAGATCCAAGATATAACAGCTGTGCCACCAGTCACCTTCAATCATTCAACATCGTGGATATTGAAGCTCACAATTGGCCTAATAGGTATGTTTGCTTTTTTGCAAGTGTATTCTATTCAGGCAGTACTACCGGTCATGATGGTGGACTTTGCTGCGACCGAAGTTCAGGCTGGTATGATCGTTGGTGCCACTGTGTTAGCCATTGCGATTATGTCACCATTTCTAGGTATGCTCTCAGATGCAGTCGGGCGCAAGTCATTTATCGTTGGCGCTTTATTGTTTTTGGCGATACCAACAGCGCTCATCGCCCAGAGCTCGAGCATTGAATGGGTCGGCATTTGGCGTTTTATGCAAGGACTGTCTGTACCGGGCATTACGGTGGTGACAATTGCCTATATCGGTGAGGAGTTTGAGGGACGGGCAATGACTGAGCTGATGTCCTTTTATGTGTCAGGATGCGTGCTTGGTGGCTTTATGGGTCGGTTCTTGCTGGGGCATTTGCATGAGCTGATAGGCTGGCGTCATGGTTACTATGTGATGACGGCAATGACCCTGCTAGGCGCGATATGGGTCGGCAAGATGCTACCATCGTCTCGTCACTTTGTGGCCAATCCTAATTTTCGCTCAGCGATACAGACGCTAGGTGAGCATGTCACCAATCGCTATGTGGTGACAGCTTGTCTGCTTGGCGCTTGTGTGCTGTTCTCCCTTGTAGGCTGCTTCACTTTTATCAATTTACATTTGGCAGATAAGCCTTATGAGCTTGGTACTGGTGCGCTCGCCAATATTTTTGCAGTATATTTGCTTGGTGTTATTATCACGCCATTATCTACGACATTGCTACGCCGATTTGGATCGGCGCGTACAGTACGGGTGGCTATCGTCGTATCGATGGTTGGGGTGTTATTGACTCTGGTCACGCCATTATGGGGGGTGATTATAGGACTGGCTATTATGTCTTCAGGTGTATTTATCACACAGTCAGCGACCATCAGCTATATCGCGGTCAATGTGAAAAAAGGCCGCTCATTAGCATCGGGTCTATATTATATGGGCTACTATACAGGCGGTACGCTAGGAGCATGGCTGGGTGGCATAGCTTATGCGCGAGGGCAGTGGTCTCTTACCGTATGGTTGTTATTATTTGTGCAGGTACTGGCGTTATTAATAGCCAGTTTTGGAATGATTAAAACCACAGTACGGGTAAAGTGATTGGCTGTATTATGTAGCATAGGTCTGGTCGGCCATCTTATGATACTTAATGTAAGACCGCTTTACACAGCGCCGCTTTTTTCTTACTATCAATAACGATGTTATTATAAAAATTAAAATGGTTAGCGCAGTAGATTTTATGCTGCTAGTAACTTGATTATTATTGTTATTTATCCCTTATAAGTACGACAAACAAGGAAGTCAGATCTATGTCAAACATTTACCACAGTGCACCATCTGCCTACGATTATCCATTACTGGTCAAGCAGTTATTAAGCCGTGCCAAAACGGTATCGCAAGATCAAGAGATTGTGTATGCGGACAAAAAGCGCCTGACTTATAAAGAGCTGTTCGAGCGGATCAATCGTTTGGCCAATGTATTGGCAGACCTAAAGCTCGATGCAGGTGATGTGGTTGCCGTAATGGATTGGGACAGTCATCGCTATCTTGAGTCTTATTTTGCCGTACCAATGTCAGAGTACGTTTTACAGACCGTCAATATCCGTCTATCGCCTGAGAAAATCCTTTATACCATCAACCATGCCAAGCCTAAAGTGCTCATGCTCAACTCTGAGTTTGCGCCATTGGTTAAAGACTATCAGTTCGAGAACTCAAGTATTGAGCATATTATCTGGCTTGATGACAATGGTGTCACTGCTGAAGGTATTTTTGGTAGTAACCAAAGCCGTGTCACAGGCGAGTATGAAGCGCTACTAGAAGCTGCTAATAGCGAATTTGATTTCCCAGATTTTGATGAAAACACCATCGCGACGACTTTTTATACGTCAGGCACGACAGGTGATCCAAAAGGGGTTTTCTTTAGCCATCGTCAGCTAGTGCTACATACACTAGCAGAAGCGGCAACTTTGGGTATGCTGCCTGATAAGCAAGGCGTGAGCTATGGTGATGTTTATATGCCGATGACGCCAATGTTCCATGTGCATGCATGGGGTTTTCCGTTTACAGCAACGATGGTCGGTTTAAAGCAAGTCTATCCAGGTCGTTATGCGCCTGATACGTTGATGGACTTAATTGTCAATGAAAAGGTCAGTATCACCCATTGTGTACCAACGATTTTGCAAATGGTACTCAAAGAAGCACAAGACCGCGACGCTAGCTTTAATGGTCTAAAAATGATTATTGGTGGTTCAAGATTGACCGAAGGTCTAGCCAAAACGGCGATGGCACAAGGCATTGAAGTTTACACAGGCTACGGGATGTCAGAGACCGCCCCGCTTATTAGTTTGACCCACTTTAGCTTAGATGAGCCAACAATGACGGAAGAAGAAGACATTGCCCGTCGTTGTATGACAGGTAAACCCGTACTTATGGTCGATGCTCAGGTATGGGGCGAAGGCAACAAGTCAGTGGGAACTGGGCCAGAAAATACAGGTGAGCTGGTATTACGTGCGCCTTGGTTGACCCAAAGCTATCTTAAAAACGACGACGCTGGCAAAGAGCTGTGGGAAAATGGCTATATGCATACCCAAGATATTGCGTACATACGTCCTGATGGTTATATCAAAATTACCGATCGCTTAAAGGATGTGATTAAATCAGGTGGTGAATGGATTTCATCACTAGAGATTGAGACCATTTTATCATTACATCCGTCAGTGGCTGATGTGTCAGTGATTGGGGTGCGTGATAAGCAATGGGGTGAGCGTCCATTGGCTTTGGTGATATTAAAGCCTGATGCTAAGGATACCAGTGCTGATGATATTAAAGCGATTGCAGAAAAAGCGGTAGAGCGCGGTATCATTCCTAAATATGGCGTGCCAAGTCAGTTTAAGTTCGTTGATGAGCTACCAAAAACTTCCGTTGGCAAACACGACAAAAAAGTCATGCGTGAGATGTATGCCAATCAAACTGAGATATAATTAGTATTGATTAAATGTTCAAATATTTGTATTCGTCAAAATGTAGTGCGTATTACACGCTTAATAGTTGACCTTTCCGATAGGCTCTGCTACATTTTAAACCGATACATATCGTATCGGTTTTTTAATTCTGGCAAGGATGACCAGTATTTACTAAGACATGGTTTTTTATAGTTGAAGCATTTTAGAGTTGGTAACAGCCAATTGCACGCAGACAGTGCACCGTGCGAGGTGAGTACCGTGACAACTTATTGAGTGCCTTAACTATAAAATACTATTGCCTCATTTCTCGTTTATGCTAAGGACAGCTACTATGAGCGACCATTCCCTATCCCCAGTTTCCACCCAAACGACAGACACGCCAAACTTCGCTGATATTTATCATGAGTCTATTACGGATCGAGAGCAGTTTTGGGCTGAGCAGGCGAAGCGTATCTATTGGCATAAAGAGCCTGAGCAAATTCTAGATGACAGTAATCTGCCTTTTGCCAAATGGTTCGTCGGCGGTGAGACCAATCTTTGTTATAACTGCGTCGATCGCCATCTAGTAGACCGGGCAGAGCAAGATGCTTTTGTGTGGGTGTCATCAGAGATTAATCAAGAATTGATAGAAACCTTTCCAGCGGTCGTTGATTCGTTTAAAGATTTAGGTAACAACGTCGAGTTTTATACAGACTATACCAAGCGCCGCCTGACTTATAATGACTTGTATAAAGAAGTTAATTATTTTGCCGATGTGCTACAGCGTCACGGTATTGGCAAGGGTGACCGTGTCATTATCTATATGCCAATGATATTAGAAGCGGCTTATGCCATGCTGGCGTGTGCTCGTATTGGTGCCGTGCATTCAGTCGTATTTGGTGGGTTTGCCGCCCATAACTTGGCTATCCGTATGGATGATGCCGAGGCCAAAATGGTCATTACGGTAGATGCAGGGCTGCGCTGCGGTAAGGTCATTAATTATAAAAGCCTAGTCAATCAAGGCGTCGAGCAAGCATCTGTTAAGCCAGAGCATGTACTGGTGGTCAATCGCGGTATATTGCCATTTGAGGCAAAAGACATCGATGTTGATTATGCGACCGAGCGTCGTCATAGTTGTGAGGCCAATGCAGTCGTAGATCCAGTTTGGCTTGAGTCAAACACCCCGTCTTATCTGCTTTATACTTCTGGTACTACTGGCACACCAAAAGGAGTGCAGCGGGATACAGGCGGTCATGCAGTTGCGCTGACGACGTCAATGGATTATGTCTATGATGGCAAGGCGGGCGAGACGTTTTGGGCAATATCTGATATTGGTTGGGCCGTTGGGCATTCTTATACGATCTATGCGCCGTTACTGGCTGGTATGACCAGTATTATGTATGAGGGCTTGCCGCATATGCCAAACCCAGGTATCTGGTGGCGTATCGTTGAAGCTAACAAAGTTAATATTTTATTCACCGCTCCTACAGGCGTGCGTATGCTCAAAAAGCAAGACGAAAGCTGGATGACGCGTTACGATGTCTCCAGTGTGAAGTCGTTCTTTTTGGCAGGCGAGCCGCTTGATGAATCGACGGCTAATTGGTTGACTCAGCATCTAGGCGTACCAATTTTAGATCACTATTGGCAAACAGAGTCTGGTTGGCCAATCTTGAGCCATACGCCAAAGTTCAATCATAAGCCGCACAAGCAGGGGTCACCTGGTTACCCGATGTATGGCTATGAGGCGCATGTTATCAATGAGGAAACAGGCGATCCTTGTCAGGCTGGCGAAAAAGGGTTGCTTGCAATTAAAGCACCGCTACCGCCTGGCTGTCTCACCACGGTATGGCGTAACGACGAGCGCTTTATTAGCAGCTATTTTGGTCTGTTTGATGGTCAGCAGTACTCAACCTCGGACTATGCAGTAACAGATGAAGAAGGGTATTTCTACATCTTAGGGCGTACCGATGATGTGATTAACGTTGCAGGACATCGCATAGGCACACAAGAGATAGAGGAGGCCATCAGCACACATCCAGAGATGGCAGAGTGTGCTGTGGTGGGTATTCAAGACGAGCTAAAAGGCGAGCTACCTATTGCATTCTGTGTCCTAAAAGATCAAACGCAAATTGAAACCACCGAAAACCGTTTTCGCATCGAGCAGCAAGTGATAGGGGCTGTCGTCAAATCTTTGGGCGGCATTGCGCGACCAGCTGCTATCTATTTCCCACAGGCACTGCCAAAAACCCGCTCTGGAAAAATCTTACGTCGTTCAATTCGTGCTCTGGCGGAAAACCAACCGACAGGAGACATGTCAACGCTTGATAATCCAACCGCTATTGATGCGATCAAGCAAGCGATGAAGGATTATTGATCGGTGCAATATATCGATCTATAAACCAACCACCTATAAGCCAATCATCTATAAGTCAGCAATGATCTTTATTTCACATAACAAATAAATTTAATCTCAAAAAGCTCATGAGTAATCATGGGCTTTTTTGTTTTTGTTATTTAAACAATTTTTATAAGAGCACGTGCTATTAAAATAAACTTAGCAAAAATTTTGATAAAGCGCTTGACCGTAAAAATGATTTATTGTTATAGTCAATAACGATACAAAATAAATCATTTTAAAATTCAGTTTTTAATAATGCTTTACAGACAAACACTCATCGCTTTTATTTTTCTAATAAATATATAGGTGCCGTCACACGGTACTCTCGCAAAAAAGATAAGGATATCTTATGCACCACGTTCAACAGCTTATCAATGGTCAGTTCGTACAATCAAACACCGACGAATGGATTGATATCACTGATCCAGCGACGCAAGAAGTCATTGCCAAAGTGCCACAAACTACTAATGATGAGATTAACCAAGCTGTCGCAGCCGCACAGACAGCGTTTGAAACCTGGCGCAAAACGCCAATCACCACGCGTGCGCGTATCTTTTTAAAGTATCAGTCTCTGATTCGTGATCATATGGATGAGTTGGCAGAAATCTTGACCGCAGAGCAAGGAAAGACGATTGCTGATGCACGCGGTGATGTGTTCCGCGGTTTAGAAGTAGTAGAGCATGCCGCTGGTATTGCCAATCTGCAAATCGGCGACTTTGTAGAAAACGTCGCATCAGGTGTCGATACTTATAGCATTTGGCAGCCACTTGGCGTTTGCGCTGGTATCACACCATTTAACTTCCCAGCGATGATTCCACTATGGATGTTCCCAATGGCGATTGCTACGGGCAACACATTTATCCTAAAACCGTCTGAACAAGATCCAATGGTCACAATGCGTTTGGTAGAGCTAGCGATTGAAGCGGGCGTACCAGAAGGCGTTCTAAACGTGGTGCATGGTGGCAAAGCAACCGTCGATGCTATCTGTGACCATCCAGATATCAAAGCCGTCTCTTTCGTAGGCTCTACTCATGTAGGCAAACACGTCTATGAACGTGCAAGCCAGTCAGGTAAGCGTGCCCAGTGTATGATGGGTGCCAAAAACCATGGCGTTATCCTGCCTGATGCTAATAAAGAGCAAACGCTCAATCAGCTAGCAGGCGCAGCATTTGGTGCAGCTGGTCAACGCTGTATGGCGCTGTCGGTCGTCGTACTAGTAGGCGCAGCTGGCGAGTGGATTGATGAGATTAAAGCAAAAGCAGAAAGTTTGGTCGTCTCAGCTGGCAAAAATGATAAAGATTTGGGACCACTGATTTCGCCTGCGGCAAAAGCCCGTGTTGAGCACTTGATTGATACTGGGGTAGAAGAGGGCGCGAGCTTGATTTTGGATGGTCGCGGAATTACCGTTGAAGGGTTTGAAAAAGGTAACTTTGTAGGCCCAACTATCTTTGATAACGTCACAAGCGATATGCAAATCTACCAACAAGAAATCTTTGGCCCAGTACTGTGTATAATGCGTGCTGCGAGCTTAGATGAAGCGATTGCACTACTGAACGCCAACCCACATGGCAATGGCACGGCGATATTTACCCAGTCAGGCGCGGCCGCACACAAGTTCCAGCAAGATATTCAAGTCGGTCAAATCGGTATTAACTTGCCAATCCCTGTGCCACTACCTATGTTCTCATTCTCAGGTTCACGTGGCAGCAAACTTGGTGACCTAGGTCCTTATGGCAAGCAAGCCGTCCAGTTCTATACTCAAACCAAAACCGTCACTGCGCGATGGTTTGATGATGAGGCAAGCCGCGGCGTCAATACCACCATTTCAATTTAATCGTTCGTTCGACATGTTTGCGGTATAGCGACAATTCTGTTTAGGGCATATTTCAGCCAAGCCTGATTTTATGATTGTCGTTATGCTGCTGCTATACTGTATAGCCAATACTATATGAACAATATTAGACTGACGATTTATAAAATTCTCTACACCATATTTGCTATGCACGCACAAGGATGACCTCATGGATTTTTCATTGACCGAAGACCAAATTGCCTTTCGCCAAACTGCTCGTCAGTTTGCGCAAAAAGAGCTAAAGCCAAATGCTGCTGAATGGGATCGTAACTCGCATTTCCCAATAGATATAATCAAAAAATCTGGTGAGCTTGGCTTTTTGGGACTGTACACTAATCCAGAATATGATGGCTTGGGCCTGCCAAGACTGGACTCAGCGATGGTATTCGAAGAGCTTGCATGGGGCGACACGGCTGTAGCAGCGTATATGAGTATTCATAACATGGCCGCATGGATGATTGGTGAATATGGCAGCGATACGCTATGCAAAAAATATCTGCCCAATATGGTCAGCGGTGAGTGGCTTGGCAGCTATTGCTTAACAGAACCAAACGCAGGGTCTGATGCAGCTTCTTTACGTACCAAAGCGGAGAAGCAAGGCGAGCATTACGTACTGAACGGTGAAAAAACCTTCATTTCTGGCGCAGGCTCAACCGATGTATTGGTAGTGATGGCGCGTACTGGTGATGCTGGGCCAAAAGGCGTGTCAGCGTTCGTTGTAGACGCCAATAGTGCTGGTATCGAATATGGCAAAAACGAGCACAAAATGGGCTGGAAAGCACAGCCGACACGCACGATTAGCTTTAAAGATTTAAAAGTGCCAGTAGAGAACCTGATAGGTGAGGAAGGTCAAGGCTTTCGTATCGCTATGAAAGGACTAGATGGTGGTCGTATTAATATCGGTATTTGTGCAGTAGGAACGGCACAAGCGGCGTTAGAGACCGCAACCAGTTACGTGCAAGAGCGCAGCCAGTTTGGTAGTGCAATTGCCAACTTACAGTCAGTACAGTTTAAACTTGCTGATATGTTGACTCAGACCATTGCCGCGCGCCAAATGCTGTATCTAGCAGCTGATAAAGTCGACAACAATGATGGACAAGCGTCTACCTACTGCGCGATGGCAAAACGTCTGTCTACAGATCTTTGTTTCGATGTTGCCAATGAAGCTCTGCAGTTGCACGGCGGCTATGGTTATCTAAATGAGTATCCGCTTGAGCGCCATGTGCGAGACTTGCGTGTCCATCAAATCTTAGAAGGCACCAATGAGATCATGCGAGTGATTATTTCACGTCAGGTCTTGCAAGATGAAGGGTTAAGTCAACTTCGCTAATTTATCTCGTTTTACTGAAACAAGGATGTTTTATGACAGATTATACAAATCTACAGCTATCAATTGATGGCCATACCGCAACATTGACGTTGAACAACCCACCGGCACATACGTGGACGATGGACAGTCTACATGCACTTAAGCAGCTCATTACCGACCTTAATGCCAACGACGATGTCTATGCACTGATCGTGCATGGAGATGGCGAAAAGTTCTTTTCAGCTGGTGCAGATTTAAACAATTTTTCAGACGGTGATAAAGGCCGTGCCATCAGCATGGCGATTGCATTTGGTGAGGCATTCGAAGCGCTATCGGCCTATCGCGGTGTCAGTATCGCTGTCATCAATGGCTATGCAATGGGCGGCGGACTAGAGTGTGCGCTCGCATGTGATATCCGTATTGCAGAAGCGCACGCACAGATGGCACTGCCAGAAACAGGCGTAGGGTTATTGCCATGTGCTGGCGGCACACAGAACCTACCTATGTTAGTAGGGGAAGGTTGGGCCAAACGCATGATACTGTGTGGTGAGCGGATCGATGCAGATACGGCATTGCGTATCGGTCTGGTTGAAGAGGTCGCGGCCAAAGGTGATGGTTTGCAAATCGCTCAAGACTTAGCAAAAAAAGTCGCAAAGCAATCACCCGTTGCTGTCAGTTATTCCAAGCAACTTATTCAAGCGGCTAGAGACACCCCACCTGCGCAAAATCTTATTCATGAGCGTGAAGCTTTCGTGAAGTTGTTTGATACCAAAGATCAGCGCGAAGGGGTGCAGGCCTTTTTAGAGAAGCACCAACCCAATTGGCAAAACAAATAAACAGCAGTCAAAACGCTTGAGCCATTTTTATTATTTAATTTTGTAGGTCACTTTTATGACAGCAGCTATGACAGCGACGAACGATACTAAACAAGAAGCACCTGTGTTATTTAATACTGAGTCGACAGATTGCGGGCACTTGATTGGAGTCATGACACTCAATACACCTAAATCGCTTAATGCACTCAGCGTTGATATGTGTCAATTATTGTCAGCACAGCTAGAGCAGTGGCAAGCGGACGAGCAAGTGGTAGCGCTTGTGTTAAAAGGTGCGGGCGATAAAGCGTTCTGTGCGGGCGGCGATATTCGTAAGCTCTATGACAGCATGTCTACCAGTGCACCAATGCCAAACCCGTATGCTACTGAGTTTTTTAGTCACGAGTATCGTCTCTATCGTCAAATGCACTTTTATCCAAAGCCACTAATACTTTGGGGTGACGGTATTATCATGGGCGGCGGTATGGGACTGATGGCAGGATGTAGTCATCGTCTGGTCACTGAGCGTACGCGTTTTGCCATGCCTGAGGTTACTATTGGACTGTTCCCTGATGCATCTGGTAGTTGGTTTTTGCAGCGTATGCCTGCTAAGACGGGACTGTTCTTGGGTTTAACTGGCGCGATGTGCAATGGCAGTGACGCGCTATTGGCCAATCTGGCAGAGTATGCCGTTGCTAGCCATGACTATGATGCCGTCATACAGCGTCTTAAACAGAGCGACTGGCAGGCAGTCGATAACACGAGCGGTGCAGATAAGTGCCATAGCAATAGCGCACATAGTATTGTCAGCGGGGCACTTGCTGAGCTGCCAGTAGCCGAACTACCTGATAGTAAGCTTGCAACTTACTGGCAGCCTATTCAGCAACTGATGAATAGCGGTGGTCTGGCTGATATCGATACGTTGCTACAAAGCGATGAAGCACTCATGCAGCTAAACCAAGACTTTGCAGAAGACAGTTGGACTCAGCGAGCAGTTGCAACCTATCGGCATGGTTGCCCGGTAACGGCTGCATTAACCTATGCGCTGTATCACAAAGTCGCTGACCTATCGATCGAACAAGTACTGTATTTAGAGATTAATGTCGCAGTACATTGCGCGGCCAATCCTGATTTTAAAGAAGGCGTGCGGGCATTATTAATTGATAAAGATAGAAATCCTAAATGGTCACGTTCATTAGCAGATTGTTTAATTGTACAAGGGCAGGCGTATATCGATCAGCATTTTGTCAATCCTTATCCAAAAGGTGAGCATCCTTTGAGCGATTGGTTAGGTAGTGACGCTTTAGGCAGCCAGTATGTCCGCTAACTGCCTAAAAGAAATTTATAACGTAAAACAGTCAGCGACTTTATAACGCTTTGAAGAATGATGCTAAGACATAAGATAGCAGCATTCATTAATAAGCAATATTCACTAATAAATACTGTTAAATAGTATGTAGCTATTGCTACATCATAAATCATCAAGGAGTGATGAGATGGGTACAAAGGATACAAGTACGATGGATAATAATAACTCTAAACCAAATATTGCCTTTATTGGGCTTGGGAATATGGGTGCGCCAATGGCAGAGAACTTATTAAAGGCAGGTTATGAGCTATCTGTCTTTGATTTGTCTGAGGTTGCAACCCAGCGCCTAGCAAAAGCAGGGGCTAGTGTCGCAAAAAGTCCTAAAGACGCTGCAAGTAATGCTCAAGTTGTGATTAGTATGTTACCTGCAGGTCAGCATGTACATTCGGTGTACTTGGGTGATAGTGGCTCTAATGGGTTACTTGCAGAACTGCCAAAAGGCACGCTTGTGATTGACAGTAGTACGATTGCGGCGGCTGATGCAAGGACGGTAGCAGAGGCGGCAGATAAGCTTGGTATAGACTTCTTGGATGCACCAGTTTCTGGCGGTACAGGTGGGGCAGTTGCTGGTAGTTTGACCTTTATCGTCGGCGGCGATGATGCCGCTTTTGCTAAGGCTGAGCCAATACTTGCTGTGATGGGGAAAAATATCTTTCATGCTGGCGAGCACGGCGCAGGACAAGTCGCAAAAATTTGCAACAATATGCTGTTAGGTATTCTGATGGCAGGCACGGCAGAAGCGATTAATCTAGGCGTCAAGAATGGTTTAGACCCCAAGGTGCTATCAGACATCATGCTGCAGAGCTCAGGGCGTAACTGGACACTAGAAGTTTATAACCCTTACCCGAAAGTCATGGAAAATGTACCCTCTAGCAATGGCTATCAAGGCGGTTTTATGAGCAAATTGATGCAAAAAGATCTAAACCTTGCGATGCAGACTGCTCAAGACACTGAAGTAGAAACGCCAATGGGTGCCAAAGCGACAGAGTTATACGCCTCACATACTGTAGAGAATGGTGATAAAGACTTTTCTAGTATTATTGGACGTCATGATGTCTCATTATTGTCTTAAACATGACTCTCTTAAATGTGTCTCTTTTGGATGTAACCTTCTTGGACATGCTAATTCTTAGACATACTAGTATTACGAATTTTTAGTATCACCAGTAGGTAGCATTAATTAAGAGAATGCATTTGCTAAAAAGAAAAAAGGTCTACGCTAAAATCATAGCGTAGACCTTTTTTTATGGCTAATAGACTGTGTTAGCTTTGCAGATCGTAGACGAGCGTCTGAACGTCTTGCGCAGCTTTCTGTAGGCGTGGTACATGAGTCAGCAGATCGTCGAGTGATACTCGTATAGTTGGTGCATGCAAATAGAGAGAAGCCAGATAGCGTGACTTTTTGTCTAATATAGGTACAGCCACTGCCACCATCTCAGAGATAAACTCCTCATTATCGATGCCGATACCAGTATCAGCGATACGATCAAGCTCAGCATTCAATGCATCGATATCAGTAATCGTATTCTTAGTAAACTTATCTAGTGGTAACCCTTGTAATATTTTCATACGGCTAGTTTTAGATAGTTGGCTTAGATAGAGCTTGCCAGTCGCTGTACACCACATAGGTGATTTTGCTCCGACAGGAAGATAAATCTGTAGTGGTAAGGTCGTTTGAGCACGGTTGGTATAGATCATATTCATATGATAAGGAATACCAATGCCGCAAGTTTCTTTTAGCTCGTCAACCAGCTTTTGCAAAATCATCTGCCGCTCGTTAAAGAACAGTCGTTGTTGCCATAGCTCAACGCTCAAATTGCGTACGCGCTTACCAGGGATAATACTGCCACCAATATCAACAGTCAAAAAACCATCATCAACTAAGTTTTGAATCAATCTATGAATGGTCGGTTTAGGAATATCTAGCTCTTGTGAAAGCTCGAGTGGAGAAAGCGGTTTTGAAGCATAGGACACTGCTTCGATGATTTCTAGGACACGGGTAATCGAAGATACTTTAGGCATATATATGACTCGTTAGGAGTAAAGAAATAGAGCAGACAGCATCACAAGGTTTTCATAACTAAGACAAATGGTGACAATACTGACGTTCTATAACAAATCTATTATAACAACTAATTTAGCATAATATCCGCTTGAGGCAAGCGTTAGTCGCGTTATATGAGATCATTTATATCGTTTTATTTGTTGGTGTAGATTTTCTTATATAAGTAACAATAGATACGTCAACTCACAAGGCATACTATTCTGTAAGGTTAAGCCATATAACTGTCATTGATTCAAAGTGCGTTCTAGATAATTATGTGGACATGTTTTGCAATACCCTTACATAAACATTAAGCAAGCGAAGTCTCATGTTTACGCTGTTTGGTTACTTTAAGGACGTTATGTAACATAAAAGCGAATTTTTACAGATTGGTGTAGCAATTATTACAGTACCTATGCAATCTTTACATAATGGCAAATAAAAACAGCATCAGTAGGGGTGACTTTTTAAGTCAGAATTGTTTTAATCACCTCAACAAAATGATGGTTTAACAAAAGCACAATCATCGTTTTTTATGGGCGGGTTTATTTCACACTTTAGGAGAATAATTATGAAATTGATTAAATTGACGGCAATCTCTGCTGCTGTTCTAGCATCAACTGCTGCATTAGCTGCTGATCCAGTTATCGTTGTTGATGACAACGCTGCAGTTGCATATGAAGTTGAGCCAGTTGCTGTTGCCTATCAAGCAGAACCTGCTTCTTACGCATATGATGCTAACGCTGGTGTAGTAAGCAACACTACTGGCGCTGTTGTTGGTGGTACTAAAGGTTTCTTCAGTAAAGTAGTGAACCCAGCATCTGTTAGCGCTGAAGTTGGTACTCTAGGTTATGGTGCGAATATCGGTTGGTCAATGAATGAGAAAACTGAACTACAAGCTGGTTGGGCAGGTGGCGATGTAGCTGACCTTTTCGGCGGTGATTTCGATGCAGACGACGTAAACTATGATGTAGATGCTGACTTTAGTAACCCATACCTAGGTGTACAATTACGTCCTACTGGTAACTGGTTCACAGTTGGTGCTGGTATCATTGTTCCTGATAACGATATCGATGTACGTGCAAATTCTGAAGGTCCAAATTTCAGAATTGATGATGTTGATTATGATGCTGGCCAAACTGGAACATTGTCTGGTACTATCGAGCACCGTAACAAGTTAGCTCCTTATGCTACTATCGGTTTCCGTCCTAACATCACCAATAACTTCGGTCTATTCGGTGAAATCGGTGCAGCATACATGGGTAAAACTGATGCCACTGTTCGCTCAAGCAACCCAGATGCTCTAGTTACAGCTGTATCTGGAAATAGTGGTAATACTTCTACAACTGTTGTTACAGGTAAGGATGTTGCTAAAGCTGCTGAGCAAGAGTTAGAAGACAAAGACTATCTTGAGTGGTTCCCAATCGTTAAAGTTGGTGCAACTTACCGTTTCTAATCTAATCACAGTTTAAATACTGTCATTAGCAGAAAACAAAAAAACGATCCTTTTTAGGGTCGTTTTTTTATGTCTAAAATAAATTAGTGAAAATATTCTGAAATCAGGTTTGAATTTTGCTCAAAAGACCTTGCTCAGAAAACAATGACAGTCTGCTGCGATTGTAACGTGGCAATGCGATAAACAGATTGGTAGTCCGTATCTTCACTATCATTGAGTACAGATGCAGAGTTAATCTCTCTATTATTTCCAATCAAGCTAGGAATAAGGTGAGAGTAATCCATACCTAAGCCTTGAGCTAATGTATATTGTTTGACTTTGATAAAGCTTTCTTTTATTTGCCATAACAGTTTGGCAGTGCGTTCTCGCTGATCTGTAGATAGCTCCTGTAAAATAGCTAACTCGCTCTTTGAATAGAAACGTTTGACTACATGCCATGCAATATTATGGGTCTCTATATCGATACCAGCAGGACGCTGGCGACTGATAACGACAGCTATTTTGCTGTGTAAACGTGTAAAATTTGTCTGATTCGATTCTGTAGTTTGCTTTGAACTACTAGCTCCTGTATGGCTAAAGCATACGTAATACTGACTGTTGATGAGCCGATAGGGAAAGCTTGACTCATCCAAGGTGTCATCTATTTCTAACTTCTTAAGCAGCTCTTGCAATAGTTGCCTGACGCCTTGCCGCTGCTGCTGACGTTGTTTACGCGCTAGAGTAGGTACTGAGTGTTTAGGCACTGCTGTCGCCATCTGATATTGCCAATTTAGGCTATTAAACTTGATGATGTCTTCATACGACGTATTACATGATGACAACCATGAGGATGTATTGCACAAGCTTCCAGTGACTGAATGACTGATTGACTCGCTCACTTGAGCCGTCACACACCATGTCGTGGTGTCGAGTTGAGTATACTGTATCTGGGTAAGGTTGGAAGTCGGCATATATTAATAGTCATCAAAAACGATTATTATAGAATTGAATATATAAGAATGTGCAAGTTTGAACGCTATGTATTTGATACATAGATAGTCATACAGTAGCTATATTTAAATAGTTTATATCTAATTAACCTACTAAAAATCCAAAAAGCCCAGCAATATACTCTTGCTGGGCTTTTATTTAATCATCGAACGCTATAAATAACGCTAAATCACAATTTAGTAAGACAGCTCAGCACGACGGTTTTGTGCATACGCGTCTTCAGTGTTACCAGCTGCTGCAGGGCGCTCTTCACCATAGCTAATCACACGGATGTTGTTTGCAGTGACACCTTGAGCAGCTAGGTAGTTACGTGCAGCTTGTGCGCGTCGCTCACCTAGTGCCATGTTATATTCACGGCTACCACGCTCATCAGTATGACCTGCAATAACGACAGTAGCTGCTGGGTTTGAATTTAGCAGGCTTACGTGTTGATTAAGGACGCTCGCTGATTGAGCAGTAATTTCACTGCTATCAAAGGCAAAGTAGACCACTGCTTGTATATTCTCAGCGCCAGTGATGACAGCGTTTGAGTTATCAACGATAACCGCACCGTTATAGCCCACTTGTCCACCTGGAATACCTAGTGGGGCAACGACAACTTCTGAGGTAGAACGCTTGGTAGCACAACCAGTGGTTAGTGCAACGGCGCTTGATAATACAGCAAGAACAGCGATCTTAGAAAAACTGATTGACATGACGAGCTCCTAAAATTTTAATTAAATTTGTTTTTTTAAACTGCTTCCGATAAAACTTAGGCAATCTCTATCTATAATATACTAAATGTTAATTTATGTAAGTATTTTTACTGTAAATTACGATAGATAAAATCGAGCATATTACCAGCGGTGCTTGCCCCAGTTTTCAGGGTTGGCCCAGTAATCAGCATTGAGCCAATTTGGGAGTTGTTTGTAGTCATATAGATTAAATTGCCAAAGCGTCGCAGTAACGGTTGATGAGGTAATAGATTGAATGTCATCAATATTTAGAGATGGCTCATTCAATATATTAAATGGCGTAAAGCCATAAGGTTTCAAATCTATCGAGCTATCTAATGCAATAAGCAAATGCGCGGCATACAGGTCACGGTAGCGCATCAGTAGCGGCACATAGTGTTGAGTCAGCTCTGCTGACAAGGTAGGCAGCCAAAAGCAAGCAAGCTCATAACGATCAGGTACATGCTGTTTAGCAAGATCCGATAACGTTGATAAGTGTCGTGCATTCAGCTTCGCTTCAGTGTTCTCATTAATAAATGTAGTATCGTCAAGTTGTGCTTGTAGTGCTAATAAGTCCGCATTGTTATGTGTTACCCATAATGCCTCATTATTGTCTTTGCTATGCTCAGGTGACTGTTCTGTCTGAGTCGTCAATGAGGGTAGTAGCGCGTCAACATACTCTATAAGCAAAGGTAGGGTAATGTCTGCGCGTTTCACCGTATTTTTTGTCATATAATAGGCCGTTAGTTAAATGATTGGTCATCAGTACGACTATTAAATCATTTTCAACGACATTATCCAATTGATAACGTATGTTTCATATTTAAATCATCTTGAACCGACGATATCTTACTTTACATACTTGAAATTTGGCGATTTAGGTCAATCTAGCTATAAGCTTGATGAGAAAATCAATTTAGTAATGAAGTTAGCTTAATCACTACGAAGCTTTGTCTATGTGCTTAGCTTACTATGCGCTTAGCTGATTAGTTAGCCTAGAGACTAAGTCTTTATTTGCACTAGTGCCTTTTGCAAATAGTGAAATCATATTACTCATTACTTATCCCCAGTCAAAATAACTTATAACCAAATCACTGATAATAATAGGACACCATATGTCTACTGCTGAAACTGATGCACAAATCATCAATCCTGAAATGCCAGATGTGCCGCCTCATGCGCCAAGCAAGATTAATCTAAAAGACTATACCAAACCAAGTTTTGATGTCGAGACAGTGCATTTAGATATTAAGCTGTTTGAAGACTACGCGCAGGTAGACAGTATGCTTGAGATGGTACGTCAAACGGCAGGGGATATCGTCTTATTTGGTGAGTCATTAGAGCTGCTAACGATTACGATGAATGGTAAGACGCTGAGCACTGAGGATTATCAGCAGGAAGCAGGTAAGCTGACGATTTATGATGCCCCTGAGCGAGCTACTTTAGATATTCAAGTGCGTATCTGCCCACAGACCAATACGGCGCTTGAAGGCTTATATATGGCCGGTAGCGGTGACGACACGATGTTTGTGACTCAGTGCGAGCCAGAAGGTTTCCGTAAGATTACTTTTTATCCTGATCGCCCTGATGTGTTGGCGATATTTACTACGCGACTGGAGGCAGATAAGCGCTATCCAACGTTATTGGCCAATGGTAACTTAGTCGAAGCAGGCGAAGTGGCCGATGCGCCAGACCGCCATTATGCCATCTGGCACGATCCAACCAATAAGCCAAGTTATCTATTTGCCTGTGTGGTAGCTGATTTAGACGTATTGACAGATTCTTATACGACCAGCGAAGGTCGAGAAGTATTGCTTGAGTTGTATGCCAAGTCTGCTGATATCGATAAATGCGATGTCGGTATGCAAGCTTTGAAAGATGCGATGAAGTGGGATGAGGTCAATTATGGACGAGCCTACGATTTAGATCGCTACATGATTGTGGCGGTCAGCCAATTCAATATGGGTGCAATGGAAAATAAGGGTTTGAATATTTTTAACACCGCTTGTGTGTTATCTAGCCCTGAAACGACCACCGATGCGCGCAGCTTTAGCGTAAAAGCCATTATTGCTCATGAGTATTTTCATAACTGGACAGGTAACCGTATTACCTGCCGTGATTGGTTTCAGCTGTGCTTGAAAGAAGGCTTTACCGTTTACCGTGATCAGTCATTTTCAGCAGATCAGCAGTCAAGTGCGGTACAGCGTATTGATGACGTGGCGACACTGCGAGCCCATCAGTTTAGTGAAGATGCAGGCCCATTAGCACATCCAGTACGTCCAGAGAGTTTTGTTGAGATTAATAATTTTTATACGACGACTGTCTATGAGAAAGGCGCTGAAATTGTGCGTATGATTGCCAATACGTTAGGGCCAGATGACTTCCGCAAAGGAACAGATGAGTATTTCCGTCGCTATGATGGACAAGCGGTAACGGTTGAGGACTTTTTATTAGCGCTGAGTATCACTGATGACAAAATCGAAAATTTTATTGATTGGTATCGTCAACCTGGTACGCCAGTAGTATCGGGTTCTCAAACTTACGATAGCACCGCACAGACGCTGACCATTACTTTGAATCAGCAGACACGCCATGTCAAAGGTTTTGATGCACCAAAACCATTGCCGATACCTGTAGCAACGGCATTGTTTGACAAAGACTCAGGCGATATTGTTGCTGAGCGTATGTTATTGCTTGACGAGGCGACGCAAACGTTTGTCTTTGAGAATGTCGCAAGTGAGCCTGTCGTATCATTACTACGTGATTTTAGCGCGCCAGTACAGCTCAACTATGACTACCAAGATGCAGACTTAGCGTTTTTGCTTAAGCATGAAACCAATGGGTTTAACCGCTGGCAGGTCACTCAAATGCTGGTAAATCGTATTTTGCTGCAAGGACAAGGTGCGAAGAGCAGCCCTGATGTATACTTAGAAGCGTTGGCGCAGACGCTGCCTGTCTTAGCGGCTGACGATGCGATGCTGGCCGCAAGATTACTTGATATTCCATCAGCGCAAGAGTTGGCTTCTGCTATTTCTAAAGACTACGATCCAGTGTTGGTTAAAGAGCAGCGTGATGGGCTATACAAGCAAGTGGCTGATAAGTTAAAAGGCCAATGGGCTGAGCTGTACAATAATCTGCCAATGCAGTCTTATGAGGATAGCGCTGAAGCTCGAGGCATTCGTGCGCTGCGTAATGTTGTACTCGATATGGCATTGACGGCGAATGTAGATGATGCAGCAGACTGGGCACAGCAGCAGTATGACAATGCGAGCTGTATGACTGAGCGCTTTGGTGCATTGAAGGCCATGGTCAATCATCAGCTGGTAGATGCAGATAAGTACTTAGCAGACTTCTATGATCGTTTCCAAGCAAATGATCTGGTTATCGATTTGTGGTTCAGTGTACAAGCTGCCGCTGACGATGTGACGCCTGATATGGTTAAGTCGCTACTGACGCATACGGACTTTGATTGGAATACCCCTAACCGTGTCCGTTCAGTTATCAGTGCTTTTAGCTCACAACCGACGGTACTCTGGACGGCAGAAGGTCTAGAGATGTATACAGGCGTGATTCAAAAATTAGATGATGCCAATCCTGTGTTAGCCTCACGCTTACTGCAAGTACTCGCCCGCTGGAATACGTTGGCTGAGCCTCGTCGTCAAATGGCGCACGAGCAGCTGATAGATTTACAAAAGAATGTCTCATCTAAGCATGTGCTCGAAAGCTTAGAGAGTGTGTTAGGTGCTGCAAATAGTTAATTGAAAACTTGGTTAGCTTTGACCAATTAATGAAACATGTATCGTTGTTGGTCATTGCTAACCAAGTTTGAGAATACAGTATTTCTTATAAAACGTTCATAAATAAAAAGCCCTTTTCGCATCAGTGCGAAAAGGGCTTTTTATTGTTTGCTCGACGATAAATTATCGCTAATAGCTATTAGCTATTAGCTATTAGCTATTAGCGATTTGGAAGCACATCTTTCACCATATCACGTAAGTCACGTAATGCTGTGACAGTGCTCTCCCAATCTAGGCAACCATCGGTGATAGATTTGCCGTACTCAAGCTGACTTAAATCAGCAGTCAATTTTTGATTGCCGCCTTTCAAGTGACTCTCAATCATCATACCGATAATTGATTTATTGCCGTTTTGGATTTGTTCGGCGACGTTTTTGATAACCATCGGTTGTAGGTAAGGGTCTTTACCTGAGTTAGCATGGCTAGAGTCAATCATAATCTTGCTATTGGTTTTGCCTTTTGCCAGCTCATTTTCAACTTGAGCTACCGCAGTTTCATCATAGTTAGGTTTACCGTTACCACCACGAAGTACCACGTGCGCGTAAGGATTACCTTTAGATTTGATGATAGAGACTTTACCATCTGACGATAGACCTAAGAAACTATGACCTTCTTTAACCGCTTGCATGGCATTTACAGCTACCGTCATACCGCCATCAGTACCATTTTTGAAGCCAACTGGGCATGATAAGCCAGAGCTCATTTCGCGATGCGTTTGGCTTTCAGTGGTACGTGCACCAATGGCTGACCAGCTGATTAGATCCTGAATGTACTGCGGTGTATTTGGATCAAGTGCTTCGGTCGCGCAAGGTAGACCTTTTTCATTCAAGTCAAGTAGCAATTTACGAGCCGTGCGCAAGCCTTTTTCTATATCAAAGCTGTCATTCATGTCAGGGTCGTTGATCATGCCTTTCCAGCCAACCGTCGTACGAGGTTTTTCGAAATAAACACGCATGACCACAAATACACTGTCTTCGATTTCTTTTGCCAATACGGCTAAACGATCGGCATATTCGTGAGCGGCTTTGATATCGTGAATAGAGCAAGGGCCAATGACCACAAACAAACGCTTGTCTTTACCATCCAATATATCTTGAATAGTATTACGACCTTTTAGTACGGTATTATACGCGTCGTCTGACAGAGGCAGCTCGGCTTTTAGCTCGGCGGGGGTAATCAAAGGAATAAATTTTTCAATATTCACGTCGTCAATATCTGCATTATGGGTAACTGATGTTGTCATGGTTATATATCGTCTAGCTGATTTATAGGAACATTCATTATGCGGACAAAAGTGTTGGTTGACAAGGGTAGTCGAGCAGTTAATTGACTGATAACTGGAATGAGAAAACTAAAACTTAGTTATACTTATAGAGACTTAGCATGATATTTGACGTTCTAAATGCACGTTTAGCATTTGGTTTTTCTATCTATTAATAAGAGTTGGTTGAGTTTTTGATGCATAACGCTCAGATTTTATGCGTGAATTTCGCTATTTGTATCATCGTCAAGTATGATAGCAACATTAGCGATGGGTGGCCCAAACTGTGGCATTAAAACAGTACGGATGAGTGTGCACATTATCCGTGAGGTCGTATCGCTGATTTATTACGTTATATTTTATAATAACGATTTATTTTATTTTGTGTATTTCTAATATCGAGAGCTTGTCATGACAGATTCTGCTACGTCTCATCACCATACTGACCTCATTCATCAAGCCGAGACGGATTCTCAAGTAGCAAATATAAATGCTACGCCGCTAGTGATAGGCATCGTCGCAGGTGAGGTATCTGGTGACAGTTTGGGTGCAGATTTTATGCGGCAAATGAATAATCTACGTGATGATATTGTCTGGGTAGGCGTAGGCGGTACGAAAATGCAGGCGCAAGGGCTACAGAGTATTTTCCCATTAGAGCGCTTGGCAGTAATGGGTCTGGTTGAAGTCATGTCGCAGCTACCCGATTTGCTCAAAGCGCGCCGTGAGCTACTGAGCGCATTTAAGGCTGCCAATATTGATTGGTTCGTCGGTATTGATGCGCCTGATTTTAATTTGCGAGTATCCAAAAAACTAAAGCCCCAAGGCGTATTCTGTGTGCAGTACGTCAGTCCTTCTATCTGGGCATGGCGCGAGTCGCGTATCCATAATATTAAAGCGGCGACCAATTTGGTGCTATGTCTATTCCCGTTTGAGTTGCCAGTTTATGAGCGACATAACCATCCAGCGATCTGTGTGGGTCATCCATTACTGCGAACCATTGATCAGAACCTAATCGATACACCAATCAATCAACGTCGCAGTGAGCTCGTTTGGGACAACGATGGGTTGCAGCAGTTTTTTATTGAACGCTTCGATGATGTAAGTCAGCTTATTTGTGTAATGCCAGGTTCTAGGCGCGGTGAAATTACAGCTATTCTGCCATTGATGCTTGATGGTATCCAAAAGTTAATCCTGTTAGACCCTAAGCTGTGCTTTATTATTCCAACGGTTGATCAAAACCATCAATATATCGTGCAAGAGGTAATCGACCAACGCTCAGAGCAGTTACGTGAGGCAATTGTGGTGGTCTACGATGATGCCCAGCCAGAATTTAGCCAACATGCCATGGCGGCATCAGATATCGTGATGCTAGCATCTGGTACAGCAACGCTAGAGGCAATGCTGCTTGAACGGCCGATGGTAGTGGTCTATCAATTAAATCAGCTAACTTACCAAATTGCCAAGCGTCTGGTAAAAGTGCCATATGTGGCATTGCCTAATATATTGGCTAATGCGCCAATCGTACCTGAGCTTATTCAAGAGCAGGCGAGCGGTGACAATATTTGCCGAACCGTAATGCGATTGCTGCAACCACGCGCTTATGCTGAGCAATTACACGATCTACTAGTGACAAAACAGTTACTACAGCAACAAAGCAACCATGAGCCTGCAAACAGCGTGATTGAACAGTGGTTTATCCAAAATACCGATACCGTCAATCCTAATTAAACGAGAAAGACCTTTTAATATTATGCATATCAACCAACATACAGAAAGCTCAGTTCAAACGATTGACATCAATATTGAGCATATTGATGTGAAAGGACAATATATACAGTTAGCAGCGCCCATACGTTTATATGGGCAAATGAATACCGCTGAGCTGCTTACCCAATATCTCAGTTATGATAACCAAAAAACAGCGCAGTCAATACTACAAATCGGCGTTGATGAAGCAGGGCGCGGGCCGTTACTAGGTAGCGTCAATGTGGCGGCGGCAATATTACCTGCGACTTGGTCAGGATTGATTGAAGCACAACCGCTCAAAGACACCCCGTTGTCGATACTGACAGACTCCAAACAACTGAGTGAAAAAAAGCGCGATATCCTTTATCCATTGGTTCAGCAGCATGCTATCGGTTATATCATCGCTGATATACCAGCAGCAGTGATCGACCAGGTGAATATCTTGCAGGCAACGATGCTTGGTATGCGCTTATGTACTGAATCATTGCTAGAAGTGGTTTTTGAAAAATTCTCGACTACTGGAAATGTTAACAGCACGTTGCTCAATCAATTGAAGATCGAAGCGCTATTTGATGGAAATCGTTGCCCTGACTTGAACTATGATAGCTTTAAACATTTGGAGGTAGCGCCATTTGCAATTGACTGTCAAGCATGGGTAAAAGGCGATGCGCGTCATACTAGTATTGCAGCGGCCAGTATATTGGCAAAAGTAAGTCGTGATGAATCGATGTATACACTGGATGCTCAATATCCGGAATATGGTATTGCCAAACACAAAGGCTATCCGACGCGTGCGCACATGGAAGCAATCGAAAAACATGGTGTCTTGCCAACGCATAGACGTAGTTTCGCACCAGTGAGAAAAGCGCTAGAAACTTAATAATACTGGACTTATAATCAGTCTTCGAAATAGCCTAAGCGAAAAGTCATATTGTAATATGAGAGTAAAAAATTAGGGGCTGTAGTAGATAAGCACTATGCTAGACTACTTTTATGAAGATAACCCGTTGTAAACTAAGTAAAAAAGCACAGCGAAGGCTGTTAGAGTTTTTTACGGCTGAAGTGACTGCTAGAACAGCCGCAGATTTGCTTGATATTCAGCCTAATACTGCTGCACTTTTTTATCATAAAATAAGACTTGTGATAGATTACCATCTCTCATTAGAAGCTGATGAGCTTTT
>Ga0208300_100370_pt1 | contig 34929 bp, 30 predicted proteins | sample 23_taG_FD_184096 | JGI IMG/M metagenome (GOLD analysis project Ga0208300, IMG submission 184096) | Marine viral communities from Cariaco Basin, Caribbean Sea - 23_WHOI_OMZ (SPAdes) (version 2) | ecosystem: Environmental > Aquatic > Marine > Oceanic | place: Caribbean Sea: Cariaco Basin...
AACCAGGGCTTGCCACTGTTCCGGGGTGCGGTGCTTTCTCATGGAGGTAACCTCGTTTGGGGGAATGTGAGGTTACTGTAGGGCGAAATTTATCGGGGTGGCAGAACGTCGTGGAATGAACGCTTACGCTCATTCGCCGTTTCATATCGGAAGGTATGGCGAAAGTTGAAGGCTCTACCGGGCCGGCAGAGCCAGGAGAGTCACTTGAAGACTTTCTGGTGAGGAATGGTGTGTGGAAGACGGATCGGTAGGTTTGCTGCACCAGTTCGGTAGGTTTATTGCGCCGGTTTTGGATGACCGGTCCTGGTCTACAGAAAAAACTGCCCTCCATTTCACACATCAAAGCTGCGTTGTTCCATGAAGCTATTTTCCACATTCAAGGCTGGAAAACTGCTAGAAAAATTTTGGGGCTTTTTCCACATAACTATCTTTGTGAAAAAAACCTTGAGTTTTTTCACAAATAGGAGCGGACCGGTTCCTGATATTGCCCGAAATAACTCGGGGCGGGTTTTCACAATTTGTGAAAATTCCAGTGCGATTTTGTAAGGAACACGGGTATAGGTTGGAAGGAGCGGAGTTTTTTCACAAATTGTGAGAAAGAGGTCCTGTTTTTTTAGAATGGTCTATGCCCGAATGTGGCCGGTGGCGGTAGTGTATTGTTGTCTCTCGATTCTATTCGTGGGAGAGGTATATTCCGGCCCATCGTGACCCCCCAGAGTACAAAGTCGACGCTAGCGTGATTACCGTGGGCGGGTCTGTAATTTTTTGATCCCGCAAACGACCGAAATAATCGCATCCGGGTTGTAATGCTTAATACGGCGGTGAACCTGACGATGGCCGATCTTGCAACTACCGAGAAATACTCCGTAGTACTTCCGGAGCACCTAGGCAATCTATCCCGACAGGCCTTTTAAGAGGCTGTTTCGAGACTTTAGGCCTAGCATTATGGTCTCTAGGTTATTGCTTGGGAGTCAGTGCGTCTTTAAAAAGGACTGTTACGAGACCGGTTGCATGCGCATACACTAGCCAGTCCCCTTAAAGTCTTTTACCGGATCGAAGATATCCTTACTGATATCCGGTAAATGCGGAGTAATACTCCGTCCTATTGCTCCACGCACATTGGCTGCTGCAACCTGACTCTTTTTAAGTTGTAAGGAGCCAATAAGATATTCATACGGCCTCTAGGTGCGTGAGAATCTCCTTTAGAACCCAATCGGGTTTTTCCTCTACCAGGAAGTGGCCTGTATCGACTTCTTTTCCCCTGGCGTTGGGGAACCACTTTCGCCAAGCATCCAGAGGATTGAGATGGTGCGCAACAACACCTTTTTTCCCCCAAAGGACTAAACAGGGAATGTCATTTGTTCTCCCTTCATCTTGATGATCGTGCTCCCTATCAATCGTGGCCGCTGCTCGGTAATCGCCGCACCAAGCCGCCACAACCTCCGGGCGACGGGCTGCATCCTCATATTTCTCCAAGGCGCAGGAGTCAAAAATGTCATCACCGACTGCCATTCCCGACAAAGCGGAGTGCAAAAAGGAAATAGGATCCCTGTTGATCAAGTTCTCTGGTAACCCACCGGGCTGAGCCAAAAACAGCCAATGGTAATACCGTAGAGCAAGCCAGCTATCCATCGTCCTCCATACATCTAACGTTGGCAAAATATCCATGAGCACGAGAGAACTGACGGTTTCAGGGTGATCGAGGGCCATTCGGTGTGCGGTACGAGCACCGCGATCATGGGCGACAACATGGAACCGCTCGAAGCCCAGTGACTTCATAAGCTCCACTTGATCTCTTGCCATTGCGCGAAAAGTAAAGTTGCCATCATGAGCAAGAGAGTCACCATATCCCCGCAAGTCACTCGCCACTACTTGGAAAGTTTTCGCAAGCTCATCTGCAATGCCATGCCACATTACATGAGTCTGCGGATAACCGTGTAGCAAGAGTAACGGCTCTCCGACTCCTCCTCCTACCAACGAGTGAATTGTCGCACCACAGACATCTATCGTTCTGCTTTGGAATCTCTCAAACATAAGTAACCCTCTTAATCGACTTAATGGGGTTACAATAGTCTGGCTTGCGGGCAGGTGCAACTGATTTTAAGTTTAGTGAAAAGCACTCAGCCTCTATCAATGACTAGCGACATAAACGATCTAAACCCAGCAGGTTTCTCGGCACTCAGACGGCGATACTAAAGCTGATTGCGACGATTATTGATGTTAATGTAGCGTGATTGAAGTTGTGCTAAGCGTGGGGACTGTTGATTTGTTAGAGAAGCCGACTGATTGGGTTTGGGATGGCGGCCGCCCATCAATAGATTTCGTTAACACCTTGCGCCGAAAACGTATTGCGCCAGTGGACACAATCGACGGTGTTGAAGCACTCCACAAATGGTTAATCACCTCAGGCATACTTAAATCATCTACCGATCGAGAGCCCGTTGTTGCGGCGGCAATTGCTTTACGTCACTCACTCGACCATCTTTTCGAGCAGCGGTTAGAATTTGAAGACATTTCCAGAATAAACACTTGGGCTGCATTGCGCCCTACAGAAGCGCTCACAGCAGACTTGAAGATTATCGATAGTGTTCCAACCGTTAGTATGAAAAATGCTCTCGGGTTCATCGCCTACGATGCAATGCTGATAGTTAAGGAAGGATTGCTTAACAGAGTAAGGGAATGTGGAAGCCACGACTGTGGGCTGAAATTTCTTGATCAATCTAGAGGTGGAAATAGACAGTGGTGCTCAATGCGACGATGTGGAAACCGTGCAAAAGTTAGCAGACACAGAGCTAGTTTATGAGTTTTACTTGATCTGCTTGCCTGAATAAATTCGATCAACCATTTCCTTTGGATGACCAACAACTCCTATGCGAAAACAAGTTTTCATAAGACGGAGAACCTCAGATAATACGAACCTGTGCCACTAGCTCGAATCTTCGCAACTCAAATCGGCGGCATATTGTAACAAAATGTCTAACCAGTTCTGGGGCTATCCGTGTCGGGACAGTCTCACCCAGAGGTATGCCTTAATATCAGTTAGATTGGTAACTTTTCTTCAACTCATCAGATATGATGCTCAGGTTCTCAGGAGCCTCCTGTTCACGCCAACGCAAACCGATAGTACGAGCCATCGGGAAACCCGCTATTTCGACTGGCACCAAATTCCCAGGAATCAGACTTTTGGGAGCAAGCGTAACTCCAGCGTCTCGCTCGACGAGAGAAAATGCGATTTCCTCTCTTTCTATTCGCCAACGCACTTGCAATGTCACTCCAGCCTCCTGGAGCAATGATTGCGCCGCCGCCGACATTTCACAGCGTGAACGAAGAACAAACGGAAACTGCTCGAGTGCTTTAAGGTCAACAGACTGATTTGGAGTCGAAGCCAAGGGTGTGCCTGGCGCCACGGCGAGAACGAACGGCTCATTCCATAAAACCCGGGTATTGGCTTCGCCCTCCTCGACCACGGTACATGCCAAATTAACCCGCCCCTGAGACAGCCAGCCTGAGATGCGCGACACGGATCCTTCCCAAAGCTCGACGCAATGAGTCTGTAGAAGGCTCTGCAAGGAATCCGAGGCAGTCTTAACCGCTGATGCTGGCAAGGTTTCAAGAATGCCGATCCGAAGGCGCTCCCTCGACAGTGGCATATCTATCAGCTCGGCTTTGGCATTATCGTATGAGCAAAGAATGGCGGTCACTCGAGTATAGAATTGGCGTCCTTCTGGTGTCAGGCGAAGGCCTAGTCTGCCTTTTCGACGCTCAAATAGAGATACCCCCAATTCCTGCTCAAGAGCCTTCAATGCGGCCGACAAGGCAGGCTGTGAAATATTTAGCCGGTCGGCGGCTTTACCAATGCTCCCTTGGTCCACGATTGCTGCAAAAAATCTGAGTGGCCTCATATTCATAACTATTCCTTATGCTTAATGATCAATTATATCCAATATTCAGATGTTAACTCAGAGGTTATATTTGAATTCGAATCGTTAAAACACGGACAACTGATCAGTCGGAGAGGTTTTAGCCATGAACGAAACTGTTTGGTATGAGACTCAAGACAAGATTGCTTATATTACTTTAAATCGTCCGGAAGCATTGAATGCTCAGGACGAAGTCCTCAACGAAGAGCTGGCTCAGGCGTGGGAGCGCTTCGAACGAGACGAAGACGCAGATGTCGCAATACTGAAGGCAAATGGAAAGGCTTTCTCCGCTGGAGCCGATCTCAAGTCTTATATACCCAAATGGGAAAGTGCTTCTTTCTCAGATCTCAGGCAAAACACCCGTCATGGCCTGGGCGGGGGCATCACGCGTGGGCGCCATCGGATATACAAGCCGATCATTGCTGCTATCCAAGGTTATGCGGTTGGTGCCGGTTTTGAGCTGGCATTGGCATGTGATATTCGTATTGCATCGGAAGATGCCACCATGGGTGTTTTCGAGGTAAAAGCCGGACTCCATCAGGGAGACGGCGGCATTGTAAGAATGGTGAACCTCGCCGGCATTGGGGTAGCCCTGGACTTGACCCTAACGGGCAGACCCGTTTCCGCGGATGAAGCTTTACGTTTGGGGCTTGTAAGTCAAGTGGTACCGAATGGAGATTTACTGGCTACCGCCGAATCGACGGCCAAAAAGATTCTTGCCAATAGCCAGCCAGCGATTCGATCAGCCAAAGAAACCATTCTGGAAATGATTGGTCGCCCTATAGACGACGCTCTCAGGCTCGAAGCTATTTATGGATACAGCAGCTTTGGAAATTTTACTGAAGTTCGAAGAAGGATCGCATCTATCAACTCTGGAAAATCATAGCACCGAGAGCTGAAGAAAACCGCAGCTTTTAGCTGATCAAAACAATCGCCAGATCGAACTCCTGCCTTGCCTTGCTTCCGGAGTTCAAAAATATCGGTCAAAGATCACAGCAGTGTATGAACAATCCTTCTGGTCTTTGGGCACATTACGAAGATCATGATGAGGGGAGCGGGAAATGATCAACAACGATCCAAACTATAAAAAGAAAGCTTTACGTAGCTTCTATCTCCAATCAGCCATGAAATCTCTGCAAGCAGAGCTGGTAGTCCAAGGACCGGGAGTGGTATCAATTAAATTTCCATACCAGGCAGAATATACGCAACAAAATGGATATATTCATGCAGGAATTTTATCTACAATCTTAGACAGTGCTTGTGGTTATGCTGCTTATACATTAATGCCGCCAGATGCAGATGTATTGACAGTCGAATTCAAAGTTAATCTTCTAAGACCTGCCAAAGGAGAGGCTTTTGAGGCAAAAGGAAAAGTTTTAAAGGCCGGTAGAACACTTTCTGTAGTTGAAGGTACCATTCATAGTTCTGAGTATAGCGAGGAGAAACCGGTAGCCAGCATGACTGCAACCATAATGACAATAGATACGCCTCATAACAACTTCGATAGTTGATTTTTTCCTGCGTAATAAAGGAATAGAAGGCGAGCCGGGAATTTTTGATCTAATCGTGAGGAGAGTAAGAGCGGGATTAGTCGGAGTTCGGATCGAAAGTGATTGGACGAAAACGTGAAGCTCCCAAAAAACAGAAAGAACATTACGTACAGAATGCAATAGATATTTTTGAAGCACATGAAACGTCGTTTAGGTTCTAAAAATCGTTTCTACGCGCACTTCAACCTCAAAAACTATTCAAAACCCCTGAAGCAATTTCACAGGATAACCAGTGTAAGTGCAGCTATGGGCAACCCTTCCCTAGTTGTCTACTAACCGGTTACAGATATAATCCTTTAGCCATACAAAATCTTATATCTTAGATTTCCTCGGGCATAAATATAAGATCGGTCACTCCATAGTTGATACTCTCTTCAGAAAGGGCTGCGGTCAACTGTCCCCGATGGTGAGTTTGATGATTGAAAAAATGAACAATGGCTTTGGAAAAGTTTATATCTCGATCAGACTTGCTACCCAAGCTTTTATAACGCAGCCTCAGAGGTAACGATATAGAAGACAAGGTATGCGCCCAAGAAATGATACTCAAATCGGTTTCCGATCGAAAATGTTTCATCTCTTCAAAATCAGAAAATAATTCCTGAGTTATACTATGAAACTGTGCTGACTCACCCTTAAAACGTGCCAACCAGATAAGATCACAGACCAACAGATGATTTAGGGTCCTATGAATGGAACCAAAAAACAACCCCCGGTCTCTTTTAATGGCGTTATCATCAAGGTTCGCCACAGATGAGTAAATATTTTCATTCATCCATTTGTTGTAGTTAGCCATAGTAATAGCGTAACTTGATATATCTAACTGCATCATCTCTCTCCTCTACATTCTTTATAAACCAATTTCTGATACGAATCCACAGCCCACTTATAAAACGGGCCAGGGCAGTTTTTCATTTTCCTACCGTCAATTGACTTAACTGGAACGAGTTGCGCTCCGCTGCCGCAGATAAAGCACTCATCAGCATTGTAAAGGTCGTAGCTGTTGAGCGACGTCTCTCGACAGACGATGGAGTGGTCAGCGGCTAACTCCAGAATAGCTCTACGGGTAATACCCTCCAATGCGCCGTCTCGGAGTGAAGGGGTTAGAAGCGCATTGTTGGAAAACAAAAAAATATTGGCAGCACTGCACTCAGCTACATGACCAAATTGGTTTAACAAGATCGCCTCGTCAACGTCGGCAGAGTTGGCCTCGATTCGAGCGAGAATGGAGTGAAGATAATTCAGCGATTTAACGCGAGTGTCAAGTCCTGTTCCAACAGCACGACGAATGCTACTTGTAATTAGACGGATACCTTTTTCTCTCGCGTCTTCACTAACTAATGATAATAACGCAGGAATAATAAAAACATTTGGATTCCCACAATTCCGTGGGTTGAGTCCCATGTCTCCGTCACCCCGGGTAACCAGAATGCGAATGTAACCATCTGTCAAGCGACTTTCATTGATACACGCAATAACAGCGTCTTCTAGAGCTCTATCTGTATAAGGTATAGTAATATCCAATGAACGTAAGGAACGATGCAGTCGTGCCAAATGTTGCTCTAGTCGAAATGGCTTCTTATGATGAAATCGAAGCCCCTCAAAACAACCGTCTCCATACAACAAACCATGATCATAAATCGATATCAATGCTTGGCTTGGCTCCAGTATATTTCCATTAATCCAACAAGGAAAAGTATCGTTGTTCATGACGAAGAAACCTCAAATCATCCTTCATTTTTTATTTGTCTCATTCCTTAAAGATGGACTTCCTAGCTTCTTTTCTGAAAAAACCCGGCTCCACACCTATATCCATCTCAAGTAACTCAAAATATTCTTTACCTCCCTTATTTCGCAGCTCGTTTCTTATCCAACTCCTGAATCGTTGGCGATCAAGCCATGTTCGTGCTTTTCTAGCCATTGATTTGAACATGATACACCTCCAAGTGTATCCACAAATTATAATTATAGGATTAAGGTGAGGTAGATACAGCTGTGTAGAGAAAGTGTGTAACAGATAAGGTTTTTGGACTTCTGTACCTATAAAAATTGATAAAGCTGTACTGGTTTATGAGATAAGGTAATAAAAATAAAATTTTTATTTTTTTGGAGCATAAAATATTGGTCGCTATGACGCTTGTAACTGAAGCATTGTTGAAAATCGTAAATGGGGATATCTTTCCTAAATTACATTTGCTAGCCCGAATTTCCGGTAGTGGTGTAATCATCCACAACACCCGTCGCGTCCGCATGTTAATGAGTGACAGCTACCCCTACATGGATGAACTCTCGATCTTGGCGCGTCGCGTGGTTCCCGGTTAGAACCCCCGGGCTTTCCCGGATCGGCGCAATGGGGGGAAGGGGACAGGTGGGCAGTGTATCCGGATGATTGGGACTAATCGTTTATTGGCAAGTCGGAGGTGGGAGTGTGCACCCTTGGTGCCGAGACCCGCCGTCCGAGAGACTTGTTGGGGACTTGTGAGAAATCCGATCTAATGTCCTGAAACAGCGTTCTTTCTGTGATCGCGGTCGAAATCATTAAAACTTTACCATTTTTTGGCCCCGTGGCTAACCCTACCGGAATTGTACGAGTTAGTTCCGCGGCGGTTTCTGGTGCATTCGGTAGGTCTGCTGCACCGGTTCGGTAGGTTTGTTGCACTGGTTTTGCCTGTGGGACCACCAATAGGTCCGTACGGCAGATAAAGTAACGCCCGTTAGGTCATGCAAACGTCGGATTCTGAGTGCAAATCGTTTAGGGTGTCGCGGGATAGTGATCGGTAGGTTTGCTGCACCGGTTCCGGTGATTGACCTTAAATCTTCCAGAAAAATTTCCTCTCAGTTTCCGCACGACAAAGTGGCCTCGTTTTTACATATGTTTACGGTCCTCCAGAGCTGGGCCATGGTAGAAAAAACTCCGATGTTCTTTTTACTATTTGTGAAAATTTGCTCCCTATTGCGCTTGCCATGGGTCGATTCAGATCCTGGCGACTAGCACGATCAATTTTTTACAAATAGTGAAGAACCAGTGGGTTTTTTTGACCGCTGAGTGAGTGGTTCGCGCTGAATTTTTTGAAACTGTTGAGGGTCTCGGGCCGGGCCACAGCCAGAAAACCACCAGGATTCCCCACATAACTATCTATGTGGGGAATCGTCGGTAATTCCCCACAAATAGGAGCCAGGATCAGGCACCTCAATTTGCCCGAAAAGCTCCTCACTTGCTCTTTCCCACCTATTTGTGGGGATTCCCACACCGTATTTTTCAGACGCCAGCGCACTTCATGGTTCCGGAGTGTTGTCAGGTTGGTAGTTCCCCACAAATTGTGGGAAACAGGCCAGTTTTTTCATTGTTCCGCAGTGGTGGCCACTCCGGGATTTTTCCATTACCAGTGAATCTCCAATCTGACCGAATCCTGAGCATGTGTGCTTTGCTAGAGTCTTTTATCAGACTGTTTTGAGACTGTGAGTTGGGCCAATTAGCTTGAGCGGCGGACTCGTGCTCCAGAGGGTCTCAGAAAAGACTGTTAAGAGCCTGGAAGCGATGTATAAACTCGTGGAGTCTCACAAAGGTCCTTTTCGAGACCAACCAATGAGGTAGTTGCACTGCGTGACGAATGAACTCGCTGACATCGATCAGAGACTGGCCGAAATTGAGCAGGAGAAAGCCGACTTGCTTGCGCGTAAATTGGAGTTGCAGCAGGCGCGTAACATCCCGGTTTCGGCACAGCTCACGCCGAACCAAAAAGTTGAACTTTTTCGCAGCTTCTTTCGTGGCCGCTCTGATGTGTATGCAATTCGATGGCAGGGTACAAACGGTCGATCTGGTTACGCGGTTGCTTGCGAAAACGAATGGGCACCGGGAATCTGCCAGAAACCCAGGGTAAAGTGCGGAGACTGCCAGCACAGGCAGTTTAAGCCCCTCGATTTCAACGCAGTCTACGATCATCTGACGGGTAAGCATGTAGTTGGACTCTACCCCCTGCTACCCGATAACCGCTGCTATCTCCTTGCCGTTGATTTTGACAAAGACGACTGGCAAGCCGAAGTTCAGGCACTGGCCCGAGCCTGTCGGAACCGGGATATTCCATATCTTGTTGAGATCTCTCAGTCTGGTTCCGGCGCTCATCTGTGGATTTTCTTTTCGGAATCTACTTCTGCCTGGGCTGCCAGGGCTTTGGGATTCAAGCTGTTGGATGATGCTATGGAGCTCCATCCAAGCCTCTCTTTTGATTCTTACGATCGGTTATTTCCCAATCAAGACATGATGCCGGAAGGTGGTTTCGGAAATTTGATTGCACTGCCCCTTCAGAACCGGGCGCGAATGAGAGGTTGTACGGTATTTGTTGATGACAATTTGAGCCCGTATCCGGATCAGTGGATGGTGTTGCGCGCTCAGAAAACGGTTACGCCAGAGCAAATCCACGAATTGGTCGGAAATGAGCCTGTGCAGAATGGTTTGGAAGACGTTGCGGCACCGTGGGAGCAGTCACTACCCATTGAGACGGGAACTATTGCAGGGTGTCCTGAAAAAGTGGCGGTCACTCTGGCAAACCAGATCTACATCAAGGTATCCGATTTGCCGGCGCCATTGATTGCACGCCTCAGGCGCCTGGCCAGTTTTGCCAACCCGGTATTTTTCAAAACCCAGGCTCTTCGTTTTTCCACCCACGGCATTCCTCGGTACATCTCCTGTGCCAGGATTGAACAAGGCTACATTTCCATCCCAAGAGGCTGTTTCGACGATCTGGAGACAGTTCTGAAGGAGCAGGGGATCGAGATCGAACTCGATGATCGAAGGATCTCGGGCCAAGAGCTGACCAAGATCAGATTGAAAGTGACGTTAAGAGCCCAGCAAGAGAAGGCCGTAAAGTCTCTCACCAAGAGGGATACCGGAATTCTGCATGCCCCGACGGCTTTCGGGAAAACCGTAACGGCAATCGGGGTCATTGCCAAGAGGAAGGTCAATACGTTGATTTTGACGCATAGCCGGCAGCTGCTGGATCAGTGGAAGGAACGCCTGGAAACCTTCATTGACGGCGCCGAAGTGGGCGTGATCGGCGGTGGTAAAAAGAAACCAACCGGTCAGATTGACGTTGCAACCTACCAGAGCCTGATTAACAAGAAAGACAATACCGTTTCGGATCTGGTCAGGCAGTATGGTCAGGTCATTATCGATGAATGCCATCATATCTCAGCACCACGCTATGAGATGCTTTTGAATGAGGTCTGTGCCCGATACGTGTTTGGACTCACGGCAACACCAGATCGCCAGGACGGCCACCAGAAAATCATGTTTATGGTGGCCGGTCCGGTCCGGCACAAAGTTCAGATAGAACACAGCCAGAAGTTCGCACAGCGTGTAATCGTGAGAGAGCGGCACGACCTGCCACCGGCCGATATTTCAACTGCTGGCCAGCGCCCTCACGTTGCATCTGTTTATCGCTGGCTTTCTCAAAATCCTTCCAGAAATGACAACATCGTTCAGGACGTTGTGAGCTGCACGGCCAATGGCGCCCAATGTCTGGTGCTTACGGAGCGTCGTGAGCATGCGGAGGTCTTGGCTCACCTGTTAGATGACCATTCGGTGGAATCGGTCGTGCTTCGGGGTGGAATGGGAGCAAAAGAACGCAGGGCAGTAGAAGCCCGGCTTTCAGACGTTCAAGTTATTGTCGCAACCGGCAAGTACGTTGGAGAGGGATTCGATCTTCCCAGATTGGATACGCTGTTTCTTGCCCTGCCCATCGCATGGAAAGGAACCTTGTCTCAATACGCGGGCAGGCTTCACCGGGAAGCGGATGGCAAGCAGGAGGTGACCATTTACGACTATCTGGATACGGGGTTACCCATGCTTGAGCGGATGTACCGGAAGCGGGAGAAGGGATATAAAGCTATGGGGTATCAGTTCTCTGCCACATCCGGGCAAACACGATTGCTGTAATTACCGTAATTACTGCAAATGGGTTCGCGGCCTTGCTGTCGAAAAACGGAGAGTTGGGTAATCTCAAATACGCGATTCTCAAACTCTAAATTCGGTCGCTTGCTTTGCTGTAAACATCGCCGCGCTCACGTCGCCCTACAGCGATAACCGTAACAAGAATCTCACCATCCTCGACCTGATAGACCAAACGATACCCGACGCTCTTCAGCTTTATTTTGTAACAGCCTGAGAGCCCGGAGAGGGCATCCGCTGGTACGTGAGGATCATCGAGTCGTTTGGTGAGCTTTTTCTTGAACTGGTCCCGAATGGCCGGTGCAAGCTTTTTCCATTCCTTCAGGGCTGAGGGCTTGAACGCAAGGCCATATTTAAAGCTCATTCAGGTCAACCCGGATGCTTGGCTCTGAGCTTCGTTCTTTCACTATAGCTACCAGCTCTTGATCATCCAGCCTATCGAGCATGGCTTCGTAGATCTCAGCCGGAACACAGTAAAATGCAGGCTTGTTCCGGTTTAAAACGGCAATGGGGAAGCCTTCACCAGAATCTACCGCTGCCATAGGGTTCTTTTTGAGTTCTGAGATGCTTGCAGTAACTTCTGAGTAGATTTGATGGGTCATGTGATTACTCCAGAGACCTTTTAACAGGTCACATGATGATAGCGAATACGAGTTTTTGCAAGTGAAAAGACTGGTTAAAAGGTCTCGGATCGCTGTGCCGGTCTCGATGATATGACCGTCATTTTTTTCAGAAAACTTTTCCTCCCCATTTCACACGACAAACTGCCTGGTTTTGAAGCTCTTGATGCTCCCTCGGACTGGGCCAGGAAAAACTGCCAATCTCTTTCCACAAATAGGAGGTCAGAGCCTGGCTATACTGGGAAGTGGATGGCGAGCGGAAAGTGACAATCTACGATTCCTGGATATTGGCTTAGTGATGCTCAGGCGGATGTTCCGAACGCGGGAGAAGGGATACAAAGCTATGGGGTATCAGTTCTCTGCCTCCGGGCAAACACGGTTATTGTAATTACCGTAATTACGGTAAATGATTTTGGTGTACTCCTGATAGGCGGAGAGCCAAACCATGCCGGAAACAGTCATTACCCGTGAGATGCTGTATCAAGAGGTGTGGACTGACCCAGTGGCAGTCGTCGCTCCTCGTTACGGCATTTCAGATGTGGCTTTGGCCAAAATCTGCAAGAAACATCGAATACCGATCCCGCCACGAGGCTACTGGGCGAAAATTAAGGCTGGCCGAACGCCGCCGAAACTGCCTTTATCCCGAGCTCCAGAGTTCGACGGTTACCCTATGCCACTGGACCGATCACCCAATTACGATCCAGATTCCCCGAAAACCTTGTCGGAAAAGCCGATGACAGCCCTGGAGCGGATCGGAACAATCGAGCTCCCGCCAGAGCTCGTATCACCGCATCCATTAATCCGTGCGGCTGCTAAGCGGCTCAAAAAGAAAACTGGTTGGGATAACTACAAAGGCCTTCGGTCAGCGCCGGATGAGGTTTTCAATATTGAGGTTACGAAAGGATCGCTTGATCGAGCGTTATTGTTGGCAGATACCCTGATAAAGGCGTTGGAAACCCATGGCGTGTCTGTCCAGCTAAACGATAAGAAAACTGGAAGCGTTGTTTGTATTGGTAGTACATCGTTACCGATTTCCATCACGGAACACGTGGCGAGGAGCAAGCATGAGGTCACACCATCAGAGAAGAGGGCGATCGAAAGGTGGCAAAGATCACCCAACCGTTGGAGCCCTGAGAATCATTACCCGCGCCCACCAGATTATGATTACACCCCTACTGGTAAACTGACGATCTCTATAGGGCTTTATCCATCCCGTAGCTGGAGTGATACGTCGAAAACAGCTTTGGAAAGCCGGCTACACCAGGTGGTGGCGGGCGTACAGGACTTGCTGGAGGAGCATCGCCTCTATTTGCTCGAGCAACAGCGACGGGAAATCGAACGCCAGAGAGCCCGCGAACGGTATGAGCGTCAGGTTGAGATACGAAAACAAGAAAAGCGACGACTTGAGAGCTTAGAAAGCGAGGCGATCCGTTGGGCCGATGCTGAAAGGTTGCGGCGCTACATCGAAGCTGTTGAAAATTCTGCTGTGGCAAAGGGTGAGATGACGCAAGAGCTGCAAGCCTGGATTGATTGGGCCAGATTGAAAGCTGACTGTCGTGATCCATTGATTCCGGTGTCTGATGCTGTGCTGGATGGCCCGGAGCCTGAGGCGCGGGGTTATCACTACTGGTAGGCTTATTGGCCCAGAACAAATTTGGCGTCGAGGCGGTTTAAAAGCTGGAATGTGGTGATGTAGGGCACACCAAATGCGTCACACACATTAGGAATCTTAACTTTGGTGCTATTCTCCGGTACCCGTAGTTCGTGAGTCACGACGGTTCCGCCAATGACTGCAGCTGTTGCCACCAACCACGGATCTGCTTTGGATAGAAACTCCGCAACGAACTCCGGTTTTTTTCCATCAAGCTCAGCTACATGTTGGGCAACGAGGGAAAATTGGTCCTGAATTTCATCCCGTGACACAGGTATAAAGTGTTCTTTCCGGCCTTTCACCCACTCTGATAATTCATCGTCACCATCAGCGAGTTCTTCGTAAACCGTTTGGATGCTGGCCAGTGAGGACGCCTCATACTGCAGATCTAACCATGACCAATAGGCTGGGCAGAAGCTCATCTGATAATGCAGGTTCTTGGCTTGAATGTAGGTGTTTGCATCCAGCAAATACATTAGACCCCCAGTTCCTTGGCGTACTCCGGTATGCGATTGGGCTTCATGCTCAACAAATTACCCGCATCCCTGAGGAGAACACGGCCACTCAACGCTTCGCTAACCAAGGCTCTGGAGAACATTTCACTGATCTGGCCCTTTTGTGTTCGGTAGTAAGTTGGCCCACCCGTGTTCTTGTCGCGGTTTCGGTACTGGCGTTGGAGTGCCTCGACATAATCACGGTAGTCTTCGCGGCTGATCTTTCCGAGTGTCAGTGCTCGTCTAGCGATTACCCAAGTGCTGACTCGGAAATGGGCTTCCAGTACTGGTAGGTTATCTCTCCAGTCGTCAGCCCTCTGCCAGTAGGACAGGAACTCTTTCTCTGGAACCAAGAACTCAGCCGCAACGGCATTACAGAAGACTTCTTCTTTTCTGTGGGTATCAGGACTGGCGTCGGATACGCCACTTTTACCAATCCAGATATGGGCCAGCTCATGAATTAGTGTGAAAAGCCGTGCAGCCGGTGCATCCGCCTGGTTGATGAAGATGACAGGGGCAAGAGCATCGAAAATCGCGAAGCCTCGGAACTCCTGGACGGAAAGAGGACGACTATAGTGGCGAATGAAGCTCTGTCGCATGACCAGTATTCCGGCATCCTCGATTTTATGGATCAAGCTACGATAATAGCTTTCCCAATCTCCCCGGTCTGGATGACTAGGTACCTCAAGTACACGACGAATGTCGTTTACGACATTGAGAATATTATCGTCAGCGGTGAACCTGCCAACATGCGGGTTTGCTTCGACGCCTTGATCGCGTAAGTACTCAGAAAACCATTCCTGTCGCCTGAGGACGATCTGGGCCATTTCGATTAACTCTGGAGATGCCCGACGTGGTGCATTGCCATCAACGGTGCGAAGATCAGGAAGCGGCATTTTTTCTTCCGGTGGCTGCCGCAAATAAAGGTACCCGAAGGGTATGTGAGTGCGGGCGGCAAAAGCTTGAGCCTGTTTGAACGTGGGTTGCTTCTCACCACTTTCCCAAGCGTCAATCTTTTCTTCCGGCACTTTGAGCTTAGATGCCAACACAGCCACACTGAGCTGCGCCCTCTCACGGGCCCAGGTCAGGATTGTTGGATTTACTCTGGCGTAGTCGACTGCCATGATCTAGCTCTTATTAAGAGGTTTGGAGAGTAGTGTAATTCGATGAATCCAGCCTGGCCATCATGTGTCGCTGCAAGGCGCAGTCCAAGGTATGGCCGGTTACTGTAATTACCGTAATTACAGTAAATCTGCGGGACCGAGCTTGAATTTAGGAGAGCAGAGCTTCTCGGGAGCCTAGTGTTACGATGGCAGGGAAGTGTTGAATCCGCTGCTAAAGTATGATTTGCCTCAAGAAAACACAATTTTCTTCACTTGTCCCCCGAGCGAACCCCGAAGGTCAGGCAAGCTATTGATATTCAATTTCTCTTCACTTTTTGCATCGGCAAATAGTTTCGGTTCTACCCATGATGTTTAGCATGCAGGCAATAACTGCGGAGATTTTTCACCATGCGTATAACGGCAACTCATCTCGCACAGTGGTCAGACAAGCGTGAAGCCCAAGGAACGCTTCCTGTATTTGTGAGAAGGTTGATCTCGGCAACAGCTCGCACCACGGCGCTTGCCATGCCGGGCGGCGACTCGGTGAACCTACCAGGCTGGGATGGCGTTATAGAAACGGTGGAGGGAAATCCTTGAAGCCTGGCTGGAAACTTCTCCTGCAACCGCTTTGTGGTTGGGCATTCAGTTGGGTATCGCCGGTCACGGCATAGAGGCTGTAGAGAATCACTGGGCGCACTGGAGCAACCAATCCAAACCGGCCGTAACAGCCTCTAAGTTGTTTGCCGGGCGAGAGGAATCCAGGGGTTCACTCAAGAACAGCATTCAGCAGCGCGAACCTTTGATTTCCATTATGGCAGACAGCCAGTCCGAAGCTGTTGCCTTTGTATGCGCACTATTGATTGAAGAAGGCTATTCTCCACGCGCCGCCTGCGTGACCTCAGAAGAGGGCTGGCAGTTTGTGGATGCCAACCCTGGCATTGACTTGGTGGTCATCACCGATAACCGACTTGGCAACCGTCGTTCTCCCCGTGAAGGAATCAGCCTATACAATTCACGAGGTGTTACTTCTCGCATGCCATACGATGGCGGGAAGCAGGAACGCAAGGTTTCAGACGAATTCAGGCGTTTTTCTACCCATTGGAAAGACTCGAAACCCAACCTTGCGGCAATGATCGAAGACCTTGCGAAATCTTACGAGCTAGACGCCCGAAGACAGGATGAAGACGGCTTATGGGCTCAAGAGTGGTGACGATGTATGGATGCTCGCTATCCCAGCACAAACTGGGCTTCTAGCTGATTCAAGAGCTGGAAAGTGGTGATATAGGGTACACCGAAGACGTCGCAGATATTTGGAATTTTGACCTTGGTACTGTTTTGGGGAACTGGTATTTCGTGAGTAACGACAGTACCACCGACAACAGCCGCAGTTGCTATCAGCCAAGGATCAGCCTTGCTGAGGAACTCCGCTACAAATTCTTGCTTTTTTCCTTCCAGCTCAGCTACATGCTGAGCTACTTCTGCGAACTTTTTCTGGATATCGTCGTCTGAAACCGGGATGAACTGGTCCTTCCTATCCTTTACCCAATCCGAAAGCTCGTCATCTCCATCAGACAATTCGTCATAGACTGTGCGGATGCTCGCCAGCGCTGACATCGCGTACTGTTGGTCGAGCCACGCCCAGTAAGCCGGACAGAATGACATTTGGTAGTGGAGATTCTTTGCCTGGATATAGGTGTTGGCGTCCAGCAAATACATCAGATCCCTAATTCTTTGGCATAGTTGGTTATTTTGTGGGGTTTCATATTCAGTAAGCTACCCGCATCCCGAAGAAGAACGCGCCCACTGAGAGCTTCACTGACCAGAGCCTTAGAGAAGGTTTCGCTGATCTGCCCTCGTTGAGTTCTGTAGAACGTAGGGCCACCTTGAGTTCGTTCACGGTTCCGGTAACGTTCCTGAAGATCGTCGACGTAATTCCGGTACTCATCCCGGGAGATTTTCCCGAGTGTCAGTGCCCGCCTTGCGATTACCCATGTGCTGACGCGGAAATGAGCTTCCAATACTGGAAGGTTTTCTTTCCAATCTTCCGCATCTTGCCAGTGGGTATCAAATTCCGCCTCAGGAACCAAAAATTCCGCCGCTACAGCGTTACAGAAAATCTCTTCTCTTTGGTGAGTATCGGGACTTGCGTCAGAAACCCCGCTTTTGCCAAGCCAGATATGCACCAATTCATGGATCAAGGTGAACAATCGTGCGGCCGGGGCGTCGGCTTGGTTGACGAAAATCACCGGTGCCAGAGGATCGGAAATCGCAAAGCCGCGAAATTCTTGAACAGACAGCGGGCGAGAGTGATGACGGATGAATCCCTGCCGCATGACCAGGATGCCCGCCTCTTCGATCTTGCGGATGAGTAGGCGCCAGTAATCTTCCCAGTTACCTCGCTCGGGATGAGCTGGTATGCCGAGCACCTGCCGCATGTTCTGAACCACATCCAGGATATTGGAACGAGCAGTGAACCGACCAACATATGGGTTGCGCTCCACACCTTGGTCTCGGAGATACTCCGCGTACCATTCCTGCCGTCGCAGAACGATCTGGGCCATTTCGATAAGCTCGGAAGAAGGTCGGTTAGGATGATGCCCCCCGACCGTTCGAAGATCTGGTAGCGGTAACGTCTCTTCCGGCGGCTGCTTCAGATAAAGATAGCCAAACGGAATATGGGTTTTGGCGGCAAAGTCTTGAGCCTGCTTGAAGGTCGGTGGTTTCTCCGCTCGCTCCCAGGCGTCAAGTTTATCGTTTGGCACCCCCAGTTTGGATGCCAGAGCAGACACACTAAGCTGTGCCCGCTCCCGGGCCCAGGTTAGGATATCTGCATTGATTCTGGCGTAGGTGGTGGCCATGACTGCTGCTCGGAACAAAATTTATCAGGGCGTAGTGTAAGCTTAGACGGTTTAGGAGCCAACTGATGCCCTTGGCCGTGCGTGCGTCGAACTATCGGCAAGTGAAACGCGAAAAGGCGCAAAATTTACGATTTTCTGCACATTCCCCGAGCGAACCCCGGAAAGCTATTATATGATTGATAACGAAGGGTAGTAGCCACCTAGTGTAATCAGTGTCTGCTGTCCCAGCACGTCCTGCTCCACTTGAGCACGCAATGCCAGAATCTCCCGGAACAGATCACGCCCACGAGTGGCGGTTTCCGACACCCCATTCAGGAAAAACCGCAGCCAATGAATCACATTATTATTGGTTCGTACCTGCATCAGCGCATCGTAGTAACTGGCGCGGTTGCGCTCAAAAAAGTCCGACAGGTACAGCGATGGCTTATTCAGCAAGCCATGACTTACCAGGTAAAGTGGAATCAGCAAGCGCCCGATACGGCCATTACCATCAAGAAACGGGTGAATGGTCTCAAACTGGTAGTGGCTCAAGCCAATACGGATCGGTTGGGGCACCTGAATCTGATCGTTATGCCAGAACAATTCCAGATCGCCCATCATTGCCACCACACCTTCATAATGGGGTGGGATGAAACTGGCATCGGCTAGGCTGGAACCACCAATCCAGTTCTGGCTGCTCCGAAACTCCCCGGGCAATTTGTGTTCGCCATGCACCCCTTGCAGCAACAGTTCATGAGTATGTTTCAGCAGACGATTGGAAAGGGGGGGGGTACTGGCAAGTTGGGTAATCGCAGAGTTGACGGCCTCGATGTAATTACGCACCTCTTGCCAGTCATCACGTTTTCCGGAGAAATCTGCTCTGCTGGCAGGAGGACTTCATCAATGGCGGTCTGCGTGCAGTTTGGCCATTCCGAGCAGCAAACCCGGCTACTGTAGATTTTGAGAAGAACAGGGAAAACACGTCAGCCCGAGATGTTCTTCAGGCCTGCTTCAGCGGCAGCACGTGAGGCTTCACGCGCTGAACTTTTTGTTGAGCGATCACTCAATAACCGATAGAGTACTGGACAGGTAAAAACCAACAGCAATTGTCCAGGAGTCGAAAGCGATGAGTCCCAGGATTGATTATTACTTCACCAGCATTTCACCGTTCACCTACCTTGGACATCAGGCATTCCTTGAGACCGCCGGGCAGGCGGGGGCTGAGGTCAACTTCAAGCCAGTAAAACTGGCAGAGGTGTTTGCCAACTCCGGCGCGAAACCCGTCCCTGAACGCCCGGCATGCCGTCAGGCGTACCGCCTGCTTGAGATTGAACGATGGGCCAGGAAACGCGGTTTGGCCGTCAACCTCAAACCTGCGCATTTTCCGACAGACCCCGGCTTGGCAGATCGTTGTGTTATTGCACTGCAGCAGGCCGGCCACAATCCTGGCGAGTTTGTGCAGCGGGTGCTGGCAGCCTGTTGGGCCGAGGAGAAAAACATTGCGGATGAAGCGGTGATTCGTGACATTCTGAACGCCCTTGAACTGGACGCCGACGGGTTGATCCAGGCCGCCCAGTCAACGAATATTACGGACCAGTACGACCGCAACAGCGAGGATGCCGTCCGGCAGGGCGTTCTCGGTGCTCCTGCCTATGTGTTGAATGGCGAGCAGTTCTGGGGTCAGGATCGGGTGGAGTTGTTGGCCGAGACTCTGGAATTAATGCCTGGAGCTGAATGATGATCGATCTCTATTATTGGCCGACGCCCAATGGCCACAAGATCACCATTTTTCTGGAGGAGACCGGCCTGGATTACCGGATTCATCCGGTGGATATCAGCGCTGGAGACCAGTTCAAGCCGGAGTTTCTTGCCTTCTCACCCAACAATCGCATGCCGGCCATCATCGACCACGACCCCGGCGATGGTGATGGACCGATCACAGTGTTCGAATCCGGCGCCATCCTCCTCTACCTGGCGGAAAAAACCGGGCGGCTCCTGCCTGTTGATCTGCGCGGGAGAAAAACGGTCATGGAATGGCTGATGTGGCAGATGGGAGGGCTGGGGCCGATGGCGGGGCAAAACCATCACTTCGCGCAGTACGCACCGGAACAGATCCCTTACGCGATCAATCGTTACGTCAATGAAACCAACCGCCTGTACGGTGTACTCGATCGCCGCCTGAGTGGTCGGGACTGGGTTGCCGGCGATTACTCCATTGCCGATATCGCCATCTATCCCTGGATCGTCCCTCATGAGCGGCAAAAGCAAACCCTGACTGACTTCCCCCACCTCGAGCGCTGGTTCCGCTCGATGCAAGAGCGTCCGGCGGTGATTGCTGCCTATGAAAAAGGCGCGCCTTGGTCTGGTCGCCCGACGGTCACCGACGAAGGAAAAAAACTGCTGTTTGGCCAAACAGCAGGTGGCGACAAACAGGATGGCGCCGATTCGTGACGCGTTCGACCAAAGCTTACAAAGCAATCATTAGGCACTGGCGCCTATGGAGCCTGTACCAAAAAAAGGAAGCCAGCCGACTTCCCTCGTCTGGAGAGCTTATCCGGTAAAGGCCAGATCCTCGGCATCCAGTTGCATCAGGTTCTTGCTGGGGCTGAGCATGCTGGCCCCGTGGCTCTGGGCCCGGGGCAACAACCGCTGGAAATAGAACTCGGCGGTGGCCAGCTTGGCCTGGTAGAACCCGGCCGATTCCTCGCCGCCGCTATCGAGCCTAGCCACAGCCACGGCGGCCTGGCGTAGCCAGATATAGGCCATGGTGACGTAACCGCTGTACATCAGGAAATCGTAGGCGGCGGAGCCGACCACATCCCGGTCCTTGCGGGCGGCCAGCATGATCCGCACGGTCAGCAGATTCCATTGGCCAGTCAGCTTGAGCAGCTCCAGGGCATAGGGCCGCAGCCGTTTATCGGTCAGGTGCTTGCGGGCAAAGTTGGCAATGTTCAGGGTGAATTCACGCACCGCGCCGCCCCGGGTCATGAGCAAGACCTTGCGGCCAAGCAGGTCCAGGGCCTGGATGCCGGTGGTGCCTTCGTACAGGGTGGCAATGCGGGTATCCCGGACAATCTGCTCCATGCCATGTTCACGGATATAGCCATGGCCGCCGAACACCTGCACGCCCAGGTTAGCCGCCTCGTAACCGAGTTCGGTCAGAAAACCCTTGAGGATCGGGGTGAGGAAACCGAGTTTGTCGTCGTACTTCTCCGCCTTTTTGTGATCCCCATCGGTAAAGCCCTCCACCATATGATCCGCCAGACGGGCGGCGTAGTAGAGCATCGCCCGTCCGCCCTCGGCAATGGCCTTCTGGGTGAGCAGCATCCGGCGTACATCGGCGTGGTGGATCAGGCGGTCGGCTACCTGGTCCGGTTCCTTCTTGCCCGAGAGCGCGCGCATGGAGCGGCGCTCCTTCGCGTAGGCCAGGGCCCACTGATAGGACAGCTCCGCGGGCCCGACACCCTGAATCGCGGTGCCGATGCGGGCGGTGTTCATGAAGGTGAACATGCAGTTCAGGCCTTCGTTCTCCGGCCCAATCAGAAAGCCGGTAGCCTCGTCGAAATTCATCACGCAGGTGGCGGAGGCCTTTATGCCCATTTTCTTTTCCAGGCTGCCGCACACCACAGAATTGCGTTTGCCTGGGCCACCCTCGTTGTCTGGCAGGAACTTGGGAACGATAAACAGGCTGATACCCCGTGTGCCTTTTGGCGCGTCCGGCAGTCGGGCCAGCACGATATGAACAATATTCCCGGTCAGGTCGTGGTCGCCGGAAGAGATGAATATCTTGGTGCCGGTGAGCCGGTAGCTGCCATCGGCCTGGGGTTCGGCTTTGGTTTTCACCTGTCCGAGATCGGTGCCGCACTGGGGCTCGGTCAGGCACATGGTGCCGCCCCAGCGTCCTTCCGTCAGTGGCGGCAGGTAGGTCTGTTTCTGGTCGTCCGAGCCGTGCAGGAAAATCGTGTTCATGGCGCCCAGGGACAAACCGGGATACATGGAAAACGGCCAGTTGGCGGTGCCCATCATTTCCTGTTTCAGCAGGCCCATGGAAGCGGGCAGACCCTGGCCGCCAAATTCCTCCGGGGCCGAGAGCCCCTGCCAGCCAGCCATGGCGTATTGCTGATAGGCTTCCCGGTAGCCTGCCGGTGTGGTTACCTGACCATTCTCAAGCTTGCAGCCTTCTTCATCTCCCGAGAGATACAGGGGGCTCAGTACCTGCTCGCAGAATTTTCCACACTCAGAGAGTATGGCTTCCACGATGTCCGGCGTGGCGCTTTCACCGCTGGCCAGAGTTGCGTAATGGCGCGGGTAGTCGAACACTTCGTTCAGCAGAAACTTCATGTCGCGCAGGGGCGCCTTGTAAACCGGCATGGCGGAATCCTCTGTATCTGTCCCGGAATCAGTCTGGGGCGACAACCGCCCGTTTCTGTTGTTGTACGCCATTCCCCAGGCACTGCCATTGACGAAAACCACTGACAGGAATGTCAGAACGGACAATTGGCCGAACTGACGGAACCGGCATCGGTGGTTTCAGGGAATGGTCGTTACCGACCGGGCCGGCGTATCTCTCAGCGCCCATGCCATCCCAAAAACCGATCAGGGAGTGTAAAAGTCATGCAAAGCCTGCTAACTGTGATTTCGAAGTGCCTACCGGCACCTATACTCTGGATAGTAGCTTCAGCTCTGCTGCTGAGCGGCTGCGCCGGTCCATCGCTCGATGATTACGCGGACAGGACCCCTGAACTGGTACCTGAAGCCTTCTTCACCGGCGAACTTTCGGCCCGTGGCGTGGTCAGGAACTTTTCCGGGGAGGTCATTCGCACCTTTGATGCGGACATTACCGCTACCTGGGATGACGACGGGGTGGGAACCCTGGGTGAAGTGGTGCTTGTTATCCGGTAAATGTGATAACGAATAACTGATAAACCGTAACCGGGAAGAGCCTGGAAATTCTATGTGGAAACAGTGGTTGATTGCGTTGGTGATGGTGGCTGTAGCTGTCGGCGGCGCCGTTATCTACCAGAAGCTGGACGAGGGCACCCAAGCTCAGGACGGTGGTGAGCGTCCGGCCAGTGCGGTCAATACGATCCTGCCACGGCTGCAAACGGTTCAGGATGTGGTGAGGGCTGTTGGCAGCCTGAAGGCCCTGAACGCGGTGGAACTCACTACCGAACTCAGCGGCAGGGTCGTGGCCCTGAATCTTGGGACAGGTCGCCGGGTAGAGCAGGGCGAGGTGTTGTTGCGCCTGGATGATCGCCAGGCCAGGGCCGATCTGCAGGTGATCGAAGCCCAGCTGGCGGATGCCCGCCGGCAATATGAGCGGGCGCAGCGGTTGCGCTCCAACAACAGTATTTCCCAGTCCCAGGTGGATGCACTGAGGACAGCGGTGGATGTGGCCGAGGCCCAGCGTCAGTCGGCACGGGTCCGTCTGGAAAATCACCGTATTGAAGCGCCGTTTACCGGCGTGGTCGGCCTGAGTGATATCAGCGTAGGCGCCTATATTACCTCCGGAACTACGGTAACCTCCCTGGACACCACGGATCGGATGGAGCTCGGCTTTTCGATTCCCGAACGCTTTCTCGGCCAGGTAAGTCTCGGGCAACAGGTAAAGGGCACGTCCCCAGCCTATCCGGACCGACCATTTTCCGGACAACTGGTTGAACTTGGGTCGCGGGTCAGTGAGCTGAGCCGGTCGTTGCCGGTACGCGCGCTGATTGATAACCCGGACGGGCTGCTCAGGCCGGGTCAGTTCATGTCGGCCACGCTCACCCTTCGGGAACGGCAGGCCCTGGTGATTCCGGAGCAGGCGGTGATGGTCCGGGGTGATGAACAGTATGTTTTTGTCGCGGAAGACGGGGTGGCCCGGCGGGTCTCTGTTATTTTGGGTTCCCGTATGCCGGGCCTGGTCGAGATTGCCAGTGGGCTTGGGGAAGACGATCCGGTCATTGTCACCGGCCAGGACCGCCTCAGCAGCGGTGACCGGATTCGGGTATTGGAGGATGACAAGGCCATTCCCGATAACCGTTTTGTTACCGCCAGGGAGTCATAATTCGTGATTCTCTCAGACCTTTCCATCAAGCGACCGGTTTTTGCCACCGTACTCAGCCTGCTGATTGTGGTGTTCGGACTGGCGGCATTGCTGGGTCTGCCGGTGCGAGAGTACCCGGATATCGACCAGCCCGTGGTGTCCATATCCACCGATTACACCGGCGCGGCGGCGGAGGTGGTGGATACCCAGATCACTCAGGTGATTGAAGGTGCGATCAGTGGTATTGAAGGCATCCGTTCCATTGAATCTTCAACCGAGCAGGGCGAGTCCCGGACCAGTATCGAGTTTTCCACCTCCCGGGATGTGGATATCGCCGCCAACGATGTGCGCGATGCGGTATCACGGGTTGCCAACCAGCTACCGGACGAAGCGGATCCCCCGGTGGTGCAAAAGGCAGATTCCGACGCCCGGCCGATGATGTGGGTCACCCTGCGCAGTGATGTCTGGGACAGCGCCGAGCTGAGTGATTTTGCCGACCGCGTGCTGGCAGACCGGTTGTCGGTTCTTGACGGCGTCGCCGATGTCCGCATTGGCGGTGAACGCCGGTATGCCATCCGGGTCTGGCTTGACCGGGAGCGGCTGGCTGCCCGTGAAATCACCGTGGCGGAGGTGGAGCGGGCGTTGCGAGCCAATAACGTTGAGCTGCCAGCCGGTTCGGTGGATTCCTCCACCCGCAATTTCACGGTTCGGGCCGAGGGGCGTCTGTCGAATGTTGAGGAGTTCCGGGAACTGGTGATTCGCCGGGATGGCAACGATCTGCTGCGCCTGGGTGAGGTGGCGAACGTGCAGATGGGCGTTGAGTCCGATGTCAGTCGCTTGCGTGCCAACGGCCAGACCGCCATCGGGATGGGCGTTATCCGGCAGTCCAAGGCCAATACCGTAGCGGTATCCGATGCCGTTCGGGCCGAGCTTGAGAAGATCCGGGAAATCCTGCCGCCGGAAGTGACCATTGCCGAAAGCTACGACGAATCCATCTTTATCCGGGCCTCCATAAAGGAGGTGGTCACCACCCTGGCGATCGCTGTATCTCTGGTGATCCTTGTGATTTTCCTGTTCCTGCGTTCCTGGCGGGCCACCCTGATTCCGGCGGTGACCATTCCGGTCGCGGTTATTGGTGCTTTTATTGGTCTGGGCTTTCTCGGATTCTCCATCAACGTTCTTACCCTGCTGGCAGTGATTCTTGCCATTGGCCTGGTGGTGGACGATGCCATCGTGATGCTGGAGAACATCCAGCGCCGGATTGATGAGGGGGAGCCGCCTCTGCTCGCCGCGTACCGGGGCGCAAAACAGGTCGCTTTTGCGGTCATTGCCACCACACTGACGCTTGTGGCGGTGTTTGTTCCCATCTCGTTCATGGGGGGCAACATCGGCCGGTTGTTCGCCGAATTCGGTTTTACCCTGGCGGCGGCGGTGGTTTTCTCCAGTCTGGTGGCACTGACCCTGGCACCGATGCTGTGCTCCAGGTGGCTCAGGCACAGCCCGGAATCGGCCGAGGGGCACCGTCTTTGGGCCGCCAGTGAAAAAGTCCTGAACGGGCTTACCAACGGTTATAGAAGGCTGCTGCAGTTTTCCCTGAACCAGCCCGGACTGCTGCTGGGGATTGGCATGGTCGGACTGGTGATTGCGGTGGTGGTTTTTCCGAAGCTGCCCCAGGAACTGGCACCCACGGAAGACCGTGGCGTGATTATCATGCCCACCAGCGCCCCGAGGGGGGCGACGGTCGAGTACACTGATCACTATGTCCGCCAGGTAGAGCAGCAGCTTCTTCCCTATCTGGACGAGGGCATCGCCAATCGGCTGCTGGCTATCGTCGGGTTTCGGGACGAAGAAGACGCTGCGTTCCTGATTATGGGCCTGGTGCCCTGGGAGCAGCGGGACATCAAGCAGCAAGAGGTCGCCAGTGAAATAAGAAAGAAGCTGGCTGACGTTTCAGGTATCCGGACTGTGGCGGTAAACCCGCCGGGTCTGGGTCAGCGAGGATTCAGCCAGCCGGTTGAGTTCGTGATTGCCGGCCCGGACTACGAATCGGTCCAGGCCTGGAGTGACGAGATTGTCGAGCGGGCCAGAGAAAACCCGAATCTTCAGAACCTCGACACGGATTTTGAACTTACCCGGCCGGAACTGAGGGTCTCCATTGACCGCGAACGGGCCGCCGATCTGGACATCACCATTGAGGATGTGGGGCTGACACTCCAGACCATGTTGGCGTCCCGACAAGTCACCACTTACCTCAACCGTGGCCGTGAGTACGATGTCATCATCCAGGCAGAGGATGCCAACCGTGCGACGCCGGAAGACCTCGGGCAAATCTTTTTGCGGCCCCGTGAGGGTGGCAACCTGATCCCGCTGCAGGCGCTGGTTTCGGTGCAAGAGATTGGTGCCAATCCGGACCTGCGCCGTATTGACAGGCTTCCGGCGGTAGTTATCAGTGCCTCTCTGGCTGACGGCTACGATCTCGGCTCTGCCCTCACGTATCTGAACAACCTGGCTGTGGATAACCTACCTCCGGAAGCGCGGGTCAGTTACAGGGGCCTGAGTCGGGAATTCCAGGAGTCCTCCGCCGCGATTTATGTCACCTTCGCTCTTGCGTTTGTCATCGTTTTCCTGGTGCTGGCGGCGCAGTTTGAAAGCTGGATTCATCCGCTGATCATCATGCTCTCGGTGCCCCTGGCGGTCACCGGTGCCCTGCTGGCGTTGTGGTGGACGGGGATCAGTCTCAACATCTACAGCCAGATCGGAATCATCATGTTGCTGGGGCTGATGGCCAAGAACGGCATATTGATTGTGGAATTTGCCAACCAGCTCCGGGACAGGGGCTACGAGGTGAGGGATGCGATTCTTGAGGGTGCCTGCCTGCGGTTCCGTCCGGTGCTGATGACTACCATCTCAACCGTGTTCGGTGCGATTCCCCTGGTGATTGCCACCGGTGCCGGGGCCGAGAGCCGGGCGGCCATCGGGATGGTGATTCTCGGTGGCCTGACCTTCGCCACCACACTGACCCTGTTCATCATTCCGGTGCTGTACAACTTGCTGGCCCGGTTTGCCCAGTCCTCCAACGCCGTGGAAAAGGAACTGGAACGCCAGGCCGCAGGCCGGGCCGGTGGCACCGGGCTGGCAGCAGCACCCCGGAACCGTGCTGACGATTTCTGAGGGCGCCGGCCTTGCAAGCTGCACCAAAACAGGATTCTTCATGGCAACACACAGTCAGTTCCGTTTGCTCGGTCAGCGCCGGTTTCTGCCGTTCTACCTGACCCAGTTCTCCGGTGCCTTCAACGACAACCTGTACAAGAACGCCCTGTTGCTGCTGATTACCTACAGCGCCGGCGACCTGATGGGCCTGTCGGTGAATGTCGTGGTCAATCTCGCGGCCTTCCTGTTCATACTGCCGTTCTTCCTGTTCTCCGGTATCGCCGGGGAAATGGCGGATCGCTATGAAAAAGCCCGGATCATCCGGAATGTGAAACTGGCGGAAATTGTGATCATGTCGGTTGCGGCACTCGGGCTCTGGTTTGGATGGTACGAACTGCTGCTGGTCCTGCTGTTCCTGATGGGCGCCCAGTCCACGTTTTTCGGCCCGGTAAAATACGCCATCCTGCCCCAGGTACTGGCAGACGACGAACTGGTGGGTGGCAACGGTCTGGTGGGCATGGGCACCTTCGTGGCGATCCTGCTGGGCACCATTGCCGCGGGCCTGCTGATGGGTTTTGAGACTGCCGCCAGGCTGACGGCGATTGCCGTGGTGGTGATGGCGGTGTTGGGGTACCTGGCGGCGCGCCAGGTTCCGGCAACCGGGCCCGACGTTTCCGGCATTACGGTTCGCTTCCGGCCGGTGCTGGAAACCCGGAATCTGATGATCGTGGCGGCGGAGCGACGTCAGGTTCTGCTGGCGGTACTGGCGATTTCCTGGTTCTGGTTTCTTGGCGCCGCCTACCTGACCCAGTTTCCCAACTTTGCCCGCACCAGTCTGCTGGGCGATGAAACGGTGGTGACGCTGCTGCTGGCCATGTTCACTATCGGTATCGCCATCGGTTCCATGCTGTGCGAACGGCTCACCAAACACCGGATTACCCTGGCCCCCGTGCCCTGGGGCGCCCTTGGCCTGAGTCTGCTGGGGATTGATCTGTTCTTCGCGGTGCCGGACGATCCGGTTGCCTCCACCTGGTGGACCCTGGTGACCGACCCGGTTTACCTGAGAGTCCTGCTGGATCTGGCCGGCATCGGGGTATGCGGCGGTCTGTTCATCGTGCCCCTGTATGCCTTTATCCAGCATGAAACCCCGCGAACCAAACGCGCCCGGATCATCGCTGCACTGAATGTGATCAACGCCCTGTTCATGGTGGTGAGTGCCCTGGCCGGGATTGTAGTCCTTGGCCTGCTTGAAGTGAGCATTCCGGGCTTTTTCCTGTTGTTGTCAGTGCTGAACGGGGTGGTTCTGGTGGTGGTATGGCAGCTGCGGCGCAAAACCGCGGCTCATTCTGTGGATAATTAGTTGGACAACCTACGGACAAACTCTGGATTACCTGTATGTATATTAATTAAAACAATAGGTTAAGGTGTTATTTTGGGTGGTTGACAAGTAGCCTTGCATGTGGATAACTTTCTTGAAAACTTTTCTGAGAAGAGCAATCCAAGCCTATGAAAAGCCGGAAATTTCGGTTTTCCACTACCCACTGAATCGTGAAAAAAGCGGTTTCCGGCCCCCTGTGACAACCAGCCGGCTTTCAATGGCGATTTTATCTGGTTAAAATTTGCACATTCCGACTGCATTTTCCCAGGTGAGGCGTTATACTCGCCGCCCTGTTTTTATACCTTTTTTTCAGCCCGATTTCCGAGGTGAACTGTGGATTTTCCGACCCGTTTCGATGTCATTGTCATTGGTGGTGGCCATGCCGGTACCGAAGCCGCGCTGGCGGCTGCACGCATGGGTTGCCAAACCCTGCTGCTGACCCACAACATTGAGACCCTGGGCCAGATGTCCTGCAACCCGGCCATCGGTGGTATCGGCAAGAGCCATCTGGTGAAGGAAATCGACGCGCTGGGCGGCGCCATGGCAGAAGCCACGGACCAGGCTGGCATTCAGTTCCGGGTGCTGAACAGCCGCAAGGGACCGGCGGTCCGTGCCACCCGCGCCCAGGCGGACCGGGTACTGTACAAGGCGGCCATCCGCCATACCCTGGAGAGCCAGCCGAACCTGACCCTGTTCCAGCAGGCGGCGGACGACCTGATTGTGGAAAACGATCAGGTGACCGGTGTCGTCACTCAGACGGGCATCCGCTTTAACGCGAAGACAGTGGTCTTGACCACAGGGACCTTCCTCGGCGGGGTTATCCACATCGGTATGCAACACCATGCCGGCGGCCGTGCCGGCGATGCCCCGGCTAACGCCCTGGCCAAACGCCTGCGGGAACTGCCGTTCAATGTCGGCCGCCTGAAAACCGGCACACCGCCGCGGATTGATGCCCGGTCTGTGGATTTCTCGGTGATGCAGGAGCAGTGGGGTGATGACCCGGCTCCGGTGATGTCGTTTATCGGCAGCCGCAGTCAGCATCCGGAACAGGTCTGCTGTTACGTCACCCGCACGACTGAAGAAACCCACGACATCATTCGCAGCGGTTTTGACCGTTCGCCGATGTTTGCCGGCAGCATTGAAGGTGTGGGCCCTCGCTACTGCCCCTCCATCGAGGACAAGGTGAACCGCTTTGCCGACAAGGATTCGCATCAGATTTTTGTGGAACCGGAAGGGCTGACCACCAACGAGCTGTACCCGAATGGCATTTCCACCAGCCTGCCGTTTGATATCCAGCTGGCGGCGGTGCGTTCGATTCCGGGGTTCGAGAAGGCCCACATAACCCGGCCGGGTTATGCCATCGAATACGATTACCTGAACCCCCAGGACCTGCGACACACCCTGGAAACCAAGTTCATCCAGGGTCTGTATTTCGCCGGCCAGATCAACGGCACCACCGGCTATGAAGAAGCCGGTGCCCAGGGTCTGCTGGCGGGGATCAACGCCGCCCTGCGGTCCCAGGACAAAGACGAGTGGTACCCGCGCCGGGATGAAGCCTATCTGGGCGTGCTGGTGGATGACCTGATCACCATGGGCACCTCCGAGCCCTACCGCATGTTCACCAGCCGTGCCGAGTACCGGCTGATCCTGCGGGAAGACAACGCCGATCTGCGCCTGACCGAAACCGGCCGCAAGCTGGGCCTGGTGAACGATGAACGCTGGCAGAAATTCAATGGCAAGCGTGAGGCCATTGCCACCGAGCGCAGCCGTCTCGAAGCCACCCGGATTCATCCGAACACCGAAGCCGGTGCGCGGGCCAACGGCTTTCTCAAGCAGCCGATGACCCGGGATCAGTCCCTGGCGGAGCTGCTGCGTCGCCCGGAAATCGTTTACAGCCACATTGCCGAGATTGGTGCTGAGCAGGCAGAAGACCCGGTGGTGGCGGATCAGGTGGAAATCGAGATCAAGTACGAAGGCTATATCTCCCGCCAGACCGATGAGATCGAGCGTTTACGCCGGAACGAAAACACCGCCCTGCCGGTGGATCTGGACTATGACGTGATTGGCGGCTTGTCCAACGAGATCAGGCAGAAACTCCAGACCGTTCGTCCGGAAACCGTGGCCCAGGCCTCCCGCATCCAGGGCGTGACCCCGGCGGCGGTGAGCCAGATCCTGGTGCATCTGAAAAAGCGCGACCTGCTGCGCAAGCAGTCCGCCTGATCCGTGGCCATGACCAACACGCTCTGGCAGGGTCAGCTCCGGGACGGGCTGGCGGCAATGGATCTCTCCCTGAACGACGGCCAACAGCAACAGCTGCTGGCCTTTCTTGGCCTGCTCAACAAATGGAACCGGGCCTACAACCTCACTGCGGTTCGTGATGAGCGGGAAATGGTGTCCCGGCAGCTGCTGGACAGCCTGAGCATCCTGCCCTGGGTTACCACGGATCATCTGCTGGACGTGGGTGCCGGCGGCGGCCTGCCCGGAATTCCCCTGGCCATCGCCCTGCCCGCAAAGCGGTTTACCCTGCTGGACAGCAACGGCAAGAAAACCCGGTTCCTTAATCAGTGTGTGCTGGAGCTGGGCCTGGATAACGTCGAGGTGATTCACGGCCGGGCGGAAGATTGTAGCCCTGACGAACCGTTTACCCGGATCAGCAGCCGCGCCTTCACCGCGCTGGAGAATCTGGTGAACTGGTGCGGCGATTTGCTGGCAAATGAGGGTGAGTTCCTTGCCATGAAAGGTCAGTTTCCGGATGATGAAGTGGCGGCCCTTCCGGCTGGCTGGCAGGTAAGATCCAGCCATTCCCTGGATGTCCCCGGCGCCGACGGCGAACGCCATCTGTTGGTGATCGCCCGGGCAGAGAATTGGCGATAGTTCGGCAGTCGAGTTTCTGAACCGGTAACCCATAAACAAGGAGGCAAGACATGGCGCGCGTGATTGCAGTGACCAATCAGAAAGGCGGTGTGGGCAAAACCACCACCTGCGTCAACCTTGCCGCCTCCCTGGCCGCCACCAAACGCCGGGTGTTGCTGGTGGATATGGATCCCCAGGGCAATGCCACCATGGGCAGCGGTGTGGATAAGAACGCCCTGGAACGGTCCGGTTACGACATGCTGACCAAACGGGCCAGCGCCGCCGAAGTCATCATTCCTGCAGAAGCTTCCGGCTTCGATATCCTGCCGGCCAACGGCGATCTCACTGCTGCCGAAGTGGAACTGATGAACGAAATCGGCCGAGAGCACCGTCTGCGCCTTGCCCTCAATACCGTTCGCGACAACTACGATTACATCCTGATCGATTGCCCGCCCTCGCTCAGTCTGCTGACGGTGAATGCCCTGTCCGCTGCGGATGCGGTACTGATTCCGATGCAGTGTGAGTACTACGCGCTGGAAGGCCTGGCCGCGCTGATGAACACCGTCGACCAGATCCAGGAGACCGTGAACCCGAATCTCGAGGTGGAGGGTATCCTTCGGACCATGTACGATCCGCGGAACAGCCTGACCCTGGATGTGTCCGGCCAGCTCAGCGAGTACTTCGGCGACAAGGTCTACCGTGCGGTGATTCCCCGCAATGTCCGCCTTGCCGAGGCGCCAAGCTACGGCATGCCGGCGCTGAAATACGACCGGGCCTCCAAGGGTGCCATCGCCTATCTGGCCCTGGCCGGCGAGATGGTACGCCGCCATGGCTCGAAAAAGACATCCGCGCCGGTTGCGGTGTAACATACCGCCCTGTCACTCACTGAAGCACAACGATTTTCAACGGGAAGAATGACTGACACCATGGCGGCTAAGAAACGAGGATTGGGTGAACGCGGACTGGGCGCCCTGCTGGCGGGCTCCAGGGTCAATCTGGACCAGGAGCTGAAAGACCACGACGGTGAGCTCCGCGAAGTCCCGGTCGACCTGATCCAGCGTGGCCGCTTCCAGCCCCGGCGCGATATGGATCCGGCCGCCCTGCAGGAACTGGCCGATTCCATTCGTCAGCAAGGGGTGATGCAGCCGGTGGTGGTTCGCCCCATCGCCGAAGGCCGCTATGAACTGATTGCCGGAGAGCGTCGCTGGCGTGCCACCCAGATGGCCGGTCTGGACAGCATCCCCGCCATCGTCCGGTATGTTCCGGACGAAGCCGCCATCGCCATGGCGCTGATCGAGAACATCCAGCGCGAAAACCTCAATCCCATTGAAGAAGCCTTTGCCCTGCAGCGTTTGCAGGACGAGTTCGGCCTGACCCAGGCCCAGGTTGCCGAAGCCGTCGGCAAATCCCGGACCACCATTACCAACCTGCTGCGCCTGATCGGGCTCTCCGAAGATGTCCGTATCATGCTGGAGCATGGCGATCTGGAGATGGGCCACGGCCGGGCGATGCTGACCCTGGCGCCGGAATTGCAGATGCAGGTGGCGAAACAGGTGGTGGCGAAATCCCTGTCCGTTCGCCAGACCGAAGCCCTGGTGCGCCGGGTCCAGCAGGAAACGCCGGACAGTAAATCCCGGAAAAAAGGCGCGCTGGATCCCAACATTCGGGCGTTGCAGGATGATCTGGCCGAACGGCTTGGAGCCCGAGTGTCCATTGACCATGGCCAGCGTGGCAAAGGCAAGCTGGTGATCGAATACAGTTCCCTGGACGAACTCGACGGCATTCTGGGCCACATCAAATAAAATCGTTGGGCTTTTGTGGGTCTTCCGACCCCCCTACGAAAGTTCGTATCTGGTTATGTACACAACATGTAGTGGTGAAAAACTGAACGGCCGTCTATTTGTGACGAAAATTGCCAAAACCCAGTTATTACGCCACTTCTGACGGGCCAGCTGGCACCGGGTTTTGTTGATTCGTGCACATTGAACACATATAATCTGCGGCGCTCGTATCGGTGTATTTGCTTACTTTTTAAACTGCACCGGGCGAAAAGCACCGTACTTTCGGGACAAACATGACGAAGGCAGCTTCGGGGGGTATCGGCCGCCCGCCCATCGCACGATGGTTTGTAATAGAAAGTGTGATACTTGCCGTCGTCAGCCTGGCGTTTCTCTTGCGAGGCCAGGTGGCCGGTTATTCTGCGCTGCTGGGCGGACTTATCTTTCTGATCCCCCATGGTTATTTTGCGTTCAAGGCATTCCGCTACGCCGGCGCGCGGTCTGCCAGAAAGATCATGAGCTCTTTTTACCAGGGTGAGGCCGGCAAGCTCATCCTGTGCGCCATCCTTTTCACGATGGTGTTCAAATGGATTCAGCCGCTCGACGTAGCGGCGCTTTTTCTAACATTTGCGATCATGCTGGTCACCAACTGGTTGACACCGCTTCTGGCGGGCAGCAATACGCAGCAAAGCTAACTGGACCTGGGAAACCGTTATGGCAGGAAATGCATCCGAATATATCCAGCATCACCTCCAGAACCTGACGTATGGCAAGCTGCCTGCGGGTTATGAACGTGCCGACGGCACGGTACTGCAGGAAGCGCAGTGGACTATGGCCCACAATGCGGCTGAAGCATCCGATATGGGGTTCATGGCACTGCACGTCGATTCCCTCGGCTGGTCCGTCGCCCTGGGTGCGATTTTCCTGTTCATTTTCCGTCTGGCGGCCAAACGCGCCACATCCGGTCAGCCCGGTGGGCTGCAGAACTTCGTTGAAGTCATGATCGAGTTTGTCGATAACAGTGTTAAGGAAACCTTCCACGGCAAGAACAAGGTCATCGCGCCGCTGGCACTGACCATTTTTTGCTGGGTGTTCCTGATGAACCTCATGGATCTGGTGCCGGTGGATTTCCTGCCCCAGCTGTTCCACCTGATGGGTCTGGAATACATGAAGGTGGTTCCGACCACAGACGTGAACGTGACTCTGGGCATGTCCCTGTCCGTATTCGCGCTGATCATCTACTACAGCCTGAAGGTGAAGGGCGTGGGTGGCTTCCTCGGTGAGCTGACCCTCCACCCCTTCTCTTCCGACAACCTGTTCCTGAAGATCCTGCTGGTGCCGGTAAACTTCCTGCTTGAGGGCGTGAGCCTGATCGCCAAGCCGATCTCACTGGCTCTGCGTCTGTTCGGTAACCTGTATGCCGGCGAGCTGATCTTTATCCTGATTGCACTGCTGCCGCTCTGGGCGCAGTGGACACTGTCTGTACCCTGGGCGATCTTCCACATTCTGGTTATCACCCTGCAGGCATTCATCTTTATGATGTTGACGATCGTGTACCTGAGCATGGCTCATGAGGACAGTCACTGATCGGACACCATTAAGCCGTAGTTCTAAACCCTAAAC
>Ga0208300_100371_pt1 | contig 34878 bp, 37 predicted proteins | sample 23_taG_FD_184096 | JGI IMG/M metagenome (GOLD analysis project Ga0208300, IMG submission 184096) | Marine viral communities from Cariaco Basin, Caribbean Sea - 23_WHOI_OMZ (SPAdes) (version 2) | ecosystem: Environmental > Aquatic > Marine > Oceanic | place: Caribbean Sea: Cariaco Basin...
GGCCTGGGGTGGCCGCCGTAAATAGCCCCCACAGGCCGATAAGGGCTTGCCAGCGGCGTCCTGGCTGCCTAGAATTGCGCCCCTCTGCAGAACCGTAGCTCAGTTGGTTAGAGCGCTGCCTTGACATTGTGGCGCTCTATTATGAATCCCGCATAACACGGGGCTTTCAGCGACAGTGTAGAAAAAATGTAGATAAAATGTCGCCAGAAAAGACCCATTTCTACCAAAATTGAAGCGGGAGTGTAGAAAATGGCACGAGGAAAGAAGCCAAAAGGTTTAGGCCAAAATCGCGGTTACTGGCGCTGGCGGAACCCCGTAAATGGCAAGTATATCTATCTCAAAGACCAGACCGAAGAGGGGGCACGTAGAACAGCCCAACGGCTTAATGAAGAGATCGCCCCGGAGCTTGAGAAGCGGAAGCGTGAGAAGAGCATAGAGACGCTTTCACAGCCATACACAACAGCCAGTCAGAAATCCCGTTCTGTTAGAGTTGTCTTCAAGTACTATCAAACAAACCACATTGACAAAGTTGATGATGGTTACTCAGCGTCAGACAAAACAAACATTGTTAATAAAATTATCAATGACATTGGTGATGCTGACTTTTCAAAATTAGATACCCCATTTTGGAACGATTATCTAATCAACAATTGTAGTTATCATAGATATCAGAAATACAAAGTTCTTATTAGGCAATGTTACACGTTGGCAAAAAACAACGGTTTGGTTGATAGAAATACAGAAAATTGTGGAAAAGAAATTGATATAATTCACTTCAAAGAAGAACCTGAAAAAGTTAGGGATTCAATGAGTGAAGAGCAGTTCATTGCTCTTTATAACGCTTCTCAACCTTGGCTAAAAAGAATACTGAAATTTGCTCTTCTTACTTCATTGAGACAAGCGGATATCTTGAATATGAAGTTTGAGCAAATTAAAGATGGTTATCTTTATGTCATTCCAAGAAAAACTAAGAAACTAAAAAATCCGAGAAAACTTAAATTCAAATTAACAGAAGAATTAAGAGAATGTGGCGTCGATGAAAAATTAGAAGGAAAGGTAATTATTGATGGTTTGGCTTGTCCTTTCCCATTCTATCAAGATGCTTATGAAAAACGTATTCCTTCAAAAGTAAAAGAACACCCAGCCCAAATATTAAAAAGGTATTTTGTTGAGCAGGTTTTGAAGACAATAGAAAATATTGAAAATCCGTGTTGGTCAAAGTATGAAGGTCAATTCAGAGCGGAAGACGACAAAGATAGAGAATACCCCACATTTCACGAAATACGGGGTTTGTCAGGTCGTTTACTACAAGAATGTTTCGGCTTAGAAGATATAGAGTTGACACGGCGTTATGGTCATTATGACCCCACCGTTAACCCTACAACTTTCAAATACATTCAAGGAAAATGGTATGAAGTTAATGAATATATTAACTTCAATGACTTTATTACTGACAAGTTAGAGAAGCCATTTGCTTACGAAGAATAGAAAGAGACTCAAGAGTAGCAGTATCGTCTTTTTGATATTGTTGCTCTTTTTCTTCTTCTTGAGATCCAAAAACTTCTTTAACTTTATCGTCAAGAACGATATACGTAGTATCCCCTAAGCGTTTTGTGTTGAAAACGCCTTGAGAGCACCATTTTTTAAGGGTATTTAAAGAAGGGCGTGAATCTTCTGTAAAGAAAGACTCTCTGAATTTAGTCATTTTGGTGAGCTTGGAAAAGCTAAACTGTTGATTTTCTTCTACTTTATTCTTCGATAACATACTCCCTCCGCTATTTGGAGCGGATAACTTACAGTAATGATTAATGTTTGTCAAGAAAATTTATATCTAAGAAATCAAAGAACATATTTTTCTTTAAGTTCTAAATCTGTAATTTCTTCGTCTATTAAGAAATCTTCTTCATTTTCTTTTTCTTTGTTAATAAAAGATATGAGAGTGTCAAGTTTTTCAGATTGAAATTCACAAAGTTGACCCATTGCTTTATTTAACCCTTTTGTATGCGCTTCACTAAATTCTAAAACAGTATCAGTAATACAAGTATCATTAATGTCTGATATTGTTTGTGAGATTATAGATAAAGCAAAATTAACATTTTCTATCTCTTCCAACTTCCTTTTTAGTTGTTCTTCGTCCATATCTGTCACCTTTTCCTCTTCGTCAAGAGCTACTACCAAAATTATCTAAGAGAGGATGGTTAGATCAGAAAACGTACAGAGTCAATAAAGTAGACAGACTGTGTAGTCACAGAAAAATGTTGATGGGCGTCACAGAAATGGAGTACGTTCAAATTCTGCGAAGGTGTGAGAGTCTCCGCAGGTTTTCATGATTAATCCCATTCTCCATTTGCTATACGTTTATTAGCGCCCCTTGAAGTGTAAGGGGCTTATTTCTTCTTCGGCTTACTCTTCTTGTTCAACTCTGCTAATGCGTCAAGCTTCGCTTGTTTTTTAATTAGCTTAGTTGTGTTCTTCTTTGTCTCTTCTAATTGCTTATATGTTTTATCATTCGCTTTTAAAGCTTTTTCGTATTCTTCTATATAAGTCTTTAGAAGACTTCTAACAAGCTTCCCAACAACTATATTTCTTACACATAATTTCTCATAGAGAGACAAATCAAAAGATACAGAAGTTACTTTTTTATCGTGCCTTGTAGGTGTTAAATTCATTTATTGCTCCTTATTTCCCATAATAAAAACATTAAACTAATTATAATTAATGTCAATAATTTATTGACAAATATGTCATTTTATTATATATTTAGTATAACAAACTAAATAATAAATGAAAAAACTCTTAATATTCTTATCCCTTTTTGCTCTATCTTCTTTTTCTTTCGCAGAAGAATCAGACTGTTCTCTTAACAAAGATGGAAGAATACAACAAATAAGCTTCGCTATATGTGAAGACGATATAGCAAATAAATATCTAAAAGGTATTTTAGGGAAAGAATACAGTGAAGACTTCGCTGAAATCTTTGTTGAAAAAGAAGTAGATAAAGAAGCAATAGGCGAAGATATATACTCAACATTTACTTCACAAAGCAGTAAAGACGCTTTTAAAGAATTGTATATTTTTATTTGGGTTGTGGCCGGAATAATTTTAGCATACACAATTTTTCAATATGTTCTTAGTTATTCGAAAGGAGAATTAGAAAATTTAAGTATAAAGAAACAGGCGTTTAGTTTAGGATTATTCTTAATTTTAACAGCCGGTGGAACACAAACCGGATACAGCACATTAGATAGAGCGTTCTACACTGTTGCCCCTCAGTTATCTATCGCTCTAAACAACGCAATGATGAGACTTGTTGCGTCAGAGTTAAGTAATACTTATTTATATGAAGCAGAAAACGAAAATTTTAATTCGAAGGAGGGGGAGATAACACAGCAAAGTAAAGCATTAGCTTTGAACTATGTTCAAGCACAACTCTGCACAAGAATAAATACGAATTACATTTTCAACAGGGGGCTTCAATACTTAAACAGCGAAAATATAAACAAAAACATAGATTGTGTTTTCGCTCCACAGGAAAGATATCAAACTAATTTTGGTATGATATCAGACCCAGCACTTAAAAAAGTGGCTTACAAAAAAATTGTCGTTTCACCAGTTAATCAAGGGAAAAATACAAACGTCAATGAGTCAATCATTTTTGAGAGAAAAGATCAAAACGCAGGGGAGTGCTCACTATATAAAAATTTCGAATGCTTAACTTTATCAATCAATGTTCCTCAGATTGAGTCTTATGAAACCGCACAACTTGCCGAAAGAATTGGATTTTGGGAAAATTTAAAGACTATTCTTAATAGTGTTTCAGTCACAGAAAACAATAAATCACGTATCTATTCAAATTTTGAGCAAATCATAGAAAAAGCAGTTCAAGACAATAATGATGTTCTAAACAAAGAACTTTCAGACAAGTTGAAGATTCTTGCGACTGTCTATTACAACTACGTACAGAACGCGCTAACCATTGGCTACACAGAGATAGAGACGAACAGCAACAGCACAACAGCGTTAGTTAAGAACAGCACTACAGCGAGCTTAGACGCGCTCTTAGAACGTGCTGATCGAGTAGCAGATCACATACTTAACTTTCAGTGTACGACTAACCCAGCGGGGCTATCAGACACACAGAAGACAGCAGAGTATCTTAACGCTCTATTGGCCGGTGAGGACGTAGAGACGCCTAACTTAAGCTCACAGTGCCTTAGCTACGGTTCCGAGTTTGGGCACAGAGGACAGGTATTCGCGCTTAACGACGAAGACGAGTATCAGCAGGCGCAGGAGTATCAGCAACAGCAAGTAAGCTCTGCTATTGAAGAGTTTAATGACTTATCAAGAGTGATATTTGAAGCGAGGAAGGGCGTAAAGGAAGCATTCTTTCAAACAATCTCAGAGCTTGATAATGAGTCATTTTGGAAGAAAATTTCACAACAAGGCGGGTTTGGTTTCATAAAAGAAATAATTAATATATCAAAACAAAAAAATGCTTCTGTAAGATTGATAAATTATTTCAATGAGCCACTTTTTTATTCTTCGAAAAAGTTTGACGAAGATTTATTAAGTTATTCTATAGAGGACGACAAAGAAGAAAAAGAACAATGGTTGTATAGAGAGCTTGAGCTACTGAAATTTTTGAAAACAGACTTCAACAGTGATAACGAAGAAAGACAAAAACAAGTAGCAACAATGAGAAATACAACATTCAGTAGTCTTGATCAAACTACAGGGGAGAAGAGCGGTTATCATACAAGCGAAGAAATCTATAAAGACGTTATCAAGCAGTTTCAAAACTTAGATAAAGATTTCTTAAAGGCAATGAATATAGAGATAACAAGAGGCGTTGACGAAGATGGAAACGTTTATGATTGTATAAAAAATGATTGCTCAATAGACGACACTTTACCAATAATAAAACTTACAGATTACGGGCACCAGGGCGTAAATTTGATGACAAATGTTTACGCATATTTTATAGGTTTGAAAGCGTCAAGCAATCTTGCTTATAAAGCAATGCCTAATAAAGTTTCAAACGCTTATGCTGTTGTTCAATATTTAGACTCATACGTTAGTATGTTCACAGATATTCTTTTCTACCTGTTTATTTCTTTTATCCTTTTAGCTTATGGATTGATTTTCAGGATTGTGTGGGTCGGCATAATCAGGCCATTGATTATGTTTGTGATATCAATTTTCGTATTTAGCTTCGTTTTGAAATTCATTTGCTTAATGCTTCTTACTCCGCAAAAGAGAGACGGTAGAATTCCAGAGGCTCTTTTATATATGTTCTGGATATTCGTTAGTGTGATATTTAGGCTTGTTTTTGTGTTTATTTTCGGACTTGTTCTATTCTTACTTTTTAATGTTTTAGCTGGCGAATTAGGAAGTTTATTCATTGGAACATTTATTGATGTTAATCCGGCAGAATACAGTATTAAATACTTCTTAAAGGCTTTTATTGTTGTATTGATATTGCTAGGTCTGATTTCAACTGTACTTACAATGACTATTGAGAAATTACCAGACTTGATAAACACACTATACGATAAAATGGGATTACCGGGGATTCACGAATCAGATTCAAATAATCTTTTACAGGATAAAGGTAAGAATGTAATGGCGAGAATATTAAGATAAATGTTTCACGTGGAACAATTTAATATTGACATACTTAACTAATAGTGTAATATTTAGTATATAAAAGTATAAAAGGAGAAAAAATATGAATAAATTAAAAAATATAGTTGTAGCAAGTCTTTCAGTTTTCGTTTTGTCTGGGTGTGGTGAAGTTGAAGTTGAAGACTTATACGGCAATTATGAAATAGTTGAAGCTGGTGTAGGTGTGGTTAAAGGTACTGATGTAGAGGTAAATAAAGAATATAAAGATATATTGACTCGCCTACAAAATCATAAGGTTAGAGTTACTGAGAATGAGTTTTTTACAACTGGCGCTTTCACTTTTGAGTTAATTAAAATTACGAATCCAACATATAAAATTTTAGAAGAAACTGACGGTTCGAATTCATTGTATGTATATGAAAATGGTAATTCAGTAGCAAGATACACTATCGTTAATAAAGATAAGATTATGGGTAAAGCAAAAATGCAAGATGGATCGGAAGGTTTGCACGGCTTCGGTTTCTTTGAAAAACAGAAATAGAAAAGGCGCCAATTAAGGCGCCTTACTCTTGTCTATTTTGGTATAAACTCTTGAGCAATATGTAAATTCTTCTCTTCACCATTAATCTTATCAATTGATTTATCAACGATCTTATTATACCTTCCGTTGAATTTATAAATTTTAAAACTTCTGAATGTTATGCCGTCGTCGGGTTCCACTTTTATATAGTTATCTTCGATGCTGTATTTAGAAGGAGCGTTCTGTATTTCCATATTTTGATCAATCAAAGGAAACGTTTTTTCTGTGATTTTCACAGTTTTGGGCTCTTCAAATATTTCCTTGTCTGAGCCAGCTTCTTCTTCTGCTTCGTCGTGATAATAGACATTACCGTTATCTTCAACAACAAGAATTCTGACTTTCTGAATAGTGTATTCACCAAACATATCTTCAACAGAGCTAATTTCTTCGTATGACTGGCCACAGCCAACAAGAAACATAGAAATTACAGACAGCAGAAAGATTGAAAAACGCATAACAAGATCCCCTTTATTTCTCTTCCATTAAGAACAGTGTTTGATTGCTTCCCTGATCACCACCCCAAAACTCACTGGCAACAAGATACAGATCCCCGTCTTTGCGCAAGATTGTGAGCGTATGATGGCCACCACTATGGACTTCCAGAAAGTTACCCCGGAGCTTGTATTCAAGCTTCCCTATATCCGTCATAGGCCCCATGTCGATTGTCTTTTCTCCTAGACGGATCTCGGTAGGGTCGCTGTCAACGTCTTCTTCTACGATATCGTCAAAGCCCCCTTCTTTACTGTCATACTCACTCACAACGATTTCTTTTGTAGTCACGTAGCTACCAAAAGCGTCTTCTACGTCAGAGAAACCGTCCCCACACCCGGCCAGGGTTAAGAAGAGGGCAAGCGCAATAAAGCTCTGAACTATTTTCATAGCAATATCCTTTCTTAGTTGATATCCATAATTGCCAATCTGGCGATAGAAAGACTTGATCGAAAATGGATAATTGTCAATATCGCTCTTTAAAGTTGTCTCAAATTGATCAATTCATTGTTTTGTAAGAAAGAAGAAAAGACAAAAAAGAGAGAAAAAAGTATTGATGAGAAAGAATGATTGTCTTATAGTTACTTCATTGCTTCGATAAAGAAGCACAACGACTTATCAATAGACGATAAAAAGGGGCACAAAGATGGACGATATGGATTTTGAGAAATACGCTAACGATCAAGAAGAACTCAACAAGATTCGTCAAAAAGAACGTGAGCTTAAAGAAAAGCTCGCCCAATACGAGTCTGATGCAAGTTTTCAGCGTGTACAAGCAGTAACAAAACAAGTGAATGAGTTGCTTGACGAGGGTGTTCTTACGAAAGAGCAACTTGCTAAAATTATGGGCGTTGAAATTAAGACTAAAAAACCTAACAGCGGACCCAAATATTTTATTAACCCTCTTTATCCCGATAAAGTTATTAAAACGGGAAATTTTGGTGTAACAAAAGCAGGTATAGCAATCAGAGAAGAGTGGCAGAAGAAAAATAAAGAGTATGATGTGAAATGGCTTCAGTCAGATGAAGAAGGGAAACTTGTAAACCCCGAAAAATTCAATGAGATTAAAGAGTTTTTCGATAAAAACAAAACCTCTGCTAATGTTGTAATAGAAGCGTCTAAGAAAAAGGAAAAAAAGCAGTAAACAGAAGAACCCCGGTTTTGCCGGGGTTTTTTTATAGTGAATCCATTACTTTTCTCAGATTGTTTGATTTTTCCTGATTTGTCCTTTTTTTCCTGAATACCTTCTTTGACTCCATTCTTTCTTTCTTCAATACAAATTCAATCATTACTTTCTTTCTTGAAGTGATTTCATAGCTCTTAACAAAACCCTTCTCCTTAAGCGATTTAAGGGCCGTGAGCGCCTTCCTGCGAGCTTCTTTGTACTCATACTGATCGAGCATTGTAGCTGAAAAAAACTCGCTTGTAGTGGTGTGAATGACGTTGTTCTTATTCATATCTTTATATGTTAAATAACGATAGATCGTCTTTTCAACGTCACTAGAAAGACTTCTATATTCATTAATACTTAATGCTTTCCAATGCGTATCATTGTACATTTTGAAGAGTCTGTCATTACAAGAAACATAGAAAGTGTCGTCTTTAAATTCAATATCGAAAATTGACCATAATCCAGTTTCATATGTCCTTGATTCTGCAATATCAAAATCTGAAATAGATAGTCTATCTTTGTATTCTATCGTTTCTGTTTTACAAGTGAGATAAGACAAAGACAAAAATCTTTTAATAACGTCTTGTTTTCGTGCTGGACGGCTTGTAACCTTATAACCCATTTTATCAAAAATATCTTTTATGTGAATCGCTACTTTGTTTGATTTTTCATTATGTATCACGTCTAAAAGTATATAAAGCATATCAACACAACGTTGATCAAGTGGGCGCAAAGCATAGAACCACGTTGAATAATTAACTACTAAACCAGCACTTTTAACAACAGAGCCGTAGTAGCGACTAGAGCCATAGGATTTAATTTCTGTAGGATTTCGTGAAACCTCATTGTAATCAACTTTTTTTAGACTGAATAATGAGTTTGTTTCTGTGTTAGTTGAATAAAGAAGAGAAGTGAGAATGGGTATATCTGACTTTAAAAGTTTCCTATCCTCTGCTAATTCTAATTGTTTTTCTTTTGCTGAAAAGTAGCCTTGTGTTTTTTCTATTGTCATTTTTGCCTTGTTTTTTATTTAATAATACATTAAAAAAGTATCAAGTCAAATTAACTATTCAAAACTCCACCCAACTATTCAAAATATCACCTTTGCTATTCAAAACTCCACCTTTAACTATTCAAAATCCCACCAAAACTATTCAAAATATCACCTTTACTATTCAAAACTCCACCCGAATCCTTAAAAAGCGTTGGTATTAAAGGCTAAAAACGGAGCCTAATAGTAGAATAGTTTTAATAGTAGTAATAATAGTAGAATAGTATAAATTTTTCTTTCTTTTTTTTGCGTATTGAAATTAAAAAAGGTCAGAATAAATATAATACGTTTAATTATTGCTGGGTGAAAATTCTTTGAATTTTCGTTGTTTGTTTTGTTTTGAAGATAAAAAGCGAAATTAATTTAATTTTTAAGGCCAATAATGTTTACATTTATTATAAAGTTGATAATATGTAGTATATAGAAACAAAAAAAAGGAGTATAAAATGATAGCAGATATAACCTATGCGATTTTACTAAGAAACGATAAAAGAAAAATCTCAGAGATAGGATTTTTAAACAGAGATAAATCAAAAAATCAAAAACAAGCACAATAACATTGTGCTTACCAGAAAAATTAAAAATGGGAGTAGCGATGAAAGATAGTTTTGAAAAATATTATGACAGTGTAAATGAAGAAAAGAATAAAAAAGTTTTCGAAAATAGCATAACAAAGATAAAGGCTTTCTTTAAAAAAGAAGAATTTTTATTATTTTATGACGTTTATCAGACAGCGATAAGTGGAAGAATAGGCTCAGTCTTCATATTTTGGCTTTTAACGGCATTGTTTTCTCACTCACGATACGCAGGTCAGATAATTATTTCGATAGCGTTTTTAATGATATTTAACTCTATTAGAGTGTATCTTAAAACAACGCTTCAAGAAAAATTAAAAAACAAGTATAGTGAAGACGAAGAAAAAGATAAAGAAATAGAGGAATGGATTAAGTATAGAATACTACAAATCTTTTTTATATTTCTTGTTCTAAATTTATTTATCATTCAGTACGTATAAGTTAAAAAATATATAATATCCCCGGCGCCTTATGGCGCTTTTTTTATTTTATTTAATATAAAATGTTGACATACTTTATTCTTTGACTATTATGTAAATAAAAAAGGTGAAAAAATGTCTAGAGTGGAAATGCTAAAAAATAACGAAAGTACTTTAAATTCACTTGTTTCAGAGCTTTCTGAAATAATGAAAGAATATGAAGAAGAAAGCAAAAAAATTAACTTTTTGGATTTAAAAGAAATGTTGCAATAATTAACTAATATGATAATATGTAGTATATAACAAAAACAATAAAATGAAAATATTTAAACTTTTAACCCTCACCCTTATTTTTTGCCTACCCCTGTCTGCACAAGCAGTAGAGCGCGAGGGTTCTACACTTAAAGAAAAATGCCCTCTTATCTATGACAAAATATATGAAACAACAACAGAGTTTAAGCAAGGTTTGGCATTTGATTGTGTTAAAGAATATATAAGAGAGGATAAAACATTTCAGTTCATTAACGCAGTTTTAGGCCGTTATACAGATTTTGTTTTCTATATCTTAGATTTGGAAAGAGAGCAACCGATAAGCGAATATACAGCAAGTTTAAGTTCTATCTTAAATGTGATTTTCCTTATTGTCTTTGCTTTCTCTTTTTCTGTTGTTTTATTTAAATTTTTTGGATTTATAGTCAAAGGCTCAAAAACTGGTAACGAACACAAAACAAAAAAAGAGCAAGTTTACTCTATCTATTTAGTTGTTTTGTTTTTGCTGTTAATGAGTTCGCTTGAGGGCGGTTCTTTAATACTTTATATAATCGCTAGTGTTTTCGCTTTTGGTATCGTTACTGCTAATTTCGTTTATATAGCAATTCTTTTTTCATTAGTTAGTCCTATTCAAGAGTTAACAACAGAAACGAAAATTTATCAACAAGAGTTAAAGTCATTATTTGCCACAAACTTCATTGAAAAAGAAATTGTAGAAAGCAACTTATGTGACGTGACAAGAAGAGAATATCTTTCAAATCTAAGTGACTCACAAATGCTAATGGACGAAACAGAAAACAATAAATTTAGAAGTTGCTTAGCAAGCGGAAAATTAAGCGAAAGTCAAAATGGGTACATAGAGTTTGAAGATTATTTTCAAAACACAATACACGAACAAGGGTATTTCACACAGAAAGATCAACACTTGACGCAATTCTGTGAGCAAGAGATAGATAATAAAAGAATTAGGGAAGAGAAAAATTCTTGCGGTTCTATAAAACTAAACACAAGTACTTCTTTGCTAGACGACAAGCAAGCGCAGGAGTTAACAGAGTTATCAAGAAAAGACGCAGTGGATATAAGACAATTCATTTGTACTAACTACGAATTAAGCAACACTTCTGAAACTAATTACATTTGCTCGGAAGGTTCGAAAGAAAACAAATACTCAAAAATAAGTGAATTAAAAATAGATAGGGCTTCTAATTATGTGAGACAACTAGACAGTTTTGAAGCAAAAGTTGATAATGAGAAAGTAAATTCATTAATCGAAGGGTTCTTTGATAATAACTTAAAAGTCGGTGCTATTTTCGGTTCTGCTTCATTGTTAATGAACAATTACAAACTAATGAGCTTAGTTGATAATTCACAGAAAATAGAAAACATAGAGTCACTAACACGTTCAACAAATCCGGAGTTTAAAGATTATGAAATTAAACTTCAAAGTGACTATGAAAGACAGTTAGAAATACTTTCAGAATATCACTCATTGAAGTACAGAAGAGCGGACTTAGAAGATATCGTTAAGCCTATCTCTTCTTATGCGTTGACTTATGTTGCTTTCGACTCAATGCCAATTTTATTAGCTACGACAGCTATATTAGAAGGTAGAGAAAGGGCCGAATATGAGAATGCTAAGAACGAAATAAAAGGCTCTAAGAAAGCTAATATACATTATAAATTATCTTCAATGCTTGGTTTCTTTTCTGATATTACAGCAGTAGCAACATTCTTAGCAATACTTGTGGGGATTGGTATTCCAATAATTCTTTTGATTTACGTTTTCTGTCTATTTATTGAGTTGATATTGTATTCTTTTGCTGTATTTATATCGGCAGGTTATTTAGCTGTTTCTCCACTTTTGGATATAAATAGTGAAGAGTCAGGCATAAAAGGAAATCACGAAGTCATAGGTAGAATATTAATAAACCTTTTCTTAAGACCTGTGATTTTAGCGGTTGGTGCTTCTTTCACAGTCTTTGTAGCAGTTGCTATGATTTATATTGTTTCACTTATTAGCAAATCAATTGTACTTTCAACAGTGAGCGGGAATGATACTTTGTCTTTATTCGCCGTCTTATTTTTAATGACTATTCTTTCGTTTTTTGCAATGTATCAATCAATTAAAATGTCATACAAGCTAAACAATAAAATGAATGAGTGGTTAGACGTAGATCAACTAAAAGATAATAATTTAGGATTTGCTGAAAACTTAGTGAACGGATTTATTTTAGGAAGAGCAATGAAGGGAGTAATAAAAAAATGAGAGTAATATGAAAATAATAAAAACTATCGCATTATCAATATTTATTTTGATTTCTGCTAACGCAATAGCAGAAGAAGAAAATGAAAAAATTAATTTTGGTGCTATTGATTTTTCAGAGCAAACAGAAGAAGACATTAAGAATGACGTTTTCTTTAATCTAATTTCTGTTCTCGGTCGTGACGTTGCTCTTGCTTCTATACCAAATCCTTCCTCTGAATTAGAGAGTAAAATTAAAAGCGGTGACTTTGCTTTTGATACTGAAATTAAAGGATTTGACGTAACTGTAATTTTCAATTCTTTAGTTATTGTTGCTACAATATTGCTTTCAGCATTAGTTGTTTATAAATCAATAAAGGGGCTTGCTTTAGCGTCTGGAAGCGGTGATTTCATAAATAAAAATGGCACTGGAATCATAGTAAGAATTATCTTATTTTCTTTACTTCTTTATACCCCTGCTTCTTTAAATCCTGTTTATTTCATTGCTTTTAAATCTGTTGGGTACTCAAATATAGTAGCGAATAGATTAATGTATCACGCTAATAAAAACTCACCAATTTTACAGCCGGTGATCAATCTTCCTTCGCCGATTTCTAAAACAAATTTTTCTAATGAAATTTTGAAATTCTCTTCTTGTGTTGTGGACGTTAGACAAGACAGTAGCGAAGAAATTTATATTGACTTCATAGAGATAAGAAACAATGAATTCAGGGGAAGTGCTCTTTATGAAAAATGCTCAATAGAAATAGGATACAAATTAGATAATTCAATAATAAATAATCAAAACGCTTCTAAATTTGTAAGCAATATAAAAGATACACAAGTTAAGATATTCAAGTCTTTACTTGAAAGTGAAATTGATAGAGCAATAAAGGTTTCTTCTTTCGTAAAAGAAAAACACTTTGAAATTTATAGTAAAGAATCGGAGTCAGTAGACGGTTATTTGGTTAATGGAGTAGAGCATTACAACAACTACAATTCTTGTGAAATTGAGCAAGACGTTAGAACAGAAGGTGACTTGATTGCTTATCTTGAAAATCAAAAAAACTGTATTAGTAAGAATGTGGTTAATAAACTCACTTACACAAATGAAATTACATTAGAAAACACATTCAGCGAAGATAATAAAATCCAAGGGAAGTTTCAGTTGTGTTCAGGGAATGATAAGAGAGCATTTGTTAAAGAAACAGTTACAGAGAATTTAGAATATCTTGAAGCAAATAGTATCGACTCTTGCTTAGAGCAAACGTGTTCTTTAGACCCTTCTGGCGCTCACAGTAACTTGTTTGCCTGTAGCGTTGTGGCAGACACTTACAGCAAGGTTAAGGAGAGGGAAGAGACGCTATCAGGCGGGTGGATGAACAGTGCTATCAACGCTGTTAGAGCGTACAACCCAACTGACTACAACAGAGGCGCAGAGGCGCCACTTAACAGCCTTACAGCGTCTTATAGTAAAGTAGGGAACGAAGAGGCGGGCAGAGTGTATGGAAGCACTGACAAAATGACTAGCGTGCGTGTTGAGATACCAGGTGACTCAGCTACGGAAGGATCTACAGCGGTAGGGGCTTCTATCGTGCCTTTGTTGGAGTCTATACAGTCTTACAGCAGTAACCAGACCAACGCACTCAGTGAGAGTATCAATAAACTCAAAGGGGCAGGGCAGTATGGTGCCGGTGGCTTTCTCGGTGTGAAGAAAACAATGACGTGCTTACGTCACCCTTTTGAGATCGTTGACAACTTCGCTTGTTCTAACCCAATTTATGAAATTCAAGAGTTAGGATATAGAGTCACCAATCTTTATCTTAAGTACAAACTTTACTCCGCTTCAGCTTCTACTGTATCAGGTTCTAAACTTACAGCTAAGACATTCAAATCAAGCACAGCAAGAAGTATTTTTGGGCATTCAGTAGCAACAATATTAACAGAGTTAGTATCAATAGAGTTTCTTGAAACAGAAGGAAGTTCTTTATACACAGGTGACGAATTAAGTAGAGACTTTGAAACATTAGGGGCGCTATCAATAATTTATGAAGTTGAAAGATCAAGTTTCGGCGGAATTATAGAGGGACTTCTTAGCTTTGTCGTGTTCTTCATTTTTGTCTCTATCTTCTTAATTCCATATACACCAGTTTTCATTATTTTTTCTGTGATCGCTACATACATTATTACTCTGTTTTCAACGTTGATCTTGCTCCCTTTTTCGATTGCTTCAATGGCAACTATTGACGATCAGAAGTTAGGTAGAATGTCGAGAACAGCGATAACACAAATTTGCTTCACGTTAGTTTTGCCTATTACAACAGCTATCGGGTTTTTCTTCGTTTGGTTATTACTTAATAAGTCTATAGCGTCGTTCTCAATTTTGTTTGATTTGGGTGGTGTTTTTTCAGGCACAGACTCACAAACAATTAACGGCGTGATAGACGCGATTGTTCAGTCTGTTGTGTTTATTATTTATATCTACTTGATACTTTTCACTTGTCTGAAAGTGATAGAAATCTTAAACAACAATGCATATAAATTTATTTCTGGTCAGTTAAATATTGATGACGCGAAAGATAGAACAGAATTGATAGCAAGAAATGAAAGTAAGGTTGCTGGCATGGCGAATAAAGCAAACCCATTTAAATTTAAATAAGTGGGTTTATATAGCGCTTTTGAATTGATTAAATGTTGACATTTATTACAACATAGATTAATATGAATATTAAAGAAAAATTGGAGAAAGTTATGAGTGAAATAAAAGAGTACCTTAAAATAATATTTCTTGAAAGCCCTATGACCGGTTTGGCGCTTGTAAGCGTTGCATATTTGCTGTTCAGTGAAAGAGAAAATTTTCAAATGTTGTTCAGTATTTTGGCTGGCTTCGTAATGTACTTTAACTCAATGTTATAAAAAAAATAGGAGACTAAATGAGTGAAATAAAACAAAAACAATCTTTAGCATATTCGATAAGAAAAGATATCTATCGTAAGTTAGAAAATGTTGCAGAGTTCAACGGTTTAAATGTTTGCGACTTGATAAAAAATATTATCAATGAGTTCTTGGCAAAAGATAAGCAAGAGCAAAATAAAATATTGTTCAACGACAAAGTTAATTCAAACTTGTCAGCGAGTAACAAACCGAGCTTGAAAGGAGAAAAGAAAGTTTCTATCTACGACCTAGATTTTATCTGTGAGATAGAGAAAGGAAAGAACGAGTTGTTCCCGTTTTCTTCAAGGGCAAAATTTGTTGAGCGCATACTTGTCAGCGCAGTTGTAACTTAAACTCAAAAACAGAGCAGAACCCACCGGCCAAGATCCAAACCTTGGCTTTTTTATTGTCTACCGATCTCCATTCAAAAAACCTTCCACACTCAGCAAAAGATTTTCCTTATCGTTGGCTTAGAAAATTTGCTAACGGTCGATATATTGAATTAATGATTTTTGTGTTATCAATAGTGATCTATTGATTAATCTTTTTTTTGTGATATAAATAATAGTAGAGAACAATTTTCAGGGCGAGCAGTAGTAAATGGTAGCCAAGGCTACCATTTAAGTCAGCTACCCAAGGGTGAGCTTCCAAAATTAAAAAATAAAAAAAGTTATGAAAAATAGGCATAGAGTAAAGGTAAGAATTAATAAGAATCTCATAGAAGAATTTAAAAAAAACAATAGTTCTGTTTCTCTTTATAAGTTTCTTAGAAACAGCATATTAAATTATAAACCAAAAATCTTTTTTTCTGAGGAAGAGGTTAGGGTTTTTGCTGAAAGATTTGAAGACTTTGAGTTATTCAATAAAGCGGTTAAGAAAATAAATTATAACTCCAAAAAATCACCTTATTTTGTCGAAGCCAAAGACGTTAAATTTTTGAAAGTTGTTAAAGATAGTTTCGTTAGACTTAATAAGGTTTCAAGACAGAAATATTTTTATTCAACCCAAAAAGAAATGTATGACTTGAAATCGAATAACCGTGTTCCTCTTTCTATGAAGCGTGTACTTTTCATAGAGTGTAATGACCTAAAATTATATAGAAAAGTTAAATTAATACAGAGCAACTCTTTTGTCCCATTTTCTATATTTTGCGCCTGCTTTTTCGCTGGAATAGAGCCTATTTTTGATCTTGAAAGAGGGGAAAAAGATATCGTTAGAATCTGTATAAATGCTCTTAACAATATCGAGCAATTTAAAAAGAAAATTGAATTAGGGCACGCAATAATTAAGCCCGAAAATCTTAGTGGATACACAGAAAAGCAGGTCATTAAATACATAGACAGTTGTATAGAAGAAATAGAAAAATATAAAGAAAAAATAAACTAAAGGTAGCAAATGAGTATCATAGCAAAAAGGAGAAAACCAAATCAAAAAGAGCCAAAAAGTCAAATAAAAAGGGCTTCACTTTATGACATTCGTGGTGTCACAAGTGAGAGAAGAAAAGGCTTCACGGTTGAAGAGAATAAAAGAAAACTTGTGTACGTTGAAACAAGTGAACAGTTGCCGGATTTCAATCACGATTACGACTCAATAGAAGAGTTAGATTACTTCATTGATAGTGTGTCAGACGCATACGACGAAGAGCTAAAATTAAGAGTAGGAAGTAGAGATAAATCAAAAGCGACTATGCAGATTGATTTCGGTTTTTCCGCTGGCGATTTTGGTAAATTTGAGCCAGAAATTTACACAAAAATTTTAAGAGAAAGTATGCTTGAAGCGTTAGGATTTGAAGAAAAAGATTTCTTAGGGAAGATAGTTTTACACACTACAAACGACGACGGAGTAGATAAATATGACGCTCACATTCAGATATGTACTTATGACCAAGAAGGTAAACATACAACTAAAATAAAGAAAGGCTTTCTCAAAAATGATCTTCAATATATTTTATCGAAAAAAGAAGAGGAATACGGCTTAGAAAGATACGTTGGGAGAGTGTTCAAACAGCCGAATTATGGCGAACAAAAGTTTGAAGAAGAGACGGGCGCTAAGAAGCCAAGGCACTACATAGCAAGTCAATTGGAAAGTGTCACTCAGCAGATAGCAAACAAAGAAATTTCGGTTGAAGACGGCATAAAAAAACTAAACGAAAAAGACATTTATTTAAAGACATTTCTTATCAAAGATACACAAGTTAATGCCTCTAAAGTTTGCTGGGAAGTGGACGGAAAAGTTCATTCTTTTGGAATGAAAGAATTTATTAATAATAAAGGTCCGAGGAAAGAAATAACAACAGACAAATTTTATAAAGACTATCTAATGCTTAGCGAAGAAACTAAGCACGTTTTCACAAATCAAAATAATGTTTTTGACGATATAAACGATAAATACAACTCAGCAGAGAAAGCAAAGAAAGATAGCGAAAATTTAACAGAAGTGGAAATAGAAAGGCTTAAAGAAAAGTCACGTCAACAAGCAAAAAGAAGCGTTGAGAATCACCTAAAAGAATTTGGTGACAAGTATGAAAAAGAAGGGTTGGAGTCAGCACTAAAAGATATAAATGAATTTGGTGTTTATGCTCACACAGAGTTTAAAGGCGATCAGATAAAGGACATAAGATTTACTACTTCAAAAGTCGATTTAGCAAACAGCTTTTCGTATAAAAATTTGAGGGAAGAAGCGAAAGAGCAGGTTAATAAATTTAAGAATGAATTTGAGAAAAATGCTTCACAAGAGGATATTGAAAAACTCGAAGATCAGAACAGAGTTTATGAACAAGTTGAAATAGCAAGAAATATAGAAAACAACAAAAAAACGTTGAAAAGTCTTGAGTCAAAAAGTGGCATTTTTAAACACTATGAATGGTTAAATAACGTCTTCGAAGATTACGAAAAGTATTCACATAGAAGGTTCAGATTCAAAGACACAGACTATGATCCTTTGTCAGAAACAGACAGCAAAGTTAGTTTCAAATCTAAGAACGCGACAGTTGTAAAAGCTGGCGTGTTAAGGGCAATAGATAAGTTCAACACTTCCGGCACAGACGAATTTTATACAGCAGATATAAAACTAAGCGGAAGTAAAGAATTTAAAGAAGAGTTCTATATACAATTGAAGATTATGAAATTAGAAAAGCCGGAAGTCTTTGGCAACGTAAATGTGAATTATAAAGAAAATGCTTTCAATAGAAAACGAATTGATAAAGCAGTCAAAGATCACTTTGCGAGAAAACTAGCAAACAAGAAGATAAGAGAAACTTTACAGTATGAAAATCCGGCCCTTATCGACGTGTCAAATTTAGACGCCGACACAGCAAGAAGGGTGTTCAAAATACTCAATATGGAGCGCGTCAAGAAGCCTGAAAAGTTCTTCAACGTGGAGGATATTGTGGGCTACTCACCGCGAACCAAAGAAGAGAAGAAGTACCAGGCCCTATGCGTCAAAGAGGGGGAAGCAGAGCAGTTAGAAGCCCTTACGTCAGCTCACAAGCGCGAGATCCTAGAGAAATACGGAGCCAAAAAATACTATGACGGCTTCACAGGCAAAATTGGATCGCTGAAAGCCTACATACAGAAGCACAAGAAGGCGCAGGAAGAGGCGATACAGAAGGCCAGGGAAGAGCATAAGGCGAACATAGCTACCGACAGGAGGGGGAATCCGAACGTATTCAGGGGCAATGTGGGTATGAATCAGAAGTATGCAGAGCACTTACACTTAATGTCCGCTCAAGACTTGAAAGATCAGATTATGACTCCTGAAAAATTTGAAGAGTATTACAACAAGAAAAAGAAAGAATTAGACGAATATCATAAAAACAAAAAGAAGGTGAAACAATGAATAGAAGTATAGCATATAGCGCAACACTTGGAATATTGGCAGTTTTTATAATGACAAATATAAAAAATGTTGGAAACTATGAAAAAATAGAAGCAACTCAACAAGAAACATATTCAATCAGCATTCCTCAAGAGTCTGTACAAATGTGTAATTCTAATAGTGCTTCAACATATCAGAAAGCGATTTCAGTATCAGAACCTTTCTATAAGAAAAACAACTTAACGGAATTTGATATGACACCATTAGCAGTGTATTACAAAATATGTGGGGGTGAAAATGGATAATAGAAGAACAATGAAATCAATAGCAGAAAAAGGATTATTAAGAAAGAAAAGGTTGAAGGAGCAACTTATAAAAGATTTGAAGCCGATAGTAGATAAGGCACTTCTAAAAGCGGTTTTTGGCAGTAACACAGGGATAGAAGAGAAGATAAATAAACTATCACAAAGATATCGTACATTTCTTATTTCAGACTATTATGAAAGACACGTAAAAAAAGAAATAGTCAAAATGATACCCGAAAAGTCCCTTTCTAATTCGCACGATAACATAGAAATATTCTTACCTCTTTTTCCAAAAGATACAGAAATCACAGTTCAAATTATGTTGCAGTTTATAGAGAAAGAAGAGGAAGAAGAAGAAGAGGACGGCACAAAAGATAAGAGAATAAAAGATTTGTTAAAAAAAAGGATAAATGAAAAAGGGGCCTAAGCCCCTCGATTAAACGTTAACTCTCATATCACAAATCGGCAAGTATTCGTTTTTTTCTAAAAATAAATCATACAGCGTATCGTAATCTTCGTCATTTATTTCTACAACTCTGCCTTCAATCAAAGTTCTCGCTTCGTCAATCTCAAAACTTTCAAGAAAACCTAGCAAGCTGTTTTCTTCGTTATACACTTCAATAGAGTTAGTGTTTGTTAGTTTTATCTTTATCATAGTTCACCTTTTTTTGTTTTTCTATAATTTATATTGTTATCTAAATTTCTTGCTTGTCAATACTTTAATCAAAAAAAGTATTGACGTATTACTTAAAAGTGATAATATTTAGTAATAGAAAAAATAACAAAATATGAAGAAGATAATTTTATTTTTAGTAAGCATTCTACTCTTATCAAATACAGCATTAGCGCAAGAGTCAAAAGCATACAACCCTTGTGACATTAAAAACGAAGAATTTAATTACGTCTACTTTTGCCCGCAGGATTTGTACGGCGAGGTATCGTATAGCATTTTTGGGAAAACAATAAAGGATAACGATTTAAGTAATATATTCTACCAATATGAATATTTAGACGAACAAAAAAAGTTAAATTATGAAAGTAGTATAGTAGCTACAATCATTGAAAACTTATATAAAAGTCTTACAACACTTTTCCTTATTATAATTGTTCCGTTCTTTTTTATTAGCTTTGGTTACATTATCTATAGGTTTGCTTCTGGTAAAGAAAACAGTATTAAACCGGTTATAGATAATTTAATCGCTGCATTCTTGATATGGCCGGTTGGTGGGATTTCGCTCGGCATTTTGCTTGTTATCTTCGTTTCAACACTTGGCGGTCCTATAGCAAACGCTATCACAGCTTACACTATAAAATTACAAACCTTTTTCAGTGATTCAAGCTCAGAATCAGTCTTTACATATATCAACGCAACAGAAGACAGCAAAGAACTAACTAAGATTTTTTTAGCAAATGAAAGAACAAACAGAGCAATCATACAAAGTAATATAGGGGAAATAAACAAAGATACACAAATGAAAGAGTCAGCACTTTCTAATGTTTATCAGTTTGCTAGAAGTAAAGTAACGTCATATGAAGACGGTTCAGAATATTTAAAAGATACAAACTTTTGGTCAGCAGAAGAGCAATTCAAAAATTGCTTTGGAACGAAAGCAGTAGCAACAAAAGCGTCAAGTAATATTTTTTCTAACATTATGTTAGACGAAATACAGTCATACAGCATAGAAGGAGTAGGGCACTGTAACTTTGACGGTATCAGTAGGATGGGGCCGGATGGTGAGTCCAAAACGAATTTTGGAGACGCACCGGAGAAGTATGGCAACCCATACTCAACCGGCTTGATCGGTTATCAAGACGCTCTACTAAGAGACTCAGAACAAACAAGCCTTGGCGGTGAGTACTACGATATCGTCAGCGAAAACGTTAACTCAGAAGCGGAGTCTATAGTTAACAAATTTAGAATGATGAACTTTACTTCTTCTGTCACAAGTAGTTTAGAAGAAATTGTTGAAAGTGATTTAGAAACAGACGAACAAATAAGAAAACAAGTCAATAGCACAGTCATTCCCGGTGTTAAAGAAGAAATAAAATCTCTTATCACTCAAAAAGTAAAGAATTTCAGAAATAAAATTTCAGGATATTCAGCGGATAAAAGGGAACAATTAGAAGAAACGTTTATAAATAGTATGATGACTATTGTTGTTAAAGCTTCTCAGGGCGGTTTTGACAACGGAAACATTTATATAGACGGTTCTTATAGCAACAGCGGATTTGAATATTTATTAAACAATTATAGTAAAGAGTCAGCGAAGTATCTAAATGCTTCACACTGTTATAGGAATCTCAAAGATTATCAGGAATTAGGCGTATTAATTAACAAAGGATATGAAAACACAGAAGAAGACTATGAAGATTTTCAAAATAACTTAGGAACAAAAAACGCAGAATGCCTTTCTTTCAATATTGAGGCGGATGGAAAAGCAACAATAGAGTTCATTGGAACAGAGTTCGATAGTGACGAAAGGGCAAGTTTCAAAACATACGTTAATGAGCAAAATGTGTTTAAAGCAGGAACAAGCGTAGTGAGTGAAGAATACTCAGCAGAGTTAGCAAACATAGCAAAGAAAAAACAGGCTGTTGTTTCTTTATATTTCTACACCATAAGACAATCAGCAAAAGAAGCGTTAAGCGAAATAAGATTTAATTTACAAGATAGAGACGCAACACAAGCAATAATAAATAAAGGTTTTTTAGGGGTTTTCAGTCACTTTTATAGTGCCGGTCCAAAGTCGTCAAACGCTACGAACGCAATAGATAGTATAGATAGTATTCTAAGTGTTTCCTCAGAAAACTTCTTAGAAGGCGGTTACAACGGATATGTAAACATTAAAGCATTCTATGATGTAGAAAGTAGTACAGAAACTATAGACGTTCAATTCAATGAAACAAACGTAGAATACTTCTTTTCTTCTTTGAATGACGCTGTTGCAGATATCAACAGACAGAGCGCAATGAAGACAAAAGAGTCAATTCAAATGGGCTACATGGAGAAGTTTAACAGAGCGCTAACAGCGCTTCTACAACAGCCTGTACGTCCTATTCTTGATATGTTCGGCGCAGAAGAAGGGCAGACAATCAACGAACGCATGGCAGAGTGTGGGATCTCTTGCGGTCTGACGGGTGACACTAAGCACGTATATGTAGCAGCGCCTGAAGCTGGATACAGGCTCTTTGAAATGGCTTCTTTGTTTATTCTTATAGACGCATTTTTTGACGGCGTAGAAGAAGGTGTTGGTAACTCTATCGACGACTCAATAGACAACGCAACAGACAATAAAAGTGTGAAGAAGGGAGCGAAACTCTTTAAGAAATTCGGTGGATTATTGTTAAAAATAGGGTACAGCGTTATTGAAGTATTTATTGAAGCGTTGGCTACGATAGCAAAATGGATATTTATTCCTTCGGCTATATTCTTTATTTTTGCTGTTGTCTTTCCACTTCTTTTTAAAGTAATTCCTCTTATCGCTGAAATGCTACTAAATATAATAATCGGTACATTGGCAATAATGTTCTTATCTGTAAAGTTAGTAACAAGCACAGATAACGATTTGAAAGCAACTTTCAAACAACTTTATGATATATTTGGTTCTACTATCATGTATCCAATTCTTATATCTGTAATGACGATAGTTATATACTACTTAACACACATTATTGTTTTGGCAACATTTATGATTTCTTTCGGTATACTTGACCGTTTTGATGGTGGAACAATAATAACTGATATATTTTGGTTTTCAATTTCATATTTTGTTGCAGGTATATTGGTTCTTGTCGTTGTAATGAAGGTGGCTAGCTTAATGAGCCAGGGCATTCACTTAGTATTTAATTTTATGAACATTAATGTTTCATTTAAGATGGGTGATGACGATAGCTTTATCATAAGAATGATATCAGCAACAGGAGCAACTCAAGCAACTACAAGCGTTCTGAATGCAAGTAGCAAAGTGATTAGAGATACAACAAGAGAGTCAATACTTCTTAAGAAAATAACAGACAAGAAACTAAGAGCAATGATTGAAAAGAAAAAATCAGAAAAAATGAAAACTGGCGGAACAAAGGAATATGAAGCGGGTGACGAAGATAGGTTTGATAAAAAAGAAGAAGATAAAGAATAAAGGGGGGTATAAATAGAAACTCCTCCAAAACTTGTTGGAGGAGAAAAAGGCGAACCTAGACAATAGAAGGCTCATATTCAATACTAATAAATAAAATTTAGTTGTCAAATAAAAAAGTACTAAATTTGACGAAAAATAAAGAAATAGACACAAACCACCTTCCAAGGTGGTTTTTTTATATCTTTTTAAATTAGATATTTACAAAATACTTATTAAGTATATAATGTAAATAAAACGGAGAAAAAATGAATAAAATAAAAATTCTTTCAGTTATCAGTTTAGCTTTACTAAGCTCTTCTGCTTTTTCTGCACAGGATAGAATAGTAAGATCACTTGAAACAGAAAGATGCTCAAGGTCAGGTATCGCTTGGAAATGTCAAAATGTATTCAATAGAATACAAGCATATAATGATCAATATATGAACGCAGAACCAAAAAGAGAAAAAGTAATTGTTGGTTATTTAGATAACGGAGACGGTGACTTCTTTCAGATTACACACATTCAAGTAGAAACAAGAATGTATCTTGAAGTTAGAGACCCTATAGAGCCAGATTATCCAGAAAATTTACCAGAACATTTACAACCAAATGAAAGGCCGGAAACTGTTTATTCTGATAACGAAGAAGTAGACGAACAAGAAGTTATCAATAGAACATATGACTTAGAGTCAGAAATTAAAGAAAGCGCAGACTCAAGGATACAGAATCAACTTCAAACAGCACAGTTTCAGTTTAGAAAGCAAAGTTGTGAGAACACAGATCAAGCGTCTATCAATAGATGCTACACAACCAGCCCCGATGGTGCCGTTAAAAAAATTGATACAGGAGAAGAATAATGACTTCTGTATCTAACGCAAACCTCAGAGACTGTTTCATTAAATATTTTGCCTTTGGTAAAGCAAGCGAAAGAGATTATTCTTTCGATACTAAGACACAAAGAAAAGTTAATGTAATCGAAATTCTATTTTCTTATCAAAAAGAAATTTATACTGCTATGATTTCATTTAATGAAAACAACGAAGTAGACGAAGAATATAGCGTTTTATATACTGCTATAGGTAAGAGAAAAGATTGTAGTATTGAAGAAATAAAAGAGTTCTATCAAAACAACAATAGTTTCATTAGAGAGTTATTGTTAAGCACGATTTCAACAGCCGAAAATTTCACACAACAATAAAAAATACTTTCGGTTGGCTCGCCTATTGGCGGGCACTTTAATAAAAAATAAAAAGGTGATGGTATGTTAACAGAAGGAGAGTATAAAAATATAAAGACAGAGTTGGAAATAAAAGTTGAAACATTGGTAAAAGCAGAAGTGTTCCTATCAGAAAATTTCTTCAATGTTGTAATGGATTATTCGAGAGCAGTAACGAAACAAAACTATAGTAAATCCATACACGATTTCATAGAAGACTATATAGAAGAAATTAAAAAAGACGTTTTTGATAATAATGACTACGATAGATATTTAATGGTGAATCCACAAGACAAAGACGATGTGGACGAAATCAAAGAGTATCAAGAATTTTACAAGGTCAAACACAAAGGCAAATATAAGAAAAAGACGCTCGCTTTTTAAAGCGAGTTTTTTATTTGTATCTCTTCGATAAGTCAGACTCAACAATCTTTGTCTTGAAATTCTCATAATGTAACTTATCAATCATTTCCTTAACTTCAAAATTAGTTATTGACGCAGAAAACATAATAATAGAAAGTGTAAGCATTAGGCCAGTTTGTCGAATCGGTATCTTATCTTTCTTTCTTTTAAACATGCTCACAACAGAGAAAGCAAAAAGAAACAAAGAACAGAAAAATATAATTATGAAAAATAAATCAGTTGTATCTTTCAAAACATAAACAATGTCATTAGTTAATTTCGTTAGTCCATAATCCATTTCATACCCCCTTTAAGAAATCTTCTATATCAATTTCTGTTTCTTCTTCAACAGCAGAAGATAGAGTTTCATTGATAAATTCTTCTTTCGATTTTTTGCCTGTAGGGTCGAACACGGTAGGGTTAACGTCGATAACGTAGCTACGGCCCCTTGTCGTTGCGTATCCATTCACTACACCGGCTTCTATAAGCTCGCTCAGTGCTTCCCTTATCTTTCTATTGCCGTATGAGCTATCACCAAGATCCAAGCCAAGGGCGCAATACACGTCATTACGCTCAACTTTCAGGCTGTCGCTTGTGCCGGTGTAGATCGCTAACAGGTGACGATACAGAGACTTTGAGAAGCCGAGCTTCAAGCTATTGAACAGATCCATTCTCAGCACCTTAGAGCCTGTAAATCTGAAAGCGTCAGCCAGGGCAGGGTTAAGGGATAGAGAGATGGCGGAGAAGGACACAGAGCCATTCACAACGCTCCTACGATCAAGCATAACGCTATCCAACAGGCCGAATGAGAAGACGCTATCAAAGTTCGATAGATCAACCTTGTTGTTGATCACTGGATAAGAAGTCACTACGAAAGAAACGTCACAAAGATCAAGAAGAAGACTGTATATTCTCTTTTCTTGTTTATTCTCTAATTTCTTCTTAGTCACAAGTTCGCAAAGTTCTTTTGAAGACAACTCCAAAGAATATTTTTTCTGGTGTTGTATTGTTTGAAATATTCCAATGATTAAATTGAAATGCTCTATGGACAGAGAAAAGGCACTTTTTATTTCAATTGTTTTTGCCTTTTTTATTCCTTGTTCTTCTTCTATGTAAGAGAATTTATCAAAATTTAAAGCCTTTCTCTTTTCTGCATTGCTGAATATCTTTGTTTTTAGAAAAAGATTTAATACAGGAGCGCAGTTAGAAGACAAGTCATATTTAACCAATCTACTGTCTATTTCCCCAGTAATATCAACGTATTCATTCATTTTTCCTCCTTTTTATTCTTATCTATATTAAAATTATACTTTTTTAATCATAAGTCAAGATATTGAGTATCGTTGTTAAGATAAAAAAGAACCAAAATGAATGAAAACATTAAATTAATTAGAAAAAAGTAAAGAAATCAAGTTATAAAGTATTGACATTAATTAATTAAATAGTAATATATTAATTATATAAAGAAAAAAGGAGGGATTATGAATGTAATTATAGAAGAAAACAATGTTGAAGTAAGAATAGACGAAGGAAGAGCACAAATTAAAAACTACTGGATTGCGTCAATAAAAAACAGAAAAGGGGCGAGATATGAAATTGATCAATTTCAAAAATCAAGCTCATTTGACGTAGAAGATAACGACTACAAGTATGTGAAATTATTTAAAAGCCTTGAGGATGGTGAATACATAATCAATTTCCATAAAAAAGGTAAAGGCAGAAAATTTTTAACCGTTCAAAACGGTAAAGCTGAAATACAAAACTAAGGGCGAAAGCCCAACTTAAAAATTAAAGAAAGGAGAAAATATGATATCCACTTTTTTAAAAGAGTTGGTTTCAATTAGAAGAGAGATAACTGAAATCAAAATAGAAATGGAAAAGCTTGAGCAAGATGAACCTTATGATTTTGGTTGGGGAAATATTAATGAATTTACACCAGAATATTATTTTAATCTAAGTCGAGAAGAAAATTACAAAATGCAGGAAGATTTACTTTTGGAATGTAAAGTTTTAGAAGAGTGGTTAATAAATACAATAGAGACTTTATAAATTAATATTTTATTGTCGTTTAGACAAGGCTTGTTAAGCCAGCAAAAACAAAAAACAGGAGATAATATGAGTAAAGTAAAAATAAACGAATATTACCAAAAAATAAAAGAAAATGGTTATGACATAGAGGTTAGACAAGACACTAACGCTCACTTAAACAGAGTGTATTTATTAAAAGATAAGAAAAGAGTTATAGGTGATGATGGAAATTATATTTATAATAAATTCTATAATAATAGAAATGCTAACATATCTGTTGATAATATGAAGCATACTTATTCAAACAGTCATAAAGAGCAAGCGTTAAAAGAGCTATTAGAAGACATTAAGGAAATCAAAGAAAAAAATGATATAAGGCCAAAAAAGAAAAGCAAAATGAAACCCTAATAGATTTGACCCAAGAGCCGTTCGGCTCTTTTTGTTCTAATTGATTATGATTTTAGATTTAGTATATTAAAAACAAAAAAGGAGACTTATGAAGAAAAAGCAAAAAGAAATATATATAAATACAAAAACAACAGGTTTAGATTTTGACTCAGAAATAATACAAATAGGAATAATAGATAGAAAAGGCAAGGTGTTGCTTGATACTTATGTTCAGTGTCAAGACGACATACAAAAAGAAGCTATAGAAATACATGGTATCAATAAAAAAACATTAGAAAATGCTCCGACTTGGCCCGAAATACACGATCAAGTTTCTAAGATTCTCAAAGAGTCAGACGTTGTTTATAGTTATAACAGTGAGTTTGTAGAAAGACTTTTAGCGCAAACGGCAAGAAGATATAAACTAAAAATCCCTAAATTTAATTCATTCTGTTTAATGGAAAAGTATGCTAACTCATTCAATGATGAATGCTTCGAAAAGTTAACTATTGCTTGTAGAGAATTAGGAATATTTTTATTTGACCTTGGTTTGGATTGTCACGCTATTGAAAGTTGCGAAGTGATAAGACTATTAAACATGAAAATGAATTATCTTAAATCAGATAAAGTAAATAAAGACTTTAAATTCATATTTGAAAACGGCTTCAATTTAGAGCATAGAGCCGGGAAAAATGGAATGGATAGTGTTTATTTGATTGAATATTACTCAGTCGAATTAGACGACCCGAAACACACATACTCAAAAGAAGATTTAAAGTATAGAAGAGCGTATAAAAATGGAAAGGTAATTCAAATAAAATTCAAGAATAGAAACAGATCATACGATTACGAAGACTTCATATATTCTACAGAAATTGAAGCTAGGGGCGTTGTTTTGAAAAGACTTGCTAAAATTGTAAGTGATAGACTAAAAGAAGAAGATGTATATCTTGAAGACATTGGAGACTTCGAAGATTCAGAAGATTACAGTGATATTGAGTTTTAATAAATAAAGAGTCTTTTGGCTCTTTTTTATTATCTAATGTTTACATATATGTTATTTATAGTATAATGTATATGTAAACAAAAACAAAAAGGAGAGTTTATGAGTATATTAGATAAAAAAGAAGAACTACAAGAAATAAATGATTATTTAAAAGATTTAAAAGAAAACTTTGATATTAGTGATCATTTAAGCGAAAGAGAATTAGATGATAGAACAATAGAGACTTTAAATGAATGTTTCGGAAGTATTAATATTGCTGGAAGGGAATATGACGCTGGTGATATCTTAAAAGAATTAAACCCTATGATGTTTGATCAGGCTTATGGAGAAGAGATATATCACGAAAATAGCAATTGTATATTTGAAATGGAAAATGACGATTATGACCGTATAATAGATATAGTAGAAGGATTAGAAGATAAGATAGACAGAAAAGAAGAGCTTGAAGAAGAAATAGAAGAGTTAGAAAGTAAGAGGGAGGTTAAAAAGAAAAAGAAACTCAAACCTTAATCTTTAGAAAACTAAGAGAAGACACAAAGAGCCAAAAGGCTCTTTTTTATTGCCAATTGAAAATTCCACGCGAATACTTTTTCGCTATCTTCGCTGTTCTTTTTGTTGTATGTCTCAGTACTTTAAATATATCGTCTTCGTCTATTTCTTCTTGTTCATAGAAATTTTCAAGTGTTTTTAAGTTGCTTCCTTCAACTGCTAAATCAAAAAATGAACCAAAGTTAACTTTAATGAAAATCATTTTATTAAGATTGGCGTCTTTAAATGACTTTTCATTCTCAAATCTTTCATTGATAAAATTATCAATAAGATTCATATAGCAACCTTTAAGAAGTTCTTTTCTTGTTCTTTTCTTTTTTTCTTTAATTGCTTTATCTATTGCCAGATAAACGAAAGGAATTCCGTTTCTTTTTGTAAAAAATTTAGTTGAAGTTTCAGCTATATAATCTACATACCTTTCTTGTTGTTCTTTATCGCCTAAGAACTCTTTTGAGGAAGTAGGGGAGTAGAATTCTTTATCTTTGAAAACAATCAATTCGTCAGACATTACAGTATCTTCTGGTTAAATATTAAACAATCATTCGCGTTGACAACTATAGAGTGCCTTCTTATGATTCCGGCCTCAACAGGTTCATAGCTCAGTTGGTTAGAGCGCTTGCTTGACATGCAAGAGGTCGGCGGTTCGAATCCGCCTGAACCTACCAGTTTTCAATATGCCTTCTGACCCCCTCAGAAGGCTTTTTTTTGCCTACGATCCCCACCACTATTGACACCCCCCAGGCTGGCTATAGAATGCCTGCCTTCGCGGTGGTGCTCAGTCACCGCGAGTGTAGAAAAAGTGTAGACTTCTACACACCCGGTTTTGTAAGTCATTGATATCGTTGATTTATCTTGACCGATTTTGAGTGATTTTGACACGCTCAAAAATTGAGCAAATATGTGGTAAGGCACTGTTATATAAGGCTTTTTCCAGTCAAAGTTGTGTATAATGCTTGACTTTGACATGGCAGAGGTCGGCGGTTCGAATCCGCCCGGTTCTACCAGTTTCGAGCCGCTCTTGAATTCAGCGCTTGGCCACCCCAGGTTTACGCAGACCCGGGGGTCGCCTAGAATGACCGGCTATATTCAAGAGCCGCTGAGGTGATGGCGGCCTCGTTCGATTAACCAGTTGGAGGTTCACGACATTAAGCGTGGAGGCAAAGGCCGCGAGCAGCGAGCCAGAATTAATCAGCAAATCCAGGCGACTCAGGTTCGACTGATCGACGTCGATGGCGAGCAGGTAGGCATCGTTCCCTTAGAGGAGGCCATCGAGCAGGCCAGCGGCAAGCAACTGGATCTGGTGGAAATCTCCCCTGATGCGGAACCGCCTGTTTGCCGAATCATGGATTACGGCAAGCATCTGTTCGAACAAAAGCAGAAAGCCAAGGAGTCGCGCAAGAAGACGCGTCAGACTCAGCTTAAGGAAATCAAATTCCGTCCCGGCACCGACTCCGGCGACTATGAGGTGAAATTGCGTAACCTCAAGCGCTTCCTCGAGGCCGGCGACAAGACCAAGGTCACCGTGCGCTTCCGCGGTCGCGAAATGGCTCACCAGGAGCTGGGTCGCGAACTGCTGGAGCGGGTGGAGGCCGATCTCGCGGAACACGGTTCCGTCGAGCAACGCCCGAACATGGAAGGGCGCCAGATGATCATGGTGCTCAGCCCGGGCAGCAAGAAGAAAAAGTAACCGGAACCCCGGTTGCTTTTGTTTTATTCACACAACTTGAGACAGGTACCATGCCAAAGATCAAGACAAACCGCGGGGCCGCAAAGCGTTTTAAAAAAACCGCCTCCGGTTTCAAGCGTAAGCAGGCATTCAAAAACCACATCCTGACGAAGAAGTCCGCCAAGACGATTCGTCATCTGCGCCCCAAGACCCAGGTACACGAGTCCGATGTGCCCCTGGTCAAGCGCATGATGCCCTACAGCTAAATCACCGGTTTTTGGAGGTCTGAACAATGGCTCGAGTTAAGCGTGGTGTGCAGGCGCGTCGCCGGCACAAGAAGATTCTCAAGCAAGCAAAAGGTTATTACGGGGCGCGCAGCCGCGTCTTCCGCGTGGCGGTACAGGCGGTCACCAAGGCCGGCCAGTACGCTTACCGTGACCGCAAGGTCCGCAAGCGTCAGTTCCGTCGTCTGTGGATCGTGCGGATCAACGCCGCCGCCCGCGTCAACGGCATGTCCTACAGCCGCATGATCGACGGCCTCAAGAAGGCGTCCATCGAGATCGACCGTAAAGTGCTGGCGGACCTGGCGGTTCGCGATCAGGCAGCGTTTGGTGCTTTGGCCGAGAAAGCCAAAGCGAGTCTCGCCGCCTGAGCTGACTGTCGGTTAGCCTACACGACAGCACTCCGAAACGGGGGAAGAGCTCGCGCTCTTCCCCTTTTTCGTTTTGGGAGCCCTGACTGGCGCTTCCGAAGCAAGGCATAGATAACACGGGAACGGGTAAATCGTATGATGGAGAACCTGGAAAGCCTGGTGGAGGCGGCGCTGGCGGAAGTGGCCGGGGCCGGTGACGCGCGCGCGCTGGACGACGTGCGGGTGCGTTACCTGGGTAAGAAGGGGGAGATCAGCGCGCTGCTGAAGAGCCTGGGCGGGCTGAGCGCGGACGAGCGGCCCAAGGCCGGCGCGCTGATCAACGAAGCCAAGCAGCGCGTTCAGGCGGCGATCGACGAACGCCGCCAAACGCTCGAGGAAGCGGCGCTGAACGAACAGCTGAGCGCCGAGACCCTGGACGTGACCCTGCCCGGCCGGGGCGAACAGCCCGGGGCGTTGCATCCGGTCACGCGTATGCGCCGGCGCATGGAAGACTTCTTCCTGCGGCTGGGCTTCGACATCGCCGAAGGCCCGGAGGTGGAAGACGACTTCCACAACTTCGAGGCGCTGAACATCCCCGCCCACCACCCGGCCCGGGCCATGCACGACACCTTCTATTTCGGCGACGGCCGTCTGCTGCGCACCCACACCTCGCCGGTGCAGGTGCGCGTGATGCAGAAGGGCGAGCCGCCGTTCCGGATCATCGCCCCCGGCCGCGTTTACCGCTGCGATTCGGATCTCACCCACACGCCCATGTTCCACCAGGTGGAAGGGCTGCTGGTGGACGAGAACATCACCTTCGCGGACCTGAAAGGCACCGTGGCGGCGTTTCTCAAGTTCGTGTTCGAGGTGGACGACCTGCCGGTGCGCTTCCGGCCCAGCTACTTCCCGTTCACCGAGCCCAGCGCCGAGGTGGACGTGGGCTGCATGACCTGCGGCGGTGAGGGCTGCCGGGTGTGCTCGCACAGCGGCTGGCTGGAAATCATGGGCTGCGGCATGGTCCATCCCAAGGTGCTGGAGCACGGCGGCGTGGACGCCACCCGCTACAGCGGCTTTGCCTTCGGCATGGGCGTGGAGCGCCTCGCCATGCTGCGCTACGGCGTCAACGATCTGCGTCTGTTCTTCGAAAACGACGCGCGCTTTTTGTCGCAATTCGCCTAGGGGATTATAAAGAATGCGTTTCAATGAAGCCTGGTTGCGGGAATGGGTCAACCCGGACATCGATAGCGACACCCTGGCCCACCAACTGACCATGGCCGGCCTGGAAGTGGACGCCGTGGAGCCGGCGGCACCGCCGTTCACCGGCGTGGTGGTGGGGCAGATCGTCCGCTGCCAACCGCACCCGGACGCCGACAAGCTGCGCGTCTGTGAAGTCAGTGACGGCGAGAGCACCTTTCCGGTGGTGTGCGGCGCCCCCAACGCCCGCGAAGGCCTGAAGGCGCCGTTCGCCCGGGTCGGCGCCTTGCTGCCCGGCGACCTCAAGATCAAGAAAGCCAAGCTGCGCGGCGAGCCCTCCGAGGGCATGCTGTGCGGCGGCTCCGAGCTGGGCCTGGAGGACCGCATCGACGGCCTGCTGGAACTGCCGGAAGACGCCCCGCTGGGCACCGATATCCGTGACTATCTGTCGTTGAACGACACCGTCATCGAAGTGGACCTGACCCCCAACCGGGCCGACTGCCTGAGCCTGCGCGGCATCGCCCGGGAAGTGGGCGTGCTCAACCGCACCCCGCTCAACGAGCCCGCCATCGAGCCGGTGCCCGCCACCCTGGACGACCGCTTCCCGGTGACCCTGGACGACAGCGACGGCTGCCCGCGCTACCTGGGCCGGGTGATCCGTGGCATCAACGCCGCCGCCGAGACGCCGCTGTGGATGGTGGAGCGCCTGCGCCGCGCCGGCGTGCGCGCCATCGACCCGGTCGTCGACGTGACCAACTATGTGCTGCTCGAACTGGGCCAGCCGCTGCACGCCTTCGACCTGGCCAAACTGACCGGCGGCATCCGTGTGCGCCGGGCCAAGGCCGGCGAGACCCTGCAAAGCCTGGACGACCAGACCCTGGAGCTGAACGACGACACCCTGCTGATCGCCGACGACAACGGCCCCCTGGCCCTGGCCGGCATCATGGGCGGCCGCCCCAGCGCGGTGTCCGAAGACACCCGCGATCTGTTCCTGGAGTGCGCCTTCTTCAGCCCGCTGGCCATCGTCGGCCGGGCGCGCCGCTACGGCCTGCACACCGACGCCTCGCACCGCTATGAGCGCGGCGTCGACCCGGCCCTGCAACAACGCGCCCTGGAGCGCGCCACCGCGCTGATCCTGGAGATCGCTGGCGGCGAAGCCGGCCCGCTGGACGAAACCCTGGCCGAGGACAAGCTGCCCGAGCCCGCCACCATCGAGCTGAGCGCCGAGCGCGTCGCCCGCCTGCTGGGCGCGCCCCTGGACGACGCCAATATCGTCGACATTCTCGAGCGCCTGGGCATGACGGTCACCGAAACCGGCGCCGGCCGGTGGTCGGTGCGCGCCCCCAGCTGGCGCTTCGACATGGCGATCCAGGAAGACCTGATCGAGGAACTGGCCCGCGTGCACGGCTACGAGAATCTGCCCAGCCGCGTGCCCGCCGGCACCCCCGCCGGCGACCCCGCCCCGGAGAAAGAGCTGCCGCTGCGCCGCCTGGGCGACACCCTGCGCGACCGCGGCTATATGGAAGCCATCACCTACAGCTTCGTGGCCCCGGAACTGCAGGCCAAGGTGGACCCGGACCACGCGCCGCTGGCGCTGCTCAACCCGATCTCCGCCGACCTGGGCGTGATGCGCACCGGCCTGTTGGCGGGCCTGCTGAGCGCCGCCGAGCGCAACGTCAACCGCCAGTGCAGCCGCCTGCGCCTGTTCGAGACCGGCCTGCGCTTCGTGCCCGGCCCGGACGGCCTGGCCCAGGAGCCGATGGTCGCCGGCCTGCTCTACGGCAGCGCCCAGCCCGCCCACTGGGAGGGCAAGCCCCGCCCGGTGGACTTCTACGACCTGAAAGGGGACGTGGAGGCGCTGCTGGCCCTGTCACAACCAGACGCCTTCGCGTTCCAGCCGGGCAGCCACCCGGCACTGCACCCCGGCCAGTGCGCCGAAGTCACCCGTGACGGCCGCACCGTGGGCCACCTGGGCCGCCTGCACCCGCGCCTGGCCGCGCAGCTGGACCTGCCCAAGGGCCTGTATCTGTTCGAACTGGCCCTGGAGCCCCTGCGTCTGGGTCGCCTGCCGCACTTCGAGCCGGTCTCCGACCAGCCCCGCGTGCAGCGCGACCTGGCCTTCGTGGTCGACGCCGACGTGCCGGCCGGCGAGATGGTCGCCGCCGCCCACCAGGCCTGCGACGACCGCCTGCGTCAGGTGCATATTT
>Ga0208300_100372_pt1 | contig 34835 bp, 24 predicted proteins | sample 23_taG_FD_184096 | JGI IMG/M metagenome (GOLD analysis project Ga0208300, IMG submission 184096) | Marine viral communities from Cariaco Basin, Caribbean Sea - 23_WHOI_OMZ (SPAdes) (version 2) | ecosystem: Environmental > Aquatic > Marine > Oceanic | place: Caribbean Sea: Cariaco Basin...
AAAAGACTCGTCACCCATCTACCGCAGCTTGCTTGAGCAGGTTGCAGGCGAAAACAATGTCGGTTTCGATACCCGCGAACTGTCAACCCATCTGGCTGAAGCGGTTCAGGCGCGCCACGAAAAATCCGCGAGCGCGACGAAACTGGATATCCCGGCAACCATCAGCGATACCTTGCTGACACACCTCAGCCAGGCATTGGGCATTTTAGCCAAGCGCAATTTCAACCGGATTGCCAGCCAGGGAACGCTGGAGATCTGTGTCGGGCTAACGGCCGCTCATTATTTTATTGCCGGAGAAAAAACCTTTCCGGAGTTCATTGACGGCAACGATGAGCAGCATGAAGAAGAAAATTTCTTTATTCGCAACTCCACACCAAAACCTGATGCCTGGTCTGGAGCGCACGATGCGGCTGCTCAGGAACGCAGTTTGCCACCATCAGACGCTCCCATTAATTTCCGGAACAGTTCGGGCACCAAACCAAGCAAAACCAGGCCGGTTGCCCACAAAGCCTCGCTGATCAACACCAGTCCCGGCGGTTATTGCGTGGGCTGGGAAACCGACATCCCGGCATCTTTGCAGGCCGGAGAAGTGCTCGGTGTCAGGGAACAAAGCTCGCACCCCTGGAGTCTGGCGGTGGTCCGTTGGCTTCGACAGGTTCGCAACCAAGGCACTCAAGTGGGCATCGAACTGCTCGCCCCCAGTGCCGCACCCTGCGCAGTACGCCTCATTCAGAAAGTGGGCAACAGCAGCGAATACCTTCGCGGGCTCATGCTGCCGGAGATAAGCGTGGTTAACCAGCCTGCAACCCTGATTACTCCTCGCTTGCCGTTCCAGAGTGGCAGCCGTATCTCTCTGCTGCACGATGGCTGCGAAGACCAGGGCCAATTGCTGAAAAAAGTTTCCGCAACAGGCAGTGTCAGTCAGTTCGAGCTTAAATTGCATACAGCCGCAACCTCCTCGCACACCAAGGGGCCCCGGGGTTCTGGCTCAGGCACAACAGAAGACGAATTCGACTCCTTGTGGCCATCGCTTTAAACGACCTGTTAACAGTCCATTGACGTCAGGGTTGTTATTAATCAACAACCCCTTCATCATTCTATTCCAATGATACGCCGGTTATTTGCCGAAAGTCCGGAAGAATTTTACCTTCCGCTTTACTGACGGCAAATCGCTTCGGCACCATCAAACGGCATGATGAGACATCGTACGAATGCAGAAAAAAAACTCCACGGTTCAGCTGCTGATCCTAGACCCATCCCAAAATGATGCCGAGTCATTGGTCAGTTTGCTCCGCAACGCCGGCAAAGCAACCCGAGCCCATCGCATCACCTCGGAAGAAGATCTCGAAGAGGCATTGAAAGCTTCACACTGGGATTTTCTGCTGGCCAGGGATCTGGAGGAACTGGAATTCGGGCCAGAGGCGGCGCTCGCTATGGTTAAACGGATGGACAAAGATATCCCGTTCATCCTGTTAACCAATGAGCCAAACCGGGAACGGGACCTCGCGATCATGCGCCTTGGTGCTCAAGACGCGGTGCCCTTTGAGCATACCGAAATGCTGGTACTGGCGATCAAGCGCGAACTCGCGGCTCTGAACGAACGCCGCAAACGCCGGGTTCTGGAATCTCACCTGCGCGAGGCCGAACAACGCTGCCAGCTTCTGCTCGAGAGCTCCAAAGATGCCATTGCCTATATCAACGATGGCATGCACATCTACGCCAACCAATCGTACATGGAGTTCCTCGGCTACGACGACATTGACGATCTGATCTGCGTCCCGGTTCTGGACACGCTAACACCAGAATGCCAGGAGCAGTACAAAGAATTCATGAAAGCGTTTGAGGAAGCCGGTACCAACGGCATGACCTTCAACTGCACCGCACGTCGCAGCGACGACAACGAACTCAACGTCACCATGTCTGTCTCCGCCGCGACATATGACGGCGAAGCCTGTACTCAGGTGGTGCTGCAACCGGAGCACAGTGATGCGGAACTCGAAGAAAAACTCCGGAAAATAAGCAGCCAGGATTTGTTGACTGGCCTGTATAACCGTCAATATCTGATGGAGCGGCTGGCCGAGACTCTGGCCACTTCTGCCAAGACCAATGAAACCGGTGCCCTGGCCTACATTGGGATCGACAACTTTTTGAGCATGAAGAGCGACGTGGGCATTGCCGGTGCCGATTTATTGCTGGGTGATCTGGCGTCACTCCTGAAAGAACAAACGCCTGACGACATGACGCTCGCGCGTCTCAGCGACGATGCGTTCTGCATAATGTGCCTTCCGTGCAACGACAAAGGTCTGGCTGAGCTGGGCGAAACCATTCGGAAAGCTGTGGATGACCACTTGTTCGAAATCAACGGTCGCACGGTCTCCCTGACCGTTTCCATTGGCGTTTCAGCCATTACCGAGAACTCTCCCAAGGCGGAGGAGCTCCTCAGCCGGGTTCATTTGGCCTCAGCCGAAGTCAAAAAACAGCCGGGGCATGAAAACGGCAATGGCGTTGTTATATACAACCCGGTTGATTTTGAGGTGCCCGATGAGTCAAACGCCCTCGAAATGGTCACCAAAGCCATGGATGAAGACCGGCTTTACCTGCTGTTCCAGCCCATCATCAACTTGCGCGGTGAGGGCGAAGAGCACTATGAAACGCTGGCCCGAATGACCAACAGCGACAACGAAGAGGTTACCCCCTACGACCTGTTGCCGGCCATTTGCCCTCCGGAAACCACCATAAAGATCGACCGCTGGGTGATTCTGCAAGCGATCAAACAGCTCTCCAGCCACCGCTCCCGCGGTCATGACACCAAGCTGTTTGTGAACCTTAGCGCTGAAACCCTTCAGGATGTCACCTTTACCCCTTGGCTGAGTGTAGCGCTCAAAGCGGCGCGACTGCCTGGCGATGCATTGATTTTCCAAATCAGCGAAAACAACGCCAACAACTTCACCAAACAAGCAAAAGAATTCACGAAGGCAGTACACGAGCTCAACTGCAAAGTGTCGATCAAGCATTTTGGCGGTGCCATTAATCCTTTCAATGTACTGAAACACGTTGATACGGATTACGTGAAATTTGACGGCTCGTTCACTGAGAGCATCCAGAAAGACGACAAAATCAAAGATCAGGTGAAAGAAATGGCCAGTTCGCTGCAAAAATCCGGCAAGCTGACTATCGTGCCGCAAGTGGAAAGCGCCAGCGTTCTGGCGACCCTCTGGCAAGCAGGCGTTAACTACATTCAGGGTTATTACCTGCAAGCTCCGGGACCGGAAATGAACTACGATTTTGGCGATCACTGATTGTCGCGGATTACGGCATAAAAAAAAGAGGTGAAGACCGTGTCTTCACCTCTTTTTTGCAACTGCTGCCGTTGTTTTACAGCGTCTGATTGGTTTCACTCTCACGAAACCCGATCAGATACAGAATGGCGTCCAAGCCCAGCGTGGAGATGGAGTGCTTAGCCGACTCCTTAACCAAAGGCTTGGCCCGGAACGCTACCCCCAGCCCCGCCTGGCTCAGCATAGGCAGGTCGTTCGCGCCGTCGCCCACCGCGATTACTTGCTCTCTGGCGATATGCTCTTTCTCGGCGATCTCCAGCAACAATTCCGCTTTGCGCTGACCATCGACAATCTGCCCCTTCACTTCGCCGGTCACTTTCCCATTTACGATTTCCAGTTCATTGGCATAAACGTAGTCAATGCCCAACTTACTCTGCAAATGACGTGCGAAGTACGTAAATCCGCCCGATAGAATGGCTGTACGATAGCCCAGCGCCTTTAAACTTCGAATCAGGTGTTCAGCCCCTTCCGTCATGCGAAGGCGGTTAGCGATACCCTCAAGCACCGATTCGTCCAACCCTTTCAGCAGCGACAGGCGCTCCGCAAAACTCTGACTGAAATCCAGCTCGCCCTGCATGGCGCGCTCGGTAATCTCTGCAACCCGATCACCCACACCGGCTTCCAGCGCCAATTCATCAATCACTTCCGCTTCAATCAGTGTCGAGTCCATATCGAACACCACCAAGCGGCGGTTACGACGGAAAATCGAATCGGCCTGGAAAGCGATGTCTACGTTCATCTCGCCCGCAATGTGCAGGAAGTCCGAGCGCAGCTGTTCCAGATCCAGCGGTGTTCCGCGAACCGAAAATTCGACACAGGCAATCCGGTTCTCGGAGGCATTCAGGGATGGCCGGGCAGACAAGCGGGTGATGTTGTCGATGTTCAGGCCGTGACGTGCGGTTATTTCAGACACACGGGCAATCTGTTCCGCTTTAATATCCCGAGACAATAAGGTCACAATGTAACAGGCCCGGTTACGCCCCTCGGCCCAGGACTGGTATTCCTCAACCGTGATCGGTGCAAACCGAACCTGCAGATCCAGCGCGTGCAGACGAAACAGAATATCGCGGATGACCGGCGAAGACTGGGACTCGTCCGGAATCTCAATCAAAATACCCCAGGTCAAGTAATCGTGAATCACCGCCTGACCGATATCGAGAATGCGCACATCGTATCGACCCATAATCCCCGTTATTTCCGAGGTCAGCCCAGGCTTATCGCGCCCGGATACGTTTACCAGCACCAGCTCACTCACTGTCTACACTCTCCTCTTCCTCTGCTCTGGCGGCAGAGGGAATGACATCGATACCGTCCACGCGCTGCAGCCCGCGGGGCAATTTGTGGCCACGGCGGCCACGCTCTCCGAGATAGTGTTCAAGATCACTGAACCTCAACCCAAGCTTGCGCTTTCCGGCTCGCACTTCCAGCTGATCTTCTTCGCCAAACACGGCGACAGCTACCACAAACTCCTCGCGGTTCTGCACTCGCGCAGAGGGAATGCTGATGATCTTATTGCCCTTGCCTTTCGCCAGTTCCGGCAATTCGTTAAGCGGGAAAACCAGCATTCGTCCTTCATTGGAAATCGCCGCAAGATACAGGGTTGACGCGGTTTCCGGCACCGTCACCGGCGGCATGATTTTGGCCCCTTTCGGAACGGTCACGACGGCCTTCCCAGCCCGGTTTTTACTGATCATGTCACCCAGCGACGTGACAAAGCCATAGCCGGCATCCGTCACTAACAACGCCTTACGCTCTGGTTTACCCATGAGCAAGCCCGAGAAGGTGGCACCAGACGGCGGGTTTATCCGGCCAGTCAGCGGGTCGCCCTGGCCTCGTGCAGACGGCAGCGAATGGGCCATCAACGCGTATGCCCGACCGGTAGAATCGAGGAAGATCGCTTGCTGATTGTTGCGGCCTTTGGCGGCCAGAGAAAACCGGTCGCCGGACTTATAACTCAGGCCAGACGGATCAATATCATGCCCTTTCGCGGCCCGCACCCAGCCTTTTTCCGACAACACCACCGTCACCGGGTCGTTGGACACCAAATCAGTTTCACTGAAGGCCTTGGCTTCTTCACGCTCGACAATAGGTGAGCGACGGTCGTCACCGTAGGTTTCCGCATCCTGTTGAAGCTCGGTTTTTATCAACTCCCGCATACGTTCTTCAGAGCCCAGAATGGCCTGAAGCTCATCACGTTCCAGGGCAAGTTCATCCTGCTCGCCACGGATTTTCATCTCTTCCAGTTTGGCCAAATGACGCAATTTCAGCTCAAGAATTGCCTCCGCCTGTTCCGGCGACAAGCCAAAACGGGCCATCAGCTCCACCTTCGGCTTATCCTCTGTGCGGATAATTTCGATTACCTCATCAATATTGAGGTAGGCAATCAACAAACCTTCCAGCAAATGCAGGCGGGCCAGCACTTTGTCCAAACGGTGCTGCAATCGGCGCGTTACCGTGGTTTTCCGGAAGGCGAGCCATTCCGTCAACATCTGATGCAGACCTTTAACTCCGGGACGACCGTCGTTGCCGATCACGTTAATGTTCACCCGGTAGGTTTTCTCAAGGTCGGTACTGGCAAACAAATGCGCCATTAAACCTTCCAGATCCACGCGATTCGAGCGCGGCACAATCACCAGCCGAGTCGGGTTTTCGTGGTCTGACTCATCCCGCAAATCCGCCACCATCGGCAGCTTCTTGGTTTGCATCTGCTGGGCTATTTGCTCAAGAACTCGATTACCTGATACCTGGTGCGGCAAATCAGTAACCACGATCTCGCCACTTTCTTTGACCCAACGCGCCCTCATTCTCAACGAGCCGCGGCCCGTTTCGTACATCTTGCGAAGATCGTTGCGCGGGGTAATGACCTCGGCACGGGTTGGGAAATCCGGGCCTTTGACATGTTCGCAGAGCTGGTCAACGGTGGCTTCTGGCTCATCCAGCAGACGGATACAGGCTGCAGTGACCTCCCGTACGTTGTGGGGCGGGATGTCTGTGGCCATGCCCACCGCGATGCCGGTTGTGCCGTTCAGCAACACATGCGGCAAACGTGCCGGAAGAACCGAGGGTTCCTCCATGGTGCCATCAAAGTTGGGCACCCAATCTACCGTGCCTTGGCCCAGTTCACTCAACAACACATCGGAAAATCGCGCCAGCCGGGATTCGGTATAACGCATGGCGGCGAAGGATTTGGGATCGTCCGGTGACCCCCAGTTGCCCTGCCCGTCGACCAGAGGGTAACGGTATGAGAAGGGTTGGGCCATCAGCACCATGGCTTCGTAGCAGGCACTGTCGCCATGAGGGTGGAACTTACCCAGAACGTCACCCACGGTTCGAGCCGACTTCTTGTACTTGGAGGTGGACTTCAGGCCCAACTCGGACATCGCGTACACAATCCGCCGCTGCACCGGCTTAAGCCCGTCGCCCACATTGGGCAAGGCCCTATCCAGGATCACGTACATGGAATAGTCGAGGTAGGCCTTCTCGGTATAATCGCGTAGCGCTACCCGCTCGAACCCTTCATCGGTCGTCTGAAACTCTGGCATGAACGCCCCTTTGCCTTAACTGCCTGATTTGGAATGTCGATTCGTTACCCGAAAGAGACACCGGGAAATGTGGCCCACATTATATGGACGCCAGCCACGATACACCAATTTCCAATAGCGGAATTCCCGCATGGAGAGTCTGTAAGGTGCGCCGTATTCTCGCTGATCTAGTTAGATTGCCGTCTTATCTCTGAGCAAGCGGAAACCTATGATTCCCAATCTGAAAGCCTGCGGGCACGCTATGATAACGGCTCTGGTAAATGCCACTCTTGCAGTTGTTCTGATGCTGTTGGTGGAGTTTGCCATCAGTGGCACGTTTCAACTACCAGCCCCGTATCTCTGGGCTGGACTGGTGATTTGGGTTGTTATTTTTGTGGCCCAGTTTCTACGTCAACGCCATCTTTGCAGAGCAAACGAGCAACCAGAGAATCACTAACACCCTGTCTTCATGGAGTATTGGCGATGCAATCGCCGGAGGGAACTTAGCCTGGGGGCCCAGCATTCCGGCCCCAGGCTACGTATTGCAGACTTTACTGACGAATACCTTCTACAGAAATTTCGATCTCAACGGTTTCAGAGGCCTTGCCCAGATCCATCGGGATACCGAAATCCTTCAGTTTGATTTCCGTTTCAGCTTCAAAGCCCATCCGGTAACCACCCCAAGGGTCCGCGCCGTGCCCCAGCATTTCAGCCTCTAGCGTCACTTCACGAGTGACGCCCCGTAGCGTCAGATCACCGATGATATCGGCTTCGCCTTCGCCGTCCATAACAACTCGCTTGCTCTGGAAGGTGGCTTCACCAAACTCGCTCACGGCCAGGAAATCATCACTGCGCAAGTGCTTGTCGCGCTCGGCATGGTTGCTGTCGATACTTGCGGTATCGATGGTCACAGACACGGAGCTGTTTTCCGGATTTTCAGCGTCATAAACAAATTGGCCATCAAAATCGTTAAAGCGGCCGTACAACCAGCTGTAACCGAGATGGGAGATCTTGAAGGTAATAAACTGATGCGCCCCTTGTGTGTCAAAAGCGTAGGTTCCGCTGTGCTCATCGGCATAGGCCGAGGTCATTACCACCATGGAAACGGCTGAAGCCAGTATCAGTTTTTTCATAAAGTTCTCCTTAATTTACTTTGGTATTACTCAGTTCCTGAATTGAACCACTTACGATTTCCCGACCATTCGGCGCAAGGTCGCGTCTTTGTCGATAAAGTGGTGTTTTAGTGCTCCGAGAGCATGAACGCCTGCCAACGCAATCAGCGCCCAGGTGCTCCAGTAATGCACAAGGCCGGCGGTGTCTTCCATGCCTTTGATGCGACCAGTCACAGAAGGAACCTGGAACCACCCAAACACATCAATAGCGGAGCCATCGGCCGTCGAGATCAGATATCCGCTGATCATGGCCACAAAAATTAGTATATAAAGCAAGGCGTGTGCGATGTGAGCCGATGCCACCTCCCAACGCTTATGCTCAGGCAACGGTTTGGGGGTCGGTGTCGCAAGTCGCCACAACACGCGGAACAACATGGCACCAAACAGCAGTATGCCCACTGAACGGTGAATATCAGGTCCCCGACGATACCACTCGTCGTAATACGACAAATCAACCATCCAAAATCCCAGCCCAAACAGCCCGATCACAGCGGCCGCAACCAACCAGTGCAATAAAATGGAAAGCCAACCGTATCGGTCATCAGAATTTCGAACTGTCATGTTTACTCCAGCTTAATCATCTATCGTGCAGGGCCAACAGAATTCACCTTATATATGAGGACCTAGTCTAAAGCCCTTAGATAACCAATCAAATCGAAATATTCTGTCTTCATTGATCAGTTTCTTTGAATAACCTATACCACTAGGAGGGTAACGCCTCGGCCACTTTGGTCGTATAGGGATTTTACGGATTGTCGGAATTTATCGGTGCGATAGACTTTAACCAAACTTATGAACTGCCCCGTCCAGGGGTGTTAATGAAAGAGGAAAGCGATATGGAACTCGATTTCGACGAAACCGTAGTCATCCCCAGCAATAACTAATGACGCTTGAATCCCGGCTCCACGCCGGGATTCTTCATTCTGCTCCCGCCTTTTATTACTCCAATACAAACTGTTTCCCGCGATACTCATTAACCAGTGGTAATCAGCCTCATTTTTTGGCACTCTTCAGCCTGTAAGATATTGAAATAAAATGAACCGTGCCAAGGATATAGGCACTCTGGCGATTAGTTCAGCTGTAGCTCGTTATATGCTTAACAGCTGTTTAGATCTATTACACGGCCCAGACGCACCTATGTCCTACAGCCTTAACGAAATGCTAGCGGCTCCTGAAGCCGATCTACTGTCGCCTATGCTTAGCCAGCAGGACGATCTGTGGACCGCTACATTCCGAGGGCTAACGCTGCACACTGCCCTTCAGCCTATCTACAGCATCGCTCATAAACGCACAGTAGGCTATGAAGCTCTGATTCGCGCCTTCGATAACGACAATGCCGCGGTTCTGCCGCCGCACCTGTTTGATCTACCTTCTACCGATGCGGAAAACCTGCTTCTCGATCGGCTCTGCCGCTACCTGCATGTCCGCAACTACAGCAGCATCAAAGACCAGCTGAACTGGCTGTTTCTGAACGTGTCGCCGCGGGTCGTTACTCATGGCAACCAATCGGATTCGTTTTTCGGGCAAATTCTTGAGAAGACAGGGCTACCCGCCCATCGAATCGTTATGGAGATCGTCGAACAGCCTACCGACGATGCCGATAAGCTTAGAGAAACCGTCGCCTATTACCGGAAACTCGGTTGCCTCACAGCAATAGACGATTTTGGTGCGGGCCATTCTAACTTTGAACGTATCTGGAATCTGTCACCGGATATCGTGAAGCTCGACCGTTCACTATTGATGCGGGCGGTTGACGACCACCGCGCCCGGCAAATCCTGAACGGCATTGTATCGCTGCTGCGCCAATCCGGCTGCCTGGTATTGCTGGAAGGTGTAGAGACTCGTGATCAGGTGATGATCGCCATTGATGCCGGGGTCGATTTTGTTCAGGGCTTTTACTTCCAGCGCCCCAGCACCGACCTGGAAGCAATGTCTCAGGCGCCCACAAACCTGGACGCCTTGCTGACGGAATACAAACAAAGAAAACAGGTTAAACAGGACCCGACACGCCAACTGGTCAACTATTTCACGGCCCCTTTCATGCGTGCGACCGAGCAGCTCCTGGAAGGCGTTGACATCCGTCAGGCCTGCGCAGAACTCATCACTCACCCGGTGGTTTCCCGTTGCTACCTGGTGGATTCCGACGGTGTTCAGATTACCGAAACGCTCATGCCCAATGACAGTCCTGCCGGGCAGGATCCTCGTTTCAAACCACTCGAAGACACCGCCAGCGCGGACTGGTGCCGCCAGCAGTATCTTAGCCAGGCGCTTGAACAACCGGGCAGCTTGCACGTAACAGCACCTTATCTTTGCGTCACCGGCGCCAATATGTGCGTCACCCTCTCTCTGGCCTATAACTCCGGAGGCAGCCTGCAAGTTCTGTGCTGCGACATCATGAGCAATTCAGATCAGATGTTATAAATCAGAGCGATAACACTCACCGCAACTATCCCCACAAAAATGTTCATTGGTAGACCCACCCGTAGAAAGTCGGCAAACCGATAGCCGCCGGGCCCGAACACCATCATATTCGTCTGGTAGCCTAACGGCGTCGCGAAGCTGGCCGACGCCGCCATCATCACAGCAATGATAAACGGCTCTTCGGCGATCCCCATCGCCTGCGTCAGCGACAACACCACCGGCACAATCAGCACCGCGGCGGCATTATTGGTGATCACTTCCGTCAGCACCGACACCACCAAATACACCAAAATCAGCGCCACCAACGGACTCCCCTGACTCAAGCCAAACACCGAGTCGGCCAAATACCGTGCTGCGCCGGTTTGCTCCAGCGCCCCGCCCAATGCAAAAGACGATGCAATGGTTAATACGACCGGCACATCGACCGCCTTCTGCGCCTGCCCCACTGTGCAACAGCCAGATACGATCATCAAAAACGCCCCCACCAGTGCGGCATTCAGCATGGTCATCACACCGCATGCGGCGAGGCCAACCAGCACCAGCAGAATTGCCCAGGATAACCAAGCCCGGTCGTGGCGTGGTGCGTCGGTTTCCAAATCGTTGATCAACAGAAAGTCTTTGTTGTAACGCTGCCGGCTCACAAACGCCGGACGGGCTTCCAGCAACAACACATCCCCGGGGCGCAGCCGTATATTTCCGAGATTGCCGGGCACCCTTTCACCGCCCCGGGCTACCGCTAACACCACGGCACCATAACGATCCCGGACACGGGCATCACGAATAGTCTGCCCGAGCACATCACACTGCGGTGAGAGCACCGCTTCCACCAGCCGTCGTTCAGCCCGATCTTGACTCAGCGCCGGCTCATCATCGTGAACCGATGGCACAATCCCATTGATGCGAAGCAAGTCGGATATCGCCTGGGTGTCACCGGCAAACACCAACCGATCGCCCCCTCGTAACCGTTCTTCTGAAGGCACGGCGGTAACCACGCTTCCGTCACGTTCGATCTCGACCAGATAGAGCCTCTCAAGCTCTCGCAGGCCAGCCTCTCCCACCGATTTACCCACCAGAGGCCCGTTGGCGGCAACCGCTACCTCAAGGGTGAATTCTTTGACCGAACCGAATTTTTGATAATCCTTCTTTTCAGGCAAGAATCGTGGCAGGAACACCAGCATCGCCAACACACCTATAGCGGCCACCGGCAACCCGACCTGGGTAATGGCAAAAATAGAAAAACCATCGCTGCCCGTGAGCTGTTGATACTGTCCGTTCACCACCAGGTTGGTACTGGTGCCAATCATCGTCAGCGTGCCGCCAAAAATAGCCGCATAACTTAAAGGAATCATCAGTTTGGAAGGAGCGACACCGATCTTGCGTGACCAGCCATGAACCGCAGGAATCATGGTGGCCACCACAGGGGTGTTATTCAGAAAGCCACTGAGCAGAGTAACCGGCAACGCGATGCGAGCCTGAGCTGCCCGCACGGTTTTGGGTTTACCGAGGATATAACGCACTAAAAGATCGACACCTCCGGAGTGGTGGACTCCCGAGGCAACAACAAACAAGGCAACAACGGTGATCAGACCCGGGTTACTAAACCCGATTAGCGCTTGCTCATGGCTGACAATACCCGTAGCGCTGAGCAACACCAGCACCGCCAGCATCACCAGATGCGGTGCAAATCGCCCAGATACCATCAAAGCCAGCGCAGCGCCTGCCAAAAATATAGAAAACCAGCCTTCCCAGTCCATAAGCCTGTCTGTTCCACCCAGAAAACAGACAGGATAACGAGCCGGAGGCTAACTTAAAAAGAATAAGAAGAGATTTTAATAGCTCTTAAAGAAATATCAGCCTGCAACGTCCGCCATATTGCCGTATGCTTCCAGCCAGGCCTTACGGTCAGAAGCACGCTTCTTGCCCAACAGCATATCCATCGCTTCGTCGGTATCGTCGCCCTCTTCCAGCGTAAGCATTACCAAACGCCGCGTATCGGGTGCCATGGTGGTTTCGCGCAGCTGCAGCGGGTTCATTTCGCCCAGCCCTTTGAACCGGGTAACCTGAAGCTTGCCCCGACGGTTTTCGGCTGCCAACCGGTCCAGAATGCCCTGTTTCTCGTGTTCATCCAGTGCGTAGAACGTTTCCTTGCCCAGATCAACCCGATACAGCGGCGGCATGGCAACGAAAACGTGCCCGGCACTGACCAACGGCCGGAAGTGTTTCACAAACAACGCACACAATAAGGTCGCAATGTGCAGGCCGTCGGAGTCCGCGTCGGCGAGTATGCACACCTTATTGTACCGCAGGCCGGCTAAGTCATCAGAACCCGGGTCTACACCAATCGCTACCGCAATATCATGCACTTCCTGAGAGGCCAGAATCTCACCCGAGTCGACTTCCCAGGTATTCAATATCTTGCCTCGCAGCGGCATCACAGCCTGAAACTCCCGATCCCGGGCTTGTTTGGCCGAGCCGCCGGCCGAATCACCCTCGACCAGAAACAATTCAGCGCGATTGGAATCGGTGCCGGAACAATCTGCCAGCTTGCCCGGCAACGCCGGGCCAGAGGTAACCTTTTTCCGAGCCACTTTCTTGCTGGCCCGCAGCCGACGCTGTGCGTTGCTGATGAAGAGTTCCGCCAGCACCTCGGCCACATCGGTATGTTGGTTCAACCACAGGCTGAACGCATCTTTAACAACACCCGAAACGAAAGCCGCTGCTTCCCGTGAAGACAGGCGCTCTTTGGTCTGGCCGGAGAACTGAGGCTCCTGCATTTTGAACGACAAAACGTAGGCAACCCGCTCCCAGATATCTTCCGGTGACAATTTAACACCACGTGGCAGCAGGCTTCGGAACTCACAAAACTCGCGCATGGCTTCCAACATACCGGTGCGCAGCCCGTTCACGTGGGTCCCGCCTTGCGCCGTTGGTATCAGGTTCACGTAACTTTCCTGAACAGCGTCTCCACCTTCAGGTAGCCATTGAACGGCCCAGTCCACTGCCTCCTGATTACCCGAAAAGCTGCCGGTGAACGGGTTCAGGGGCACCGCTTCGATATCTGCCAATGCGGTGCGCAGATAATCCCGCAGACCGTCTTCGTACAGCCATTCGTCTTTCTCGCCGGTTTTTTCCTGTATGAATATGACCGTCAGGCCCGGGCACAACACCGCTTTAGCGCGCAGGTTATGGCGCAAGCGACTGACCGAGAAATTCGGGCTGTCAAAATATTTAGGATCTGGCGAAAACCTTAGCCGGGTACCGGTGTTGCGCTTGCCAACCGTGTCGATGACTTCAAGCTCGGTGGCTTTTTCACCGTTTTCGAAGGTCATCCTGTGGACCTGGCTATCCCGGCGTATCGTGACCTCCAGCAGAGTTGAAAGGGCGTTAACCACTGACACGCCGACACCGTGCAAGCCACCAGAAAAGTTATAATTGCCTTCCGAAAATTTGCCCCCCGCGTGCAAACGCGAAAGGATCAGCTCAACCCCCGGCACCCCTTCTTCTTTATGGATATCTACCGGCATGCCCCGGCCATCGTCTTCCACACTTAACGAATTGTCGCTGTGCAGGGTGACTTCTATCTTGCGGGCATGCCCAGCCAAGGCTTCATCAACACTGTTGTCGATGACCTCTTGCGCCAGATGGTTTGGCCTTGACGTATCCGTATACATTCCCGGGCGCTTTCGCACCGGATCAAGGCCGCTTAGAACTTCAATGGCATCGGCGTTGTATTGTTGCTGGCTCATAGAAAGGGCATAACTCCGAAAGTGATCGTTGAGCCATAGCTTATTGATTAAGGCTCAAAGATCAACGTTTGATTTTTTGGCACATCGGTACTGCTCAACGCTTCACACGCTCGACCAGCGGCTGATCGGTGACACCGGTCACTTCAACCCGCGCCCAGTCGCCCCCAGCGACGGCCAGCACGGCACACGGCGAGGTAATCACCTGCGCCACCATCATGCCGGGCGCCGGTGCCTTTACATCCATCTGCAGATTAAGCGTGCCGTCTTCCTGGCTAAACTCCGCCAGTCCAAGGCTATAGCCCGCGGTGGGCTTTTGGCCCAAAGTCACGAAGATAAGTTGTTCTTGGGCCAAATCGACCTGCCGGATGACATCGGTGGACATATTCTGGCCACGCACGCCCAGAAACGAATCCAGTTTTTCTGCGGAATTCACATACGCGACACCAGGACCGGTCAAACCACAGTGAGCTGACTGGGTAACCTGGCGAACCTGCGCGCTCTGCGGAAGCGGGGTGTTCCCCGACGCAGCACAGCCGGTTAGAACCAATAAGAGTGCCGTTGCCGCAAATACTTTCATCGAAAAAGGGGTCATTGCAATGCCTTTCTGGTTGGATTCGTGGAAACCGCTCGGCCCCTGCTATCGATCAGCTGGTAGCCCTTAAACTTCGGCCGGGGCAGAATATCCGGGCTGGCGGCCGAAATGGTCGGACGACTAAAACCGGTGGTCATGCGAAGCCCACTTATGGACTGCCGCACCTTAACGGTTACCACTTCCCGCAAACCCGTGACCGGATACTCTGCGCACGCCTCCCCGGACTGGCAGATAAAGCCATCACCATCGATATCGGTTCCGGCAACCAAATAGTAGTCGCCGGGAGCCACCTCGCTCAGCTGCCGGGGCTCTTCGCCATCGTCGGCTTCAAATTGAAACGAATACTCGCCATCCTGCACCGTGGCTGTCACCTGAGCCTCGGCCAGATACACACCCTGCTCGTTTGGCTCGGTGCCAACCAGCAAGACAAAGTGTTTGCCGGCATTCCGGGCTTTTTCATCGGTAATTAGCTGACCAATAACCGGTATGTGCAGCTGTTTACTGCCATTGTAGCTCACCACAATATCACCTCTGGCGGCGACGTCGGGGGTCAACCGATCAGGCAATAAAATAACCTCAAGAGTAAATGGCTTCTGCGAGAAGTCTTCCGTCACGCGTAGCCAGGCTGGGTGTGAGTCTACCGAAGCACCGGTTACTGGCGCAGAACCATATACGTTAAGCTCAACCACCTGAGCCTCTACCCCTTCGTTGCTCAACGACACCACAGCCGGTGACGCAGACAAGACCGGGCCTGCAAAGCCCTGACTGGCTGCCGACACCGCTTTGGCGGCATCCAGCACCCCAAACCCGACCTGATCCGAGCGCCGACCCGAATATTCCGTTAATTCACCACTCTCGAGCAGCGCCCGGATGTCGCCGTAATCGAGTTCAGGCTTCTCCGCTTTCATCATCGCCAGCACGCCGGAGACGTGAGGCGCCGCCATGGACGTACCTTGAAGGCCCCGATAATCGGCTTCGTACTGACCGGATTTGAGCACCGCGCTGGTGCTCCAGATCAAATCTGCCTCACCATCGGTATTCGCATCACGACCTGCATCACCACCCGGTGCCGCCAAATCGATCCAACTGCCGAAATTGGAGTAAGAGGCCAGATTTCGGGCACCGTCTACCGCACTCACCGCAAGCACGTTCCGGGAGGCTGCCGGGTATGATTTTTCCGAACCGGCGGCATTGCCTGCCGCGGCAACAAACAGCATGCCCTTGTTCACGCCTGCCGCCATGACCGATTCTAACTGAGGTATCTCCGGCAGACCGCCCAAGCTCATGTTGACCACTTGTGCCCTCGGCGGTTGCCCGCTGCTGCCATTTACCAGCCAGGCGATGGCATCAATCAAATCAGCAGAGGAGCCGGTACCGCCTTCGCCCAACACCCGCACGGGCAGCAAGTTAGTTCCAAAAGCTACGCCACCACTGCCCTTGTTATCAATAACAGATGCGACGGTTCCCGCCACGTGAGTACCGTGGTACACGTTGCCGCCCACACTGCTACCCGGATCTCTGGGGTCGCTGTCGTTGTCGACGAAGTCCCGGCCTGTTACCACATTCCTGTTCAAATCCGGGTGCCAACTTGACGAGCCTTGTTTTCGGAACAACCCAGTATCCAACACCGCCACGTTAACGCCCGCACCGCCACTTGGCTCAATCTGCCAGGCAACCGGCCCATTGATCATCCCGTAATGCCACTGCTTACCGTACAGGGGCTCACCAACCGGTGACTGGCTCCGCATCTGATAATTAGGAACGACCGACTCAACGTCTGGTTGCTCCCTGAGTGAGCGAATCCATGCCAGCGTATCCGGCGGCATCTGGCCACCAGCCATCGCGCGGGCAGTGTTCGTCATGGTGCGCAACCAGGTGCGTTCGCCGAGTTTGCGCACCCCGGCGGAGCGTTGCGCGCTCATGTTGAAGGCCGGTGCCGCTGCGGAAGCAGATTCCGTCAACGTGACTATCGCCTCGCCTTCCACATATCCGTGATCCGGCCATTCGTAGGCGGCATTCTGTTGTGCCGTTCCGGCGGTTTTTAACAACACATAACGGGAGGGCACATTACCCACGTTCCTGACCACCACCTGATAATCGCCAGCTTGCCCGGCATTCAGGCGAAACTGTGCGGTTTGGTCCCGGCCGGATGTCCGTACTGCCGGATACCCTTCAACCTGCAGTTCGAGCGCCACATCTGCCCCACAGGTACCAAAACTCTTGAGTACCACTGTTTCACCAACGGCCAAAGGCACTGAAAACGTATCGATGGGGTCTTGTTCATAATCCTGCGGCTGACAGGCCCGCGCGGGAGCCGGGTAAGTGCCCGCATTCGGGCTCACATACCCCGCGAGCACAAAGCTGGCGGGCAACTGTTGTTCGGCGGTGGCGGGAGAGGCGCCCTCTCGGCGCAGTTGATCCATGGTGTCCTGATCAATACGGCTGTTCGCTTCGATAGCGATTGCCCCTGACAAAGGGCTGAAAAGACTTTCGGGCAGGTCATCATCCGAGCCCCCGGAATCGCTGCAACCGGCCAGCCCCACCATCCATGGTGATAATACGATTAACGCAATTAAAGCTCTCACGAGTGCTCCATCAGTCAAGAGATTGCCGGACTTACAAAGAAAAAACCCGCGGAGCAGGACTCTCGCGGGTTTTCGAATCCGGTGCTTTTATAAAGCGTAAAACAGCATCGGAACAAAGGCTACTAATAACAGGGTCGGCAACATGACCGCCAAAGGCAGCAACAGTCGCTCGTACCGGTGCCAGAAAGAGCCAGTACGTTCCGCCGCCAACACTTCCGACTCACCGACCACTTGTCGGGTAAGCAGGTGGTTGAGCGCTACCGGCGGGCTCAGGTAACCAAGTTCGAAGGCCACCAGACACACAATCCAGAAGTGCAGCGGATCAATACCGATTTGGATTGCCGGCTGAGCAATGGTCGCCGACACCAGTATGACCGCCCCGAACGGATCCATAACCATGCCGATAAAGGTCAGCATGACCACGATCACCAACATCGCCAACCAAGGGCTGGTCAGGCTTTCCGGGAACAGGAAGTGCACGATGTCCGACCGCTCCAGAATCCCGCCTAAACAGATAGAAAAGCCGATCAAAGCCAGCAGTGCACCAATGTGAACCGCGGAATCACTGGCCGCAGAACTGCTGCGGGTGAAGAACTCCTGAACTCGTGAAGGCACAGGAGAATCATCTTGCGTCTTACCCGAATCCAGCATCACGATCGCCAACATCACCAAAGGCAAGATCAGAGGCGCGCTGTATTCGTTGAACTGAAGCCCCAGTAGCCCCCAGATCGACAAGATCACCGCCGCAGCCACACCGACATAAGGAATCAGCGGTTTGGTAGCCTGCAAAGATTCGCGCAACGCACCCGGTGCCGGCCGCGGCTTCCAGTTGCCTTCCGTTTTGCACACGATGAAGGAGAACAAGGTGGCCGACATAATGAACACCCAGAAGCCCCAGCCATACATTTCTGACGTGGTCACTTCCTTGTTCAGCGCGGCAACCACCACAATCAACAGGCAGGGGTTCAGAACCACACCCAAACTGCCCGACATCGCGGTTGTTGCCAGAGACAACTGACGCCCCGCACCGGCGCGACGTAGCTCGTCATAAACCACACCGCCAACCGCGAGGATAAAGATGCCCGAGGCACCCGTGAATGCGGTCGGGAACGCGGTGGCAAAGATAATCACCGATGCCAACAACGGAGCCGGCAAGTTGAATGGCTTTATCAGCCCCAACAGCAGTTCCGGCACTCGCGTTTGCTTCAGCATCATGCCGACCAACACATACAGTCCGATGTTGATGAACATCGAGGACAAGTTGGACATCATGCCAAAGTAGATCGCCAGGCCCGACGCGTACCCATCCACGAAGAAGAAATAACTCATGGCAATCAGGCCCATGGTGCAGTACAACGGCACCACCAAACCTGAAGCCATATCCAGGCTACCCGACTTGATCCGTTCAGGAATCGCAACGAAGCGCACCGCGTTGATGACCATAAACAAACCGAACACCATCACCCACGCATACTGAAGCGTCATGGCACTCGCTGAGTCAGGCGTGCGCTCCAAATTCCCGAGATAGGCATTAAGAGACAGCATCATCAAGCCGTTCACGATGAATTGTGAGCCTTGGCTCAAGCGCCACTCAGAACGATTTCGAGGCAGTCTTAAGGCAATATGATCGGCATCGAGTGCAGAGATAGCCGCCGCCATCGCAAACATGCCGATGAACAAGAACTTCGTCAGGTCGATATTGCCCAGGAGGAAATTAGCCAACCCTTGCTCAATGTCTTTAAAGACACTCAACTCCCAGGTGGCATGTTTTTGATTCTCAGCAAACTGTTGATGACGCTCCTCACACAATGCCAGATTACTTTCCAGAGATTGGCGAATCGCTTGTGCATTCGGCGGCGAACTGAAGAGGTCGTCCGGATCAGGCTTATAGGCCTGAATCCGACGCGCCACTTCTGCCTCCACATCCATCGTCAGGTTACAACTGGGCTCAACCGCATCCGGATTGAGCAGATAGTAATTCGGCCATACTTGCTCGCCTACCCAAAGCAGCCGGGAGTGAAGCGAATTACCCATCCCGAGCAACAAAGTCGCCAGGAGCAACAGCAGGAGAATCACCCCGTGCAGTCTGTGCACGGGATACAGAGTCCTTACACCTGTCGCAGTCATTGCACGCCAGTTCATGATCGGAATCCCCGTTTATTCGCGATTATCGGCGGTGCACTCTGACGCGCCCGGATTGCTGGAGCACCGAATCTTGCTCATCAAGCTGAGCATTTTCGGGCTGTACACAACCGGCGCGCCGTTAACACCATCGCGCATTTCCAGACGGTTTTCCCGGAACATTTCCTGGTAGCCAACGATGTCCTTCTCAGGGATACTAATCCACTTGTCCTCAGGAATCGCTTTTTCAAGACCGCCAATCATGTTCATTGCCTGCGGGAACATACCCCAAGCCACTTCACGAGCCTTTTGCGCCACACTGTCTTCCAGCACCTCATCACGGGCAATAATCTGAACCGTCAGCTGCGCAAGCGGGTAGTCTACGATACCGCCTTTGTCGCCAATACCTTTGTACAGCTCCAAGGCTTCATAGGCGAACGCCGGAGCGTAGGCAGTATCTACCGAACCGTTGTTGAACTTGCCCGCGAAATTCGTCATGTCTGAGGGAACAACGGTGGCTTTCACATAGTTAACCATGTGAATAGCGTCTTTCTGGTAGTCCAAAGTCGCGACACGCTTACCAGCCAGCTCAGCCGCCGTATCGATCTCTCTGTCGTTAACAAACAGAAAGCCGGCACCAGCAGGAACAATGCCCAGCACCTCGTAACCATTTTCTTTCATAAGAGGGGCGGCTTTGGGCTGAGCGAGGGTCGCCAGCAGGGTTTCCAAATCCTTGTACGTCGGCAATGCACCGACCGCACTGATACTTCCGGTAAAGCGGTTGAAGGGGCGAGTTCTCAGATCGGTAGCTGCGACCGCGTCACACTGACCAGAGTTGAAATCGCCAATGGCAACGCCTTCATCCGTGTAAGGCTTTAGGTCGAAGTCGATGCCGTGGGTTTTCAGCTCAAGCGTGAAATCTTTCACCATGTTATAGACATCGCCATTCGCACCAATTACGTCGAAGACACACATAGTAGCCGCTTGGGCGGACGATATAGGCGCAATGGCTGCAATGGAAAGGGCTGCAAGTGTTTTACGGATCACAATAACCTCCGGGTCATCATTGTTATGGTTGTTAACGCAAGGAAAGCTGGGTGATAGCGCTGCCGGTTAAAGCAGCCCATCCAGACTCATTGTTTCAATGTTGCTGGTATCACGCTCCGGGCTCATTTTCCCGAAAAAGCGGGTCGGCGTGCGATGGCCGTAATTCTTGGTCCAATGTTTGTCTGATGAGAAAGTGGCAACCGTGCGAGCAACCTCATCGAGAAGTACATAATCCTCGAGAACTTCGAACCCTTCCTCAGCGGCAGCAAAGTCTGCAATTGCATCAGCAAGAACATCTGGGCGACCGAATGTTTCTGCAGCGACAATTTGCAGCGCGTGGGATGTTCTAAAGCCGGCTTTCACACCCAAGTCAGCACTATTCTCAAGCACTACCCATGGGTCTGGAGACAGGGCCGGGCGCGTATCCGGCAGCAGCAGCCACACCAAAGCCCGCACTGCATTCGGTAAGCCGCCCCACTTTTCGTTATCAACACACTGTGCCGCACGCTCGGCTTGTGGTGCGATATTGCGAGGAACACCGGCCATAGCGCCTGAGTTGGCATCATTCACGATAGCCTGCATACCGGTAAGCAACCCGGCCAGGAAGGTAATCTCATCCTGTTCAGTAAACAGGAACGGGCACTCCATCGGCTCTGCCGCGGGATCAAAGTCATAAGCGGCCATAGCGCGGCGGAAAGATTCGTATCGGCGGGTCGCTGTTTGCGCGTATAAACGCTTTGAAACTTCACGGGCATCTTTAGCAGCTGGCACGTTGCCGCTGTAATCGTGTCTTAGGTAATCCAACTCTGCATCCCAAGCTCTGTACTCCATGCAGTTACCAGCCAGCAGCATCAGCAAAGAACCAGTAGTATCAGGCGCGTCCACAACTCGGGAGAAAGAGTACAGCAACGGGTCGATCCCTTCACCTAAAGAACACGCCATGTGCGTATCCGTCATCTGCATGACATAAGGAGTAGCCTCGGATTCAGAGTAACTGGAAAGCACGACACCCGTCGTATGATAAATGGGGTTAACCGTACAACCGGAAAGAACCAGAACCAAGCCTGCGGCAATCAATTTGGGCATACGAGCCGAGAAACGGTATGCCCGGGAGAGCTTAGAGGAGATCATAATGCGACCTGTCTTTACTTTGTATGTTTGTTTTTTTAGACGTGATCATTGCTGCACGGAGTAGCATGCAATCTATCAACGTTCCGTGAACCAGATCACCGAAACTCCGGAGACTTTTATTCACAGAACGAAGGATGCGGGGAAAGCGCTCAAACAGAAATGGCTTATTTGCCGAAATATAATGCCGATCAGGCCAATTACGTATAGAAACTTAAAAATTGGACCTTTCTATTATGGAAACCATCGAGAAAAACTGACCCCGCCCTAGCCAGTTTTTCTACTCCGGGGCACCTGCTGCACCGCCAAAACCCAGCAACGCCATGACCTGATCCGTAAGGCCGTCCAGGGTCAAACCACCACGTTCGGGCTTGTACCAGGTTACCGTCCAACTCAAGGCACCCGTTAACATCCGGCGGGCTATAAACACATCGGCATTCAACTGCCCCTCGTTTTTAAGCCGTTTCAACACGGTCAGCCATAACTCTTCGTACACATCCCGCAATGCCAGCACTTCCGTTTGAGAAACCTCCGATAAGCTGCGCCATTCGTAAACCAGAACCGCCATTGCCTCACCGGTTTTACCGTTGATCGATTCCAGCTCGGCACGAATCAACGCTCGCAGCTTCGCTTCCGACTCGGTCTCGCCCTCCACCGCTGCCTGCATGACCGCGGTATTCAGGCGAATGGTTTCAACCATTACGGCCTTCAAAATTTCTTCTTTCGTTCGGAAATGGTGAAACAAGCTTCCCGACTGAATGCCCACGGCGGCCGCCAGATCCCTCACGGTGGTGCGCTCATAACCTTTGTCTCGGAATAAAGTAGCGGCCTCAGCCAGCAGCCGGCCACGCGCACTGGCAGGGTCGGAAACCAATTGATCTTTAATAAGTGCCTGAAAAATATCGCTGTGCTTCACATGAATATCCAACTGCAGAGAAGGTTGACCCATTTTACCTGACTCTCGCCTATTTACAAACCAAGCGCTTGCTTGGTAATGTCGAGATTAATCGATCAAGATCCATCAATAAATCGCCAATGAAAACGGGGCTATCAACATGTCAGAAGCCAACAAAACCATCCGAATCGGCTGTTCTTCGGCATTCTGGGGTGACACCGAAACCGCGGCCGCCCAACTGGTCCATCAGGGCAACATCGATTATCTGGTCGCCGACTATCTGGCCGAAGTCACCATGTCGATCATGGCGGGCCAAAAGATGAAAGACCCATCGCAAGGGTATGCACGGGATTTCGTGCAAACCGTCATGGGCCCGCTGCTTGTCGACATCAAAGCAAAAGGAATCCGGGTTCTGGCCAACGCCGGTGGCGTTAACCCCATCGCTTGCCGTGATGCGCTCCAGGCACTTTGTGAGAAGGCCGGAGTGGATCTGAAGATCGCTCTGGTATTGGGTGATGACTTGATCACCAAGAAGCAGAAGCTGGCGGATGATGGCATCACCGAAATGACAACGGGCCAGCCGTTCCCGGCCATGATGGTCAGCCTGAACGCCTACCTCGGCGCGCCTGGCCTGGCCGCCGCACTGGACCAAGGTGCGGACATTGTTCTCACCGGGCGCGTTGCCGACAGCGCTTTGGTTCTGGCGCCGCTGGTGCATGAATTTGGCTGGCAGTGGGACGATTACGACAAACTGGCCCAAGGCAGTCTTGCCGGGCATTTGCTGGAATGCGGTGCTCAGTCTACTGGTGGCAACTTTACCGATTGGGAAGCCGTTGCAGACGGGTTTACCAATATGGGTTTCCCGATTGCAGAAGTCAGCGCCGATGGCGATTTTGTTATGACCAAACCCGACAATACCGGTGGTTTGGTTAGCCGTGGCACGGTTGGCGAGCAATTGGTGTACGAGATCGGTGATCCAAGAGCGTATCTGCTGCCCGATGTGACCTGCGATTTTACGCAAGTTAAGCTGGATGAAATTGCGCCGAACCGGGTTCACGTGTCCGGTGCGACAGGATTGGAGCCCACCGACAGCTACAAGGTGTCTGGCACCTGGCCCGATGGCTTCAAATGTACTGCGTCTTTCCTGCTAGGGGGTATCGACGCGCCAGCCAAAGCCCAGAAGGTTGCGGACGCTATTCTGGCCAAAACATCGGCGATGTTTGCGGACAAAGGCTTGCCAGGCTATTCCGAAACCAGCATTGAGCTGCTGGGTACCGAAGCGACTTACGGCCCTCATGGCCGTCGCAGCGACACACGGGAAGTAATCGTCAAAATTTCTGCAGCCCATCCCAAAAAGGAAGCCTTGGTGCTGTTTTCGAGGGAGATTGCACAAGCCGCAACCGGTATGGCGCCAGGTCTGACCGGCATTGTCGGCGGTCGCCCTTCCGTGTTCCCAAAGATTCGTCTTTATTCGTGTTTGGTTCCGAAATCCGAGGTGGCTGTGTCGGTGGATATCGGCGGCGAAGCTGTGCCTGTCGACGTTGCCTGTGATTGTAGCTTTGATCCCGCTCAGCTGGCGCCCGAACCGCAGGGCAATATTGAGGTTACAACGGATACGACGGTTCCTCTGGTTCGGTTGGCGTGGGCGCGCTCCGGGGACAAGGGCGATCACAGCAATATTGGTGTGATTGCGCGGGAAGCGGAGTTCGTGCCGTACATTCAGGCCGCGCTTACAGAGAAGGCAGTTGCCGAGTGGATGGCGCATACGCTGAATCCGGAGTCCGGCAAGGTGACTCGTTGGGCTTTGCCGGGGCTGAATGCGTTTAACTTCTTGCTGGAGCACAGTCTGGGTGGTGGCGGTATCGCCAGCTTGCGGATTGACCCACAAGGTAAGGCGTTTGCGCAGCAGCTTCTGGAGTTTCCAGTGCCGGTGCCATCGCAACTTTCTGAGTCTTAATTCGGTGCAAGCACCCCGCCGGAGGAGGACTGTTCAAAAAACGCTCCTTCGGCACATCCATGTGGCGCTTGGGCTCCGCCATCCATGGCTCCGCACATTTTTGCACAGTCCTCCTCCGGCGAGGCGCCCAAACGCTGTATATGGATTCATCAGGTTTAAACAGGAAATTGCTTATGAGCTACCAATCCGTTTTACGACCCGGGCTATTTGAAGGCCGGGTTTACATCGTCACCGGTGGCGGCTCCGGTATAGGTCGGTGCACCGCTCACGAACTGGCTGCCCTGGGCGCACAGGTTGCACTGGTTGGCCGCAAACAGGAAAAGGTCGATGCCGTCAAAACAGAGATCGAAGAGGATGGTGGCACGGCCAGCGCTCACTCCTGCGACATTCGCGAGGAAGAGTCTGTGCAGGCCACGGTTAAAGCCATTATTGCCGAACACGGCCGGTTGGACGGGTTGGTGAATAACGCCGGTGGTCAGTTTGCTTCGCCACTGACCGGAATTAATCAGAAGGGCTGGGAAACGGTGGTGCGTACCAATCTGACTGGCGGATTTCTGATGGCACGCGAAGCCTACACTCAGGCGCTCAGCAAAACCGGCGGCTCGATCGTCAATATTGTTGCTGATATGTGGGGCGGAATGCCCGGCATGGGGCATTCAGGGGCTGCACGAGCCGGGATGGTGAATTTCACACAGACCGCTGCCGTGGAATGGGCTCCGTCGGGCGTCCGGGTGAATGCGGTTGCGCCGGGCTGGATTGCTTCCAGCGGCATGGATAACTATCCCGCGCACATGAAGTCATGGATTCGCAGCCTGGCCGATGCGGTTCCCATTAAACGGATGGGTACGGAGTCGGAGGTCAGTTCGGTGATTTGTTTCTTACTGAGCGAAGGCGCGGCATTTATCAGTGGTGACTGCTGGCGCATCGACGGAGGGGGCTCTCAGGGCAGCCGCATTTGGCCCATGCCGAACGCCAAGAATAATGAGCCGTACAACGGCTTCCACCGAGCGACGACCCCCAAAGTATTGTCGGAAGACTGAGGATCATTACATGCAGGTACTAGAGCCAACCATTACCCCCCAGTCCAGCGAGTTTCAGGCGAACGCGGAAGCCATGGAAGCCCATATCAAAACCTTTCGTGATGTCGAGCAAAAGGTTTTGGATCTGGCAGAAGCTGCTCGGGAAAAGTTCACCAAGCGGGGCAAACTTCTCCCCCGGGACCGTATTAACCGGTTGCTGGACCGTGGCAGTGAGTTTTTAGAGCTTTGCTCACTGGCAGGTTATCAGATGCACGACGACAAAGACGGCTCCATGGCCGGCGGCGGCATTATTGCCGGCATTGGCCGGGTGGCGGGCATCCGGTGTTTGGTGGTTGCCAGTAATAGTGCCATCAAGGGTGGCACTATTACGCCTGCCGGTCTGGATAAAACTCTGCGATTGCATGAGATTGCCAAGGAAAACAAACTGCCCATCGTGTCCCTGTCGGAATCCGGCGGTGCCAACCTGAATTACGCCACGGATATTTTCGTGCCCGGCGCCCGGGGCTTTGCCAATCAGGCGCGGTTGTCAGCAGCGGGTATTCCGCAGGTTACGGTTGTCCACGGTAACGCCACAGCGGGGGGTGCCTATCAGCCCGGCCTGTCGGATTACGTCATCACCGTGCGTGATAAAGCAAAAATGTTCCTTGCTGGTCCTCCGCTGCTGAAAGCGGCCACCGGTGAAATCGCCAACGACGAGGAGCTCGGCGGTGCGGAAATGCACGCGACGGTTGCCGGTACGGCTGAATATCTTGCAGAAGACGATGCTGACGGTATTCGCCAGGCGCGGGAGATTATGGGCGCTCTACCCTGGAACGACCAGCTCCCTATGCAGCGGGAGGTTAGCTGGGACGAGCCGCTGTACCCGGCGGATGAACTGATTGGCGTGATTCCGGCCGATGCCAAGAAGCCTTATGACGTGCGCGAAATCATCGCCCGCATCAGCGATGGCTCTCGATTCCTCGACTTCAAGAACGAATACGACAACCAAACCGTGTGCGGCACCGTCCGCATTGAAGGCCACAGTGTCGGCATCATTGGCAACAACGGCCCGATTACCACTGCCGGAGCGACGAAAGCAGCCCAATTTATCCAGTTGTGTGATCAGGCCGGCACGCCGATCGTATTTCTGCATAACACCACAGGCTTCATGGTGGGCACCCACTCCGAGCAGAACGGCATTATCAAACACGGCTCCAAAATGCTGCAGGCCGTCGCCAACTGTCGTGTACCCAAGATTGCCGTGGTGGTGGGCGGTTCCTACGGGGCCGGCAACTACGCCATGTGCGGCCGAGGCCTGGACCCACGATTCATTTTCGCCTGGCCCAACAGCCGAACGGCTGTTATGGGTCCCGCCCAAGCTGGCAAGGTACTGCGTATCGTGGCTGAAGAAAAACAACGCAAAAGCGGCAAAGAGCCCGATGAAAAGACCCTCGACTTTCTGGAGCAGGCTACCGCTAAAAAGCTCGAAGACGGCTCCACCGCTTTGTTTGGCACCGCGCGCTTGTGGGACGACGGTTTGATAGACCCCCGGGACACTCGTCGGGTGCTGGCAACCGCTTTGTCGGTATGCCGCGAAGCCGAGCAGCGTCCGTTGCGACCGAATGTCTATGGCGTGGCACGTTTTTAATTCGAACAACACAAACAGAATAACCGTGAATTAGAGCAGGAGAGTACCCATGAATTTCACATCAGAGCACGATGCCCTTAGAAAAACCGTAAGAGATTTCGTCGAAAAAGAAATCAACCCATACGTTGATGAATGGGAAGAAGCCGGCGAATACCCGATTCGCGATGTGTTCAAAAAACTCGGTAACCTGGGCCTGCTGGGCATTCAAAAGCCCGAAGAATACGGCGGCATGGGTTTGGACTACAGCTACAACCTGGTTGCAGCGGAAGAGCTGGGCATGGCCAAGTGCGGCGGTGTTCCTCTGTCTATCGGTGTGCAAACCGATATGTGTACGCCGGCGATTGCCCGCTTTGGCTCCGACGAACTGAAGCGCAACTTTTTGACCCCGGCTATTACGGGTGAGCTGATCGGCTCTATCGGTGTCAGTGAAGTGGGCGCCGGTTCTGATGTCGCCGGCCTTAAAACCACAGCTAAGAAAGACGGCGATGACTACATCATCAATGGCTCCAAGATGTGGATCACCAACTCCCCGAAAGCCGACTTTATCTGCTTGCTGGCCAACACCAGCGACGACAAGCCGCACAAGAACAAAACCCTGATTGTGGTGCCCATGAACTCCCCCGGCATCACGCTCAGCCCGCACCTGAACAAGCTGGGCATGCGCTCTTCAGAAACCGCACAGGTATTCTTCGACGACGTGCGCGTACCGCAGCGCAATCGCATTGGTGCGGAAGGCACGGGCTTCATGTGTCAGATGATCCAGTTCCAGGAAGAACGCATGTGGGGCGCGGCAAACGTCATCAAAGCGCTGGAAAGCTGCATCGAGCAAACCATCGAGTACTGTCAGGAACGCAAAACTTTCGGCCAGCCCTTGATCAACAATCAGTACATCCATTTCCGTTTGGCGGAGCTGCAAACCGAAGTGGAGGCGTTGCGCGCCCTCACCTACAAAGCCTGTGAGCTGCACGTAGCCGGCAAAGATGTCACCCAACTTGCGTCTATGGCCAAGCTCAAAGCCGGCCGCTTAGGCCGTGAAGTCACAGACACCTGCCTGCAATACTGGGGTGGTAACGGTTACATGTGGGAAAACCCGCTCGCCCGCGCTTACCGGGACGTACGTCTGGTTTCCATTGGCGGCGGTGCCGACGAAATCATGCTCGGCATTATCTGCAAGACCATGGGCATCTTGCCGGGCAAACAAAAAGGCTAAGGCATCTAACAGGAGGTAGGCCAGCCACGGGGCGGTGCTTTCCGGGACACGCTACAAGTACGTCCCTGTAGGCTCGTTTCGGGCCGTCCTTGGCCCTCAACGGTCCCGTAAAGGGACCCCCGCCCCATGCCCCCATATTTTCTTCGTGGAGTCTGTTATGGAACTGGAATCATCCAATTGTGAAACCCTCGCCCTCGAGCAACGCGGTCCGGCGTTAATGGTCACCATCAACCGGCCTGAAGTCCGGAACGCCATGAGCCTGAAAATGGTCGAAGAACTCTCAGCCATATTCACCCAGGTTGAAAACAACGACACCATCAGAGCCGTTGTCATCCGTGGAGCCGGTGGCCACTTCTGTGCCGGCGGCGACATCAAAGACATGGCCGGCGCTAAAAATCAGGAAGGCGAAGGCCGCGACAACCCGTTCTTCAAACTGAACCGAGCCTTCGGCGAAATGATTCAACAGGTCAACGAATCCTCCAAGATCGTCATCGCCATCACCGAGGGCGCGGTCATGGGCGGCGGCTTCGGCTTGGCTTGTGTTTCCGACCTCGCCATTGCCGGCCCAACCGCCAAGTTCGGCATGCCGGAAACCACACTGGGCATCATCCCCGCTCAGATCGCTCCCTTCGTGGTTGCCCGAACCGGCCTAACCCAGGCCCGCCGACTGGCCCTGCTGGGCCTGCGCGTGGATGCTCAAGAAGCACAGCGCCTGGGCATCGTGCACCAAGTCGCCGAGAGCGACGACCAAATCGACACCCTACTGGCAGCAGCTCTGGAGCGCGCGCGCCTATGCGCCCCGAATGCGACCGCCCAAACCAAAGCGCTCTTGCACAGAGTCGGCAATGAAAACATGAGCGACTTGCTGGACGATGCCGCCGAGATGTTCTCCACCGCCGTGCGCGGCCCGGAAGGTGCCGAAGGCACCATGGCATTTGTGCAGAAGCGTGAGCCTAAGTGGGCCAGTAACTAGAAACAACAGCATCGCTGCTGGGACTTCTGGTAGCGACGAGAACGGTTTAACAGAGTCAGCGGGAGCGTAGGTGTAGGTGGTTCTCCAGAAAATGTGCGTAGCCATGGATGGCGGAGCAGAAGCGCCACATGGATGTGCCGAAGGAGCGGTTTTCTGGAGAACCACCTACACCTACGCGGACGAGCTCCAAGGTAAGAGATCATGCAAATGCTAAAAAAACTACTCATCGCAAACCGTGGCGAAATCGCCTGCAGAGTTATCCAAACCGCCAAAGCGCTCGGATACCGGACCGTCGCTGTCTACTCCGAAGCCGACGCCAACGCCCTGCACGTTGAACAAGCCGACGAAGCCGTTTGCATCGGCCCGGCACAAGTCTCCGCGTCTTACCTGAACGCAGAAGCAATCCTCGATGCCGCCAAGAAAACCGGCGCCGACTGCATCCACCCCGGCTACGGCTTCCTGTCCGAAAACGCCGGCTTCGCCAAAGCCATCAAACAAGCCGGCCTGACCTTCGTAGGCCCACCGGAAAACGCCATCGAACTGATGGGCAGCAAGCGCCGCTCCAAAATCGCCATGCAAGAAGCCGGCGTCCCCGTTGTCCCGGGTTTTGAAGGTAACAACGCCAGCGATGAAGAGCTCATCGCAGCCGCCAAAGACATCGGCGTGCCCCTCATGCTCAAAGCCTCTGCCGGCGGCGGCGGCCGCGGTATGCGACTGGTCGAAGACCAAAACCAAATGGCCGACAGCATCAAACGCGCGCGCTCCGAAGCCAAACAAGCCTTCGGCGACGACGAAATGATCATCGAAAAAGCCGTGATCGAACCTCGCCACGTCGAAATCCAGGTCTTCGCGGACCGCCACGGCAACGCCGTCTACCTCGGAGAGCGCGACTGTTCCGTGCAGCGCCGGCACCAGAAAGTTGTCGAAGAAGCGCCCTCGCCTTTCGTCACCCCCGAACTCCGCCAAGCCATGGGCGAAGCCGCGGTGAAAGCGGCTCTGGCGTGCGGCTACGAAGGTGCAGGTACGGTTGAGTTTCTGGTCGATAAAGACCGCAACTTCTACTTCCTGGAAATGAACACGCGCCTACAGGTAGAACATCCGGTCACCGAACTGATTACCGGCCAGGATCTGGTCGCCTGGCAACTGATGGTCGCAGAAGGTCAGCCACTGCCTCTGACTCAAGATCAAATCCAGCTCAACGGCCACGCCATCGAAGTCCGCCTGTACGCCGAAGATCCGGCAACCGACTTCACACCGCAAACCGGCACCCTCCACGAGTTCTCGCCGGCCACAGGGGAAGGCCTGCGCTTTGACACTGGGGTACGGTCGGGCGATGTGGTCAGCCCACACTACGACCCCATGCTGGCAAAAGTGATTGCCTGGGGCCAAAACCGCGATGAAGCCCGTCGCCGACTGATTCGCGCCCTGGAAGACACCACCGTATTCGGCGTGACTACCAACCGCCACTTCCTGAGCCGCATCATCGCCGATGAAACCTTCGGGGCCGGAGAAGCCACCACGGCGTTCCTGCAGCAATCATTCAAAGACGACCCGTCTCTGGCACCACAAACGCTCAGCATGCGCGAACTGGCGCTCAGCGCCTGCGCACTCAGCCTCGGCACTTCGGGCCAACATGGCTGGAGTAACGCCCCTGCGACCGTGATGCCCATGAGCCTTGAAGTACAGGACGAAACCGTCGAACTGCTCGTTCGTCGATCCGGTCAAAAGCTCATTGTCGCCCACGAAGAGGCGCAATATGAGCTGCAACTTCAAAGCCACCAGCCGGGGCTGCTGTGCATTATCGACAATGGCGTTCGTCACCGGTGCCAATATCACCAGACCGGTGATTCCCTATATTTACAAGCTTTCGGACGCTCTTGGGCTATTGTTGACCGCACACATCAACCAGCAGCAGGTGCCCAAGGAGCCGGCAGTGGCCGCATACAAGCCGCGATGGACGGTGCCATCATCGACGTACTCGTCAATGAAGGTGAAACCGTTACCCAAGGCCAGACTCTGGTGGTGCTGGAAGCAATGAAAATGGAGCACCCCGTCAAAGCAGACCGGGACGGTGTCGTGGCTGGCCTGCACACCAATACCGGGGATCAGGTAAAGCGCAGCCAACTGTTGGTTGAACTGACGCCCGAAGACGCTTAACACACAACATAATTCGTGAGCACAACGTAGGCTCTCGTGATGAAGGGAATGGAATAATAATGAGTCAAGACATAATCTCCACCCGCGACATGATGCGCAGCATCCCCCCGGTGCTCGGCCGTTTTCCTTCAATTGCACGAGGGCTTTACTATTACCTCGCCAAAGACAATGAAAAAGACCTGAACCTGAACAAACTGATTGCCCGGAACGCTCGGAAATATCCGAGCCGGCCGGCAATCCTCTGTGACGATCTGACGGTTACCTGGCAAGAGTTTGATGCCTGGAGCAATCGCATTGCGCACTACCTTAAAAATCAGGGCCTGGTAAAAGGCGATGCCATCGCCGTGCTGCTGGAAAACCGCCCGGAACTGCTGGCGGTCGTGGCGGGTGCAGCAAAAATCGGCGTTGCCTGCGCCATGCTGAACACGTCCCAGAAAGGCAAAGTGCTGACTCACAGCATTAACCTGATTGAACCCAAAATGTTCGTGGTCGGCGAAGAGTTGCTCGAGCAAGCGGAAGGCGTTCGCTCAGACATCAAACTCGATCACGCCAACCCAATGCTGTATCTGGCAGATGCCAATACCCAGAACATCTTCGGCGACGCACCCGAGGGTTACACGAACCTCGCGCTTGAAGTCAGCAAGTTCCCATCTACCCTGCCCGAACTTAACCAGCCCGTGCTGCTGGGCGACACCGCGGTGTACCTGTACACCTCGGGCACCACCGGGCTACCGAAAGCTGCGCCGGGTTCACACCGTAAATTTGTGCGCGCCTACGGTGGCTTCGGCATGTTGTCACTGAACATGAAACCGGAAGACGTACTTTACTGCACCCTTCCGCTCTACCACGGCACTGCGTTGTTGGTTTGCTGGGGCTCGGTATTGGCCGGCGGTTCGGCCATCGCCTTGCGCAGAAAATTCTCGGCCCGCGCCTTCTGGGACGATGTCCGCAAATACAAAGCAACAACTTTCGGTTACGTCGGCGAACTCTGCCGCTACTTGTTAAACCAACCAGCCAGTGCGCAGGATCGCAACCACCCGCTTACCAAGATGATCGGTAACGGCTTACGCCCGTCCATCTGGAAAGAGTTCAAAGAGCGGTTCGGCATTGAAACCGTCTCCGAACTTTACGCCTCCTCCGAGGGCAATATCGGGTTCTCGAACTTTTTCAACATGGACAACACCGTGGGCTTTTCGACCGCCCCTTACCGCCTGGTGAAATTCCACGATGGCACCCGCGACCCGATTCGTAACGAGAAGGGTTTTCTGGAGGAAGTCGAGAAAGGCGAACCCGGTCTTCTGCTCGGCGAGATCACCAAAAAGTGGGCGTTTGAGGGCTACACCCAAAAAGAGGCGACCGAAAAGTCGATTCTGCGGGACGGCTTCAAAAAAGGCGATTCCTGGTTCAATACCGGTGATGTCCTTCGCGAGATTGGCTTCCGCCATCTGCAGTTTGTGGATCGCATGGGAGACACTTTTCGCTGGAAGGGTGAAAACGTGTCCACCAACGAAGTGGAGAACATCATCGACGGCTCCGGCATGGTTGAAGAAGCCATCGTTTACGGCGTTGAAATCCCTCACACCAACGGCAAAGCCGGCATGGTGACGTTGGTTCCCCAAAAAGCCGGTGATCACTTTAATCCCGACAAGCTGCTGGCTTACCTGCAAGAAAACCTGCCGGCTTACGCGGTTCCGGTATTCATTCGAGTGACCCAGGCCATCGAGAAGACCGGTACCTTCAAATACCGCAAAGTGGACATTCAGAAACTGGGTTATTCACTGGACCGCCCGGATGACGAAGTTTACGTCTGGCTTCCGAAAGCGTCTGGCTATACCAAGGTCACTCCAGAGCTGATTGCTGATATTGAGGCGGGTGACGTTCGGTTCTGATTGGTGGTGGGGGGCGTTCTTCGGCCCCAGCCTGTTGGTTTTGGGGGTGGCTGGGTTGGCTTGGGCTTCCAAAAAACCGCTACGAGCACATCCATGTGCGCTTCTTTCGGGCCATCCTTGGCCCTCAACATTTTTTGGAAGCCCAAGCCAACCCAGCTCTTCTAACTCCGCACAAGGTCTAAACCAAACAACTAACCCCGGCGTTCGCTGTACCTTTGCGAACACCACTCCGCATATGGTTGCGCGAGTGGGTGGTCCCTCCCAAAAATCTCGGAGGCCATGGATGGCCGGAGCGAAGCGCACATGGATGTGCTCGTAGCGTTTTTTGGGAGGGACCACCCACTTGTGCATAACACCGAACTTAGCGGCTAGGTGCCCAAACCCAAATCAGGCACCCACGTTAAGCACAATCTTTCCGGTAGCCCGCCGACCAGACAACGCACCCAATGCCTCAGCGTACTGTTCAAACTCGAACACTTCGCTGACTTTCGGATCGATTTTGCCTTCGGCGTAGAGCTTAAGAAGCTCCATCATGTTCTGAGCACTAACCTCCGGCTCTCGCTGGGTAAAGCTGCCCCAGAACACACCCACTATCGAACAACCCTTCAGCAACGCCAGATTCGCGGGAACCTTCGGAATATCACCCGCAGCAAAACCGATGATCAGATGACGGCCGTTCCAGGCCATCGAACGCAAGGCCTGCTCAGTGAAATCACCACCAACCGGGTCGTAAACAACATCGACACCTTTACCCTTGGTCAGCTTCTTAACCGCATCCTTTACCGACTCTTCGGAATAGTTGATCAGCTCATCTGCGCCCGCGTCTTTGGCTACAGCCAGCTTCTCAGCCGTGCTGGCAGCGGCAATCACCTTCGCGCCCATTGCCTTGCCTAGCTCAATTGCTGCCAGCCCTACACCACCACTCGCACCCAGCACCAACAACGTTTCACCCGGCTGAATATTGGCGCGCTGCTTTAGAGCGTAGTAAGAGGTGCCGTAAACCATCATAAAGCCTGCCGCCTTTTCGTACGGCATGCCTTCAGGCAAAGGTAACAAGTTGGATTCCGGTGCTACTACCTCTTCGGCAAATGCGCCCCAACCGGTCAATGCGGCCACACGATCACCCGGTTTAAAACGAGTTACTTTCTCGCCAACTTCGATAACTTCACCCGCAAGCTCACCACCGGGTGAAAACGGCATCGGCGGTTGCAGTTGATACTTACCTTGAATAATCAACGTATCCGGGAAGTTCAATCCCGCAGCCTTAACTCGAACCTTCACGCCTCGCCCCTTAACCTCCGGGCTGGGTACGTCTTCGATTACCAGGTTTTCAGCGGAGCCGTATTCTTTGCACAGTATTGCTTTCATGATCTCTCCAAGGCCGTAAGAGGCTTATTATTGATGAAACTCAAGCTA
>Ga0208300_100373_pt1 | contig 34648 bp, 24 predicted proteins | sample 23_taG_FD_184096 | JGI IMG/M metagenome (GOLD analysis project Ga0208300, IMG submission 184096) | Marine viral communities from Cariaco Basin, Caribbean Sea - 23_WHOI_OMZ (SPAdes) (version 2) | ecosystem: Environmental > Aquatic > Marine > Oceanic | place: Caribbean Sea: Cariaco Basin...
TATCAAAAAGATAGCTAAATCTTCTAAATGTTGTATATCCTTTTATTCCATTGAATAAATAATCTGTTTGCATTTCTCACTTCTTAGTCCTCCTCTAAAAAGTGCCATATGTTTCTGAACTTATACAGGGAGTTTATGATTCAAACTAATCATTTGTTTACATATAAAAGTGGAGTTTCATCCTCTGGGGTGTTATTTGTGGGGTGTTATTTGGTGTTATTTTAAATAGACGTATTAAAAAGTAAAAAACTTCAATTTATCTTTATATATACATAAGCAAGCTTCAATATCTACTTCATTAATTTTATAAAACTCTCTTGGTAATTCATCAGTATATAGATAACCTTTTTTTATATTAAGTCCTAAATTTTTAGCTCCAATAAATGTACCGCAATGTAAATATATTTTTTCTGGCATATAACCTAAATTACTAGCTATTCTAAGGCTTGTATCATATATTGCTAAGGGACCAAATCCTTTTGTACTTTTTGTAATTTTATTAATACATGTCAATATTTCATCAAATGATTTACAAAGCAATAATTGTTTTTTATTTTCTAATATTAATTTTGAAACTAAATCAAGAAGAGAATTTTTAAGTCTATATTGATGAGGATGCTTTTTTCTTTTATCTGTTTTACCAAATACTGAGTATAAAATTGCTTTCTCTAAATTTATTCCTTTATAATAATTAATATCTTTATCTAAATAAGTTTTGTGATTAATTATATAATCCTCAATAAGTCCATCTAATGTATCAAAGTTAACGTCACTATTACTAAAACAATTTATTATATTTTTATTAAGACAGTTCATAAAATAATTATAGTATAAATTTTATTAATAAATTTAATAAAGCGATAAAACCTTAAAAGTGAGAGATTTTGTTTAGATTGTGCTAGAGTTAGGTGAAGATGTACTAAAAGTACCTCGAACCTAAATCTAGTGCAAGATGAATAAAAGCTATCGCTTTTATTCCCATTCTATTGTTGCTGGTGGTTTTGAGCTGATATCATATACAACTCTATTAATCCCATCAACCTCATTAATAATTCTTCTAGAGATTGTCTCTAATACATCATGAGGAATATGAGCAAAAGTTGCAGTCATACCATCTGTTGCTTCAACTATTCTAACACATACAGTGTTATCATAAGTTCTGTTATCACCCATAACACCTACAGATTTTACGTTTAGTAGTACTGTAAATGCTTGCCATGTTTTGTCATATAATCCAGTTGCATGTAAAACATCTAACATGATAGTATCTGCTTTTCTTAATAGATCTAAATCTGGTTTATTTACATCTCCCATAACTCTAATAGCAAGTCCTGGTCCAGGGAAAGGATGACGTCCAATCATATCTTTTGGAAGTCCTAATTCTAATCCTAGAAGTCTAACTTCATCTTTGAAAATCTCTCTTAATGGCTCAATTAGTTCAAAAGTCATCCAATCTGGAAGTCCACCTACGTTGTGGTGTGATTTGATTGTTTTTGATGGTCCTTTTACAGATACTGATTCAATAACATCTGTATAAAGTGTACCTTGAGCTAAGAACTCTATACCATCGTGTTTTTTTGCTTCTTCATCAAACACTTGGATAAATGTTTCACCGATGATTTTTCTTTTCTTTTCAGGGTCTGTAACTCCTGCTAATCTTGAAAGGAAAGTTTCACTTGCATCACAAGTTATAAGGTTCACTCCTCTTGCTTTGAACATAGCTTCAACTTGTTCTCTTTCATTTGCTCTTAGTAATCCATTATCTACAAATACTGGAATAAGTTGGTCACCAATTGCTTCTGCTAAAAGTGTTGCTACAACAGAAGAGTCAACTCCTCCACTTACACCACAAAGAACTTTTTTATCTCCAACTAGCTCTTGGATTTTTTTAATTTGCTCTTTTGCAAATGAACCCATATTCCATGTTGATTCACAATCACAAACATATTTTGCAAAGTTTTTAAGGATTTTTGCACCACACTCTGAATGGTAAACTTCAGGGTGAAATTGAAAAGCAAAAATATTCTCTTTTTCGTTTGCTATTGCTGCGAATGGAGAGTTTTCACTTGTCCCAATCACTTCAAAACCTTCTGGAATATTTTCAACTCTATCCCCATGAGACATCCATACTGTTTGCCCATCGTTTGTATCTTTAAAAATATCACACTCTTTTGCAAATGTAAGTTTTGCTTTTCCGTACTCATGATGATCTGCTGGGATTACACTTCCACCAAAAAATTGAGATATTAATTGCATACCATAACAGATTCCTAAAATAGGTAAACCTAAATTGAAAATCTCCTCATCAGGATGATATGCATCTATTGCATAAACTGAAGCTGGACCACCACTTAGAATAATACCTTTTGGTGTTCTAGCTAAGATATCTTCTATTCTTTCACTGAATGGTACAATTTCAGAATAAACACCTGCTTCTCTAAGTTTTCTTGCAATAATCTGTGTATATTGACTACCAAAATCTAATACAACTATTGGTACATGTTTCATTAAGTAGATTCCTTATATTAATTCTATGAATTTGTGATTTTATCTAAAAAGGTGTTAAGAAGTGATTAGGTTTTGTATTAAGAATTTGAAGAAATATAAAAGCTAGAAAATCTAGCTTTTATATTATAAACCAAGATTATCTAAAATCTTGTTTTCCACATCTCTTAAAGAGATAAATGGTTTAGTGATATAGTCTGTTGCACCAAGTTCATCACACTCAATCAATCTATCTTCAGTTGAATAAGCTGTCATCATGATTACTTTTTGGTTTGGTTTTGAGGCTTTTATCTTTCTTAAAAGTTCAACCCCATCCATTTGTGGCATCATAATATCTGAAATAACAATATCATAATTACTACTAACTATTTTATCATAAGCAGTAACAGGATTTTCAAATAGTTCAATCTCTAATTCACCCCTTCTATTTAAAAATTTATTTAAAACTTCTAGGATTGAGATCTCATCATCAACAATTGCAATTTTATACATTTTAACCCCTTGTAGCAGATTCTATTTTAATTTGGTCTAAACACTCAAACACTATACTTGTAGCACCCTCTATATCATTACCTATTTGGATAAGTTCACTATTAGTTGCATGCTCTCTGTTTTTATTTATAAACTCTTGTACACCTCTATGTACTTTTACATGTGCCTCTTTAAGTTTTGCCCAGTTTGGAGATTTTGTAAAGGCTTCTCTATCTTTCTCACTTTGCATCATCCAGTTTCCTAAATTACACTCTGTTTCAGACTTAACTTTTAAATCACCTTTATTAGTTTTCAATAACTCAAAAGATGTCTCTTTGAACACTACATGTTGAAGTTTTAAGTTGTTTAATTGATTTGTTAAGGCTATATTTGCAATTTGTTTTCTTGCTTTCTCTTTAAACTTAGCATTATGAGCTATTGCTATAAGATTGTCAGAAAGTGTTTTAACCTCTCCAGAAAGATCTGCAATATTTGTTGCATCACTTGCATTCTCTTGTGTATTTTTATCTAACACATTAATAGCATCGTTAATCTGTGCTATACCAATCTCTTGCTCTTTACTTGCACTTGCAACATCATCAATAATCTCTTTTGTCTCATTGATAGCTTTTTGCAACTCTTCATAACCAACAATCATCTCATCAGCAATCTTCTTACCACCATTTGCTTTTAAGGTTGCATTTTCAACTAACTCTTTAATCTCTTTAGCAGCTTCTGCACTTCTTGAAGCTAGATTTCTAACCTCTTGAGCAACAACAGCAAAACCTTTTCCAGCTTCACCAGCTGTTGCTGCTTCAACAGCTGCATTTAGTGAAAGAATATTTGTCTGGAATGCTATTTGATCAATCACAGTAATCGCTTCATTAATAGAATTAACTTGCTCATTGATTTCATCCATAGAGGTAACTGTTCTATGTGCTAAATCTTGCCCTTTTGAAGCTGAAGTTAATACACCCTCTTCAATAATTTTCATCTTATCAATGTTTTGAGATGAGTTTTGGATATTACTATTTATCTCTTCAACAGCAGCTGCTGTTTCTTCTAAAGATGCAGCTTGTTCATTTGCAGAAGTTGAAAGTGATTTTGCCGAACTTGATAGAGTATCAATTGTTGAAGCTAAACTCTCACCACTTACTAAAATAGTTGCAAGTAACTCAGATACATTATCCCCAACAGATTTTGTACCAATTGCAATTGAACCAATTGTACCACTTACATTGTCAACTTTAAAGTCATGGTCAAAGTTACTCTTTCCATACTCTGTTAAGGCATGATTTATGATTCCAAATTTTTCATTAAGGTCTGTTATTAACATATTAATAGCATTTTTCAAATCGTTTGTAGATCTATTTTCAGATTCACTATTTACACTATAAGTGAAGAACCCAGCTCTTACCATCTCAATAGCTTTTTCACTCTCTTCAACTATTTTTTGATCTTGAGCAACTACTTTTCTAATAGAATCTAAGTATTCATTGAAATATCTTGCCAAATCCCCAATCTCATCTTTTGAGTCAATATTGATTTTTTGGTCAGCACTTGAGAATTTTGTTAAGGCCTTAACTGTTCCTGTTAATTTTGATAAAGGTTGAACAATCATCTTATTTGCAATAAGCATTACAATAATAGAGATTACAATAATAACACCTACAACAATCAATACCATAAATAACACGGCATTATTTACATCTTCTGTACCATTATCTTGCATCGCTTTGATATTGTTTTCAACATCATCAAGGTAACTTCCTGTACAAATAACCCATCCCCAAGGTTTAAATAACTCACCATAACTATATTTTGGTTGTGGTTTGTCAAAACCTGGTTTGTTCCAGTGATACTCAATCAACCCACTACCTTTTTCTTCAACTTTTTGAGCTAACTCTGCAAAAAACTTTTTACCGTTTGAATCTTTTAAATCTGCTACATTTGAACCTGTAAGTTTATCAGAGATTGGATGCATCAACATATTTAATGATAAATCGTTTATCCAAAAATATCCATCTTCACCAAATCTTAGTTTTCTAACAGTATCCATTGCTAACTTTTTAGCCTCAGCTTCTGTTAACTCACCACTTTTGTAGTCATCATATATAGTACTTATACTCTTAGTAGCCATAGAAACATAGTTTTTTAAATTTATCTCTTTGTTTGCATAAGCTTGTTTTGTATAATACTGAATACTCTCCTCAGATAGATGCTTCATTGAGAATATTGCTTTAACGGAAATGATTCCAGAAACTATCAGTACTGTAAAAACAACAATAGATAAAAGCTTCGTCTTTATGGTGAGATTTTTCATAAATTTGTCCTTAATAATTAAATCTAATCATTATTATAAGTTAAGTTTATTAATAAAATAATAAATAATTGGAAAAAAAAGCTAAAATTTTATAAGTAGTGTAACGAAAGTTAAATAAAAAAGAGAAAAACTCTTTTTTATTTTGTTATTTTAGTGTGTTATTCCTAAAATGTGATACTGTAAGTACCAAACACAACAAGATGTGATATATCCTAAAAGGATAGTCCAAGAGTATCTCATGTGTGCTCCAAAAGTATAAATACCATGAAGTTTACCCATAACTCCAACACCTGCTGCTGAACCAAATGAGATAAGTGATCCACCAACCCCAGCTGTAAGCGTTACAAGCATCCATTGGTCTAATCCCATTTCAGGACTTGCTTTTAATACTGCTGACATAACTGGCACGTTATCAACAATAGCTGAAAGGAAACCAACCCCAATATTTGCCCAAGTTGGTCCTAATACATCTGGATTATATACATGAGAAGCTAATGCTAACCATCCAATAAAATATAAAGCACCAACTGCTGCTAAAATACCAAAGAAGAACATTAATGTGTTGTTTTCTATTTTAGCCATAGAGTGGAAAATATTAAAATGTTCAGTTCCATATTTTTTCTTAAGACCATAAGAGTAAACTTTTAGTAAAGATAAACCAAACATCATACCCCACATTGCTGGCATATGTAAAACTTGGTGAGACATAACTGCACAGAAAATTGTAAATACCCCAAGTGCCATTACAACTTTAGACCCTGCTGCCATCTCTGGTTTTTTCTCTTTTGAAGCATCAAAGTTTGGAGCAACATCTGGTACAACTTTTGATAATAAAAATGCTGTAACAATATAACCTAAAATTGAAGCTGGAAATAGGAATAAGAAGTCTGTAAATGTCCCCTTACCTGCTGTCCATGCCATAAGTGTAGTAATATCACCAAATGGAGACCATGCACCACCTGCATTTGCAGCAACAACAATATTGATTGCACCAGGTACTAAGAAATCTTTTCTCTCTTTTTCAATTGTTATAAGAACAGTTGAAAGGATAAGTGCAGTTGTTAAGTTATCTGCAATTGGAGATAGGAAGAATGCGATAAAACCAGTTACCCAATAAAGTTTTCTATATGTATACCCTTTTGAGATAAGGTTATACTTCAATCTATCGAATACTCCCATATGAATCAATGACTCGATATAAGTCATTGCAACAAATAAGAAGAAGAAAATCTCTGCTATCTCTAAGATTAAATGTTGTGCTTGAGTGTGAACCAAGTCCATATTTAAACCATTTAATGCATAATATAATGCAACTAAAATAAACATAAAAGTACCAATAAATAAAGCTGGTTTAGCCTTATCAATCTCATACTTCTCCTCTGCTGCAACAAAGTAGTAACCTACTACGAAGATAAATAAACACGCAAAACCAACCCAAGTCATAGTTAAATCAGGCAATTTCTCCCCTGCACTTGAACTAGCAAATAGTGCTACAGATGATAACAGTAATGTCATCAAGACTTTTAACATTGTTTCTCCTTAATAAAGTGTGCTCCAAGTGATTCTTTTCTTTCAATTGCAGCATTTAGTATCGATTGCGCTGTTAACAATCTTAAAAACAATAGTCTACCAATATCTTCTTTTAAAAATTCTTTAATCTCATCTAAGGCTTTTTGTAAACCCTCTGTATCCCTCACTATAGCGGCATTTTCCCACATTAATTTTCTTACTCTATCTTTGATAGCTTTGTCAATTTCTTTATTTCTAGTGTAGATATTAATACTTTTTTGATATTTTGACTCATCAACCTTAAACTCCTGCTTCATACTATCTTCAACTGCAACCTTTGAAAATACTACCCCTTCAAGCAAAGAGTTTGAAGCAAGTCTATTTGCTCCATGTACACCAGTACAAGCAGCTTCTCCTATGGCATATAGGTTTTTCATACCTAAAACTTTTGCATCAGGAGAGACTTGAATACCACCCATTGCATAGTGAAATGCAGGAGAGATAGGTACATCTTCAAAAGGTAGGTCATAACCTAAGTCTGCAAAGTTTGCATATATATTAGGAAACCTCTTTCTAAAAGCATTTTTCTCAAAACTTTTAAAAGATAAAAATACACCTAAACCGGTTTTTTTGTTATAGTCAAAAATAGATCTACTTACCACATCCCTTGGAGCCAACTCCCCATCTTTATGGTAGTCAAATAAAAATCTATACCCATTTTCATCTACTACATGGGCACCCTCACCTCTCAAAGCTTCACTAAGTAAAGCCTTTCTAGCAAATGAGGTACCTTTAAATACAGTGGGATGAAACTGCATCATCTCCATATCTTTTAGTTTTATCCCTTTTTCGATACATAAACCTTGTATCTCACCTGCTACAGTAACAGAGTTTGTGTGGTATTTATATATTGAACCAACACCACCACTTGCAATGATAGTATTGTGGGCAAAGGCAACTTTTTGTTCTGTTTCACTTATATAATACTGAACCCCATAACAAATATCATCTTCAATTAAAAAATCGTTTACTACTGCATTTGTAACAATCTCATGTTTACATTGTGACAATAAAAATAGATGTATCATCCGACCAGTAGCATCACCATCTGCATGTAAGATTCTACTTCTACTATGGGCAGCCTCTTTTGTAAAGGCTAATTCACCTTTTGAATTTAAATCAAATTGTAAGCCATTATCAATCAAGTCTTTTAAACAAGATAAGGAGTTTTTACTCAAAAGTTCAACTGCTTTTTCATCATTGTGTTGAACACCAGCAACCAAAGTATCACTTATGTGAACGGGAACATCCTCTTCATCAACTGCAGTTGCAATTCCCCCTTGGGCATAAAAAGTGTTACACTCCCAAGGCTCTTTTTTACATAAAACTAATACTTTTTTTGATTTTGGAATCAGCCTTGCAGCATTTAGTCCAGCAACTCCTGAACCTATAATTATATAGTCATAAACCATTATTTTGATACTTCTGATTTTTTCTCTACATAAGTTGGACTGCCTTTATATCCACAAGCACTGAAAGATAATAAAATTCCTGCTATAATAAACGCATGAAAAAAATTAATGATATACTTTCTCATATTAAAAATTATCCTGAATTTAGGAAGATCAATACCCATGAAACTATTCAAAGGTTTATAGAAGTTCTACCTTTGAAGTTAAAAAAGGGGATAAAATTTGCATATATTAAAAGACAAACTTTATACTTCGTATTAACCCACCCTGTTTATAAAATGGAGTTTGAGTATAACAAGAGTTTGATAAATACGTTATTAAAAAAATCCCACATTGCGAACATAGATGAAATAAAATTTTTCGTTACAAATATTATTGAGAGAAAAGAGGAAAAAAAAGAGGAAGAGGATTACTATAAAGAGAGATCTTATGGTATCTTTGAAAACAACATAAAAGATGAAAAACTCCATAAAAAATTTGAACAAATAAGAGAGATTATAAAAAGTTCTTAAACAATCTCTCCCTTTGCTTATAATCATTACAATATTCATAAACTAAAGCCCAGAAATTTTTTGAATGATTTTTGTGTTTTATATGTGCTAATTCATGTATAACCACATACTCTATAAGTTCAAGTGGTAATTTCATCAGGTTTATATTGAAATTTATCTCATTTTTATAGTTACAACTTCCCCATGTTCTTTTATTTTTTCTATATTTTAACTTTGTTGGGAAAAGTTGCATCTGTTTCGAATACTTATCGACTAACCTTGGGATTATCTCCAAAGATTTCTCCTTATAAAATTGATCAAAATCTATATTTAAACCATCAATTTTATATTTTTCTCCTAAAAAATAATATTCATTTGTAGATAAACTACTATTTTCAAAATATTGTAACCGTTTTTCTAACCATACTTTCTTTTTTTCAATCAACGATTTTGCATCATTAGATGAAAAATAAATATTTGAAGAGATCTCTATTTTGTCGAGGCTTTTAACCCTTAAATATGTATGTTTAGTTGTTCTTTTTTTTATCACTTTAACATCAATTTTTTTATTTAATAATTCAACAGTAAAATTCATACCCACTCTATAAGTTTTTTTAGATATAATTTTACCCAAATTTATTAAAGGATAAGACAAAAATGAAAATTGCAAGTAGAATGGAAAATTTATCTCCATCTGTAACTATGGCTATTACTGCATTGGCAAGAGAGCTTAAAGCACAAGGTAAAGATGTTTTAAGTTTTAGTGCTGGTGAACCCGATTTTGACACACCAGATGTAATCAAACAAGCTGCTATTAAAGCTATTATTGACGGTCACACGAAATACACTGCAGTAGAAGGTACAGTAGAAACAAAGAAAGCAATTATTAATAAACTAAAAAAAGATCATGGTTTAGAATATAACCTTGATGAGATTATTGTATCAAATGGTGCAAAGCACTCACTTTTTAACCTATTTCAATGTCTAATTGAAGAGGGTGATGAAGTTGTTATACCTGCACCATATTGGGTTACATATCCTGAGCAAGTAAAATACTCTGGTGGTGTTCCAGTATTTATAGAAACTGATGATACTACAAGTTTTAAAATCACAGCTGAACAATTAAAAGCAGCTATTACACCAAAAACAAAAATTTTACTTTTAAATACTCCATCTAACCCAACAGGAGCAGTTTACTCAGAAGAGGAACTTGCATCTATTGGAAAAGTATTAGAGGGAACTGATATTTTAGTATTCTCTGATGAGATGTATGAAAAAATCATCTATGATGGGAAAAAATTTACAGCTGCTGCGCAAGTTAGTGAAGATATGTTTAAAAGAACAGTTACTATCAATGGTATCAGTAAAGCAGTTGCAATGACAGGTTGGAGATATGGTTATATAGCAACTCCGCACAAAGACTTAGTAAAAGCTATGATTAAACTTCAAGGACAAGTTACTTCAAATGTTAACTCAGTTACTTTACAAGCTGCAATCACTGCAATGGATGGAAGTGCAGATGATGATATTGAGAAAATGAGAGTTGAATTTGAAAAAAGAAGAGATGTAGCTATTGAACAATTCAATGCTATTCCTGGAATCACTTGTGTAAAACCAGAAGGGGCTTTTTATCTTTTTGTAAACATAAAAGGTGTAGATGAGGATTCAATGAGATTCTCTGCAGACCTACTTGAAAAAGAGGGAGTTGCAGTTGTACCAGGTCTTGCTTTTGGTACTGAGGGTTATTTTAGATTCTCATTTGCTACAGATTTAGCAACAATTGAAGAGGGTATCAGAAGAGTAAAAAGATTCGTGGAGAACAATTACTAATAATGACAGCCCAAAAGAAAGCAACAGTAGTTTCCAGTAGTGTTGCTGCATTACTAACAATAATTAAACTTGTAGTTGGTATTGCAAGTGGATCAGTTGCAGTTTTAGCTTCTGCAATTGATTCCGTTTTAGATATGTTTGTTTCTGTTTTTAACTATTTTGCTATCAATAATTCAGAAAAACCTGCTGACAAAACCTTTAACTATGGTAGAGGAAAAATTGAAGCTCTAGCCTCTGTAATAGAGGGAACTATAATCTCTATCTCTGGTATCTTTTTACTTTATCAAGCAATAAAAAAAGCAATAAATGGTGAAATATCTAGCTATCTTGGTATCTCTCTTACTGTGATGGTTATCTCTTTGGTTATCACTGTATCATTAGTTTTATATCTAAATAAAGTAGCACGGGACACAAATAATATGGTAATCAAAGCTGATGCTTTACACTATAAAACCGATGTTTATACAAACCTTGCTGTTTTAGTATCACTAGTATTAGTAAACTTTACTGGTTATGAGATAATTGACGTGATTGTTGGTGGAGGTATATCTTTATTTATCATCTATTCTGCATATGAACTTATCCAAGAGGGAGTTTTAGTACTTTTAGATAGAGCAGTTGATGAAGAGATAATTGAAAAGATTGTTAAAATAATTAAATCTGAAGAGAGAGTTAATACTCACCATTTACTTAAAACAAGAGAAGCAGGAAGCCAAACTTTTGTTGATGTTCACCTTGTTTTTGATTGTGTTATTACACTAATGGAAGCTCATAGAGTAAGTGATAGAGTTGAAGAAAAAATAAAAAAAATAGACTCAAAAAGAGATTGGGTTATTACTATCCATATGGATCCATACGATGATTTAAACATGAATGATATATAATATTAAGATAAATTAATATTTTAGATTGAGAGAACTTATATTATGTCGATGAACTATGTAAAAATACTAGGCGCCAGTGGAAGTAAAACAAAAAATGCAGGAACTACCTCTTTTCAAGTATCTAAAGAGATAATTATAGATGCAGGTAATGTTATAAACACCTTGGGTGATAATGCTCAGTATATAAATCATATTTTCTTAACTCACTCTCACTCTGACCATATAATTGATCTTCCTTTTATCATCGAAAGCTTATTTGAAAAAAGAAAAGAAACACTAACTATTTATGCTTCAAAGGAGACAATAAGCTCTTTAAGAAGTCACACTTTCAATGATGAGATTTGGCCAGATTTTTCAAAAATAAATTTGATTGGAACAAATAAACCCTCTTTGGTTTTTAAAGAGATTAATATCAATGATAAAATTATAATAAATAACTATGAGATCAAAGTAATAAATGCAAACCATATACCTGGAGCTTATGGATTTACAGTAATCAAAGACAATATAAAAGGTTATTTGATTAGTGGAGATACCTATCTAAATGAAGATATGGTTGAGGAGCTAAACAATGATAGAAGATTGAAAATCATAATCATTGAGTGCTCCTTTCCTAGTCGTATGGAAAAACTTGCATACGATAGTAAACATTTAACTCCAAAGCTTTTGGTTGAACAACTTAAAAATCTAAAAAGAGAAGATATTCAGGTTTTTATCTACCATATAAAACATATTTACTATGAGGAGATGGAACAAGAGATAAAAGATTATAGAATATTAAAATATGGGGGTAAAATTCTAGAAGAAGGTGATGTAATCCATATAAATACTGGTGAGATTGAAACCGATATGTTAAGTCATACCAAGTTTCAAAGAATCATGGATATCAACCTAGAATTAGCAAGTGAACTAGACAAAGATAAATTACTTGATATGATTTTAAGTCTAACAAGAGAGCTTACTCACAGTCAAGGGGGAACTTTATATACAATCTCTGATGATAAAAAATATCTTGATTTTAAAGTGGTACAAAATAAACCTCTAAATATTTTTATGGGTGGAACTGGTAATAAAATTGACTGGCCATCACTCCCTTTATTTGATGAAAATGGCTTAGCAAATACAAAAATGGTTGCAGTTACTTCTGCAATAAACAAAGAGATAGTAAATATCCCCGATGTTTATAGTGTTGAAAACTATGATTTCTCTGGTACTAAGAAGTTTGATGCAAATACTGGTTTTAGATCAAAATCGATGTTAGTAATGCCTTTAAAAAACCATGAAGATGATATTATTGGTGTTTTACAACTTATCAATAAAACAAAAGTTTCTGGTACAGTTATCGAGTTTGATAAAAATGATGAAAAGATAATAAAAGCACTAGCAGCCCATGCAGCTATGGCTTTAACAAATACTCAACTTATTGAGAGTTTAGAAGGGTTTTTAAACTCATTTGTATCAACTATTGCAAGAGCGATTGATGCAAAATCTAAACACACCATGAACCATATTGGAAAAGTTGCAAAAATCTCTACATATATTGCAAAAGCAATCCATGAAGATGAAACTGTTTATAAAGATGTGAAATATTCAGCTAACGATTTTAGACAAATAGAACTAGCTGCACTAATGCATGATATTGGTAAAATATCAATGCCTGAATCTGTTATTGATAAAGCTACAAAACTTCAAATTATGACTGATGGGATTTATATAATCGAAGAGAGAGTTGAGATTTTAAAAAGAGACTTTGAAATTGAATATCTAAAAAATCAAATCACTAAAGAGGAGTTTGAAGCAAAAGTTGCTCAACTTGAAGATGATTTAGAATTTATAAAAACCACTAATATTGGTGGAGAGTTTATGAGAGATGAGGATATTCAAAGGGTTGGGAAAATAGCTGAACAAACCTATATGAAAGGGGATAAAGAGACAAATCTTATTACAACAAGTGAAAAATATAACTTATGTATAAGAAGAGGTACTTTAACAGTTGATGAGAAAGCTATAATGAACTCCCATGCTCAACTTTCATATGATATGCTAGCTGAGTTGCCCTTTCCAAAAAAATACAATAAAGTTATGCATATTGCAGCAAATCACCATGAGAAACTAAATGGTAAAGGTTATCCAAGAGGTTTATCTGAAAAAGAGTTAACGCTAGAAGATAGAATAATGATTTTAGCAGATATTTTCGAAGCCTTAACTGCAAATGATAGACCATATAAAGATGCTAAAAAACTATCAGAGGTTTTCAAAATCCTTTCATTTATGGTAAAAGATGGGGAGATTGATGGGGAGCTTCTAAGATTCTTCCACCAAAGTGATGTATTGAAAAAATATATGGAAGAGGAGTTATTAGATTACCAACTTGATAAAAGTAGACTCTATTTCTAATGATTAAGAAAAAAGCACTAAAAAAGTTTGGTATCTACTCTTTAGTAGCTCTTCTTATTGCTTCATTTTTATCAACTATATATGTATACTACCCCAAACTTCCTGACTCTATTGATAATAGATTAAGAGATTTTCTTTTCAATGTTAGAGGGGAGATTCCAAATACTGATACTGTTATTATTATTGATATTGATGAAAAGTCTTTAAAAAAACTAGGTCAATGGCCTTGGGAAAGATATAAAGTTGCTAAAATATTAGAAAACTTAACCCAAAATGATATTGGATTGATTGCCTTTGATATTGTTTTTGCAGAAGAGGATAATAGTTCACCTAGTAAAATATTTAAAGAATACAATATACAAATGGATAATGTGCCCAACTATGATGAGCAGTTGGCACGAACTGTTGCAACAACTCCTACAATATTGGGTTACCTTTTTGAGTTAGAAAAGGAGAACTATGTTGGTAGTGATGCTCCTAATATACCAGCTATTTTTATTGAAAAAAATAAACCTACTAATACCAATTTCCTAATAAAAGGGAAAGGTGCAGTTTTAAATGTACCTATAATTCAAGACAACTCTTATTCTAGTGGTTTTTTCAATAATATCCCTGACCCTTCTGGGATCATTAGAAGTGTACCTTTAATAATCTCCTATAATGATATGATATTCCCCTCTTTATCTTTAGAGGTTTTAAGAGTTATTTACAATACAAAAAGGGTTTTTATAAACTATGATGAACAAGGTGTTGAATCTGTTTCATTAAATGATGTAAAGATACCAACTGATAGATATGGTAGAGTATTAGTTAACTTTAGAGGAAAAGAGAGAAACTTTAAATACTATTCTGCAATAGATATCTATGAAAATAAAATCCCAAAAGAGAAACTAGAGGGTAAAGTTGCACTTATTGGTACCTCTGCTGCTGGTTTACTTGATTTAAGGGCTACACCTTTTGAATCAGTATATCCTGGAGTAGAAGTTCATGCCAATGTTATTGATAATGTTTTAAAGGGTGACTTTATATATAAAGCTTCATGGATAGATGGGGCAAATATTTTGATGATATTTGTTTTTTCATATCTATTGATTTTATTGATTACTTATGCACCATTTTGGGCTAACCCTTTAATCACTGTTGTATTTTTATTTGGATTTTTTCTCTTTGCTTATATTTTAATGTTTGATTACGGAATAGTAATTAGTCTATTTTTCCCAATGTTAAGTATCATTCTTGGAGCAGTTATTGCAACACTTTTTGACTACTTTTATGAGATAAAAAAAGAGGAAGCTATTAAAGAAAAGTTTGCTTCTAAAGTATCTAAAGAGGTGATGGAAAACCTACTTAAAAATATTGATAGTAATGAGTTTCAAGCTATGGAAAAAGAGGTTACAGTATTTTTTAGTGATGTAAGAGGTTTTACAAATATCTCTGAACAAATGGGAAATGCAAAAAATCTTATCTCCTATTTAAATCACTATATGGAGCCTATGAGTAATATTATCACCAAATACCAAGGAACTATTGATAAATATATTGGTGATGCAATAATGGCATATTGGAATGCACCTGCAGATGTTGAAGACCATGCTGATAAAGCAGTTACTGCTTCACTTATGCAAATAAAAGAGCTAGAACCACTAAATAAAAAATATGAAGAGGAGAATAAACCCTTTATTGATATAGGTATAGGTTTAAATACAGGTGTTGCAATTGTTGGAGAGATGGGAAGTAGTGGTAGAAGTGACTATACTGTTATTGGTGATCCAATTAACTTAGGTGCTAGATTGGAATCTCTATGTAAGTTTTACAATTCAAGATTGAATATCTCAAACTTCACAAAAGAGCAATTAAAAGAGCAATATATCTATAGGTTTTTAGACTTAGTTAGAGTTAAAGGGAAAAAAGAGCCTGTAGAGATTTGGCAAGTTATTGATTTTGGAGAGGCTAAAGGGGAACTAAAAGAGGAACTTGAACTACACCATAAAGCTATAGAACTTTATAAAACTTCATATTTCAAAGAGGCTTTAGAACTGTTTGAAAATCTAGAAGCAAATGAGAATAAAACAAACAACAATATCTATAAACTTTATATAAATAGATGCAAAGAGTTCATAAAGCAACCACCAGAAAACTTTGATGGTGTTTATGAACATACAACTAAAGGGTGATTAAGTTTTTAATCACTAACCCCATTAGTTAAAAGGTTGTTTTTTGCTTGAAATACTCCGGTAAGTTGTCTTTGGTTTGTAGCATCCTCAAAATTATACTCACCGGCTAATGTTTTACCATCAGAGCCATAAAATGCACCACTTGAATTACTACCACTAAATTTATTTCCACTAATTGTATCATTTAAAACTTGGTTATAATCACTTCCTCGAACACTAAAAGTTAGTGTTGTATCAACAGTACTAGCCCCAAAATCTACTTTACTTATAGCTGTTCCAGTGTAGCTTGTTGTTAAAATAGAACCACTATCAATCTCAAAGGCTTGACCAATAAGTGAGCCTGTATAATCACCTTTTAGATTTGCTTGTGCATAAGAAGAGATAACACTTGATGGTGTATATTTTCCAACAATAAAATTCCCTTTCCATACTTCACTTGTTGTTACAGAATCTTTTGTAATATCTACAGGTAAAGACCATTCACCCCAAGTAACTTCATCATTTGCATCTAAATCAGAGGTTGTTCTTATATAACTTCCATTTTGAACACTATATGTTGAACCATCATTATTAAAATTGTTTGTTGAAAAAGTTCCACTAAAATCATATGTAGAGGTATAGGTATCCATTTCAGTATTAAAAGTAAAAATAGTGTCAGTTCTACTATCAACAGCAATTGAATCTTGTGAAAAAGTTCCATCATTTGGATCTATTGCTAAACTCAATCCCAATTTATTGTAGTAATTTACTATATTTGTATCATTAACAGTTGTAACTGTACTACCTTTACCATAGATATAATCTATTGGTTTTACATCTTCTGTATTGTCTGATTGTACCTCATTTTGTACAACCTCATCAACATTATCTTGTGTATAATCAATTCTTTCATCCTCCTCTTCATCTACAACAATTGTATCTTCTACAGGGATGATTTTTATATTATCAGTTTCTAATCCAGTATCTTCACCAATATAAACCTTACCAGACTCACCAGTTTTTTCCTCTTCATCTTCAGCTATCTCTTTTCTTTCATCATCATTTGTTGGGTCTTCATCAAATAGATTGTCAAAGAAAGTTAATAGTTCTTCAGAAGAAGTTGTTTTTGTACCTACTTTATTAAAAACAGTGTTTATCACAACATCTAAATCACTTGAAGTATATGGCTTTACACCCTCAACATTTCCATTAGCATCAAGTCTTGTCATATAACCTTTTTGTACATAGTGTTCATTAGTATTTAATCCCGATACATAGATCCCACCTTGAGTACAAATAACCATATCCCCCTCACCAGGGACACTTATAACTAAAAAGTTTGTACCTCTAATACCTATAGTTGCACTTTTTGTTTTTATCTTAAAAAGTTTTGGATTTGCTTTACCAATTTGACCTGTAATAACTCTCATTGCACCTTTTACAAGGGAAAACTGGGCATGTGGTTTTTCGGTCTCTAAGCCTAAATACTCTTCAATAGAAAAGTTACTGTTTTTCCCTACAGATACAATTGTTTCATCTTTAAATAAAATTTGAGCAAATCCATCCTCATAGGTAAGAAGATTGTTCTCTTGTATAAGTTCATCTTTGATTTTTGCAGGGATTAATTTAGATTTATACTCTATATCTGCTTTACCTTTTAAAGAGGTGATATTTGCAACAGTAGTATTTGCTAAAAGAAATGTAGGTAAAATTAATGATGATAATAAAATAGTTTTTTTCATAAAATGCCCCTAAAATGTCATATTTAAATAGATTCCATATGATGCCTTATCATATGAATATACGTTTTGATTAGAAAAGACTCTTTCATAATCAACTCTTCCCTCTAGATATATATCAGAGGTGAACTTCTTTGAGATATTAACCCCTACTCCATAGCTATCATCTTTTCTTTTATTTGAAAAAATTGTTGAGAAATCATCATACTTTTTTGTTTTTAATTTCATATTTACTTTTGCTACATATGTAGGATAAAACTGAGTTGCATAATCCCCTTGGATAGCATAACTATTATAATCAACATCTACCCTTGTTCCTCTTTTTTTACTCTGCGTTGCTAAAATAGCTTTTATAGTGAAATATGAGTTTGCAAATAGTTTTTGATAAGCAAAAGTAGCTTCATAAGCTCTTGCATCTTTGTCACTTTCACCAGTTTTTTTAAAATCTTTATTTGTTAGTTTTAAACTTCCAATAAGTCTATTAGAGATATCAAGTTTATGAGTAATTGCTGGCATTAAAGAAACAGCACTCATATAATCTTTTCCATCTAACCACATTCTATCAAGCATTAAATTAAGTTCATAGATTGTTTTATAATCTTCATAAATAAGTCCTGGAGCATAAGATAAATATGAGATATTATAATCTTTTAAATCAGACTCAAAATAGTTTCTATTATATAATAAAGCTTGATTTCTAAGCTCTAAACCATCTTTTTCACCTATATCATATATGTGTGTTAAGTTCCCTTGCAATTCTGTACTTAAGCCTCCTTTTGATGTTGTTACTGATGGAATATCATTGTATGGTCCATAATTTACATTTGTATCATAAATAAACCCTGCTCTCATATTTGTAATAAAAAACGACTTCTCTAACTTATCTTCAACTTTTGCTAAAAATAGTTCTATATTTGTTCTAACTGTTTCTGGTATGTTTGGATTGTTAAGAACCTTTTTAAAACTTATTCTTGCATCTTCATACATCTCTAGTTTATATTGTGTTCTTCCAAGTTCTAAATCATTTCTAGAGTTTAAGGGATCTAACACAGAAACCCTTTCAAATGCTGCAAGTGCTATCTCATATCTTCCTGTTTCATATGCACTTCTACCTAATAAAAAATTAACTTTTGCATCTAAAAGATATGATAGATAGATATTTGATAACATTTGATAAGATTTTTCATAATCATTTGTCTTATAAACCCTTATAGCTTCCTATTTTTGTTGTTTTAACTCTGCTGTGGTGTTTGCATGAACACTATTTAAGCTTAAAACAATAAAAAAAGCTACTGTTATAAACTTATAAAATCTATCTCTCATCTTAATTTACCCCTATTACTTCATTTGAATCAATACTATATAAATATGCTGAACCACTAGAGTTTCCATTTGTATTATCATCTGGTGCGCCTATTACAATATTTTCTTTATAAAGTGATATAGCTTTACCAAAGTCATCACTTCCACTTGTACTATTTACTGTAAGTTTTTGTGCTTGTGTAAAACTATCAACTAAATTGTTTCTAAACAGATAAACTGAACCATTACCTCCATCACTTCCTAAAGAGCCAATGACTAGGTTTACTCCGTAAAATGATAAAGACGAACCAAAATTATCATTAGCTTGCCCATCACTAGCTGTTAGTTTAGTGATTTGACTAACCTCACCACCATTAATATTGTATATATAAACAGCACCACTATTTATACCTTTATCAGTATCTTTAATAGATCCTATTGCTATATAGTTTTCATACATCGATATAGAATATCCAAATCCAGATGTTACAGCTGAATCTGAAGCAAAAAATGTATTTATATTTTGAGAAGAACCTGTCTCACCATCATAAGTATACTGATATAAAAAAGCTTTATTCTCATTTGTCCCTACTGCTAAATGGTCTTGTGATAAAGAGATACTTCGTCCAAAGTTTACATCTTGAGATGGTGTTTCCTCAAAAACTTTTGTTACAAAACTATATTCATCAAGTCCATTATTTTTATATATATAAACCGAACCATTGTTGGTTGAATTACCCTCATCATCATATATTGCCCCAATAGCTATATAATCTCCATACATCGATATAGTACTACCAAAACCATCCCTTGCTTGGCCATCAGAAGCTGTAATTTTTGAAACTTCTTGAAAGGTGTCATCACCAATATTTTTAAATATATATACTGCTCCTGCTTCTAATGCTACTTCATTGTTTTTACTAGCACCTATGGCAATATAGTCTCCCCAAATTCCAACTGCACTTCCAAAATAATTAGTAGCTTGATTACTACTATCAGTAAGTTTTGTTACAAATGTTCCATCACTTTTATACACATAAGCAGCACCACTATTAAAAACAGAAGTATTAATATCTACTAGTTTATCATCTGTAGATGAGCCAATAACTATATACTGATCATTATTTGCTACACTTAATCCAAAGTAATCAGCATTTGCAGGATCTGGGGAAAATATTTTTGAAGTGTGTGTTATCAAAATATTTTTTACGGTAACTGTTAAAGAGTAGCTATTTGAATTATTTAAAGAGTCAGCTACATTTATATCTATATTATAAATATTGTCTGAGCCTGCATCACTTGGATTTTCAAAATCAGGTACAGTTTTAAAGCTTAAAACTCCGCTATTAATTCCTATATCAAAATATTGGCTATCTACCCCACTTATAGTATATGTAAATGTTGAACCAATATTGCTATTTGCACTAAACGTAGTTACACTTGTGGCATCTTCATTCACATCATAATTAGATTTGAAGTTTAAAATATATGGTTTCTCTTCTGCAAATATATCTACTAAATAAAATGAACCTGTATAATTTTGTTCCCCACTGGCCCCAACAGCTAAATACTTTCCAGCCATTGAGATACTATAACCAAAAGATCCATATTCTGTTTCAGTAGGAGCAACTATTTTTGATAATTGACTAAAGCTATCTGAACCATCATTTTTGAAAATATATATAGAACCACTATCATAATAAGTATTATCATCGGAATAAGCACTAACTGTTACATAATCTCCATTTATTGATACACTATCTCCAAAATAATCATATGATTCACCATCTAAAGCTGTTAATTTAGCAACTTGTGTAAAAGTATCAGAACTATCTTTTTTAAATAGATATGCTAAACCAGCTGTATTATTTGATTCATTATTTGTACTTGTACCAACAGCTATATAATCTCCATCCATATCTACAGATTTTCCAAAATATCCATAATCAATTTTTTCATCTGGTGAAAGTTTTTGAAGTTCATTAAAAATATCTTGTCCATTATTTTTAAATATATAAACTGATCCTACACTAGATCCACCACCATTACTATCTCTACTAGATCCAATAACTATATAATCTTTATTAATAGATACAGCATTCCCAAAATAGTTAGAAGTTTGTCCATCAGAAGCTAATAGTTTCTGAACCTCAGAGAAGATACCACCTTGTAATTTAAAAACATATGCTGCTCCACTATAAGAGCCTTTTTCATCATCCCCAGATGCACCTGCAACTACATAATCACCTTCAATATCTACAGATACTCCAAAACTAGCGTAACTTGTTGTATTTGTTATAGTTATCTTTTGTAATTGGCTAAAACTATCTAAACCATTATTTTCAAAAATATATACTGAGCCACTATTATTTAAATTGTTTTCATCAGCAAAAGGTGAACCAACAACTATATAGTTTCCATTAATTGCTACTGAGCTTCCAAAACTATAAGATGCTGAACCATCATCAGGTAAAAGTTTTGCAAGTTGAACTACTGAACCATCCCCTTGTTTCTTATATATATAAGCAGAGCCACTATTTGAGCCATTGTCATCATCATATGGTGCCCCAACAACTATATAATCCCCATCCATATCAATCGATCTTCCAAACCTATCATCAAAGGCTCCATCCAAAGCAGTTACTTTAGAGACAATCAATGGATTTGCAGTAGCTTCATAGATATCATTTATAGTAATTGTCACCTCTTTAGAGGAACTATTATCTAAACTATCTGTTGCCACTAATAAAATAGTATAAGATGGTTTAGTTTCATAATCAGGTGCATTTATAAAAGTCACTACCCCTGTTGATGAGTTTACATTAAAATACTCTTTGTCTGTTCCATCTATATCGTATGTTATTGTATTTTCATCATTTGCACTTATTGTTAATAGTGTTGTTTGGTTCTCATCTACACTTATTGTTGAAGCATTTGAGATAGTTGGTGCTGTGTCATCCACATCATTTATTGTTATTGTTATCTCTCTTGAAGAGCTATTATTTAAACTATCAGCTGCTTTTATGGTAATTGTGTATGATTGTTTTTGACTCTCATAATCTGGCGCATTTATAAAAGTTACAACTCCTGTTGATGAGTTTACGTTAAAATACCCTTTATCTATTCCATCTATATCGTATGTTATTGTATTTACATCACTTGCACTTATTGTTAATGCTGATGTTTGGTTCTCATCTACACTTATTGTTGAAGCATTTGAGATAGTTGGTGCTGTGTCATCCACATCATTTATTGTTATTGTTATCTCTCTTGAAGAGCTATTATTTAAACTATCAGCTGCTTTTATGGTAATTGTGTATGATTGTTTTTGACTCTCATAATCTGGCGCATTTATAAAAGTTACAACTCCTGTTGATGAGTTTACGTTAAAATACCCTTTATCTATTCCATCTATATCGTATGTTATTGTATTTACATCACTTGCACTTATTGTTAATGCTGATGTTTGGTTCTCATCTACACTTATTGTTGAAGCATTTAAAAGTTTTGGTGGGGTATCATCTAAATCATTAATATTAATTGTTACATTAAGTGCTGATTTGTTATTGAAACTATCTTTAGTTACTAATACTATTGAATATGCTCGTTTACCTTCATAATCTGGTGCATTTATAAAAGTTACAACTCCTGTTGATGAATCTACATTAAAATACTCTTTATCTGTTCCATCTATACCGTATGTTATTGTATTTTCATCACTTGCATTTATTGTTAATGCTGATGTTTGATTCTCATCTACACTTATACTTGTGTCATTTGAGATTACTGGTGCTGTATCATCTATATCATTTATAGTGACTGTTATCTCTTTAGAAGCTGTGTTATTCAAGCTATCTGTTACAACCAACGAGATAAGATATGAATTTTTTGTTTCATAATCAGGTGCAGTTATAAAGCTAACTAAACCAATATTTGAATTGATTTTGAAATATGAACTATCTATTCCACTTAGGGAGTATGTTAGTTCAGGTGTACCACCTTTAGATTCAATTGTTAATAATTGAATTTGATTTTCATCTACACTAATTGATGTTTCATTTGTGATTAAAATAGGATTTTCAGAGTTTGTATATTTTTCAACTGCAACTTCTAATTGAGCTACAAGACTTTTTTGGTATGTATCTGTTACAACAACCTCTAGATTGTAAATATTTTTTATATTATAGTTTAAATCTGCTATTTCTGATAAAGTAATAGTTCCATCATTTGAAGTACTGAAATTATCATATCCTACACCAGTAACTGATATACTACTTATTTCACCTTCAAGAATAGATAAAGTAGTAGCTGGGATCTTTATCAGTTCATCACCTGGGTTTGCTGTTTCATTTATAGTTGTAGATAGATAAACCGTAGGGTCTGGAGTGTTTTCTTCAGTGGGAGTAATACCTAAATCATCTTTCAATGTATCTCTGTAGTGATTTAAGGCTGCTTCTTCACTAATAAGAGTAAAACCCTCATTTGTTAACATTGTACCAATATCATTTTCAGTCAATTCATCAGCTGAATTACCTGTAAAAGTTACTTTATCAATATTTGAAAACTTTTCTGTTGTTGCTGTATCGATTTGAATACCATCACTTGGATTATTATTTGAGTCTAGGGATTGTAAGAATCTAATCATAAATCTTACTTTTTCATCTGTGATATTACTTCTACTTACTCTTGCCAAATCTGATGGGTAAAGTCTATTATCTCTAATCATATCACTTGAAACTGTACCTAAGATAATATTACCAACTCTTAGTTCTATTTGGCAATCACTTGTATATTCAAACTCTCCATTTGCCCCTGTAACTCCAGAAATTGAGCCACAAGTGTATTGTACCCCCCTGAACAGCCGAGTCAATAAAAAACCCTTTAAATATACCTGAAGAACCAGAGCCACCACCTCCGCCTCCACAACCAATAAACATCAAACCACAAGAAATGATAAAAACTATATTTTTAAACATTTTAATAACTCCCATAATACAAACCCAGCATATTTTAAACAAATATTTGTTCACTTATTTTACAATATTAAAGTATACTAAATGGTATCAAAACTAATCATATTTAATAGAGTTTGTTTCTTACTTATTTAGTTAATTTCATAAAAGCAACAAAAAAGATGTAAAAACGTTACATATTGTAAAAGTTATAAAGACTTTTCTTTTAATTTAATATTAAATTAACAAAATTGTAATAAGGGGTAAGATTTTATAAAAAAATAGACTTCTTTATGAAAATTCATAAAAAAGTCCATATGGATTAGAAACTATAAAACAGATTTGCTTTTACAGTATATTTATCATAATCTGATGAAGGGTGATTTGAACTATTGTCAGTATAAGTTATTCCTGTATTTAGAAAAATATTTTTTGACACAATTTTTTGTACACCTAAAGAGATATCATACTTTTTATCTTCTCTTTTAGATGAAAAATTAACATCAACCTCATCATACATCTTTTGTTTATATTTAAATCCTGATAATAGAGTATAAGTATCAACTAGTTCATAAGAGTTTGAAACTCCAAATTCAAAATAAAGATTCTCTACATCTGTTCTTGCATCTTTTATCTCGAACTCTTTACCTAAAGTTGCATCAAAAGTAAATACCCCAAAATCTTTTGTTAAATATTTAATACTATTTACAAGCTCAGCAAGATTTGCACTTCTATTTTTGTCCTGTTTATAATTGATTCTTCCTAGTTTCAAAGAGGTTTCATAAATAGTTTTCTCATTTAAAACTGTTGTATATTTAGGGTTTAGATAGTAGTTGTTTTGATATGTTTTATGACCTAATAAAACCTTATCGTATAAAACTCCTATACTAAACTTGTAGCCTTGTGTTAAATAGCTTGGACTAAGGTTTAAAGAGATCACTCCAAGATCTTTATCTTTATTGTTAATATATTTCATTTGTAAAGCAGTCAAACTATTATCTAACATCCAATTGTCATCTATTTTGTATTTATAATTAAAATACCCTAAAGCTTGATAGATAGTTGAAGAACGCTCTTTACCACTATTTAATGTAAGATTTGTATTTAATGCAGGGCTATAGATTTGAAAACTATCAGCAGTTGGTGTTGCATCAATATTTGAATCATACATAATCCCTAACATTGTAGTTACATCAAAAAAGTGTTTTTGTGTTTTATTTTCCATAAATATGATATTTTGTTCAACTTTTTTTCTAACCTCTATTGGCATTTGCCCTAGAAGTGCTAGTTTGAACTCTTTTTTTGACTCATCATAGTTTTTCATCTTCATATATGTATGAGCTAACTCTAACCTAACTCTTGTATTGTTTGGTTCACTTATCAAAATTCTTTCATAAGCAGCTAATGCAACCTCATAGTTGCCCAATTCAAAGGCACTTCTTCCAAGATAAAAATTCACTAAGGTGTTACTTAGGTTTTTTTCAAAAAGTGCATAAAACATCTCATAAGATTTTTTGAAATTGTTATTTCTAAAATAGTTTAAAGCAATATTATATTGCTCTGTTTTTTCAACAGCTACAACCATTGACTGTTTTGTAGATACTTCATCTTTTGCCAAAGCAATAGAGAAACCTAATGATGTTACTAATAATGTTGATACTAATTTTTTCATTGTTTTTCAGCCTTAAACACACCTTTTGCAGTGCCATTTGTTGAGTTTGTTATAGAAAATGTTCCACCTACACTTTTGATACTATCACTTCCATAATACTTACCATCAAAAGAACCATCACTTTGTGCCATATCAGTTAATGTACCACTAAAACCACTACTTGATATATCATTACCACCTATGGTTAAGTTCCAATCAACTGGAGTTGATGAAGCGTTTGTAGATGAGAATGTCATTGATCCACTTAGATTACTTGCAGATGCACCAATATCAAAATTAAGAGTGACATCATTTGTATATGATTGGTCATTGTATTTACCATAAATTATAGTTTCTAAATCTCCACTATTTGATAAAACATTACCTAATACATGACCTTTAAAACTATATGTACCAGGAGTATTTATCATAGTTGTTTCTATAATACTTGCAGGTGTTTCTATACCAGCTACCCAAACAGATGTTGGATCGATAAAGCTAATACTATTAGTAAACGTATCATTAAACTTTGCAGTCCAATATCCCCAAGAACTATCATCATTTAAAGTTATTGGATTATCATTAGAATCAAATCCACCATCTGGAACAGCTATTAAAAATCCAGTATCATCAACTAAACCATATGTTCCGCTAGCATATTTAAAATAAGTACTTGAGGCTTTTGCAGTTACTCCAAAAATATCATCGTTTATAAAATAAGCTGTATCGTTTGCAAGACTTCCTTCAACCCCAAAACTTATACCATTTGCATCATATTGGTCTACAATATTTCCAATAACTGAATTTCCAGTGATTTCAACAGTTTTATTTGTGCTATTTTTTGTAACTGTTAAATTAAAACTACTACTTGTATCTCGTGCTTGATTATATCCAAACAATTCACTTTGTAAATATCCAGTGTAGTTTAATGTAGTATCATTAGTTGAGGCAATTTGAGCATTTGTATCTAAAAAAGCTCCACCTATTGTATCTATATTGGTTGAATTAGTAGATGAACCATTACTATGTGAAATAGTTGTATTTAAATCATAAAGTAAGCCCTGAACTTTTGAACCTTTTAATGCAATAGTTCCTTCAGTACTATTTGTTTCAATATCTGAAATAGATGTTTCATAGTAGTAGGTATCATAAGTATAGTTATATTTATTTGCATATGACTTAACATCTGTACTTGAACCAAAAGTTACCTCTTGAGCACCTTTTGAGTAAAAGTTTGTATCCATTTGTGTTAAAGAATCATATAAAGAGTTATAATAAACTTTTGCAGTTGGGGAAGTTTTTAAATCAAAACTATCAAAAGGAAGTAGATTTCCAGATGTTGAAAAAACACTTATCTCTGCAAAATCATTGTAAACATAGATATTTGCATCATCTAAACTATTTGTATTATTAAAATCTTTTCCCACAACAAAAAGTTCTGAGAGATAACTATCAGTAGCATAACCTATAAAAAACTCCCCTAAATTATCTGCATAAACTGTATAGTTGGAGTTTGCAGTTTGTGAGATACCATCACTATCTGTATATGTAAAACTAAAAGGTAAGGTTCCAACATTTACACTACCGGTATAACTATCAGTTGAAGGATCGCCATAAGTACCTGTATAAGTATTTGAACCAGAAATTGAATCAGTTTGTGTAGATGATCCCATCATAGTTCTAAGTACTTTATCATCAATATTGATAGTTTCACCACTTTTTGTTATTTTAAAAGAGTTATCATTTGTTCCTTCATCACTTCTTTTAAAAGAATTCAAAATATTAGTTGAGTCATAATTAGTCCCTAAGATGTGCCCAGTTATATTTGAACCACCATTATTGTTGTTTTCGTTTGTTGTAGTTTCTTTATTTTCTGAAGTATCTTCTGTAGTGGTTTTTGCTGTATCTGTTGTATTTGAGATATCTTCATCATTGTTTTCTTCACCATCTCCATCAGGAGTATCATCACCTGTTGGCTGTTCATTTTGTGTCTCTTCTTCACCTGTAATAGAAGTGTCAGATTCTTCAATATCTGTTTCGTTTTCATCAGTTGGTTCCATATAACTAGCTTCTGTACCTATTTGATCAGGTGTTACATCTTTTACAACTATACTTCCGTCAACAACTTCAGCCATTTGATTTTTTGATACAAATACTCTTTCTTCTGGTGCATCTGGATGAGTTACATAAACTCCACCGTCTGTAACTGTTACATTAAATCCTCTTTGATTTAATCTTACTATAAAATTAGTTCCTCTAATCCCTATAGTTGAACTTTTTACTTTTAATTTGAATTTTTCTTTATTTATTTTTCCAATTTTCCCAGTGATCACTTTAAAAGTACCTTTGATAAGACCAAAATCTGTTTGTGAATTATCAGGTGTAGCCTCATCAAAAATATAATCATTCACTGCTAAACTTGAGTTTTTTCCTACAGTGATAATTGTATTATCATCAAAAATCACTTGTAGTTTTGCATTTTGTAGTGTATTAACTACATCATTTTTTTCTAAAATAGTTCCTGTGAAAATTTTGATATTCTCATTGGCCCTAACAATATTCGCATCTCCAACAATAGTTGAAACCTTTCCTACACCAGCAAAAATAAGCGATGTAATAAATGACAAAAGTAATATTATACGCATTGTACCCTCTCCTAATATCAAGATTTTATCAAAAATTTATTGTGTTTTTTATTATAAAGTCAATTTTTTTATGAAAAAATTGCAAAAAAGTTGCATAAAAATTATTAATAATATTCAATATTCTATTTTATATCACTTTAATAATCTTTAAATATATTTATTAATAATCAAAAGTTATAATTAATAACTGGAATTTTTAATCAAAAAGATTAAGAATTTTTATTTTTCTAAACTTTTTTTATAAGCTAAAGCAAGATTTCTTGCTTGCTCTTTGGTTATTGATTTATCTTTAATTTGTCCTTCAAAAAAAGAAGGTTGAGTAGGAAACTCAAAATTTTCATTCTTATCTTCTTCAGAAGGTTCACACCATGGTAAACCATCTTCCATTACCATGATAAAATATTCGTTATAAATAGGAAAACCATCATCATCCAACATAGGTTTTAGATTATCAAGTTCCACTTTAGACATCTTTGCTCGTCTTTGTTTTTTTTCTTCTAATGTCAATATTCATATCTCACTTAAAATTTAATATTGATAAAAATCTAGATATTTGTCAATATTTTTTCTATCATTTGTATCTGCCCAAAAATTAAAATTTTTTAAAGATGTTTCATTTGTTTTTTTAATATTCCATACTGGAAATAAGTTTGGATTTTCTTTGAAAAATATAACTTTTGTTTCAATATCTTCTTGAAGATAAGTTAATTGAATTGCATGTCTATGTTCATAAGTTGCATTAAATAAAGTTTCTATATCAACAATTGGTGTTCCTGTAACATTATTAAAAACTTTATCAATAATAGCAAAGTATTTAAACCCTTTATTTGCACCTAATTCAGATAGTTTTTTTATTTGTATCATTTTTGTTGGGGCTATTCTTTTAGAATTATCTAATCCTTTTATATATCCTGATGCTGTATATTGATTATTTTCATTATCTTCTATCTTAAAAGAATTCATAATAATTTCATTCGTTAAATTATTTGTTGTTATATTAGCTCCATTTGATGCTCCACATCCCGTAAAAAGAACTGTAAAAATTGTTAGAGCTATTATCCTTATTAAATTTCTCATATTAAAACCCTTTTACCATTATTTCTTTAATATCTTTTTCTTCAGTTTCCTTAAACTCTTTATCATAAGAAATAAGGTTTACTATACCTCTTGTTTTTTTACCAGACTTATCTTCAAACTCAACTACATAGTAATAAAATAATGGTTTACCTTTTTGTTTTTTATAATAATCAACTGCTGCTATAACTAATCCTATTCCTAATCCAGCTCCTACAGCTGAACCCACTCCCTGAGTAAATCCTTTAGCTAATGCACCTGCTTGTGATGAAATACCACTTGCAATTCCGTTTGCAGAAGATAAAGCTAAAAAAGATAAATCTTTATCTATTGAATCAACATAATCATCTTTTGTGCCAAAGTAAACTTCTGTTCTTTTTGCATTTGAAATATCAAAATCTTCTAAAAATACATTAGAGTGCATTTGATATTTTTCATCATAAACACTTTTTCCATATAAACTAGATGATAATAAAATTATCATCATAACAAAAACCATATTTTTCAAACGTTTCATCCTTTAAATTATTTATTTTATAATATAATAATAAAATTTATGTATTAATTAACTAAGTATAATTTTTAATGTTAACTTAAGTTATATGTTAAATTATAACTAATTAATCAAAAGCAATATATAACCAACATTTAGATATAATATCTACTTTAAATTCATAAATAACTATGTTTAGATGTATCAAATATTTTTACTATTTTGCAACTTTAAACATTATCTATTTTACTCCTTATAGAACAAGGAGTTTCCAGGAATAATATGGCACTAATAGACCTACAAAACATCTCAAAACAATATGATATAAAAGTACTTTTAAAAGAGGTTAATTTTACCCTTACTCAAGGGGAGAGAATCGCAGTAATTGGACAAAATGGTCAAGGTAAATCTACACTTTTTAAGATAATCATGCAAGAGGTTGAACCAGATAATGGAGAGATGTCTATAGATAAATCTATTAAAATTGAGATGCTTGAACAGCAACCTAAATTTGAAGCAAATCTTACAGTAAGAGCTGCAATTGAGAACCAACTTACAGAACTAAAAGAGGCTAAAAAAGAGTATGAGGAACTAACAGAAAAATTAGTTACAGATTATGAAAACCAAGATTTACTAAGAAGACAAAGTGAGCTTGTGACTTTTATTGAGTTTCATGATGCTTGGGATTTGGATAATATGATTGAAAGAGTTTTAAAAGAGTTCCAATTAAAAGAGTTTGAGAACAAAGATGTAAATCTTCTTAGTGGTGGAGAGCAAAGAAGGGTTGGACTTGCTGGACTTTTACTAAAAAAACCTGATGTTTTACTTCTAGATGAGCCTACAAACCATCTTGATGTTTATATGGTTGAGTTTTTAGAATCATTACTTTTAAAAAACAACTTCACCTTACTTTTCATCTCTCACGATAGATATTTTATAGACAATATCGCAACTTCAGTAGTAGAAGTTGAAGGTGGAGATTTAAAAAGATTTAATGGCGGATACTCTTCATATCTAGAACAAAAACAACTAATGCTAGAGAATATGCAAAAAGACCATGAAAACCTTTTAAGACTAGTAAAAAGGGAAGCTCACTGGATGCAAAGGGGAGTAACAGCAAGAAGAAAAAGAAACGAAAGAAGAAAATCTGAATACTTCGAACTAAAGAAAAAAGCCAAATCAAACCCCGCAGCTATCAAAAAAATGAGTTTGGAGCTTCAAAGGGAGCAAAAAGCTTTCAACAATGAAGAGAAACAAAAAAACAAAAAAAAGATGCTTTATGAACTTGATAATATCTACAAGTCACTAGGAGATAAAGAGTTAATAAAAGATTTTACAACAAGAATTTTACAAAAAGACACAATAGCAATCGTTGGTCCAAATGGTAGTGGAAAATCAACTATGCTAAAAATCTTTATGGAGAAACTTGAAATAGATAGTGGAAGATTTAAAAAAGGTGATTTTAATATTGGATACTTTGACCAACAAAGAGATATGTTGGATGATACAAAAAACCTAATGGAAACCTTCTGTCCAAATGGTGGAGATAGAGTTATTTTAGATGATGGAAGAAATATGCATGTGTTTGGATATCTTAAAAACTTCCTTTTCCCTAGGGAGTATCTTGATAAGAAAATTGGTGTTTTAAGTGGGGGAGAAAAAAATAGAGTTGCCTTAGCACTTTTGTTTACTAAAAAAGTTGATTGCCTTATTTTAGATGAGCCTACAAATGATTTGGATATCCCTACAATCAATATTTTAGAAGAGTATTTACAGAACTTCCAAGGGGCACTTATCTTTGTTTCGCATGATAGATATTTTGTAGATAAGATTGCTAAAAAGCTGTTTGTATTTAAAGGAAATGGCTTAGTTGAAGAGAGTTTCCAACCATATACTGAGTATTTAGAGATAGAAAAAGAGTTAAATGAACTATCTAGTTTAGAACAAGAAACTTCAAAAGAGATAGAGAGCCAAAAGTTAGAAAACACTCCTAAAAAACAAAATAAACTATCATACAAAGATCAAAGAGATTATGATATGTTACCCGATGAGATCGAAAAACTAGAGCTTCAAATTGAGGAGTTAAACCAATGTTTATCAAATCCTGAGTGTTATGCCCAAAAGGGAATAGTAGCAGTTTCTCAAGAGTTAGAAGAGGTAAAAGAGGTTTATGAGACAAAAGTGGAAAGATTTTTAGAACTAGAAGAGTTAATAGAAAGCTTTAACTCTTAATTGGTTATAATCTATAAAATTTAATAAGTTATAAGGATATTTATGAGCCTAAAAGTACAATTAAAAGATGATTTAAAAACAGCAATGAGAGAGAAAAACATAGTAAAAAGAGACTCAATTAGAGCTATAAATACTATGATAAAACAAATAGAAGTTGATGAAAGAAAAGAGTTAGAGGATGAGGATGTAATCAAACTTATCCAAAGAGGAATCAAACAAAGAGAGGAAGCCGTAGCTCAATATAAAGATGCCTCTAGAGATGATTTAGTTCAAAAAGAGCAAGAGCAAATTGATGTATTTAAAGAGTATTTACCTAAGCAACTTACAGATGAAGAGCTAGAAGCTGGTATGAAAGAGCTTATAGCTGAAGTTGGTGCAACATCTATGAAAGATATGGGAAAAGTGATGGGGCAAGCAACAAAAAAATTCACTGGTGTAGCTGACGGAAAAAGAATAAACGAAATGACAAAAAAACTTTTAGGATAGTTTAGGATTAAAATGGATAAGCAAGTTGTTAATAAAATTGTAAAAGAGACTATTTCAAACCTTCATCAAAAAGATATTCCAGCAACACCAGTTGAATACCAAAAAGAGTTTTGTAAAATCTCTAAGAATTATAATCTTAGTGTAAATGAGTGTGAACAGTTTAAACTACTTGTTCAAAATCTAAGTAAAGATGAACAAAAAGAGATTGAAGAAAAAAGTATCTCTACAATGGATGAGATGGTACCTATTTTATTAAATAGAGTTGCTAAAAAAAATATTGATAGTCTTGCACAACTTTTTCAAGAGTCTGTTACTCCATCAATAAGTATCGCTATAGATGAAGACTTAGAGAAGTTTTCTGTAAAGATTGGTAACTCCCCTGCACTTCTTTTTGAAGAGGATATCCAAAAAGAGATGCAAGAGTTTATAAATAAAAGGTTTGAAGCTGATAGACAAGTTGTAAAACAAAGAACCTCAGATGTAGCAAAGCTTTTAACACTAATGGGACAATGTATAAGTGATGCGATACACAGCAGTGGACAAGGTTCTCAAAGTGTTTCAGATATCAAATCACAAATTGAATCAATCTCAATAAATAAAAATGGTTTAGATGAATTAACAAACTTACAAAGCAAGTTAATAGATGCAGCCTTATCTATCGAAAATGAGATGAACACTGTTGGTGAGAAGTTAACTAGTGGTAAATCTGAAGTTGAAACCTTAGAACAAAAAGTAAAACAACTTGAAGAGGAACTAAATAGAACAAAAGAAAACGCTATAAAAGATCATCTTACAGGTGTCTTAACAAGAAAAGCATATGAAGACTCAGTTAAAAGAATTGAGGGTGAATTTCAAAGAAACAACACACAATTTGCTATTGTATTTTTTGATTTGGATTATTTCAAAAAAATCAATGATACCTACGGACATAAAGCAGGAGATATAGTTCTTTCTACCTTTGCAAAAATACTTATGAAAAACACAAGAGAACTAGATATCATAGGAAGATACGGGGGTGAAGAGTTTGTTGCTATTGTTCACTTCAATCTAAAAAGAGAACTATTAAAATATCTAAAAAGGGTAAAAGCAATAGTAACAGAAAATAAATTTGTATACAAAAACAATAAAATCCAAGTTACTTTCTCAGCAGGAGTTGCCATAAGAAACAACCATGACTCTTATGATAATGCTATCCAAAAAGCTGACATGCTTCTATATCAAGCAAAAGAGGATGGAAGAAATAGAATCATTCTAGAAGATGGTACAGTTATTTAAACTTCTTTCAATATCTTTGATACTCTTTTGTACCTTAGAGGCAAAAGAGTATTCAGAAGAACAAATCAAAAAACTCATAGGTAAAACTATAATCTTAGGATTTGATGGTTTTACCATAACTGACGAAATAAAAACAAATATAGATAGATACAATCTTGGTGGAGTTATACTTTTTAGTATAGATTATAAAACAAGAGAACCCAAAAATATAAGCTCCTTTCAACAACTAAAAAAACTAACTCACGATATACAAAACTACTCTTCATATAAGATGTTTATCTCAATAGACCAAGAGGGTGGAAAAGTTCAAAGACTAAACTCAAAAAATGGATTTACAAACTTTCCAAGTGCAAAACAAATCTCAGCACTAAATAAAAAAGAGATACAAACAATCTACTATAAACTATCAAAACAACTACACGAAAGTGGCATAAACCTAAACTTTGCCCCAGTTGTAGATATGCAAATAAACCCAAACAATCACGTAATAGTAGGTCTTGAACGCTCATACTCAAAAGACTCTGATGAAGTTACAAAATATGCTTCAATTTTCATGGAACAAATGGAACAAAACCAAATATTTTCTGTACTTAAACATTTTCCAGGGCATGGTTCATCAACAGCTGATTCACACCAATGATGTGGCTACACTTTATGATACATAGAAATAGTAAATTTTCTATATAATAAAAAGATAAAGGTAGCAAATGAGAAGAGGACATAAATATACCCAAGAGTTTAAAGACTCAACAATCCAGTTGATT
>Ga0208300_100374_pt1 | contig 34623 bp, 28 predicted proteins | sample 23_taG_FD_184096 | JGI IMG/M metagenome (GOLD analysis project Ga0208300, IMG submission 184096) | Marine viral communities from Cariaco Basin, Caribbean Sea - 23_WHOI_OMZ (SPAdes) (version 2) | ecosystem: Environmental > Aquatic > Marine > Oceanic | place: Caribbean Sea: Cariaco Basin...
GCTCCACGCTTCCTCTCCACAGTTGGTCGCCCTTCCGCAGTTGCGCTTCACTTCGTTCGCTGTGGCCAGCTTACGGGAGGACTTGCACCTCCAGGAGTGCGCCCATGCCGGGCGCACTAAAAAAGGGCTCCGAAAGGAGCCCAGGTATCGTCAAGAGATCGCTGTGGGTTGCCAGTTACGCCTGGTGAAGGCATCGTTGCTTGCCCCTTCACCCGTAGGACTGAATGTTGCCGAATCCTCGTCGGCCGGAACCGCAAACACGTGGTATGCCTCGGGACCAAACGGATCCAGCGCAGTGTCGACATACTCAAACCTATCCGGCACAGGCTCACCGGAGTACACGACGCGGAATCGCCGTTCCAGGGTCGGAGTGGTGACATTCAAGGGCTGCTCCACCCAGAGGTAGACGGCCTTGTGGGGCACGATGTACTCGCTGCGCACCACCCGATAACCTTCCCGGAGTGAGAGAGTGGTCGGCTCCTTGCCCGGTTCCAGACGGAATTTGTGGATGGTTTTCATAGCTGCTACTCCTCTTCGGGTTGCTGCCTTTCACAATTTCATAGTGGACGGGAACAGAGATCGATAAAATAAACTTTCCTGAGGTTTTTGCATCGCTTTTTTCGAGGTCATTTCAGGCCCTGGAAGTCGGAGTGGGCCTCACAGATAGCTCTAACACCCTCATGCGCAATTTTTCGGCCACGGGTAATTGCGAAAAGCTCATCCACGACGTCATCAATTGAGGCGATTTCCTCAACCTCATACTGTCGGCAGACCTCCTCCCAAATGACTGTCGGTGCCGCAAATACGCCATAGCCCTGGCTTCCGAATACTTTGATCAATGCGCTGTCGTCTACCTGCGCAACAAGCCTCATCCGCACGCCATTGAGGCTAAACCAGTTCATGAGACGTTCGAAGTAAGGTGCATCGGTGGCGTTGGCCAGCAGCGGCTGACCATTGAGGGATTCCGGGAACCCGTCTTTTAACCGGCCCGCCAATGCCGGCGCCGCAAACAGGCTCATGCTTGAGCCCGCCAACGGATGGACGGTGAGATTGCCCTCCTCCTGAAGCTTTGGCATGCGGTCTGTAAGGACCAGATCAAGCTCCTTGCGCTTGAGACTAAGGACCAGGTCCTCAGTGCGCCCTGTCTGGCATTCCAGTTGAATCGACCGCTCAACAGCCATCGCCGGTTGCAGGAGATAATAGGCAATCAGCTTGTGAATCGATGCGGAAATGCCGGCACGAAGCGTGAGGGGGCGCTCGGAAGGATCGAGCCGCAGGGTTTCAGTGAGCTCGCCGGTAAGCGCAAAAATGTCATCGGCATAACCAAGGATTAATCGCCCCAGATCAGTCAGAATCAGTTGTCGCCGTTCCCGTGAAAACAAACGGCCACCAACGGAGGCTTCGAACGTCGCAAGCTGACCGCTAAGGGTCTGTGGCGCCAGCTCCAGAACCTCGCTGGCCCGGGCAATGGAGCCCTCGCGACTGATCACCCAGAAATAATAGAGATGCCTTAGATTAAGCTGTCCCATTGCGACGCCCCTCGCCAGAATTCAGGAAGGCCTCGGAACCTTCAGTACTTCACCGAAGGTGACGTATTCGCTGCCGCCAAGGCGACCAAGCGGATCAATTGCAGAACCGTCAAACGTGAGCCGGCTCTTGTCGTCGTAACGGACCGCATCGTCGCTTACCCACACCCGATTTACCTTGCCGAACACCAGCGATTGCGGGCCGGCACCGATTTCCTTGATGTCATACAGCTCACAGGCAAAAGCGACGTGGCAGTCCTTGAGGCGCGGCAGCCTGCTCCCATCGAAGTCCGTCAACTCGAGGTCGAGATTGTTCAGCTCGGAGTCGCCATGGGGCAAGGTTCTGGATGACTCGGTTACTGCCGCCGCAAGCTCCCGGTGGGCAATATGAACCACGAAATGCTTTCGTTTTTCAATATTGACCCGGGTATCCTTTGAGGCCCTATCCGTGGGTTTTTTGCCGACCGAAATCATCAGCAACGGCGGATTGCTGGTGATGGGCGTAAAAAAGGAAAATGGCGCAAGATTGTAATCACCATCCGGGTTCTCACTCAACACCCAGGCGACGGGGCGTGGAATCACGGTCTGGGTCAGGATGTGATAGGCGTCTTTCGGGTCCATCCCCTCGAAATCGATAAGCATCAGTTTCTCCCGTTAACCGCGGCTTCAGGTGTACGCTCACGGATGAGCCACAGGGTCATAAGGATTCCGTGGAGGATAAGAAATGGCAGGGCGACCATAACAAGCCCGCCCCAGCCCAGCCAGCTCAGGATGGCACCGGCAGAGAGTGCAGCAGTGGCCTGGGAACCGAACACCATGATGTCGTTCAACCCCTGAACCCTGAAACGCTCTGCATCCTGGTACCCCCTGGGAAGTAGCGTTGTGCCACCTACAAAGAGGAAGTTCCAGCCCACACCCAGCAACAACAGGGCCCCAAGATAATGATGGAAACTGATGCCGCTGGCAGCGAGCACGATGCAACCCAGATAAGCGAGAAGCCCTGCCGCCATCATCAGAGGTATACTCACAACACGGGTCAGCCAGCCGCTGATGAGCGAGGGAAAGTACATGGCCATGATATGGAGCTGGATAACACGCTTGGCGTCGTTGAGATTATGCCCGGCCATCTCGGTCATGCTCAGCGGTGTGGCCGTCATGATGAAGCTCATCACCGCATAACCAATAGCAGCAGCGCTGATCGAGGCCCATACCAGTGGATTGGAAAGAATCTCACGCAAAGGGCGGCCACCGCCAGGATGTGTTTCCCGTACCAGTTCACCTTTTGCCCGGTAACCGGCGCCCAGTATAAGCAAGGCCGCGCTCTGCACAACCGTCAGACCAACCCAACTGATCAGAAACGGATACTGCTCAGCCGACCCACTGCCAATAGCGGCGACTTCGGGCCCTAGCCAGGCAGCAACCAACCCGCCAAGCAGCACCCGGGCTGCGGCAGAACCTGCCAGCCCCGGAGGCACAGACTCCATGGCTGCGAAACGGTATTGATGAACTACCGCCAATCCGGTGCCACCAACAACCGTCGCCAGGCACAAAAGCGAAAACAATCCGAGCCAGGATGCCAGTGCACCGAGCAATCCGGCCAGCATCCCCATGGTTGCGCCCAGCAGCATCACCCGCTTGCGGCCGAATCGTTCCATCAGCCAGGTGGCAGGCTTGATGGCCAGTACTGTCCCGACGACAACAAGACCGACAGGAAGTGTGGCGTATTCCGCTGCGGGTGCAAGCATACGGCCCTGGATGCTGCCAATGAAAACAATGAAGGGCGCTGTGCACATCGCCAGCGCCTGAGCCGCAACCAGCACCCAGACATTCATGGGCATGGTTTATTTTTTCCTGTAGATAATTCCGGGGTGGCACTGGACCATCTCGTAAAGGTGGGGCAAACCGTTAAGAGATTCAGAGGCACCAAGAACCAGATAACCTCCCGGATTAAGGGTGGCATGCATCCTGGTCAGGATGTCTTTCTTTGATTCCGCTGAGAAATAAATCAGAACGTTGCGACACATCACAATATCGAATTTGCCGAGCATGTATCGCTCCAGCAGGTTCAGCTCCTTGAACTCTACCATGGTCTTGATCTGCGGCTTGATTTGCCAGCCACCGTTCAGGGACGGCGTAAAGAACTGCTTCTGCCGCTCCGGTGATAACCCGCGACCAATGGCGATCATCTCGTATTCGCCCTTACGGGCAACCTCAAGCACGCTTTTGGAAATATCCGTTGCGGTGATTCTTACATCACGCAATTTGCCTGGCCGGAGCCTTCGGAACTCCTCCACAATCATCGCAATCGAGTAAGGTTCCTGCCCGGTTGAACAAGCGGCAGACCAGATTCGAAGCGGCTGGCTGGAATTGCGCTCGGCAAATTCGGGAAGCAGTTTCTCCTGAAGGATCCGGAACGGATGGTTATCACGGAACCACAGGGTTTCATTGGTGGTCATGGCGTCAATAACAACTTCACGCAAACCACCCCGGCCTGGCCGCTTGAGACGATCAAGGAGCTCACCGAGCGAGTTCAGGCTGTTCTCCTCGAGAATCCGGCGTAACCGGCTTTTCACCAGGTACTGCTTGTTCTCTCCCAGCAAAATCCCACAGGCATCCTGCAGGAACGACTTGAAGGCTTCATATTCCTGTGGCGTTATATCCGCTTTCATTGGATCTCTGTTCTGAGTGAATCTCTGAGCAGCTTCATCAACCCTGGTCGATGATTTCCATTACCCGCTCGGCGAGTTCGTCCGGACTGAACTTTGCCATGAAGTCGTCGGCACCGACCTTCTTGACCATGGCCTGATTAAAGACCCCACTGAGAGAGGTGTGCAGCATGATAAACATGTCGGCGAGGGCCGGATCACCCTTAAGCTTCGTCACCAGCGTATAGCCGTCCATCTCTGGCATTTCAACGTCGGAAATGATCAGGGAGAAATGATCCTTTGCCCGCGAACCGTCGGCAGTCACTTCCTTCAGGTATTGATAAGCCTGTTTGCCGTCATTCCTGGTGACGACTTCCATTCCGATAGCCGTCAGGCAACGCTCTATCTGGCGACGGGCCACGGACGAATCATCCACCACCAGGACGGGCAGGTGGCCGGGCACCCGATCGGCACTCTTGCTCAGCACGGCTTCGGTAACATCCTCACCGAGCGGAGAAACTTCTGCAAGAATCTTCTCTACATCAATGATTTCTACCAGCTTATCATCGATCTTGGTGACAGCGGTAAGGTAAACATCCCTTCCGGCACCCCTGGGCGGTGGCAGAATATCTTCCCAGTTCATGTTCATGATCCGGTCGACACCAGTAACGAGGAAGCCCTGGGTTTTACGGTTGTACTCGGTAATGATGACAAAACTGGTCGCCAGCTCTTCCTGTGGAATTCCGGGCAATCCAATGGACATGCTCAGATCAATAATCGGAATGGTTTCGCCCCGGATATGGGCGACCCCCCTGACGACGTTCCGGCTGTTGGGAATAGATGACAGCCTGGGACATTGCAAAACCTCCTTCACCTTGAAAACGTTAATGCCGTAAATCTGACGCCCTCTCAAGCGGAAAAGAAGGAGCTCAAGGCGATTCTGCCCTACCAGCTGCGTGCGCTGGTTTACGCTGTCCAATACCCCTGCCATTTTGTTTCTCCTGGCTGGCCGGCTTTCCGCCGGCATATATCTTGCTGTTCACTGAATATATCGCCGAATAATCGCCTGATCGACGGGAAACCGTCATCTCAGCGGCGGGTCAGCCAACTTAACGGCCATTTTCCCGGAACCCTTAGCATTGTTCGGGTTTTTCTGCCCTGATATTGACAAGCATAGGACAAACTCATACGTATGCGCATCACCAATTTTGCCCTACTCCTGCTAATGTCCAGCCTGAGCGGCCCATTGCTGGCCCAAACCACTGCCAAACAGATCCGGCAGGCCACCCTGGCGTTTCTGGACGACTTTGCCAACGAACAGGCCGGTGCGGGCTATACGGTTTCCTTTGAACCAGGGTCCATCGATAGCCGCCTCACCCTCGCCGGGTGCGAACGCCCCCTGAGTGTCGGGTTCAGCGGCGACCCCTGGAAGAGTACAAGCCCGTCCCTGCTGGTAGCCTGTGACGGAAGCCGCCCCTGGCGAATGTTCGTTACGGCCTCCATCTCAATCCGTGGGCCCGCCCTGATTGCAACCCGCCCCCTGACTCGCGGTGAGCGGATTACCCCGGATCTGGTGACGCATCAGTCCGTGGAGATCAATGCCTCAAGGCGCGGAGCGATAACCGAGACCGCACAAGCGGTCGGAATGGAGGTTCGGCGATCCATAAATGCCGGCTCTTTGATCACTCCGGATATGCTCTCTGCGCCGGATGCGGTAGAGCGTGGGGATCATGTTATCATTACTGCGAAAACCGGCGGATTTTCAGTGCGTTCCCGAGGTAAGGCTCTGGCCAACGCAGGCATAGGAGAGCAAGTTCTGGTCGAGAATCTGAGCTCCTCACGTACGGTAAAGGCGAACGTTGTTGCCCCCGGCCGTGTTGAGATCCAGATGTAGCCGCGCTTCGGCAGCACTTTGCCGGCACGGCAAGATTCTGCCAGGCCCGGTGACAGTAGTAGCGGGAGCAGTAGTGGTTGGGGGTGAAAAAATTTACCGGGTAAAAATATGTTAATCCGGAAGGCAAAAAGTTTCTAAAGGTTTCTGCGGTTCCGCCGTTAAGAAGACATAAACTCGAGTAAGCGCCGCAAACGTGTGGCGCATCAGGCAAGCAGGTATCGATATGTCAGTTGACTTCAATGGAATTGGCCCCGGCCAGGTCAACACCCAGAGAACCACGGCCGACAAGGGCGCTGGCGCTCAGAGCAGCCAGCCGGCGACCAACGAGCAGGCAAAAACTCAGACCCGGGGAGCCCGGGGTGAAAACGTGAGCCTGAGCAGTCAGGCCAGGAATCTCAAACAGCTGGAACAGAGGTTGGGTGATTATCCTGAGATGGATGATGACCGTATTGAGCAGATCCGTTCCGCTCTCGAAAACGGGACCTACAAAATTGACGCCGAAAAACTGGCCCAGAAAATGCTTGAGATGGATGAAAGCATTTTTGGGTGAGTAAATCATGGCAGCAATCGATGATCTGAAGGCTCTTCTATCCCAGGATGTCAGCCAGCTGGACACACTCGCTGACATTCTCGGCAGGGAAAAAACCTGCCTTGCCACCTCCGATCTCCAGGCTCTGAACGAATTGACCAGAGAGAAAAACGATCTTCTCGGGGCCATTCGTGAGCGGGCAAAGCAGAAAATCCGGACACTGGTTCAGATGGGCTATCGCCCCGAGAGCGGAGAGCCCTCCCGCTTTATTCGCAGTGCGGGCCTTTCTGAGCTTTATCAGCTCTGGCAGGAAGCGGACCAGAAACTGCGAGCCTGTCAGACCCTGAACCAGAACAACGGTCGGGTGATCACCCATCTGCAAAAACGCCTGACCCGGCTGGCCGACATTTTCCGGGGCGCCAATAGCCAGCAGAAGCTCTACGGAGCACGTGGTGAGCACACGACAGTTTCAAGCCGGACAGTGCTCGCAAGCGCCTGAAAACCGCGCTGGCCCTGGCCCATAACCGTTTCTATCGGGTGTAAATGGTCATCCGGGAGTCCGGGTGGAACCGGATATCCTGGATGGTCACGTTGCCCATTGACGCGCCCTGGCCTCCGGTAACACGGATATTGTCCATGCGGATTTCTTCAATACGTTCCGGAAAGGCCAGCATCAGCGCCCCGTCTTCCCGAACCGCGTAACGGGGCTCACCCTCCCGGTAGTGAACGCCGGAAATGGTAAGGTCTGAATCCAGGAAGTTCAGAACCGGCACGAAGATATTTGCCGTCAGTTTCATCCCCTCAATAACGTCAGCCGCCGGGCTTCCTCCCTGGCTGTCGCCACCGGCCGGATTCTCTGCCATCGCCCCGACCAGTCCGATCCGGTCTAGCAGGGTCGGATCACCCTGCCCCGATACGGCCGCCAGCTCGGTCTCGGTCAGCGGCGCAAGATTCCCTCTCTCATAGAGTTCGCCGGCTTCCAACGCCGACTGGGAGGCATCTGCACTGTTACTGGCCGCAAACGTCACCAGCGGCTGGAATGGAAGCGTAACCATGGTCACCAGGGCCGCCGCGTTACGATAGCGGGACTGGTGCTTGAGAACCCGGTGAAGTTCCTTTTCCGTGATCCAACCGGCCTCAATGAGCACTTCACCGAGGCGTTGGCCGGTTTCGCGCTGAATTCTCAGGCCTTCATCCAGCTGGCCTTCAGACAGATACCCGCGATTGACAAGTAATCGCCCAAGGCGTGACTTTTCTTCAAATCCCTGGCGGATTCTCACCCAGTTTCTCCTTATTCAACAGTGAAAACCGTACAACCCTGCCCGGCGAATGTGATGCACTCATTCCTGCATCCGAAAAGATTAGCTGATCACAATCAAATGTGCGTGGATACAGTCCCCGTTTTACAATCACGTTCTGCTAAGATCACGCACCGGAAAACAGAATTCACTGAATTGTCGCAGGAAAAGCCCCTGCGAATAACACAGAGAGCGGCCGAAAATGACAAATCTGGTAAAACCCTTGAAAAGTGTGACTCCCGTACTGTTGATACTTCTCTCTTTGCTTTTGCCCGCTGGCACTGCTCTGGCCCAGAGCAGTGGCCAACCAGCCGATGAACCGCTTCCGAAAGTCCGGATGGTGACCAGTGAAGGTGCCCTTGAACTGCAGCTCCGCCCGGACGTTGCCCCTGCAACCGTTGCCAACTTTCTGGAGTACGCACGGGCCGGATTCTTCGACGACACCATCTTTCATCGGGTCATTCCCGGCTTCATGATCCAGGGTGGCGGGTTTACCGATGACCTCTCCCGCAAACCGACCCGCGCCCCCATCAAGAACGAAGCCAGATCCACACTTCCCAACCTCCGTGGAACCATTGCCATGGCCCGGACCAGCTCTCCGGATTCCGCCACCTCACAGTTCTTCATCAATCTGTCAGACAACGATTTCCTCAATGCCGGCGTCCGTGGCCCTGGCTATGCCGTCTTCGGCAAGGTGACCGAGGGCATGGGTGCCGTTGATGCTATCGCCCGCAAGCAGACGACCCGGAAGCGGGGCATGGCCGATGTTCCGGTTGAAGCCGTGATCATTAAGAAGGTAACCGTGCTGGATACTGCTGACTGACACCATGAGCTCACCAATGCTGCCTCCCGGAATCGAGCCCGCAGAGCTGGCCTGGCGCGAGGGTGTGCCAGAGTCTGTCCGGTTTGGTGATGTCTACTTCAACCGTGACAACGGGCTGGAGGAAACGCGCCATGTGTTTCTTCGGCACAACAATTTGCCGGAGCGGTTTGCCAGTGTCGCCCAGGGCGGCCACTTTGTTATCGCGGAGAACGGGTTCGGGACCGGCCTGAATTTTCTGGCAGCGTGGCAGGCCTGGCAAAACCACGGCCCGGCGCATCAGGCAACCCTCCACTTTGTATCCGTCGAGCGATTCCCCCTGATCCGGGAGGATCTCACCCGCGCGCTGGCACTGTGGCCGGAGTTGCACCCCCTGGCTCGGGAGCTCATTCAAAAATACCCGCCACTGGTCCGGGGCGTCCACCGCCTGGTACTGGCACAGGGGCGGGTCCGCCTCACCCTCTGTTTCGGCGATATCGCCGACGCCTGGCAATCTCTCGATTTTCTTGCCGACGCCTGGTTCATGGACGGCTTTGCCCCTGCCCGCAATCCATCCATGTGGCTGGACGAGACGATCGACCAGGTCCGCGCCCACAGCAAGCCCGGCACCACCCTGGCGACCTTTACCTCCGTTGGCAGGGTTCGGCGCGCCCTGGCAGCGGCCGGATTCGACGTGCGGAAGACGCCCGGCTTTGGCCGCAAGCGGGATATGCTCCGGGGCGTGTTACCGGCAGACGGACAAACGGAAGCAAACAGGCCCGGTTCCATTGCAATTATCGGAGCGGGTATTGCGGGGTGCACCCTGGCAAGAAACCTGGCCGAACGGGGGGTCCCGGTTACCCTGATTGATTCCGCCAACGGACCCGGCACCGAAGCCTCGGGCAATATTCAGGGCGCCATGTACGTGAAGCTTGGTGTCGAGTTCAATGATCAGACCGAACTGGCATTGCAGGCGCTGACCTTTGCCCAGCGGTTCTACGAAACCTGGCGCGGAGAATACTGGCATCCGACTGGCCTGCTCCAGCTCGCTCAGACAGCCCAGGAAGCAGACCGGCAGCATCGGTTCCTACGGCGCAATCTCTACCCACGGGAGGTTCTGTATCCGGTGAACAGAGAGCAAGCCAGCGAGCTTTCCGGTGTGCCCACGGAATCTGGAGGCCTCTGGTTCCCCGGCAATGGCTGGCTCGAGCCAAAGAGGCTGTGCCAGGCGCTGGCCGACCATCCGATGATAACCCATGCGTGGGGTGTCAATGTGGACCGGTTGCTGCCCTGCAGTGGGAAATGGCACATCTCGGGTGTTGACGGAACGACCATCGTTGCCGACCGCGTAGTGATCTGCGCCGGACACCTCAGTGCCGGACTCATTCCGGTCAAGGGGACATTCCGACTTAAAAGCATCCGGGGCCAGGTAACACACCTGCCGAAGACTGGCCTCCGGAATCCGCGGGTGGTCATTTGTGGCAACCGGTATATGAACCCTGCCTTGGGGCAAATCGCAGTAACCGGAGCCACCTTTGATCTACATGATGCAAACCCTTTAACCACGAGCGAGAGCCATCAGGAAAATATCCGTGAACTCGCAGCAATGTTGCCGGCCGTTCTGAAGCGAAAAGATGCTGAAAAACCGGGCACCTCCAACCTGGATGGCCGGGTAGCCTTTCGCTGCACAACCCACGATTATCAGCCTGTGGCCGGCCCGGTTTTTAATGGGCAGGACGATGAACTTGAGGACCTGTTTTTGTTGACAGGCCTTGGCAGCAAGGGTTTGACCTACGCCCCCTTACTGGCCGAATACCTGGCCGACCGACTGACGGGGCAGCCCGCGTGTCTGTCGGCAAAGCTCGCGCGGCGCCTGGAAACCCGACGCCTGTACCAGACGAACGTGGTGATTTCGTAATAAACCTGGTCTGGAGATTTCGGTCTGACTGCCGATAACCGATGTTGATAAGGTGTTGTCAGGGAGAACCACATGTCCATTTTTGTCAGCGAACCCGGCCGGCCGCTCGGAACCCGGCTACCGGAAGCATTCCGGGCCCGGCGCGTGGGCGATGTCACCGAGCTGGCAGAAACCCAGGCTACGAATCCAGGCCGAAGTGAACCAACAGACTCGGAGTTTCAGCTCGCCGCCAATGCAGGCCGGCACAGAGCCCTTGAGGAATATGGCGCTGCCGCCGGAGAGCAACGGGAAGAGCGCCCTTACCTTCCGGTATCGAGGATTTCTTCTCCTGCGCTCTATTCGGTGCCCGCTACTGCAACCATTTCCGAGGCGTTATCAGTGATGGACGAGCACCAGGTCAGTCACCTGGTGATTACGTCGGGAGACAACATTGCAGGCCTTGTGGATCTTCGCTGGCTGCTTGGCTGGCTCCGCGAACAGGAAGCCAATGCCATGAGCGAGAGCCTGCTGTATATCGAACTTCCTGCTTTCCTCACCGCGTCACCGGAGACAGACGCCCATCAGCTTGCGAGGCTGATGCTCGCCCACCAACTGAATGCCGCTCTGGTCGTCAACGCCAAGGGCGCCGCCGCCGGTATAGTCACCAGCACCGACTACCTTCGCCTGTACGCCAACGCAGGCCGGCACGAGGGAATCGTCTAGTTCCTGCCCGGCTAGTTCAGCGGTGTCAGGAGTTCGCCTTCAGGGCTGAACAACAACACGAACCAGTCGCTCCCCACCCGGGACAGGGCAACCACCTCGTCGTCCCGGAAATTCTCCAGATCCAGAATTTCCGAGTTATCCCCATCAAGCTGGTAACGCCAGTTATTCCTGAAGGTAGTGTCTTCGGTGTCGCTGCCTGCCTCCGGAACCAGCGATACCCGGGCCAAAATGCCCTGAGTTGTGCCGGAAACAACACCATCGTTGGCAAAATCGCCATCGGTGGAACCGGCAACGACCATGTCGCCATCAAACCCGGTAAGCCCCGAAAGCCGCACGTTCGCCTGATCATTCTCATCATTGAGGGAAAACACCCTGCCCGGGGTGCCGGTGGAGGAGTAGCCAAGAAGGAAACCGGCCGTGCTGGACAGTGGATCCCTCTCAAGAACGGGATCCTCTTCTTCCCGTTCCAGAACCGAGTAAAGACCATCACTGCTGCCGATCAGCCACAGAGCGCCGGCAAAAAACAGCCCGCCGGAGACGACCTCGTCGCCTTCTGTGCCAACCTGGTACACATTGAGTTCAGCGTTCGCACCGAAGGTATTGTAGAAGAAGGCATCAATACCTCCGATAACCGGAGCTCCTTCCACCGACCCGGCAGCGGAGCCGAACAGCAGCGGCATCACTGAATCGGCGCTGCCCCCGGCAACACTGTCGTCGGCTGCGGATCCGGCCTGGCGGGTCCAGGCCACAGCAGGAAGCTGGCTGTTGCCGTCAAGCTCGGTGTCGATCCTCTGGAGGAAACTGTCCCGGCCCCCCGATCCCTGCTGGCCATCGAAAACGCCATTGGTTTCGCCCGCCAGCAACACATAACCGGCGTCCCTGCTGATTCCGGCCCACCGGACCTGATCTTCTGCAGCGGTGCCTGTGCGGATGCTCCAGGACGAGACATACTCACCACCGTTGCTGGCAACGTCAAACCAGTAAAGAGATGTCACGATGTCCTCTGCCCCGAGCGCGTTTGTCCCTGCAACCGGCTGGTCGGTACTGTAGGAAACAACGAACTCGAAACGGTCGACTTTGATGTTGCCCTGGGAAACCTTACGCTGAACGACGTTGATCACAGGATTCGGTGTCACCAGGCTGTCGCCGGCGGCAGACACCGCCACTTGCTGCAGCAGGTTACCCCGCTGGTCAAAAATCCTTACCTGCACCCGATCGTTGTCCTGACCATCATAACCGGAAACAAACACTCGGCCCTCGTGTCCCACGGCCATATCAGTGGCCACAAACCCGTCAGCCCCATTCAGAGCGAGCGGTGTTGTCAGTTCGTTGAGACTGACCCGGATCAGGTTGTCGCTTTCACCCCGGGCATAATCCTCTCTGCCAGCCTGAAAGTCCTGGTTGACTCCCAGCAGTATGAACCGGTCACTGAACGCGGGATTCGTATAGCCGGCTGCAGGAACGCGGATCCGGAACGGCACCTCGTCCGTCCCGTTCGGAAAAACCAGTTCATCGTTTTCAACCCAGTTACCGTCTTCCAGGCGCTCAATCACAAATTCGGTACCAAGCCGGGCTGTCGAGCCTTCGGTGTGGGTCAGTTTGGCGAAGATATCCCGGTCACGCTCACCCGGGAGTCTGGCCAGGTACTCCCGCACATCGCCAACATTAAGGGTATCCCGGGAGCCACCTTTGACGGTCTCAATCGAAAGAACCGGCTCGTTGTCCTGAATTGACAGATTGGAAACCACGCCGCCGTTGCCACTGCCCAGGCCCGCCAGACCAGAGCGCACCTCGGTCAATGCCAGCCTGAGTGACTCTGCAGGTTCGGGAAAGCTGTCTTCAACAACCTCCAGGGGAAGATAACACTCGGTAATGCCGGGCTCGAGCGTGATGACGCCACGGGTAAAGAAACCCTCTTCATCCAGTTCATAGTCGATGTAGCTGAGCTCATTTTCTCCGGACTCGTCCCGCGGCATGGGGCTGTTGCTTCCAAGCCCGACAATATCCTTGCCCGGAGTGGCATCGCCCACATTGGAATTACTCTGCTCGCAATTCTGGTGCGGGGGCGAAAAGCCGGCATCGCAACTGGTCGCGTCGTAATCCGACTGTAACTCAAAGGCAACTGCAACCCGGGTCACGGAAGGTTGGTCCAGATTCACCTTCACGAAGACCCTGCGTGTTGGCAGAGTCAGCTCGCGGGTGCCGGACACAGAACCATCATCGTTATACAGGTTGACCGTAAAACTGTGTTCGCCCTCTGTTTCCAGGTCCGGCAAGGCACACTGTTCCCGGTTGCTTCCCGGGATTTCAGGGCTTTCACCTTCGGTAAAGGGCTCAGATTCCAGGGACATCACGTTGTACTTGACATCAACCCCAAAGGGCTGAACGCCTGACATCTGCCCGTCTGTTGTCACCAGATTGATGCCTTCGGTCTTGCCAAGATCCGCCTCACCCCGGTTGCCCCCCGTTAAACCCGGAACGCCCCGCAGGATAATACCCTGCCGGGCCTTGTTGCTGATGTCTTCCAGGGCCAGCCAGGAAGGCGCGTTGGTCAGGGAGTAATCAAGTATACCCTCTCCCCCGTAGGCGCCGAAGTTGTAGGAATACTCCACTCCCAGATAGGCAGACACCGGGGGCACACCCAGAACCGTGGGTTGATCGGCGTCTTTCTCGGTTTTGCAGGCGGAGAGCCCCCAAAAAAACAGACCAAGAATGGCAATGCGAACGACGGGATGAATGCGGGAGTAAAAATCGGCGCCCATGAAAAAATCCGTTTAAACCGTTGTTGTTATGGCTGCGACGCCCGATGGAAACACCGGGCGATTTACACACCGTTACAGAACAACACCATGGTAGCCAATTTGATCTGCAGGGGATCTGCGCGAGTTCTCAGATTCAGTCAGCCCGGCTCCAGGCCATGTTCTTTCAACAACGCCAGCAAACCCGCTTCATCCAGGACCGGCACTTCCAGTTGCTCGGCCCTGGCCAGTTTGGAGCCGGCGGCTTCACCGGCCACAACGCAAGCCGTTTTCCTGGATACGCTTCCGGCCACCCTGGCGCCAAGGGACTCCAGTCTTTCCCTGGCCTCATCCCGGGTCATTTCCGAGAGCGTTCCCGTCAGCACCCAGGTCTGGCCCTTGAGGGGCTGATCGCCCTGTTGTATCGGTTCTTCCTGCCAGTTAACGCCCGCTTCCCGGAGCGCATCCAGCGTCTCCCGGTTGTGGGTCTGATCAAAGAAACTCCGGATATGCCCCGCCACAATGGGACCGACATCCGGGACCGTTTGCAGGGTTTCCTCGTCTGCGGCGGCAATGGCTTCCAGGGTTCCAAAATGGGAAGCCAGGGCTTTTGCCGTAGCCTCTCCGACCTCCCGGATTCCGAGCGCGTAGAGGAACCGCCAGAGTACTGGGTTTCTGGCGCGGTCGATGGCATCCACAAGATTCGAGGCAGATTTCTCGCCCATCCGTTCCAGGCGCATCAGATCGTCGGCGGTCAGGCGATACAGGTCCGCAACGGTCTCAACCATGCCCCGATCGACCAGAATATCGATCCACTTGTCCCCTAACCCTTCGATATCGAGGGCCTTGCGGGAGGCGTAGTGCCGGATCGCCTCTTTGCGCTGGGCCGGGCAGAACAGGCCGCCGGAGCAACGGGCCACGGCCTCCCCTTCAATCTGGATAACATCGGAATCACAAACCGGACACGTTGCCGGCAGCTCAACCTGCCGGGCGTTTACCGGCCTCTTTTCCGTAACGACCTTGACCACTTGAGGAATAACGTCACCAGCCCTGCGGATAAACACGGTGTCGCCAATGTGAACATCGAGACGGCGGATTTCGTCCATGTTATGCAGGGTGGCATTGCTCACTGTGACACCGCCTACAAATACCGGCTTCAGCCGCGCCACAGGGGTTACCGCGCCGGTCCGGCCAACCTGGAATTCAACGTCCTCAACGACGGTCAGCTCTTCCTGGGCCGGGAATTTTTGGGCGATGGCCCAGCGCGGCGCCCGGGACACAAATCCCAGCGCTTTCTGCTGATCCAGGCGGTTGACCTTGAACACAATGCCATCAATTTCGTAGGGCAAGGTGTCCCGTTTTGCCATCAGTTCGTTATAGGCCTCAAGACACTCATCCACACCCCGCGCCTTGCGCATCTCCGGATTGATCCGGAACCCCCAGCTGCGGACCCGCTGAAGACCATCCCACTGGGTCTCCGGAAGCAGGCTTTCATCCGTAACTGCCACACTGTAGGCGCACATTTCCAGAGGACGCTTGGCGGTGACCGTGGATTTTTTCTGTCTCAGGCTACCAGCCGCCGCGTTTCGGGGATTTACAAAGGTTTTCTCGCCGCGGTCGGCAAGCCGGCGATTGAGCTGCTCAAAGCCCTCCCTGGGCATGTAGACTTCGCCCCGCACCTCGACAAGCTCTGGCACATCGTCACCACGCAGTTTGAGCGGAACCGACGGAATGGTCCGGATGTTGGCGGTGATATCTTCACCGGAATAGCCGTCGCCACGGGTTGCGGCGGTTGTCAGCGAGCCATTTTCGTAATGCAGGCTGACTGCCAGCCCGTCCAGCTTGGGCTCACAGACGTATTCCACTTCCTCGCTGACGCCCAGCCGATCCCGCACGCGCCGGTCAAAATCCCGGAGTTCATCGTCACTGAACGCGTTGTCCAGAGACAGCATGGGCAACCGGTGAACCACTTCCTCGAAACTGGTTTCCACGGCACTGCCAACCCGGCGGGTTGGTGAATTGTCCGATGCCAGCTCCGGGTAATCCGATTCCAGCCTCTGCAATTCCCGGAACAGACGGTCGTACTCCGCATCCGGAATACGGGGATCGTCGAGGACGTAGTAATGGTAATTGTGGTCGTCGATAACCGAACGGAGTTCTTCAACACGCTGGATGGTCTCGGGCGTGGCTTTGCTCATGGACTGGCACTCTCGTCTGTCAAAAAAATGCCCGGATCAAACCGGGCATTACTCAGTCTTGTTTCGCCTGGCTTCAGGTCCGTTGGGAGCGCTGTTTGCGCTCAAACTCCCGGATCCGTTGGCGGCAGTGCTCTATGGTTTGCGGGGTCATGACACTCCGGCGCTCATCCTTCAGTTCTCCCCCCAGGTTCCGAACCACGCATTGGGCGGTCTCAAGCATAAAATCAAAGGCCTGCAACGCGTTGGAGGGCCCTGGCATACTCATGAAGAAACTGATGCCCGGGGTCGCCAGTGCCGGCATGTCCCGAGGTTTGAACGTGCCGGGCTCCACGGCATTGGCAACACTGAACTGGACCGGGCTGGTGGTATCTGACTGTTCATGACGGTGGTAAATGTCCATGTCGCCATGCTCAAGGCCGCAGGCTTCAAACAGCTTTTTCAGAGCCGGCCCCTTAAACTCTTCGCCGTTACGGGCAAGCACATTGATAACCACCACTTCCCGGGCCTCCGGGCGATTGGCTCCCGCCAAAGGCTGGCCACTGTCGGGGCGGGAAGGCTCGCGCCGGGCCGTGTCTTCTTCCACTTCCGTGGTGACGGTCGGCGGTACCGCTCCGGTGTCGTCATGTCCGGCTTCGGGCTCACCGGCGGCCGTGTCCGGCTCGGAAAGCTGTTCCGACCGGATTACCCGCGGCTCTCCGACTACTTCATCATCCGGCTCAATCTCATCCTCCGTGGCACCCCAGCCGGAATCCGGCTCCATCCCGGCGGACTCGTGGTCGAAGGGCTCGTGGCTGGACAGACCATAGTCCAGATCGGTGTCGGACAAATCGTGTCCGGATTCAGGGGCAGCACCCTGCTCTGGAGATTTGTTACTGGCCGCTGTGACGGGACGGGTCGGTTTGGGCTTGGGGGAACCGAATCGGCTCGATTTCTCACGTTTGACGTAGCCACGCTCTTCAAGCGTATCCCGGGAGATGGTCCGTGCGCCGCCGTTTGGCAACTCGGGATTGAATTCGTCATCCAGTGGCGAGTCCTTGAGCTCATCTGCGCCCATCCCCGATGAAATCGCCATGGATTCCTTTCGGGCACGCCGCATGCGGCGGACTCCGTCAATAACAATGCCGATGATAACCAGGGTACCGATGGCAATTAACCATTCCCTAAGTGACATAGTGCTGCTGTCCTGTTTGCAGATCCCGTAACATTGTTACTCTAAGAAAAGCCCGGAATGAATACAACGCACACCCGGGCCAGATGGCCGTTTTGTCATGCTCGCCGGTTTTGTAGCCAGTCGGCCTCAGGCCTCCGCCAGGGCTGCGGCCTCGTCCACATCCACGGATACCAGCCGCGAACAGCCCGGCTCATGCATGGTCACACCCATCAGCTGGTCTGCCATTTCCATGGCAATCTTGTTGTGGGTAATGTAGATGAACTGGACCTGTTTCGACATCTCTTTAACCATATTGGCATAGCGACCAACGTTGGCATCATCCAGCGGAGCGTCCACTTCATCCAGCATACAGAAAGGCGCCGGGTTCAGCTGGAAAATGGAGAACACCAGGGCGATGGCCGTCAGTGCCTTTTCGCCACCGGATAACAGATGGATGGTGCTGTTCTTCTTGCCCGGAGGGCGTGCCATGATCGCCACGCCGGTCTCCAGCAGATCCTCGCCGGTGAGCTCGAGATAGGCGTTACCGCCACCGAAGACCTTCGGGAACAGAGCCTGGAGCCCGCCATTGACCTGATCAAAGGTTTCCTTGAAGCGTTGCCGGGTTTCCCGGTCAATCTTGCGGATGGCGGTGTCCAGCGTTTCCAGCGCTTCCATCAGGTCTTCGTGCTGGGAATCCAGGTAGCTTTTCCGTTCGCTCTGGACCTGGTACTCCTCGATGGCCGCGAGGTTGATGGCACCAAGGCGCTGTATCCGGTTACCGATCCGTTCGAGCTCCTCCGCCCAGTCTTCCTCGCTGGCTCCCTCCGGCAACTGCTGCAAGATATCCTGCAGCTTAACATCCAGCTCCCTGAGCTGGTCGATGTGGTTGCCGGAACGGATTTCGAGGGCCTGGGATTCCATTTTCAGCTTCTCCAGCCGGGACCGGACATCCTGGATTCGGTGATCGGTGCCGCTTCGGCCCTGCTCCTTTTCCCGCACTTCCCGGTCTATCTCCTCAAGCGCGTCGCGGGCCGCGCCGAGCTTTTCTTCCTCTGCCAGACGCCGGTCCAGCAGGCCTTCGAGCTGCATCTGCAGATCCTCGATCGGCTCCTCGGCACTCTCCCGGGATTCCCGCAGAATCTCCAGGCGCTCATCAATGCGTTCCTTCTGCATCTGCATCCGGTCGATGGTCTGCCGCAGGCCTTCGCGCTGGCTGTGCAGTGACTGCAACTGGAGTTGCAACTGGTGGGCATGATCCCTGTCGTGCCGGGCTTCCTGACGAAGACGGTCAAGGTTCTCGCGGAGGCTGTCCCGCTGCTCAAGCAGTCGTTCTTTCTCTTCGTCGCTGTCTTCGGTGGAAGCCAGGGCCTGCTGCCACTCCTCACGGGCGTCCTGCAGGCACTCCTGCTGGCCTTCAAGATTCCCGGCAATATCCGAGACATCTTCCCGGATTCGCTGCAGCCGGGCGTCAATCTGTTCGGCGCGGGCACGCAGACCACTGACCCGGGATGACAGGGCACTCAGTTCCCGGTCGGCCTCGCTCAGACGGGCCTGGGCTTCGTCCCGGGCCGATTCGGACCGCTCGGCACGCTCCTGGAGGCTGTCCATGTGCTCACAGGCGGATTCCAGGGTTTCCTCGGCCTCCGCCAGTTGCGAGGTCAGTTCCGTGACTTTCTTCTGCCTTTCGATAGCACCGACCTGGCCGGCGTCTGAATCCGGCATCAGTACCCAGTCCCGGGACACCCAGACCCCCTCTGGAGTGATCACACTCTGGCCATCCTGCAGTCCGGATCGCATGCCCATGGCATCGGAGAGAGTCTCTATCGCATCAATACCCCGAAGCAAAGCAGCAACGGCCGGAACTCCGGACACTTTTTCCGCCAGCCCGGCGGTTATGTCGCCGGCAGGAACTCCGGAATCAACCAGAGCCAGGCCCTTGGGCGCGTCCTTCATGGCCAGTGAGAGCTGATCGATGCCCGGAAGGCACAAGCCCTGGGTAAACCGCCCGATCACCTGCTCAACCGCAAACTCCCAGCCATCATCAATCTGCAACTGGCTGGCAACACGGGGCATATCGCTCAACGAATTCTCTGACAGCCAGGTTTGCAGGACATCGTCCTGGGACCCCATCTGCTCATCCAGCAGCGCCTGCTGCGATTCCAGTGACGCCCGCAGGCTCTGGACCCGCTGGCGCTCTTCAGACACGGATTGCTCGGCATCACGCTGGCTCTGGCGGGCTTCATAGAGCTCATCCTGAATTCCGGCGATCCGTTCGGCAGCCTCTTCCCGTTGCAGCTCCAGGGTTTCCTGCTGTTCCAGCAATTCTTCCAGCTCAGCCCGGTCCATCTGGCCTTCCAGCACTTCCCGTTCATCCTGGAGTTTGCGCTGGCGATTCAGCAATTGCTCAATGGCATCCTCGAGGGACCGGATCCGGGACTGGGCGAGTTCGGCCTGGCGGCGGGCATCCGAGGAGCGAGCGCTGAAATCTTCCCATTTGTGCTGCCAGTCGCCCATGGCATCTTCGGCCTGCTGCAATTTCTCGCCGGATTCCTCGGAGCGTATGGTGAGCGCCTCCTGTTCAGGCTCCACCATGTCCAGCTCTTCCTGGATACCGGCCAGCTTGTCCTGGTCCTGTTCCAGTTCCCGGGCCAGTTCGCGCTGGTTCGCCAGGGCCTGATCAAGCTCCGTGGCCATCTGGCGGCTGCGCTCCCTTTGGTGCTCGAGACTTTGTTCAATACGGGCAATATCGGCGCCAGCCTCATAATAACGGGCCTGGGCGCGATTGAAGTGTTCGGTGCGATCCTGGTGGCTGTCTCGCAGGGATTCCAGCGACGTTTCCAGGCTGACCCGCTCGGTCAGATACTTCTCCAACTCGAGTTCGGTGTCGCGGATTTTACCCCGCCAGGTCTGGAGGTCGTTGTCCAGGGATTGCCAGCGGAGAACTGCCAGCTCGGCCTTTTTCTGGCGCTCTTCCTGTTTGTAGGCCTTGTACTTTTCCGCTGCAGCTGCCTGGCGTTCAAGATGCTGGAGCTGGCGCCCAAGTTCTTCACGCAGATCCGTCAGGCGCTCCAGATTCTCCTGGGTCCTGCGTATCCGGTTTTCCGTTTCCCGGCGACGCTCCTTGTACTTGGAGATGCCGGCGGCTTCCTCAATGTAGATTCGGAGCTCTTCGGGCTTTGCCTCAATCAGCCGGGAAATCATGCCCTGCTCAATGATGGCATAACTGCGGGGCCCGAGGCCGGTACCGAGGAACAGGTCAGTGATGTCCCGGCGCCGACACTTGGAACCGTTCAGAAAATATTCGGACTGGCCTTCACGGGACACCCGGCGGCGAACTGAAATTTCGTTGAACCGAACAAATTCACCGGGGGCGGAGCCGTCGCTGTTATCAAACACCAGCTCAATGGACGCCTGACCCACCGGCTTCCGGGCGCTTGAACCATTGAAGATCACGTCGGTCATGGACTCGCCGCGCAGGTATTTCGCGGAGCTTTCGCCCATCACCCAACGGACCGCGTCAATAATGTTGGATTTACCGCACCCGTTAGGCCCGACGACGGCGGTCATATTCGATGGAAACGGCACGGTCGTCGGATCGACGAACGATTTGAAACCGGACAGTTTGATGGACTTCAGACGCATATCAGGCGCTCTCCTCCTGTCGGAGAATGGTCAGGACCTGCTGTCGCTGATGTTCTCCGAATGCCTGGATAACTGCCTGTAAGCGCTCGGCATCGTCGCTGACCGCGGCGTCTTCCAGTTGCCGGAAGAAGGTCGCCGTTTCCCCGGTTTCATCCCGGAAATGTTCGAGTGCCACAAAATAGGTGCGACTGATGGCGGGACGGAAATTCTCGAGGGTTTCCTCAAGAAACGGGTTCTCAACCAGACCATAGGCATAGCGCATCACACCGAAGCCGGCGTCAATCACCTGCTCGGCCGCATCTGCCCTGGTGGCATTCAGGGCGTCAATTACCGCCTGCAGTTCGCGCACCTGCCCCATTACCCCGCCAAGCTCCTTACCGGACCAGCGCTCCAGGACCTTGCGCCCGAGCATGCACAACAAATCAATGTAGATATCGTACAGGCTGTTAACGCTTTCGGGGGTCAGGCTTGAGACCACCGCTCCCCGGCGGGGGAAGATCTCTATCAGGTGGCGTCTTTCGAGAATGAGCAACGCCTCGCGGACCGAACCACGACTGACATTCAGCTCCCCCGCCACTTTCAGTTCCTGAATGCGCTCTCCGGGTTTGAGATCTCGCGTGATAATCCGCTGCCCGAGATGCTGGGCAATTTGTTCGGATAGACTTTCCGGGGCCTGAAACCTCATAAAGTTGGTCGCTCACTTCTGCAGACAGCTCAATTACAAGCGCAGAAGTTTACCACACGCACTATTCAGCCCCATCCCCTTGTCTGATATTTTGCTAAGGCGTTGAAGAAGCAGCGGCAAAACGCTGCCGGTTTTTTGACGACGGCGTGTGTATTAAGCTCCACTACCTGGCCCCAATTCTTGGACACCATCCTTACTAACTGTTTTTGTTACTTTTTTATCCTTCCGGAATGGTTTCTGCAGAAAATTAGAACACTGTAAACTTCTGCGACAGAGTGAGCTGTAGTGAAAAACATACCGTCAATCCACAAGTCGGGTTCTCAGCCCCAGAAACTGGCTGCGCTGCGCCAGGCTCATCAGGATTGGAATAGTACCCCGGATGTCCTCACCAGGCTGACCCGTCGCCTGTCTACCACACTTTCCCTGGAACAGCAGCTTGCGATTCTGGCCGACGAGCTGGGCGCGATTGTGCCCTTCGACACGCTCAATTACCGTCACAGAATCGGAAACCAGGATTTCATTTACGCCACCGGCATGGGCGGCCCCCACCGTTGCGAATACCGTTTGGGACTTGAGGGAACGAATTACGGAACTCTGGTATTGCACCGCCGGCAGAGGTTCTCCGAACAGGAGCTTGAGGGTGTCGAGATGATTCTCAGTGCCGCCATCTGCCCGATTCGGAATGCTTGCCAGTACATTGCCATAGAACAGGCCTCCCTGACTGATTCACTGACCGGCATCCCCAACAAGCGTGCAATGGACGACGCCTTGCGGCGTGCCAGCCTGTTATCCGAACGGCATAGTGAGCCCTACTCACTCATCCTGTGCGATCTGGACCATTTCAAGGCCGTCAACGACACCCACGGGCATGTGGTCGGCGACCATCTTCTCCAGATTACTGCCGCAGAACTTGAAAAGGCCGTGCGAACGTCCGACAGCGTCTACCGGTTTGGCGGCGAGGAGTTTGCCATTCTCCTGCCTCACACTGCTGAGCAGGATGCCAAAGACGTAGCCGAACGGGTTCGCGAGGCAATTGCGGCGATTCGGATTGATGGGGGCGAAAAAGAACTTCGGGTAACAACCAGCTGCGGGGTGGCCACCTTCCTGCCCAAAGAATCGGCCCAGGAGTGGCTGGCGCGGGCCGACGAGGCCCTTTACCGCGCCAAACACCAGGGCCGGAACTGCACCCGGGTGTTTGCCACCATTTCCTGAGCCTCAGCTCCGGGGCGTTTTGCTCCGCGGCCGATCGGATTTTGAGGCTCGGCCGGCAGGTTTGGCCGGCCTGGTATCACTGACCGCCCATTTGTTGCCTGACGTCTTCTTGCCGGATCGCCCCGGACTCTTCCGGCGCGAGCGATCATGGGCCGCCTTCTCATCCGGCGTCTTCTGTGGGATATCAACGGTATCGAGCCCGACGCTGCGGCTGAGGGTATCCACAGCCCTCTGGTCGAGTTCCTCCCACTTACCCACTGTCAGGCGACTGGGCAGGAAAACCGGTCCGTAGCGCACCCGCTTCAGTCGGCTGACCCGAACGCCCTGGGATTCCCAGAGACGACGGACTTCCCGGTTACGACCTTCCAGCAAGGTAACGTGGAACCAGCGATTCATGCCACTGCCACCCGCCGGCGAAAGGTCGGTGAACTTAGCCATACCGTCTTCGAGCAAAACACCCTGAAGCAGGCGCTCAATCATGGCATCGTCCACTTCCCCGAAGATACGCACCGCATATTCCCGGTCAATCTGGCTGGAGGGATGCATTAGCCGGTTAGCAAGCTCTCCGTCTGTGGTGAAAAGCACCAGACCGGTGGTGTTGATGTCGAGCCGGCCGATGGAAATCCAGCGGTGTTCCTTCAGCCTTGGCAGGCGATCAAATACCGTCGGCCTGCCCTCCGGATCCTTTCGGGTAGTTACTTCGCCTTCGGGCTTGTTGTAGATCAGCACACGACGCAGCACTTCCGAGGCGCCGGAAACCTCGAGACGTTTGCCGTCAAGTTCAAAACGGTCTTCCACGGTGGCTTTCTGGCCCGGAGCAACGGCCAGGCCGTTTACCGTCAGGCGGCCGGCTTCCATCCAGCCTTCAATTTCCCGGCGTGAACCGATACCCGCCCTGGCAAGCAGCTTCTGGATGCGTTCGGGGCCCTCATGGGTAACCTTGTCTTTTGCGTGTTTAGCTGGGTTTTTCGCCGCTCTGGCGGGTTTTTCGGGGCGCTCTGCCGCCATGAAATCAATCCTTAGTCTCTGACTGATACCCGAATGGCATCAGTGAAGTGTCTGACCCGGAGACTCGTCATCGTTCTCCGCGGCGGGCGACTCAAATTCGATCTCCGCCTGCATGTTCTTTTCGATTTCCCGGCCAATTTCTTCGAGATCCCGGACGTCAGACAGAGGCGGCATCTGATCCAGCCCCGTCAGGTTGAAATAGTCCAGAAACTGCCTGGTGGTCGCGTACATGGCCGGCCGGCCGGGAACATCACGATGGCCGACAACGCGCACCCACTCTCGCTCAAGCAGGGTACGAATGATATTGCTGCTTACCGTAACACCCCGAATATCTTCAATTTCGCCCCGGGTAACCGGTTGCCGATAGGCGATCAGCGCGAGGGTTTCCAGCAATGCCCGGGAATAACGCTGGGGCTTCTCCTCGAACAGGCGGCCAACCCAGGGTGCATACTCCTGCCGGACCTGAAGACGGTAACCGCTGGCCACCCTTTTCAGCTCGAACCCACGGCCCTCGCAGGCACTTTCCAGCAGCACCATGACGTGCTCCATAACCTGCCGGGCCGGCCGCTCCTGTTCAGAAAACAGCTCCCGCAACTGGTCAAGAGACAACGGCTTGCCGGCCGCCAGCAGGGCGGCTTCGGCAATCGCCTGGATTCTCAGCAGATGTTCTTCGTTCATGATGGATATCCGTGTTTCCGTGCTTTCGGCCTTGAACAGGACGCTAACTGACCGCCCGGGCGCGTACATGAATCGGCCCCAGGACCTCAGCCTGCACAACCTCAATCAATTGCTCTTTCACCAGCTCAAGCGTGGCCAGGAACGTCACAACAACACCAAGGCGTCCCTCTTCCGCGGTGAACAGGCTTTCGAACGTCACAAAGTGGTCATCCTGCAAAGCAGACAGAATGGCGGACATACGCTCGCGGGTCGACAGCCGCTCCCGTTCCACATGGTGGCTGGTAAACAGGTCCGCCCGCCTCAGTACACCCTGCAGGGCGAGCAGCATCTCCCGCAGATCCACATCCGGATGGGGCTGACTTGAGGGCATTCCCGGCAAAGCCGCAGAGGCGGCAAAGGAATCCCGTTCCAGACGGGGCAACGCGTCAATATCCTCGGCCGCCTGCTTGAACCGCTCATACTGCTGCAGCCGGCGAATCAGCTCGGCCCTCGGATCGACCTCCTCGTCATCGTCGCTCTCCTGCCTGGGGAGAAGCATTCTGGACTTGATCTCTGCCAGGGTTGCTGCCATCACCAGGTACTCTGCCGCCAGCTCGAAGCGCATGGCTTCCACGGCGCCGATGTAGTCCATGTACTGCCGGGTGATCTCGCTGACGTCGATATCCAGAATGTTCATGTTCTGGCGGCGGATGAGATAAAGCAGAAGATCCAGGGGCCCCTCAAAGGCCTCCAGGAAAACCGCCAGGGCATCTGGCGGAATGTAGAGATCCCTGGGAAGATCCACCACCGGTTTGCCGGAAACCCGGGCCAGCGGCGACGGATCGGGTGTCGCTTCCTGCCCTTCTGGCGTTACCGGATTAGTGGATTCTTCCGTCATAACCTCTCCCTCCGGACCGGGACTGCATCGTGCAGCACCGGATGGCCGGCCTGTACGGATTCAGCGGTGATGAAGCCCCATGGCCGCCCGGACTTCCTCAAGGGTATCCCGGGCGGCATCACGGGCGTGCTCACGGCCTTCCTGCAGAATCGAATGGACCAGATCCGGGTTGCCCTCATACTCACGCGCACGCTCGTGCAAAGGCCGCTGCTCCTCGACAATGGCGTCGATCACGGGCTTCTTGCAGTCAAGGCAGCCAATACCGGCGCTCCGGCAGCCATTCTGGACCCATTCCTGGGTGTCGGCGTCCGAATAGATCTTGTGCATACCCCAGACAGGGCACTTCTCGGGCTCGCCCGGGTCGGTGCGACGAACCCGCTGAGGATCCGTCTGCATGGTGCGGACCTTCCGGGCAACACTGTCCGGCTCTTCGCGCAGGCCAATGTAGTTGTTGTAGGACTTGGACATTTTCTGCCCGTCCAGCCCGGGCAACCTGGATTCTGGCGTCAGCAACGGCTGCGGTTCGGGCAGAATCACCTTGCCACCACCTTCGATGTAGCCATACAGGCGCTCACGATCGCCCAGGGAGATGTTCTGCTGCTCTTTCAGCAGAGCGCGGGCGGTTTCCAGCGCTTCCATATCGCCCTCTTCCTGATAGCGTTTCTTGAGGGCGCGATACAGTTTGGCGTTCTTCTTGCCCATCTTGACGATGGCGCCTTCCGCCTGTTCCTCAAACCCTGGCTCACGGCCGTAGATATGATTGAACCGACGGGCAATCTCACGGGTAATCTCAACATGGGACACCTGATCAGCACCCACCGGCACCTTGCCTGCCCGGTACACCAGGATATCGGCACTTTGCAGCAGCGGATAACCCAGGAAACCGTAGGTAGCCAGATCTTTTTCCCGCAACTTCTCCTGCTGGTCCTTGAAGGTCGGGATACGTTCCAGCCAGCCAAGAGGCGTGATCATGGACAACAGCAGATGCAATTCAGCATGCTCGGGCACCTGGGACTGAATGAACATGGTGGAGGAGCCAGGGTTCACACCGGCCGCCAGCCAATCAATAACCATATCCCACACACTCTGCTCAATCCCCGAGGGATCGTCGTAGTTCGTGGTAAGCGCATGCCAGTCTGCCACAAAAAAGAAGCACTCGAATTCGTGCTGGAGTTTCACCCAGTTTTTCAGCACACCATGATAGTGGCCAAGGTGAAGCTTGCCGGTCGGACGCATGCCGGACAAAACCCTTTGCTGGGAATCTACAGAACTCAAAGCACGAACTCCTTATTTGGTATCGGAACCGCCATCATAGTTCAGGCGACCCGGCATTATAAATAAAAAACCCCCGCTCTGCAGGGCAGAAACGGGGGTTTTTACTGAAAGAAGGCCAGCTTACCAGCCAGTCACTTCCTTCAGGGCCTTGCCGATCTCGGCCAGGCTGCGGACAGTGCGCACACCGGCGTCTTCCAGGGCTGCAAACTTCTCGTCTGCCGTACCCTTACCACCGGAGATGATGGCGCCAGCGTGGCCCATGCGCTTGCCCGGAGGCGCAGTAACACCCGCGATGTAGGAGACCACCGGCTTGGTGACGTTCTGCTTGATGTAGGCCGCCGCTTCTTCCTCGGCGGTACCGCCGATCTCGCCGATCATCACAATGGCTTCGGTTTCAGGATCTTCCTGAAGCAGCGCCAGGATGTCGATGAAGTTGGAGCCGGGGATCGGGTCACCACCGATACCGATACAGGTGGACTGACCGTAACCGAAGTCCGTGGTCTGCTTGACCGCTTCGTACGTCAGGGTGCCTGAACGGGACACGATACCAACCTTGCCCTTCTTGTGGATGTGGCCAGGCATGATGCCGATCTTGCACTCGTCCGGAGTGATAACCCCCGGGCAGTTGGGACCAATCATGCGAACGCCCTTGCGATCCACATATTCCTTGGCGTACAACATATCGATGGTCGGGATGCCTTCAGTGATACAGACGATCAACTGAATACCGGCATCGGCCGCTTCGATGATGGCGTCTTTACAGAACGGCGCCGGAACGTAGATAACGGTCGCTTCGGCACCGGTTTTCTCAACCGCGTCACGCACGGTGTTGAACACCGGCAGTCCCAGATGCTCAGTGCCGCCCTTGCCGGGGCTTACACCGCCAACCATCTTTGTGCCGTAGGCAATCGCCTGCTCTGAGTGGAAGGTGCCCTGCGCGCCGGTAAAGCCCTGACAGATAACCTTGGTGTCTTTGTTGATCAGGATGCTCATTATTTACCCCCTGCGGCTTTAACGACTTGCTCTGCCGCATTCGACAGACTGGTGGCGGCAATGATATTCAGGCCGCTTTCGGCGAGTACCTTGATGCCTACTTCGGCGTTATTGCCTTCAAGGCGAACCACCACAGGAACCTTAACGCCCACTTCCTTGACGGCACCGATAATGCCCTCTGCGATCATGTCGCAGCGAACGATACCACCGAAGATGTTGACCAGAACCGCCTGGACATTGTCGTCAGACAGGATGATCTTGAACGCTTCGGAAACGCGCTCTTTGGTCGCACCGCCCCCAACATCCAGGAAGTTGGCAGGCTGGCCACCGGACAGCTTGATGATGTCCATGGTACCCATGGCCAGGCCGGCACCGTTAACCATACAACCGATGTTGCCTTCCAGGGCTACGTAGTTGAGTTCCCACTTGGCCGCTTCCGCTTCACGGGAATCTTCCTGGGAAGGATCGTGCATCTCGTGGATTTTCTTTTGACGGTACAACGCGTTACCGTCGACACCGATCTTGGCGTCCAGGCAGTGCAGATCACCGGCCGGCGTGATCACCAGCGGGTTGATCTCAACCAGTGCCAGATCGCACTCTTCAAACAGCTTGGCCAGACCCAGGAAAATCTTGGTGAACTGTCCGATCTGCTTGCCTTCGAGACCCAGCTTGAACGCCAGTTCGCGGCCCTGGTAAGGCTGCGCGCCGACCAGCGGATCGATTTCCGCTTTCAGGATCTTCTCGGGGGTTTCCTCGGCAACCTTCTCGATCTCAACACCGCCTTCGGTGGAGGCCATGAACACGATACGGCGGGTGCCACGGTCTACAACGGCTCCGAGGTACAGTTCCTGGTCGATGTCAGTGAGGGATTCAACCAGAATCTTGCTGACCGGCTGGCCATTTTCGTCAGTCTGATAGGTTACCAGCTTCTTGCCCAGCCAGTTCTCGGCAAACTCACGGATCTCGTCTTTGCTCTTGACCAGCTTGACACCGCCAGCCTTACCACGGCCACCCGCGTGCACCTGAGCCTTGACCACCCATGCGTCACCGCCGATTTCACCGGCTGCGTCGACTGCTTCTTTCGGAGTATCACAGGCAATGCCCTTGGATACTGGCAGGCCATATTCAGCGAAAAGCTGCTTGCCCTGATATTCATGCAAATTCATAGTTAATGTCCCGAATTAAAAAATTCCTGGTTTGCGTTACTTCTTCTTGCGGCGGTTGGCAATATGAATCGCGCCACCACCGACGGCCAGAGCTGCCTCATGCACGGACTCGGACAGAGTCGGATGTGCGAAGCAGGTCAGGGCCAGATCTTCGGCACTGGAACCGAATTCCATGGCGATTACGCCCTGGGCAACGATCTCTGAAGCCTGGGGACCAACCACATGGAACCCGACGATACGGTCGGTTTTCGCATCAGCAATGATCTTGACCAGGCCGGATGCCGAGTTTGCAGCCATGGCACGGCCATTGGCGGCAAACGGGAAGGTACCCACGTTGTATTCCTCACCTTCGGCCTTGAGCTGCTCTTCAGTCTTGCCGACCCAGGCCACTTCCGGCGCGGTGTAGATCACGTTCGGGATGCAGTCGTAATTGACCTGAGGCTTGTGCCCGGCAATACGCTCGGCAACCATAATGCCTTCTTCAGAAGCCTTGTGAGCCAGCATCGGGCCACGAACCACGTCACCTATAGCCCAGACACCCGGCGCTTCGGTTTTGCAGTTATCATCCACGAAGATAAAGCCACGCTCGTCCATCTGGACACCGGCATCCTCAGACAGCAGGTTGTCGGTGTAAGGACGACGACCAACGGCAACAATCAGCTTGTCGAACTTGGCTTCGTGCTTGCCCTTGGAATCCTCATAGGTCACGTTCACCAGCTTGCGCTTCACTTCCGCGCCAGTCATTCGCGCGCCCATGACAATGTTCAGCCCCTGTTTCTGGAACTGCTTCATTGCGTCCTTCGCAACCTGCTGGTCCACCACCGGCAGGAAGGTGTCCTGGGCTTCCAGGACGGTTACTTCAGAACCCAGACGGGCCCATACACTGCCGAGCTCGAGGCCGATAACACCGGCGCCGATAACACCAAGACGCTTGGGTACTTCGCTGAACTCCAGAGCACCCTCAGAATCGACGATGTAGTCGCCATCAAATGGCGCAGGCGGAATCTGGATCGGCTTGGAGCCGGTCGCCAGAATCACGTTTTCGGCTTCGTAGGTCTTGGCCTTGCCGTCTTTGTCGGTTACTTCCACCTTTCGGTTTGCCAGCAGTTTGCCGTGACCGTGGATGGATGTCACACCGTTGGACTTGAACAGACCCGCGATCCCGCCGGTCAGCTGCTTAACGATGCCACTCTTGCGCTCCATCATCTTCGAGATGTCCATTTTGACATCCTTCGCGATGATGCCCTGCATCTCGTAGTCGTGGTTGGCCTCCTCAAACTTGTGAGAAATCTCCAGCAGCGCCTTGGAGGGAATGCAACCAACATTCAGACAGGTGCCGCCAAGCACCTGCGCTTTGCCGTCTTCTGCGGTCCAGGATTCAACACACGCGGTCTTGAGACCGAGCTGCGCCGCTTTGATGGCGGCCACGTAGCCCCCCGGGCCTGCACCAATGACAATGACGTCGTACTTATCAGACATAATTAATCCCGTTTTCCGATTCGTTAAGTGTCGGCTCAGACGTCCAGCAGAATACGTGCCGGGTCTTCAAGCATTTCCTTGATCGCAACAAGGAACTGAACTGCTTCCTTGCCATCAATCATACGGTGGTCGTAGGAAAGCGCCAGATACATCATTGGCTGGATTTCCACCTTCCCGTTTACTGCCATCGGACGCTCCTGAATCTTGTGCATACCCAGAATAGCGGTTTGCGGCGGATTCAGGATTGGCGTGGAAATCAGGGAACCGAAAATACCACCGTTAGTAATGGTGAAGGTTCCGCCAGTCATATCCTCAATGGCAAGCTTGCCCTCTTTGGCCTTGGTGCCGTACTCGACAATCTTTTTCTCGATGTCGGCCAGACCCATGGCGTCGGAATCGCGAAGTACCGGAACGACGAGACCACGATCGGTGGATACCGCCACACCAATATCCTGATAACCGTGGTAAACCATGTCGTTACCGTCAATAGACGCGTTTACCGCAGGGAAGCGCTTCAGGGCTTCGGTCGCCGCCTTGGTAAAGAAGGACATGAAGCCCAGCTTGATACCGTGGCGTTTGACGAAGCTGTCCTGGTATTGCTTGCGCAGCTCCATGATCGGTGCCATGTTGACTTCGTTGAAGGTTGTCAGCATGGCAGCGCTCTGCTGCGCGTTAACCAGTCGCTTGGCGATGCTGGCACGCAGGCGGGTCATCGGGACACGCTTCTCCGGCCGTTCGCCGGAGGACACACTCACCTCTGGCATATCGGCAGCCGGCTTGGGCACTGCTGCACCGCTGGAAGACTTCGCGCTTTCCACGTGGCTCTGAACGTCTTCCTTGGTTACACGGCCATCTTTGCCGGTACCCTTGACCGCGTTCGGGTCAACGTTGTTTTCTTCGGCCAGCTTACGGGCCGCCGGGCTCAGGATGGCATCGCCGGAAGCGGCATCGCTCTTGGCCTCTTCCTTCGGAGCCTCTTCCCTGCTCTCTTCTTTCTTGCTTTCCGCAGGCTTGGATTCGCCCACTGCGCCTGCCTTGAACTTGCCGACGACTTCACCGCTTTCAACGGTATCGCCTTCGTTCTTGAGAATTTCTTCAATAACGCCATCAGCAGGCGCTACAACTTCAAGAACGACCTTGTCGGTTTCGATATCGACAATCAGCTCGTCGCGTGAACAGGCTTCACCCGGCTGCTTGTGCCAGGTCGCGACAGTACCCTCTGCGACCGACTCCGGGAAAACGGGGGCTTTAATCTCAGTTGACATTACAGATCCTTAGTTCGGTAGCTCGTCAAATTTCAAACGCGTCGTTAACCAGTTTCTTCTGCTCTTCAATGTGCGCAGACATATGCCCACAGGCAGGCGCAGCGGAAGCATCACGACCGGCATACTGAAGGTACAGCTTGGGATTCTTGCGATGCAGGGCATTACGCATGTGATGCTGGCTGCAGTACCAGGCACCCTGGTTCATCGGCTCTTCCTGGCACCAGACAACGTGCTTGAGCTTGCTGTAATGGCTCAGGAGTTCATCAAGATCATCACCCGGGAACGGATAGAGCTGCTCGATGCGAACGATGGCGACGTCGTCGCGCTCGGCGGCTTTCTTTTTCTCCAGGAGATCGAAATACACCTTGCCGCTGCACATGATCAGGCGCGTCACTTTCTTCGGGTCCGACGGCTCCTTCTCGGGAAGTACCGTCTGGAAGGTGCCGCTGGTCAGATCATCCAGATCAGACGTAGCTTCCTTGTGCCGCAACAGGCTCTTCGGCGTAATTGCGACCAATGGCTTGCGCAGTGGGCGCTTGACCTGACGACGAAGCATGTGGAACACCTGGGACGGCGTTGTCGGCACACATACCTGGATGTTGTGTTCGGCAGACAGCTGCAGGAACCGCTCAAGACGTGCCGAACTGTGCTCTGGCCCCTGACCTTCGTAGCCGTGCGGCAGCAGCAGGGTCAAACCACAGAGGCGCCCCCACTTGTGCTCACCACTGGTCAGGAACTGGTCGATCACCACCTGGGCGCCGTTGGCAAAGTCACCGAATTGCGCTTCCCAGACCACAAGGCCGTCCGGCGCGGTGGTTGAATAGCCGTACTCGAACGCCATGACGGCTTCTTCAGAGAGCAGTGAGTCGTAGAGCTCGAACTTCGGCTGGTCTTCGGACAGTTGCTCAAGCGCAATGTGCGTTGAACCATCTTTCTGATTATGCAACACCGCGTGACGATGGGAGAACGTACCCCGGCCGACGTCCTGACCCGTAATACGAATCGGATGGCCCTCGTTTATCAGCGTTGCATAAGCCATAACCTCGCCATAACCCCAGTTAATGGGCAAGGCACCTGCCGTCATCTTCTCGCGATCTGAAACAATCTTGGAAACCTGACGCTGGATACTGAACCCCTCCGGAACCGAGGTCAGCTTCTTACCGAGCTTCTGGATCGTCTTCAGGGCCACACTGGATTTGCACTTGGCGGTCCACTCGTGACCGAGGTACGGCGTCCAGTCGACATAGAGCTCCTTGTTGGGCTCCTTGACCAGCGACTTGACCACGTGCTCGCCGTTATCCAGCGCATCACGGTAGTCGTTCTCCATCTGCTTGGCTTCGTTCTCGCTGATCACACCAGCCTCCATCAGCTGGTCAGCATAGAGGTTGCGGGTCGTTTTCAGCTTGCGGATCTTCCCATACATGACCGGCTGGGTCGCTGCAGGCTCATCCGCTTCGTTATGACCGCGGCGGCGGTAGCACACCAGATCAATAACCACGTCGTTTTTGAACTCGTTGCGGTAATCCATGGCCATCTGGGTAACGAACATAACCGCTTCAGGATCGTCCGCATTCACGTGCAGGATCGGTGCCTGGATCATCTTGGCGACGTCGGTACAGTATTCCGTAGACCGCGCGTCTTCCTGCTTGCTGGTGGTGAAGCCGACCTGGTTGTTGATGACGATATGGATGGTGCCGCCAACACCGAAACCACGGGTCTGGGACATCTGGAAAGTCTCCATCACCACGCCCTGACCGGCAAAGGCCGCATCGCCGTGCATGATGATCGGAACGACCTTGCTGCCTTCATTGTCATTGCGACGGGTCTGGCGGGCGCGAACAGAACCTTCAACCACCGGAGACACGATCTCCAGGTGAGACGGGTTAAAGGCCATGGCAAGGTGAACCTCACCGCCGGGGGTCATCACGTTGGATGAGAAGCCCTGATGGTATTTCACGTCACCGGAACCGGAAGCAGCCAGCTTCTTGCCTTCAAACTCGTCGAACAGTTCTTTCGGGTTTTTGCCGAGGGTGTTCACCAGAACGTTCAGGCGGCCACGGTGTGCCATACCAAGAACAATCTCTTTGGCGCCGTATGAGCCTGCACGCTGGATCAGCTCATCCAGGCAGGGAATCAGACTCTCGCCACCTTCAAGGCCAAAACGCTTCACGCCCGGATAACGGGAGCCCAGGTATTTCTCCAGACCCTCGGCGGCGGTCAGGCGCTCCAGGATATGCTTGCGGGTCTTCGCCTCGTACTCCGGCCGTGAGCGAACCGGTTCCATACGCTGCTGAAACCAACGCTTGATGCGGGTATCGACGACGTGCATGTATTCCGCGCCGATACTCTCGCAATAAGTCTGACGCAGCCCCTTAACGATGTCTCCGAGCTTCATGGTCTCGGAGCCAAGATTCAGGGAGCCGGTATGGAATTCGAGATCGTTATCGGAATCCGAAAGTTCGTGAAACGACGGATCCAGATCCTCTACCTGAGGACGCTGCCATACGCCGAGCGGATCCAGCTTTGCTTCCTGATGACCACGGAAACGGAAGGCGTTGATCAGCTGGAGAACACGAATCTGCTTTTTGTCTGCGTCGGACGTAGCACTGGCGGGAACACCGCCGCTGGTGAGAAAGCGCTGATTGCGAGAGATGTGTTCAAACTGTTCGCGGATGGAAGAGTGCGCAATATCACGGCCCTGATAGCCATCGACACTGGGAAGCTTGTCAAAATAGCTTCGCCATTCTTCAGGAACGGCATTGGGGTCTGTCAGGTAGGTTTCAAAAAGCTGTTCAACATAGGCGAGATTACCACCCTGCAGGTGGGAAGTCTGCCATAACTGCTCCATTATGCTTTCGTGCATCTTGAATAGCTCACCTTGGGCTGGTGCGGGGAGCCCGGTATGGTCGGCCAGGGGTAATTCTCAGTCAATACGGGTTTTTACGG